>Ga0307415_100000044_pt1 | contig 53074 bp, 39 predicted proteins | sample DK1Cmetagenome_FD_204524 | JGI IMG/M metagenome (GOLD analysis project Ga0307415, IMG submission 204524) | Maize rhizosphere microbial communities from greenhouse at UC Davis, California, United States - DK15-C-2 | ecosystem: Host-associated > Plants > Roots > Rhizosphere > Soil | place: USA... | reverse complement strand
CCAGCGTCGCCGGACTCGTCGCGGCCGCGGCGGCCTGGGTGGCGGCCGGCGACCGGCTGCCGATCTTCGTCGACGCGGGCGTGCTGCGCCCGCCGCGGTGGCCCGAGCCGCTGCCCGTCCTGGTTCCGTGGCTGGTGGCGACGGCCGTGCTGGTGGCGGCCACGGTGGTGCTCGGCTGGGCGCTCCGCCGGGCCGTGCTGCGGCGCCTGGGTACTGGAAGGGGATCGTGATGGCGGGACTGGCGGTGGCGTGCCGGCGCGTGGTGCACATCTACCGCGCCGAGGCCGGCGACGTCGTGGCCCTGGCCGGCGTCGACCTCACGATCGGGCCGGGGGAGATGCTCGCGCTGGTCGGCCCGTCCGGTTCGGGCAAGTCGACGCTGATCGCGCTGCTGGCCGGGCTGATGCGGCCGTCGGCCGGGCGGATCAGCATCGGCACCTACGACATCGGCAAGCTCTCCGATCCCGAGATCTCCCGCCTGCGCGGCACCGAGGTCGGCGTGGTGCTGCAGGGCGCGGAGCGCAATCTCCTGCCGTACGTGGGGTTGGCCCGCAACATCTGGCTGGCCCAGACGCGGGCCGCCGCGACCAAGGGCGTGCACCTGGACGACCCGGAGCGGATCCTCGACCTGGTCGGGCTGGGCGGCCAGGGTCCGGCCCGCGTCGCCGACCTCGCGCCCGGCGCGCGCCAGCGGGCGGCGCTGGCCGTCGGCATCGCCGCCGGGCCGGGCCTGCTGCTGGTCGACGAGCCGACCAGCCAGCTCGACACGGCCGGGCGGGACGAGGTCGTGCAGGCCCTGGAGACCGTCAACGCCGAGCGCGGCACCACGATCGTCGTGGTGACCCACGACGCGGAGGTGGGTGCCCGGCTCGGGCGGGCCGTCACGATCCGCGACGGCCGGGTCGGCGCGGAGGGTCGGGGCGGCCAGGACTACGCCGTGGTCGCCGGTGACGGGACCGTCCAGCTTCCGCCGGAGGTACTGGGCGACTTCCCGCCGGGCACGCTGTTCACCGTCGACCGCGTCGATGGCTCGGTGTCGCTCGTGCCCAGCGGTGAGCACCCGGCGCCGCCCGGCGCTGGAGAGCCGCCCGGCGCGGGAGTGCCGCCCGGCGCGGGAGTGCCGCCCGGCCCGGAGGCGCCGTCCACGTAGCGGGCCGTGCAAAACTAGCAACCATGGACCCACGTACCACTCCGTCGATCATGCGAGGCGCCGTCGATCTCAGCGGGCTGCGGAGCCGGCCCGCGTCCCCGGCACCGCCGTCGGGACCGGTCCCGGACCAGGGCGGGCCGGCGCCGTCCGGTTCCCCGTCGGCGTCGCCGGCCGACCCGGGCGGGCCGGCGTCCGGTGGCGTCGCGGTCATCGACGTGACCGAGGCGACGTTCCAGACCGAGGTGCTGGAGCGATCGCTGACCACGCCGGTCATCATCGATTTCTGGGCCGAATGGTGCGGACCGTGCCGCCAGCTCTCGCCGGTGCTGGAGAAGCTCGCCATCGAGGGCGGGGGCTCCTGGGTTCTCGCCAAGATCGACGTCGACGCGAACCCGAGGATCGCCCAGGCGTTCCGGGTGCAGGGCATCCCGATGGTCTTCGCCGTCGTCGGCGGCCAGCCCGTGGACGCGTTCACCGGCGTCGTACCGGAGGCGCAGCTGCGACCGTGGATCGACAGCATCCTCCAGGCCGCCGGCGTCGAGGGCGACGCGCTGCCGGAGGACCCGGCGCTGGTGGCCGCCGACGAGGCGCTGATGACCGGCGACCTGGAGGAGGCCGAGCGCGCGTACCGGAAGATCCTCGCCGAGCATCCGGCCGACGCCGCCGCCGAGGCCGGCCTGGCACAGGTGGGGCTGCTCCGCCGGGTCCAGGGCGTCGATCCGAAGGCCGTTCTCGCCGCCGCCGACGCCGCGCCCTCCGACGTGGCCGCGCAGGGCCTCGCCGCCGACGTGGAGATCACGCAGGGCAACGCGGAGCGGGCGTACCAGCGGATGGTCGACCTGGTGCGCCGTACCGCCGGAGCGGAACGCGAGGCCGCCCGCAACCATCTGCTGTCCCTCTTCGCCGTCGCCGCGCCCGACGACCCCGCGGTCGTCAAGGCCCGCCGCGCCCTCGCCAGCGCGCTGTTCTGAGCCATGCGCCGGATCGCGGTCCTCGACGCGCCGTCCAACCTGGGCCTGCGGCCGCCGGCCCCCACGGCCGTGCCCGGGTGTGCCAAGGCACCCGGTGCCCTGCGCGACCGCGGCCTGCTCACGCGCCTGGGCGCTCGCGACGCGGGTTGCCACACGCCACCGCGCTTCGACCCGGGCGAGTGGCGCCCGGGCGACGGGGTCAGCCAGGCCGCCGACATCGCCCGGTACTCGGTCCGGCTGGCCGACCGGATCCGCGCCATCGTCGACGCCGGCGAATTCCCGATCGTGCTCGGCGGGGACTGCTCGATCGTGCTCGGTTCGGCGTTGGCCATGCGCCGCCTCGGCGAGGACCTCGGCGGCACCATCGGCCTGGTGTACGTCGACGGTCACTCCGACTTCCGCCATCCGGGCAACGCCTCCGTGGTCGGCGCGGCCGCCGGCGAGGCGCTCGCGCTGGTCACCGGCCGGGGCCAGGCCGACCTCGCCGCGATCGAACAGCGCCGGCCCTACTTCCGCGACCGCGACGTCGCCCTCGTCGGGATGCGGGCCACCGACCCGTACCGGCTCGACCTGCAGGCGGGCGGCTTCGCCTTCCGCGCCGTACCCGACCTGCGGGCCAACGGCGCGACCCGGACCGCGCAGTGGGCCCGCGATCAGCTCTCCGAGTGTCTCGGGTACTGGGTGCACCTCGACGTGGACGTGCTCGACCCGTCGGTCATGCCGGCCGTCGATGCCCCCGACCCGGGCGGGATCGCCTATCCCGAGCTGGAACTGCTCCTGCGCGGCCTGGTCGGCTCGCCCGACTGCCTCGGCGCCGAGGTCACCGTGTTCGACCCCGACTTCGACATCGAGGGCACCTACGCCGACGACCTCGTCAACGCCCTCGTCACCGGCTTCGCCACCCTCGACTCGAGCGCGCGCCCGTCGGCCCCCGTGGCGCCGGCCATTCCGGCCCAGTCAAAGCGCGCGGCTCGCCCCCGCCGCCAAACCCCGACGAAGAGCTGACGCCCGCGCCTAGCTCGATCTTGGGCGACGATGTGGACTCCAATCGATCGGTGGCGCCGATCGGCATGTCCGACGAGAAGTGCCCCGCCGGTGCCTACGGTCCGGAGCCATGGCCGCCGGAGTGGTCAGGGCTCGACCCCGCCGCGATGATCCGTATGACGTCGTGTACTTCCGTCGACATCGCGTCGACGATCCACATCAGACAATTCCTGGTCGCGAGTTTCTCGCCGCCTGCCCTCCGACAGTGCGGGCCAGGTTTGCCGCCGTGCTGGTCGCTGTGGCAGGCGCTCCACCGCATCGGTTCGCCGGCGGCGGCTACTGGGAGGCCATGCACGGCGACATGGCTGGATGGTTTGAGGTTCGCGTGGACGGTCCCAAGCCCGGAGGTGGCAAGGGTCGACACCATTATCGGCTCTACTGCCTGCTCGACCACGAGGCGGTCGGTGTTGCCAGGCCACTCCTGGTCGTCGTCACCGGATTGAGTAACCCGTCCGCACAACATTGTCGCGCGATCAATACGCCGCTGTACGCCAGATGGGAGTCGAGTACCGGGCCCGCAATCCGCGCAGCCTTGCCTGACCTGGGTCAGGCAGCGAAGGATCCGCCGGTTCGCTCGGGTCTCGAGGCAACCTCCGCGAGCAGCGGAGCCGTGACGGCCCTGCGCTCCTCCTCGGGTAGCGGCTCAACCGCGATGCGCATCCCCAGAGCGGCGGCCACCTCGGCCAGCGTGCCGAGGGTGGGATTGGCTCCAGGTGACGAGAACAGTCGCCGGACCGTCGCCGGCTCCGCGCCGATCGCTCGCGCCAACGCGGCCTTGGACATGCCGGCGGAGACACGGGCCTCGTCGAGCGAGTTGATGATCGAGTCGATCGTCGCGATGCGGACCGACTCGATGATGTACCGGCGGGCGAACTCCGGGTCGCGCGCGTCCCTCGCAAGGTCGTCCCAGAATCGGCTCGCCACGGGCACAGCGTAGCATAAAAGTTACGCCGGGACCGTCAGCCGAGGAGGATCTCGGCGGCGGCCCGCGCGTTGACCGGGGCCGAGCCGTAGGTGGCGACGTAGGCCAGCGCGCCCGCGGGCCGCCACACGGCCGGCCAGCCCATCTCGACGAGTACGACGGCGGGGTGGCGCGCGCTCAGCGCCTCGGCCAGCGCCCGGGCGTGGGGGTGGCGGTGCGTGTCGCGGCTGACCAGGACGAGCGGCCGGCCCTCGGCCCGAGCCAGGATCGCGTCGACATTCAGGGGCTCACCGAGCAGGCGGAGCGTCTCCACTCCCGGGACGTGGGTGGCCAGGCCCCACGGCACCTCGCCGACGGCGACCGGTGCCGGCGGCTCGAGCTGGATGACGAGCCCCTCCGGCAGGGCCGGCGGCAGCGTGCCCTCGACCCGAAGGGCCCGTCGGGCGGCGACCAGGCCCAGATCCGGGTCCACCCCGTCGACGCGGACGGTCGGCGGGCGGGACAGCGCATCCGTACGGGCGACCGCCTCCTCCAACCGGTCCCGGGTCAGGCGCCCGGCGTGCACCGCGTCGACGATCGCGGCGACGGTGGCCTCCACGATGGACTCGACGTCGGCGTACTTGGGCAGCTCGCCGCCGAAGCAGAGCAGGTCGTTGCCGGCCAGAAGGGCCCGTACGGCCGCCTCGGGCACGCCGATCTCGTCGCTCGCCCCGCCCATCTCGAGCCCGTCGGAGACGACGGCGCCGGTGAAGCCGAGCTCCTTGCGCAGCAGCCGGCCCAGCACATCGGGGCTGAACGTCGCGGCCAGGTCCCCGGTCAGCGCCGGCACGCGGACGTGGGCGGTCATGATGGCCAGGACGCCGGCGTCGATGGCGGCCCGGAACGGCGGCAACTCGCGCCGCCAGAGCAGGTCCTCGGACGCGTCCACGACGGGCAGGCCGACGTGGGAGTCGGCCTCGGTGGCGCCGTGTCCCGGGAAGTGCTTGGCGCAGGCCGCGACCCCGGCCGACTGCAGCCCGACCACGGCGGCCGCCCCGTGGGCCGCGACCCGGGTCGGGTCGGCGGCGAAGCTGCGGGTGCCGATGGCCGGGTTGTCGTCGGCGCTGTTGACGTCGACGGACGGCGCCATGTCGAGGGTGATCCCGACCGCCGCCAGGTCGGCGCCGATCGCGCGGTACACGTCGCGGGTCAGCGCCAGGTCGTCGACCACGCCCAGCGCCGCGTTGCCCGGATAGCGGCTGCCGTGCGCGTACGACAGGCGCGTGACGTCGCCGCCCTCCTCGTCGGTCGCGATGATCATATCCGGTCGCTCCACGCGGAGGGCCGCGGTCAGCGCGGCGACCTGTTCCAGATCGGCGATGTTGTACCCGAACAGGGCGAACCCCCCGATACCCTCGCGGGCCAGCCGCCGGGCCCACTCCGGTGGTTGTACCCCCGGAAAGGCCGGCAGCAGAGTCCGCAGGGCTAGTCCCCGCAGCGTCGGCGTTTGCACCCCTGGCCCTCCCACCGGATCGACGCGCCTCGCGGCGCCCTGACCTACGCTGACCTCAGTCGGCGGAGCCGACCTAGGTCGTAGTCGCGTACCGTCGAGAATCTAATAGTAAACTTTCCTAAACGCTAGGGGCCGTCAGGAGCATGAGTCAATCCCGCCTGCCAGGTACGCCGAGCCTGCTGCGCGCCATCAACGACCGGGCCGCGCTGGAGCTGCTGCTCGAACGCGGCCCGCTCACGCGCGCCCAGCTCGGCGAGCTGACCGGCCTGTCCAAGGTCACCGCGTCCCAGCTCGTCGAGCGCCTCGAGGAGCGGCAGCTGGTCCGGCGGGTGGGAGAGCTCGCCGGCGGGCGGGGCCCGAACGCTCAGCTCTACGCCGTCGTGCCGGGCAGCGCGTACGTGGTCGGCGTCGAGGTCGGGCCGAGCCAGGTCGTGGCCGCCTCGGCCGACATCACCGGCGCCATGGCCGGACGGGTGGAACTGTCCACGCACGATGCGGACGATCCGGTCGGCGTGGTGCACACCGCGGTGATCGAGGCGGCCCGCAACTCCGGCGCGCCCTGGGAACGGGTACGCCGAGTGGTACTCGGCACGCCCGGTCTGGTCGACCCGGCGACCGGCGACATCGCGTTCGCGTTCGACCTGCCGCACTGGCACCACGGGCTGCTGGACGCCCTGCGGGCCGACCTGAACCGGCCGGTGACCTTCGAGAACGACGTCAATCTGGCCGCGGTCGCCGAGGCCCGGAGCGGAGCCGCCCGGGGCGTGGAGGATTTCGCCCTGGTCTGGATCGGCCGCGGCGTCGGCCTCGCCGTGTTCCTCGGCGGCCGGCTGCACCGGGGCGCGGCCGGTGCGGCCGGGGAGATCGGGTACCTGCCCGTGCCGGGCGCCCCGCTGGTCGAGGACGCGCGCAAGCGCAACCCGCGCGGGTTGACCGGCTCGTTCCAGCGGGTCGTCAGCGCCGAGGCCGTACGGACGCTGGCCCGATCGAAGGGCTTCCGAGCCGCCACGGCGGCGGACGCGCTGCAGGCCGCGATCGGCGCGGGGGCACGGGGCGAGCCCGTCCTCGACGAGCTGGCCCAGCGGGTCGCCCTCGGAGTGGTCGCCGTGTGCCTCATCCTCGACCCGCGCCTGGTCATCCTGGCCGGCGATGTGGGACGGGCCGGCGGTACGGCGCTGGCCGATCGCGTGCACGAGCAGGTGGCCCGGCTTGTGCCGGTCTCGCCGTCGGTCGTGGCGAGCGAGGTCGGCACCGATCCGGTCCTCAGGGGCGCGCTGCTGACCGGAGTCGCCGCCACCCGCGAGGAGGTCTTCACCTCCACCCTCGAACCGGCTCCCTCCTGACGCGACGTCCACCAAGATCCCCGCGATCATGGAGGCAGGGACGCCAGAACGCGCCGACCATGGACCTAGGTCCATGATCGGCGCACAAAGGGGGCGCTAGCGGGTGGGGAGGGTCCGGATCTGGCGGAGGAGGACCGACAGGGCGGCCAGGTCGCCGTCGGACTCCTCGAACTCGCCGAGGGCCCGGCGGACGTGGGCGACGCTGGAGGAGTTGGCCTGCTCCCACTGGGCGACCCGCCTCGTCGGCTCGAGCGAGGCGTCGGAGGCGACGAGGATCTCGCCGGTCAGGGCGGCCAGCGCCGCGTACAGGTCGTAGCGCAGGGCCATCCGAGCCAGCGTCTGCCAGCGGTCGGCGCGGGGCAGTTCTGAGATCTTGGACAGGATGTCGTCGACGCGGAAGCGGTCGGAGACGACGTAGTACACCGAGGCGACCTCCTGGACGTCCCGGTTGGTCTGCGCGGCCACCTCGACGATGTCGAGCAGGCCGAAGCCGTACATGAGTCGGGTGGCCCACTCGGCGAGGTCGCGCGGCACCCCCCGCTCCGTGATGTCGTCGACGTGGTCGAGCAGGGCCTGCCGTTCCTGGCCCTGGAACAGCACGTCGAGTTGGGGCAGCAGCTCGGCCACCCCGGGGCGCAGGCGGGCGGTCTCGGCCGTCACGTCGATGGGCGCGCGCCGGTTCGCGACGAGCCAGCGGACGGCGCGGTCGACCAGACGCCGGGCCTCGAGATAGACGTAGACCTGCGCGTCCGTGGGCACCCGGCTGTCCAGCCGCTCGACCGCCTGCCACAGGGCGGGCAGGCCGTAGGTGTCGCGCACCACGATGTAGGCCCGGATCACGTCGGCCGCGCTGGCCCCGGTTTCCTCGACGGCGCGGTACACGAACGAGATGCCGCCGCGGTTGACGGCCTCGTTGACCACGGCGGTGGTCACGATCTCCGACCGCAGGCGGTGCCGGGCCATCCGGTCGGCGAAACGCTCCCGCAGCGGCGTCGGGAAGTAGTCGGCGAAGACCGCCCGGGTCCACTCGTCCTCCGGCAGCTCGGAGTCGTTGATCTCCTTCTCCAGGCCGATTTTCGTGTACGCCATGAGCACCGCCAGCTCGGGTGAGGTGAGCCCGAGGCCGGCGGCGCCGCGGGCCTCCAGCTCCGCGTCGTCGGGCAGCGCCTCGAGGTCGCGGTCGAGCAGGCCGGCCCGCTCCATCCCGGTGATCATGCGGCGGTGCACCGGCAGCAGCGAGCTGTCCTGGGCCCGGGCGGTGCCGAGGGCCCGGGCCTGGTCGTAGTTGTCCCGCAGCACGAGCGCGGCGACCTCGTCGGTCATCTTGACCAGCAGCTCATCCCGGTCCACTCGGGACAGTTCGCCGTCCGTGACCGCACCGCCGAGCAGGATCTTGATGTTCACCTCGTGGTCGGAGCAGTCCACGCCGGCCGAGTTGTCGATGAAGTCGGTGCAGATGCGCCCACCGGCCATCGCGTACTCGATCCGCCCGCGCTGGGTCAGCCCGAGGTTGCCGCCCTCGCCGACGACCTTCGCCCGCAGGTTGGCTCCGTTGACCCGTACCGGGTCATTGGCCTTGTCGCCGACGTCCAGGTGCGACTCGTCGACCGACTTGACGTAGGTCCCGATGCCGCCGTTGAACAGCAGGTCGACCGGCGCCCGCAGGATCGCCTTGATCAGTTCCGACGGGGCCAGCGACGCGACCGACGGGTCGTCGATGCCCAACGCCGCCCGCATGTGGGCCGACACCGGGATGGACTTGGCGGTACGGGGCCACACCCCGCCGCCCGGCGACAGCAGTGCCCGGTCGTAGTCGTCCCAGGAGGAGCCGCGCAGCTCGAAGAGCCGGCGGCGTTCGACCAACGACCGGGCCGCGTCCGGGGCCGGGTCGACGAAGATGTGCCGGTGGTCGAACGCGGCCACCAGCCGGATGTGCGGCGAGAGCAGCATGCCGTTGCCGAAGACGTCGCCGGACATGTCGCCGATGCCGACCACGGTGAAGTCGCGGGCCTGGATGTCGACGTTCATCTCGCGGAAGTGGCGCTTGACCGACTCCCAGGCTCCGCGGGCGGTGATGCCCATCTTCTTGTGGTCGTACCCGCTCGACCCACCGGAGGCGAAGGCGTCGCCGAGCCAGAAGCCGTGCTCGGCCGAGATCTCGTTCGCGATGTCGGAGAACGTCGCGGTCCCCTTGTCGGCCGCCACGACCAGGTACGGGTCGTCGCGGTCGTGGCGCACCACGTCGACCGGTGGGACGATCTCGCCGCCGACGAGGTTGTCGGTGACGTCGAGCAGGGCCGAGATGAACTGGCGGTAGCAGGCCACGCCCTCGGCCTGCTGCGACTCGCGGTCGGCGGCCCGCCGCCCGCGCGGGAGCGGCTTGACCACGAAGCCGCCCTTGGCCCCGGTCGGCACGATGACCGCGTTCTTGACGGTCTGCGCCTTGACCAGTCCGAGCACCTCGGTGCGGAAGTCCTCCCGGCGATCGGACCAGCGGATGCCGCCGCGGGCCACCCGGCCGAAGCGCAGGTGCACGCCCTCGAACCGGGGCGAGTACACGAAGATCTCGTGCTTGGGCCTCGGCTCGGGCAGGTTGTCGATGAGCTGAGGGTCGAGCTTGAACGCGACGTAGGACTTGGGCCGGCTGCCCGGGGCGGCGTCGGCGGTGCGCTGGAAGAACGAGGTGCGCTGGGTGGCCGTGATCAGGTTCAGGTAGGCGCGCAGAATCCGATCCTGGTCCAGTGTGGACACCGCATCGATCTGGGTCCGGATCTTCTCCACCAGCTCGGTCGACCCGATCTCGCGATCGTCGGCACCGAAGCGCGGGTCGAACCGGTTCTCGAACAGGGCGACCAGATTCGCGGCGATCTCCGGGTGGGCCACGACGGTCGATTCCATGTACTTCTGCGAGAACACCGTGCCGGTCTGGCGCAGGTACTTGCCGTAGGCCCGCAGGACCACGGCCTGCCGCCAGGTCAGGCCGGCCCGGAGCACCAGCTCGTTGAACCGGTCCAGCTCCGCCTCGCCGCGCCACACCGCGGAGAACGCGTTCTCCACCTTGGCCCGCACGGCGGTCAGCTCGAGACAGCCCGCCGGCAGCGTGAGACCGAAGTCGTAGATGTAGGCCACGCCGTCGCTGCGCCGGATCTCGTACGGCCGCTCATCCTCGACCCGTACTCCCAGCGAGTGCAGCACGGGCAGCACGTCGGAGAGCATCATCGGCTCGCCGTACCGGAAGACCTTGAACCGCACGTCGGCGTCGTCCTTGCGCCGGCGGTACAGGTGCAGCACGAGCTGGCCGGGCTCGTCGAGCAGCTCGAGCTTGGCGATGTCCTGGGCCGCCTCGAGCACGGTGTGGGAGTCCTTGAACGTCTCCGGCAGGCCGGCGGCGTAGCGGTCGAGCAGGTCGTTCGCCTGTACCTCGCCGAACTTGCGCTCCAGCAGCAGCGTGAAGTCGTCCTCCCACCGCCGGGTCGCCTCGGCCAGCTTGGTCGAGAGCGCGTTGGCGTCGATCTCGACGACCGGGTGGGTGGGGTCGGTGCGCACGATGAAGTGGATGCGGGCCAGCGGGGTGTCGCTGACCCGGGTGGTGTAGTCGACCCCGATCCCGTTGAGCTCGTGCAGCAGGATCTCCTGCATGCGCAGCCGGTTCGCGGTGGTGAAGCGGTCGCGGGGCAGGTAGACCAGGCAGGAGATGAACCGCCCGTACTGGTCCTTGCGCCCGAACAGCCGCACCTGACGCCGACCGGCCAGGCGCAGCACGCCCATCACCGTCCGGAACAGATCGTCGGTGGCGATCTGGAACAGCTCCTCGCGCGGGTAGTCCTCCAGGATCGAGGCGAGGTACTTGCCGGAGTGCCCGCGGGGGCTCAGGCCGGACCGGGCCACGACCTCGGCCACCTTCCGCTTGACGACCGGCAGGTGGCGTACCGAGGTCAGGTACGCCGTCGACGAGAACAGCCCGAGGAAGCGCCGCTCGCCGATGACGTTGCCCTCCGCGTCGAAGACCTTGAAGCCGATGTAGTCCAGGTACGCCGAGCGGTGCACGGTGGAGCGCGAGTTGGCCTTGGTGATGATGAGCAGGCGCTTCTCGAGGATGCGCTGGTACGCCTCGGGGCTCATCGACGACAGCGTCCGCGGGCCCTTGGGGTCGCCGCGCAGGATGCCCAGGCCGGTACCCATGATCGCCTCGAGCACGTGCTCGCCGTCCTCGCCGGCGCCCAGCCGGTACTCCCGGTACCCGATGAACGTGAAGTGGTCCTCGGCGAGCCACCGCAGCAGTTCCACCGAGTCGGTGATGTCCTTGTCCGGCACCGGCAGGTGGGCCGAGGCGAGCTCGTCGGCCAGGGCCAGGGCCCGCGTGCGCATGGTGGGCCAGTCCTCCACGGCGTCGCGCACGTCGGTCAGCACCCGTCGCACGTCATTGCGCAGCGCCGCCACGGCCGCCTTGTCGTGCAGCGGCCCCACCTCGACCCGCATCCAGCTCTCGACCAGGTCGCGCGGGCCCTGGCCGTCCGGTGTCGCGTCGTCCGGTTCGATCAGGGGGCGCACCTCGGTCAGCGCGCCCAGCGCCTCCCGCCGTACCGCCACCTGCGGGTGCACGAACAGATCCAGCTCCAGGCCGGACGCGGTGATGGCGGCGGTCACCGAGTCGACCAGGAACGGCATGTCGTCGGTCACGATCAGCAGGATGGTGTGGTCGGGGGTGCGCTCCACCCGCAGCTTGACCTGCCCGGGCAGGCGCTGCTGGGCCAGCGCGAGGTGGGCCCGGGTGCCGGCCAGCATGTACTCGGGGGTGCGCCCGACGAGATCCTCGTCCGGCACCAGCCGCCAGTACCGGTTGATCAGGTCGGCCAGCTCCGGCCCGTCGCCGCCCCCGGCGGCGGCCATCGCCATGGCGTCGGCGACCAGCCGCTCCAGGCTGGGCAGCTCCGGCTCGGGCTCGTCGGCCCCGCCCTCGCCGCCGTCGGTCAACGGCGCGTCTCTGGCGCGGTCACGGCGTGTGACGGGCGGGCCGTCACCTCCTGCCCTGGGCCCGGTGTCCCCGGGACCGATTTCCTCCGAGTCCACGTCGACTGCGTCTGCGCCCAGGCTGGCGGCACGGCGGTCCATCTGAGTACCAACTCCCTGCAGAGCAACTCCACCACGCTGTGGGTTGCCGTTGCGTCCAGCCTAATCAACGCCGTCGCTACCGGCGCGCCGCCGGCGGTGCTGTCGGGTGGCCGACGCCCGATGTGCGCATCGACGGCACAATGGGCACCTGCCGTACCAGCGGGGAGGAACGATGCGCCGCACGACCACCATCATGACCGGCCTGGCCGTGATCCTGGCCGGCCTGACCGCGTGCTCGAGCGAGTCCGGGCCGGAGCCCGTGGCGGACGCCTTCCTCCAGGGCTGGAGCCAGGGCAAGCTCGACGGCGTCGACCTGGTCCGGGCCGACGGCAGCGCCGTGCCGGCCACCGACGTCGTCAACGAGATCAAGGCGCTCTCCGGTGACCTGCCGCCCACGGTGAAGCTGGTCCGCGTCGGCGACGCGAGCACCAAGGACGACCAGGCCTCGGCCCAGGTCAAGGTCGACTGGACGATCGCGGGCGGGGTCGACTGGGGGTACCAGACCACGGTGCGCCTGATCCGCCGGGACGACGCGTGGCGGGTCGTGTGGTCGCCGGAGACGGTCCATCCCGAGCTGGTCGCCGGTGACGTGCTGGACCTCCGGGCCAAGGTCTCGGAGCGCGGGTCGATCCTCGACGGCTCCGGCGACGCCATCATCAAGCCACGCCCGGTCGTGGTGGTCGGCATCGAGCCCCGCGGGGTCACCGATGGCGACTTCCTGCTGCGGAGGCTGGACAGCGCGTTCAAGTCGGTCGGCGTGACCGGCGTGCTCGACGACGTGCCGCAGCGGCTCGCGACCGCCGAGCCGACCGCGTTCGTCGAGGTCGTGACGCTGCGCCGGGAGGTGTACCTCGAGATCCGCTCGCGGATACACGACCTGGCCGGCACCGTCTTCCGCGAGGAGTACCGCCAGCTCGCGCCGAACCGGGCCTTCGCCCGGGCGCTGCTCGGCGCGGTCGGCGAGGTGCAGAAGGAGCAGATGGATGCCCAGCCCGGCAGGTATCTGATCGGCGAGCAGGTGGGTCAGGGCGGCCTGCAGGAGCAGTACGACGACCTGCTGCGCGGCACGCCCGGAGTGCGCGTGATCCGGACCCGACCGAAGGGTCAGGACAGCGAGGAGAAGGAGCTGTTCAAGACCGAGCCGAAGGCCGGGGCGGCGCTGCCGACGACGCTGGATCCCCGGGTTCAGGGAGCGGCCGACGCCGCTCTCGTCGACGTGCGCCAGCGCGCGGCCGTGGTCGCGGTGCGCGTGAGCGACGGGGCCATCCTCGCCGTCGCCAACGGACCCGACGGCGGTCAGGTCAACCTCGCCCTCACCGGCTCGGTGCCGCCGGGATCCACGTTCAAGGTCGTCTCCGCCCTCGGGCTGCTCGACGCCGACGCCGTGAACGTCGATACCCCGGTCGACTGCCCGAAGACGTTCACGGTCGAGGGCCGACCGTTCAACAACGCCGGCAACTTCGCCCTCGGCAAGGTGCCGTTCCACACGAACTTCGCCAAGTCCTGCAACACCGCCTTCGCCGCGCTCGCCCCCAAGCTCGGCCCCGACGGGCTCACCCGGGCCGCCGCCGCCCTCGGCATCGGCACCTCGTGGAACCTCGGCACCGAGGTCTACACCGGGTCGGTGCCGGCGGGCGCCGCGCCCGTCGACGCCGCGGCCGCCGCGTTCGGCCAGGGCAAGACGCAGGTGAGCCCGGCCGGCATGGCCGCGGCGGCCGCCACCGTGGCCCGCGGATCGTGGCGGCAGCCCAAGCTCTTCCCGAAGCTGCCGCCCGGCGCGCCGGCCGCGGCCCCCGGCACCGGGCCGGCCACCGCCGACGGGACCGCGCTCAAGGAGGCCTCGGCGACCGCGCTGCGGGCGATGATGCGCGAGGTGGTCACGAAGGGCACCGCGACCGCGCTGGGCGACGTGCCCGGTGGGCCGGTGTTCGCCAAGACCGGAACGGCCGAGTTCGACAACAACCCGGCCCATACGCACGCGTGGGTGATCGGCTGGCAGCGCGACGTCGCGTTCGCCGTGTTCGTCGAGAACGGCGGTTCCAGCTCGGCCACCGCCGTACCCATCGCCGAGTCGTTCCTGCGTGGCCTCTCGTAGTGCCGGGTTCGTGATTGGATGGTGAACCGTGGAACCCGACACCGTCGTCGCGCTCGACCGGGTCACCGTCACCCGCGGCGGCGTGGACCTCGTACACGACGTGTCCTGGCGCGTCGAGCTGGACGAGCGCTGGGTGGTGCTCGGCCCCAACGGTGCCGGCAAGACCACCCTGCTGAACCTGGCCGCCGGCCGGCTGCACCCGACCCGGGGACAGGTACACGTCCTCGGTGAGCGGCTCGGTCGGGTCGACGTCTCGGAGCTGCGGACCCGGGTCGGCCTGTCCACCGTCGCCCTGCACGACCGCATCCCGCCCGACGAGACCGTGCACGACGTCGTCGTCACCGCCGCGTGGGGAGTCGTGGGGCGGTTCCGGGAAACCTACGACCCGATGGATGTGACCCGGGCCCAGGCCCTGCTGGACCAGATGGGCGTGGCCACGCTGGCCCAGCGCCGGTACGGCACGTTGTCCGAGGGCGAGCGCAAGCGGGTGCAGATCGCCCGCGCCCTCATGACCGATCCCGAGGTACTCCTCCTCGACGAGCCCGCGGCCGGGCTGGATCTGGGCGGGCGCGAGGATCTCGTGCGCCGCCTGGCCGAGCTGGCCGCCGACCCGGACGCGCCCGCGCTCGTCCTCGTCACCCACCACGTGGAGGAGATCCCGCCCGGGTTCGGGCACGCCCTGCTGCTGCGGGAGGGCAGCGTCGTCGCCCAGGGACTGGTCGGCGACACGGTCACGAGCGAGAACCTCACCAAGACGTTCGGACTACCCCTCGTCGTCCAGCACGAGGCCGCCCGCTTCACCGCCCGCACCTAACGTCTCCCCAACCTTCTGCGCCGATCATGGACCTAGGTCCATGATCGGCCCGATTCTCCGTCCCTAGGTCCATGATCGTGGAGATCTTCGACGGCCGGCCGGGTCAGGCGTCGAAGCGGTCGACGTAGCGCTCGCGGGCGCGCTGGATGGCCCGGATGGCCTTGTTCACCTCGACGGCGTTGTGCTTCCAGACCTTCACCTCGACGGAGTTGGTGGCGATCCACAGCTCGTGGTGGCGCTTCTCGAGGTAGATCGCGACCGGGTCGAGCAATCCGATCGCCGCCGCGGCGAAGAACAGCACCGGGGCGGCCAGCACCCACATCCAGTTGCGGGTCAGCCAGCCGGTCATGCCGATTCCGCCGATGATGACCAGCACCGCGCCGATGCCGAGTGTGGCGGTCAGGAGCCGGCTGCCGCGACTGGCACCGTGTCGGGTCGACCACGCCGACCGTACGTCGCTGATCGGGAAGGTCCCAGGTACGGCTCGGATCCACTCGTCCGTGATCTGCAGATCGTCCGCGCGGAACAACGTCGCCATTGCTACCCCGATTCCTCACCGACCATTGTGCGGCCGGTACGCCAGTGATGCGTAGGCTCGGGGTCAGTGATCGCTGAGGGGGGTGCGCAGTGGGAGAGTTCGTGCGGCTCGAGGTCGCCGACGGAATCGGCACCATCCGGCTGGACCGGCCACCGATGAACGCGTTCAACGCCCGGCTCCAGGAGGAGCTGCGAGAGGTGGCGGCCGAGGCGGCGGCCCATGACGGGATACGGGCCGTGGTCGTCTACGGCGGCGAGAAGGTGTTCGCGGCCGGCGCGGACATCAAGGAGATGGCCCAGTTGTCCTATGTGGACATGACCACGCGGGGGCCGGTCATCTCGAGCTCGTTCGACGCGTTGGCGCGCATTCCCAAGCCGGTCGTGGCGGCCATCAACGGGTACGCCCTGGGCGGCGGCTGCGAGATCGCGCTCGCCTGCGACTGGCGGGTCGCCGCGGAGGACGCGAAGCTCGGCCAGCCCGAGATCACCCTCGGCATCATCCCCGGGGCCGGCGGCACGCAGCGCCTGCCCCGCCTCATCGGTCCGGCCCGGGCCAAGGACCTGATCTTCTCCGGTCGGTTCGTGGACGCCGCCGAGGCGTTGGCGATCGGGTTGGTCGACAAGGTCGTACCGGCGGCCGAGGTGTACTCCACCGCCGTCGAGATGGTCCGGCCGTACGTCACCGGGCCGACCCAGGCGCTGCGGGCGGCCAAGCTCGCCGTGGACCGGGGTCTGGACATGGACCTCGACTCGGGACGGGCGTGGGAGACGCAGCTCTTCGCCGGCCTGTTCGCGACCAGCGACGCCCGCGAGGGCATGACGGCGTTCGTCGAGAAGCGCAAGCCGACGTTCTCCGGCGACTGAACCCGCGTTCCGGTGTCCGTAGGTCCATGATCGCCGGGCGGCCTTGGCTTTGATCGTGAACGATTGGTGCTCCGGGGGGTGGACATCAATCCTTCGCGATCAATGTTTCGTCGGTCTGCCCGACGCTTCTAGCTTAACCGGTTCTTGAGTTGGCGGACGTTCACCTGGTTCAATGTCCGCAGAGGTGAGCTGGCCTTCACCGAGATCGTGATCCGTCGTGCTCCCGAGGAGAGACGATGTTCAAGAGGCCTGCTTACCTGGCGACGGTGTTCACCGTCCTGGCCGCCGCCTTCGCCTTCGCGGTCGCCACCGTGCCGGCCGCCCACGCGCTGGCGCCGGTGCGCATCATGGCGCTCGGCGACTCCATCACCGGCTCGCCGGGGTGCTGGCGGGCCCGACTGTGGCAGCGCCTGACGACCAACGGGTTCACCAACATCGACTTTGTCGGCACGCTGCCGCCGCAGGGCTGCGGCTTCACCTACGACGGTGAGAACGAAGGGCACGGCGGGTTCCTGGCGACGAACGTGGCCGACCAGAACCAGCTCCCGCCATGGCTGGCGGCCACCCTGCCGGATGTTGTGATCATGCACTTCGGCACGAACGACGTCTGGAACAACCGCTCTCCGGCGACGATCCTGACCGCGTTCAGCAAGCTGGTGGACCAGATGCGGGCCAGCAACTCCGGCATGAAGATCCTGGTGGCGCAGATCATCCCGATGAACCCGTCCAACTGCGCCGAGTGCGGTCAGCGCGTCGTGGCGCTCAACCAGGCCATCCCCGGCTGGGCCGCCGGCAAGACCACGGCCGCCTCGCCGATCACCGTGGTGGACCAGTGGACCGGGTTCAGCACCGCCAGCGACACGACCGACGGGGTACACCCGAACGCGGCCGGCGATCAGAAGATCTCCGACAGGTGGTACGGGCCACTGACCAATGTGCTCAATGGGGCCACCCAGCCACCGGACACCCAGGCGCCGTCGACCCCGGGCCCGCCGTCGCCGACGACCACGTGCAACTCGGTGTCGCTGACCTGGGCGGCGTCGACCGACAACCTCGGCGTGACCCAGTACCGGGTGGAGCGGGCCACCGGCGCGACGAGCACATCGTTCACGCAGATCGGTACGCCCACCACCAACTCGTTCACCGACACCGGACGGGCGGCCGGCACGACCTACCGGTACCGGGTCCGCGCGGCCGACGCGGCGGGCAACCTGTCCGCGTACTCGGCCATCGCCAACGCGACCACGCCCGCCTGCAACGACACCTCGCCGCCGACCACGCCGGGCACGCCGACCACGTCGAACGTCACCAGCTCGTCGGTGACGCTGTCCTGGGCGGCCTCGTCGGACAACTTCGGCGTGACCGGGTATGACGTCTTCCGGGCCACCGGCACCGGCTCGTTCAGCCAGGTCGGCACGGCGACGTCGACATCGTTCACGAACTCCGGGCTGGCCGCGAACACCACCTACCGGTACCAGGTGCGGGCCCGCGACGCGGCCGGCAACCTGTCGGCGTTCTCGTCGCCGGTACCGGTCACGACCACCGGGACGGTCACGACGACCACGCCGCCGCCCGGCGGCTGCACGGCCACCTACGTCCAGACCAACGCGTGGCCGGGCAACTTCCAGGGCCAGGTGACGGTCCGCAACACCAGCTCGGTTCCGATCAACTGGCGCGTCACGGTGACCACCAACGGCAGCATCTCCCAGCTCTGGGGTGGGCGGATCACGCAGACTCCGAGCCCGTACCAGGTGATCAACGAGACGTGGAACGGGAACCTGGCGCCCAACGCGACCACGAGCTTCGGCTTCAACGCGACGATCAACGGCACGCCGTCGGTGACGGTCACCTGCACCGTGGTGTAGCCGGCCGTCGCACGTCAACGGGCCCGCTCGTAGGCGCGGGCGGCCCGCAGCACGAGGGCGTCGGCGTGGCGCGGTCCGACGATCTGCAGCCCGATCGGAAGGCCGGTGCGTGTCAGTCCACAGGGGACGCTGGCGGCCGGTTGCTGGGTCAGGTTGAACGGGTACGTGTACGGCGTCCAACTGGTCCAGTCGGGCGACGACCATCCCTCGGGCACGTCGCGGCCCTTCGCGAACGCCGTGATGGGCAGGGTCGGGGTGATCAGGAGGTCGTACGTCTCGTGGAAGCGGCCCATGAGCGCCCCGAGGTCGGCCCGCCGGGCGGCGGCGTCCACATAGTCCGCCGTACGCACGTCGTCGCCCCGCTCCACGGCCCGGCGCAGCCCGGGATCCACGCGATCGATGGCGCCGGATCCGTAGGATCGGACGACCCGGGCCGCGCCCGCGGACCACAACGCCTCGAACGCGTCGACGGGGTCGTCGAAACCGGGGTCGGCCTCCTCCAGCCGGGCGCCGGCGTCGTCGAGCACGGCGGCGGCGGCCCGGACGGCCGCGTCGACCTCGGGATCGTTGCCGACGTACCCCAGGTCGGGCGAGAACGCGATCCGCAGGCCACGCACGCCGTCCTCGAGCCCGTCGGTGAACGAGGTGGTCGGCGCGGGCATGGCCGACCAGTCGCGCGCGTCGAAGCCGGTCAGGATGTCGAGCATCAGCGCGGCGTCGGCGACGCCGCGGGTGATCGGCCCGGCGTGGGACAGCGTGCCGAACGGGCTGGCCGGCCACAGCGGGACCAGCCCGTAGGTCGGCTTGATCGTGACGGTGCCGCTGAACGCGGCCGGTATGCGCAGCGACCCGCCGCCGTCCGTGCCGACCGACCACGCACCCATGCCGAGCGCGACGGCGACCGCGCTGCCGCCGCTGGAACCCCCGGCGGTCAGCCCCGGGTCGACCGGGTTGCCGGTGGCGCCGAACCGGAGCGAGTCGGTGACGCCCTTCCAGCCGAACTCCGGCGTGGCCGTCTTGCCCAGCAGGACGGCGCCGGTCTCCCGCAGGCGGGCCACGGCCGGGGCGTCCTCGGTCCATGGACCCCGCTCATCGATCAGGTTGGTGCCCCGCAGCGTCGGCCACCCCCGGGTGTACAGCAGGTCCTTGATGGAGGTCGGCACGCCGTCGCCCGGCCCGAGCGGTCGGCCGTCCCGCCATCGCGCCTCGGAGCGCCCGGCCGCGGCCAGCGCCTCGTCGTGGTCGACCAGCACGAACGCGTTGACCGCCGCGTTGCCGGCATCGATCGCGGCCAGCGCGGCCCGGGTCGCCTCAACCGGCGACAGCCGCCCCTCGCGGTACGCGGCCACGAGATCGGTGGCCGTCAGGCGGGCCAGATCGGTCATCGTCCCACGGTAGGCCAGAGCCGGCGGCAACCTAAGATCCGAAAGTCGGCGGCAACGGGTCGGCCGGACGCTACGTCACTCCAGGTAGAAGCGGAGGAGGGGCGAACGGTGAGGCGTTCCGACGAGAACGAGTACCGGGACTTCGTGGTGGCCCGCATGGATCGCCTGCGGCGCACCGCGTACCTGCTGTGCCACGACTGGCACACCGCCGACGATCTCGTCGCGGTGACGATCGGCAAGCTCTATCGCAACTGGTCCCAGGCCAGGGGCGCCGACCATATCGACGCCTATGTCCGGACGATCCTGCTCCGGTCGTGGCTGGACGAGCGGCGGCGGCCGTGGCGGCGCGAGCACGCCGTGGACGAGGTGCCCGACCGGCCGGCCGACGAGGGCCCCGACGCGGCCGAGCGGATGACGCTGCTCGAACTGCTGGCCAACCTGACCCCGCGGCGGCGGGCCGCCGTCGTCCTGCGCTTCTACTACGACCTCTCGGTGGACGAGACCGCCAAGACGCTCGGCTGCTCGCCCGGCACCGTCAAGAGCCTGACCTCGCGGGCGCTCGAGGCGATGCGGACCCGGGCCGGCACGCCGCCCGTGTTCCGGACAGGAGAAGCGACATGACCACCAACCAGGACCTGGTGGACGGCGAGATGGGTACGCCCCCTCCGTCCACAGTAGATGTAGACGCGATCATCGTGCGGCAGCGGCGGGCCGGCCGCCTCCGCCGGGCCGGCCTGGCCGCGTCGGTCGGCGCGATGACGCTGGCCGTCGCGCTCGTGCTGATCGCGCTGCGCCCGGGCGGGCCGTCCGGCCAGGTGGGCGGGCCACCATCGCCCACGCCGTCGCTGTCGCCCCGGGAGCAGGAGGCCGCGCGGCTGACCGCGACCCTCCAGCAACTCCTGACGCAGGCCCTGCCCGGCGCGGAGTTCCTGGCCCCGGGACCGGACGACTTCGCGAAGACCTCACCGACCGAACCGCTGGTCTTCGTGGATGAGGGCGACTACTTCCTGGCCGCCGCCCAGATCAGGGACGCCGACGGAATCGGCGCCATCCGGGTCACCGTCGGCAAGGAGGACACGCTGTTGCGGCGCGAGGGCGACTGCGGGTCCGACCCGCCGCCCCAGGACATGACCATCGTCTGCGAGGTCGCGCCACTGGCCGACGGCTCGAAGCTGATGACCAGAAACAACTCGTCCAAGTACACGGACTACATCTTCTTCGGGGGCGAGATTCTCCGGCCCGATGGCAACGCCGTGGCCGTCGTCATCAGGAACAACGGTGACCCGAACAGTGAGGTGTACCGGGCGACGCCCCACCTGACCCTCGACCAGACGGTCGCCCTGGCCCAGTCGCCCGAGCTGGCCACGACCCTTCCCTGATCCCCACGTGGGAATGACGTGGCGGGAGCACCCACGGCTCCCGCCACGCTCCACTGTGGACTCAAACCCGAGAGGAGCACCATGAGACCTCCACGCCGCTACGCCGCCACCGCCCTGGTGGCGGTCGCGACCGTGGCCCTCGCCGTCGGTGCCGTGCCCGCCGTGGACGCAGCCGCGATCGCGCCCGCTCCCGGCGGCGCCACCGGGCGGCCCCGGGTGATCACACTGATCACCGGTGACCGGCTGACCGTGGCCGGTGCCGGTCAGATCGGGATCGAGCCCGGGCCGGGCCGCGAGCGGGTGAGGTTCCTCACCAGCACGGCGCACGGCCACACGAGCGTGATCCCGGCCGACGCCCTGCCGTTGCTGCGGGCCGGCCGGCTCGACCCGCGCCTGTTCGACGTCACCGCGCTGGTCGCCGACGGCTACGACCGGAGGGCGGACCTGCCGCTGATCGTGACGCAGCCGGCCACCGGAGCCGCCCGGCGGGCCGCGCCGGCCCGGCCGGCGGTGCCACGGGGCCTGCGGGTCACGCGTGACCTGCCCCGTGTGAAGGCCGTGGCGGCCCGGCTGGCCCACGCCGACGCCGGGACGGCGTGGGCCGCGATCAGGGCTCGGGGCACCGGCGCATCCGTGCCCACGGTGTGGCTGGACGGGTTACGGCGGCCGAGCCTGGATGTCAGCGTGCCGCAGATCGGGGCGCCCACCGCCTGGGCGGCCGGCTACACCGGCACCGGGGTACGGGTGGCCGTTGTGGACAGTGGCGTCGACGCCGACCATCCCGATCTGGCCGGAAAGGTCGACGCGGCCCGCACCTTCCTGGAGGGTGCCGGCGAGGGGGACACCGACGGACACGGCACCCATGTCGCGTCGACGATCGCCGGTACCGGTGCGGCGTCGGCCGGCCGGTTCACCGGTGTCGCGCCGGCTGCGCACCTCGTCGCGGCCAAGGTGTGCGAGTTCTTCTGCCCGGAGTCGGCGATCCTCGCCGGCATGGAGTGGGCGGTCGCCGAGCAGGGCGCCCGGATCGTGAACATGAGCCTGGGCGGGGACGACAGTCCGGAGCTGGACCCCATCGAGCAGGCCGTGGAGGACCTCAGCGCGACGTACGGGGCCCTGTTCGTGATCTCGGCCGGCAACGCCGGGTCCGACCGCTCCATCGGGTCGCCGGGCAGCGCCCCGTCCGCGCTCACGGTCGGTGCCGTCGACGCCGGTGACGCGCTGGCCCGCTTCTCCAGCCGCGGTCCCGGTGTCGACGACTCGTCGCTCAAGCCCGACATCACCGCGCCCGGGGTCGACATCACCGCCGCCCGCAGCGGCGACAGCGCGCTGCCCGCGGAATCGGGCCAGTACACCTCCCTGTCCGGGACGTCGATGGCCGCGCCGCATGTGGCCGGCGCCGCCGCGATCCTCGCCCAGCGCCACCCGGACTGGGACGGGGCGCGGCTCAAGGCGGCACTGATGGCCTCGGCCCGGCCGAACCCGGCCATCGGCATCTTCGGCCAGGGCGGCGGACGGGTCGACGTGGCCCGGAGCATCGAGCAGACCGTGACGACCAGCCCGGCCAGCGTGAGCTTCGGTCTCCAGATGTGGCCGCACACCGACGACCAGCCGGTGACGCGGACCGTCACCTATCGCAACGCCGGCCCGGCACCGGTCACGCTGAGCCTGTCGGTGGAGGCGACGGGGCCCGGCGGCGGTCCGGCCCCGGCCGGCCTGTTCACCGTGGGCGCGAGCAGCGTCACCGTGCCGGCCGGCGGGCAGTCCGAGGTCACCCTCACCGCCGACACCCGGGTCGGCGGGCCCGACGGTCTCGCCGGCGGCTACCTGGTGGCCACCGCCGGCGGCTCGGTCACCCGCACGGCGTTCGCGGTCGAGAAGGAGGTCGAGAGCTACGACGTCGAGCTGGTGAACCTCAACCGGGCCGGGCAGCCGACCGACAACTACTTCGTACGGGTCCTCGAGCTGGACACGGGCGCCGCCTACGTGCCGTACGACGAGGACGGCACGATCAACGTTCGGCTACCGCGGGGACGCTACAACATCAGCAGCGCTGTGTTCGAGACCGACCCCGAGGGGGTCAGCCAGCTGATGCAACCGGTGCTCACCCTGCGGGGGGCCCGGCGGGTCGTGCTGGACGCGCGCACGGCCGGGCCGGTGTCGGTCCGGATGCCCCGGGCCGACGCGACACAGTTCCACGCCAACATCCTGTCCGGTGTGCCCACCGGTCCGGGCCAGTTCGTGTTCGGCGTCGGCGGTGCCAGTTTCGAGGGCATGTTCCTCGGCGCGCTCGGCGGCAACATCCGGCTGGACGGACTGGCCACGATGGTCAAGGGCCAGTGGGCCAAGGCCGGACCGGACGGCTCGGTCGACGGCAGCCCGTACGCGTACAACCTGGCCTGGGAGGAGTACGGGCGGGCGCTGTCGAGTTTCCACCGGGTCGTCCGGGACCGCGACCTGGCGCGGGTCGAGAGCCGGTACCTGTCCCAGATCCCCGGAGCCACCGGCTCGGTGTTCGCGTACGGCCGCTTCGCCGACATGCCGTTCGGCGGCAGCTTCCCGTCGAGGTTCACCACGCCGTTCACGCGGACCGAGTTCTTCACCGCGGGATCGGACCTCCGGTGGGACCTGGAGTTCGACGAGGAGTCCTTCGACGCCGAGGGAAACCTGGCGGACTGGGTCGCGCTGCTCGCGCTGGGCCGCCAGTACCGCGTCGGGCCGACGAACCGCGAGGTCTGGAACAAGCCGATGTTCGGGCCGGGCTTTCCGGGCGCGTACGACCCGGCCGAGACGGGCTTCGCGCTGCGGTTCGGCGACGACCTCTTCATCTCGCTGCCGCTGTTCAGCGACGGGTTCGGTCGGGCCGGCTTCAGCAGCCAGGTCCCATCCAGCTCGGTCACGCTCGAGCGCGACGGCGTCGAGGTGCCCGGTGACTTCGGCATCTTCCGTGTGCCGGCCGAACCGGGCGACTACACGCTGACCGCGGTGGCCGCGCGCGGCGAGCCGTTCGTACTGTCCACAATGGTCAGCGCGGTGTGGAGGTTCCGCTCGGCCCACGTCGACGACACCTCGGTGGTGGCCCTGCCGCTGTCGGCCGTCCGGTTCACGCCGGACCTGGACGACACCGGCACCGCACCGGCCGGCCGCGTGGCCCGGGTACCGGTGGCGGTGGTGTCGCAGCTGGGCTCGCCGGCCCGGGTGACGGCGCTGCCGCGGGTCGAGGTGTCCTATGACGACGGCGCCACCTGGACCACGGTCCAACTGCGCCGGGAACGCCACCGGACGGTCGCGATCCTTCACCATCCCGACCGGCCGGGGTTCGTTTCGCTGCGGGCCGGCGTGACCGACCCAGTGGTAACAGCGTGACGCACACCGTCATCCGGGCCTACCGGATCCGGTAGATCCACGACCGGCCGGGCGGGGCGAAACTCGCTCCGCCCGGCCGGTTTCCCGCCGTACACTTCCGGCCGGACGGGGTGATGGCGGATGAGGCACTCGAACGAGGTGTTCCGGCGGCTGGCCGAGCGCGGCACGATCCTGCGCTGCCAGGTGGGTTCCGGCGTGCACGGAACGGCGATCACCGGCCAGGACGATCGGGACGAGATGGGCATCTGCGTCGAGCCGCCCGAGTACGTGATCGGGCTGAGCCGGTTCGAGCAGTACATCTACCGCAGCCAACCGGAGGGACACCGGTCCGGCCCGGGCGACCTGGATCTGGTGGTGTACTCGCTGCGCAAGTGGCTGCGGTTGGCGCTGTCGGGCAACCCGACCGTGCTGCTGCCGCTGTTCGTCCCCGACTCCGAGGTGGTCGAGATCACCCACCTGGGGGCCGACCTGCGGGCGCGGCCCGAGCTGGTCGTCTCCCGGCAGGCCGGCGCACGGTTCCTCGGGTACCTGCGGGCCCAGCGGGACCGGCTACTCGGAGTACGCGGCGGCACGCACACGAACCGGCCGGAGCTGGTGGCGATCCACGGCTTCGACACGAAGTACGCCATGCACATGGTGCGCCTGGGCGTGCAGGGGGTGGAGCTGCTGGAGACCGGCCGGATCACGTTGCCGATCCCGGAGCCGTGGCTGACCTGGCTGCGCGACCTGCGGCACGGGCGGCACACCAGGCAGGAGGCGCTCGATGCCGCGGCCGAGTTGGAGGCGCGGCTGGACAAGCTCGCCGATCGGACCGACCTGCCGGCCCGGCCCGACCATGACGCCGCCAACGCCTGGCTGGTCGACGCCTATCGGTCCACCTGGGACTGAACGGGGAGCGCCCGCGACACCGGTTCGGTGTCGCGGGCGCTCGGGAAGGGATTACGAGCGGGTGATGAGGACGTTGTCGACGCCGGCCTCGATCAGGCTGGCCGTCGCGGCGTCGGCCGCCTCGATGCGGATCCGGACGGTCTGCCCGGCGAACGCGTTGAGGCTCACCGACGCGGTGGCCCAGGCTCCGGCCCGGTTGGAGGCCGCGCCGAGTTGCTGGAACACCGTCGAGGTGCTGCTGCCGACCACCACCACGCGGAAGAAGTCCGCGCTGGTCGCGTTGTTCAGGTGCGCCAGGTACCAGGAGAAGCTCAGCGTCAGGTTCCCGGTCCCCAACGCGATCTGCGGTGAGGTGATCGTGGTGGTCCCGGTGTCGACGTCGAACTCCCCGGCGCTGGCTCCGGCCGCGGCCCCGGTCACCAGGTCATTGGTGCCGGACACGGTCGTACCCAGTTGCAGGCTGACACCGCCCGACGTCGTGGCGGCCGGGTCGCCCCGCTGCCACGCGCCCGTGGTCGCGGTGTCGGTCCCGTTGAGGTTGGTCGTCCAACCCAACGCCGTCTCGAAGTTGTCGGTGAACACGGTGGTCCCCGGCGGTGTGGTCGTGCCGCCGCCGCAGGTCGGCTCACCGGCCTGAACCGGTACGGAGATCGCGTTCCAGGCCGCCTTGGTGCTGGCGCACTGGGTCGAGTTCGCGCCGAACAGGTTCACGGCCGCGTTGAGGGAGGCCAGCCGGACGTTGGCGTAGCGCCACGTCGAGGTCTTGGCCAGCATCGCGTTGTAGTAGATCCGGCCGGCGTTCTGGATGCCGACGCCGGTGACCGTCGAGCCGTTACAGGTCGGGCTGGCCCCGGAGCCCGCGGCGAGCAGCACGAACCAGTGGTTGATCGGACCCGCCGCCGAGTGCACCTCGGTGTTCGGGATCGCGGTCGACCAGCAGTTGGGGTCGCCCTCGGCCGCCGGGTTGGCCATGTTGCGGATCTCGCCGGAACCGGCCAGGTTGACCTCCTCGCCGACCAGGAAGTCCGGTGGGTCGTTGGGGTTGTTGGCGAAGAACTCGGTCAGCGCGCCGAAGATGTCGCCGGTCCCCTCGTTGAGGCCGCCGTTCTCGTTGCCGCTGCCGGCGCCGCCGGGTGTGGTCTGGAAGATGGCGTGGCCGAACTCGTGGGCCACCACGTCCATCGGCGTCGCCTGGCGCTGGTTGTCCGACGAGTGGCCGAAGTTGGTGAAGCTGCCGTTCCAGAACGCGTTGACCTGGTTGAGGCCGACACGGGCCGGGAAGCCGCCGCCGTTGCCGTTGATGCCGTTGCGGCCGAGCCAGGACCCGAGCATGTCCCACTCGCGCTGCACCGCGTAGAGGGCGTCCACGCAGGCCGTCTCGAGGTTGGTGCCGGAGCCGTTGCCCCAGTTGTCGTCGGTGCCGGTGAACGTCGTGCCGGTCTGGCCGCCGCAGCGGATGCCGGGCCGGGTGCTGTCCGCCATCGAGAACGACGAGCCGGACCCGGAGGTCGAGATGGTCACCGGGTTGCCGTTGTAGAAGCTGTTGCCCGTTCCAGCCCGGACCTCGTCGTAGCTGTCGGCCACCGCGCCGGTCAGGGCATCGACGAACACGTGCAGCTTGCTCGGTGCGGTCGCGGTCGCACCCTCGACGACGGTCTCCCAGGCCAGGCGCGGCGTGCCCCAGGCCAGGACAACGAGGCGTGGTGCCGAGGCCGACTCCACCGTGACGAGCTGGCCGCGCGCGGTCGCCTGGGCGGCGGCGGCGCTCACCTTGGCCGTCGTGCCCACATTGATGACCGCGGACTGGGCCACCGAGGTGTTGAGGACCCGGCCGGCGGCGTCGGTGGTGACGACGGCGTCGCCGCCCACGACGGGGTGACCCATGTAGGTGCGCTCGTACGCGATGTACTGCAGCCCGTTCGAACCCTTGTGGATCTGGGTGCGGACCATCGTGTCGTTGGCGCTCTTGAAGAACGCGGCCGGCCGGGCGGCCACATACGCGTCGGCCGCCGCGGCCGCGGCCGCGGGGTCAGCCGCGCCGACGTCGGGAATCTGGGCGGTGGCCGGCAGCGTAGCCACCGTGGCCGCCGTGACGGCTATGGCGAGCGCCGCCACGACGTAGACCAATCTCCGTTTCACGCGGGTTGCTCCTTCCGGGGGTCCGCCCTTGTGGGGCGGAAGGGGGGCGGGGTCTGCCAAATGGGCAGGGCTGGGGCTGACCGTAGGCATAGAGGCACTCCATTGATATAGGGAAATCCCTTGAGTCGTGACGATCGATGTTTCGGGTGGACCGAGGGCATCGGAACATTCCCATCGATCAAATGTTTGCCTATCCTGCGACTGCCGGTGACCCCGGTCCCGCCCACCGTGAGGAGTGCGCGTTGAGAACCCACCGACTGCTCCGCGTCCCGCTGACCATCGCCCTGATCGGTACCGCCGTCGTGGCCACCGGCACCGCGGCCTCGGCCGCCCCGCCGGTCGCCGCGTCGCCCTCGGCCACCGTGGCCGCCATCGTGGCCGCCGCGCCGGACATCTCGCTGACCAACACGAGGGCCCACATCCAGCAGTTGCAGAACATCGCCAACGCCAACGGGGGCACCCGGCGCTCCACGACCGCCGGCTACACCGCCTCGGTGAACTACGTGTTCAACCAGCTGAGCGCGGCCGGCTTCTCGGTGGTGCGGCAGAACTGCACCTCGGGTTGCACCACGGGCGCCGGACCGAATGTCATCGCCGACTGGCCCGGCGGGGATCCGAACAACGTCTACATGTTCGGGGCGCACCTGGACTCGGTGACGGCCGGCCCGGGCATGAACGACAACGGCTCCGGCTCGGCCACCGTGCTCGAGCTGGCCAAGACGGTGGCGGCGAACAACCCGACGCTGACCGCCCACCTCCGGTTCGCCTTCTGGACGGACGAGGAGCAGGGTCTCAACGGCTCGCAGTTCTACGCCAACACCCTCCCGACCGCCGAGCGGGCCCGCATCCGCGGCTACTTCAACTTCGACATGGTCGCCTCGGTCAACGCCGGCTACTTCATCAACCGGATAACGTCGAGCCTCGGCCAGACGCTGGCGCAGTACTACACCTCGATCGGCGTACAGACCGAGGAGAACACCGAGGGCGCCGGCCGCTCGGACGACGCCTCGTTCAACGCGATCGGCGTGCAGACCTCCGGCGTCGCCGCCGGTGCGTCCCGGGTCAAGACCGCGGCCCAGGTGACGAAGTGGGGCGGCACCCAGAGCGCGTTCGACCCGTGCTACCACCGCTCGTGCGACACGTTCCCGAGCAACGTCTCCGACACGGTCCTCAACCGTTCCGGCGACGCGGCCGCGTTCGCGCTGTGGGCCCTGGCCGTGGGCGGCGGCGGTGGGACGACGGTGTACTCGGACAACTTCGAGGCGGCCACCGGGTGGACGACCAACCTGGCCGGCACGGACACGGCCACCACGGGTCAGTGGGTGCGGGGCAACCCGGACACGACGACCAGTGGCGTGACGCTGCAGTTGGGTACCACGGTGTCGGGCAGCAACGACCTCGTCACCGGGGCACCGGCCGGGGCCAGCGCCGGCGCCAACGACATCGACGGCGGCACCACCACGATCACCTCACCGCAGATCGCGTTGACGACCGGCACCTTGACGTTGAGGTTCTCGTACTATCTGGCGCACCTGAACAACGCGACCAGTGCCGACTTCTTCCGGGCGGTCGTGGTCACCGGTACGTCGACGCAGGTCTTCCAGTCCCTCGGTGCGGCCTCCAACCGGGCCGGAGCCTGGACGCCGGTCTCGGTGAACCTTTCCTCGTTCGCCGGACAGACGATCCGCATACGCTTCGAGGCCGCCGACGCCGCGACGGGCAGTCTGGTCGAGGCCGGCGTCGACGACGTGGTCATCACCCGCGCGTAACGTCCGTCTCTTATAGATCTTGGATGGTTTGTGGGGTCCCAGCCCCACAGACCATCCAAGATCTACGTGGTGGGTGCGCTGTCGCATTTGTGCGGCCGCCTTGGCGAGTTGAATCCCGCCCGTAGACTCGGCGCCATGGTCGCGGATCCAGGTGCGGAGGCGCCGACGGTTCCTCAGCCGAGCCCCGGTGCGGGTGCTCCGGCCGCTCCGCCGAGCCCGGCCGCTCCGCCGAGCCCGGGTGAGGAGCCGACGGTGCCGGTCGTGAACCCCGGCCCGGCCACGCCGACGGTCACGGCGCCGCCGGAGCCGGAGAAGTGGGCCGCGCGCGTCATCGTGCCCGGCGCCACCGCGCCCGGCCAGAAGAAGAAGGCGGCGCCGACAACGCCGACGCACCTGATGGCCCGCCAGGACACGGCCATCCAGCCGCGCCAGGCCAGGCCGGCCAAGGCGCCGAGCCCCGCGCCGGCCCGGCCGGCGGTCCGGCGGCGGCGCCGCTCCGGCTTCCGGCGCTTCGTCACCGCGCTCATCGCGTTGGCTCTGGTCATCGCCGTACCGGTGGTGTCGGCCTACGTGTCGTACAAGTTGGCCTCGGGGGAGAACCCGTTCGAGTGGCCGCCGACGGTCGACTACGACGCCTTCTTCCCCTAACGAACAGGCCTCATGGGTCGCGCACCAGCGAGCGCGGCTCCCGTCCGGCCACCAGCCAGGTCGCCGCGGCCGCGAGCAGAGGAATGCCCACGACGACGGCGGTCAGGTCGTGCACCGGCACGCGGGCCAGCAGTCCGGCGTCGCGGTCGTAGCCCGCGATCAGAGCCACGTAGGCGACGGCGGTGCCGAGCACGGCGCCCAGCAGGGTCAGCGCCCCGGCCGTGGCGGCCGCGAGCGTCCGCCGCATGTGCCGCGTCGCCCCGGTCGCGGTCAGCGTGCGCAGGTCCCGCACCGCCTCGCCCCGGATCAGTCCGACGGTCATGGCCAGGATGCCGAGGGCCAGGCCGCCACCGGCCGCCGTCACGCCGGCGCGGACCATCGTCAGCGACGTCGGTTCGTCCCGGGTCTCCACGGTGACGCCGTTCTCCAGGGCCAGGGTCCGGGCGGTCGCGATCTGCGCGGTGGACAGCGGTGCGGCGGCCTCGACCAGCCAGCCGGCCCGGACCGTCAGCCAGCCGTGCGCCTGAGCCGTGGCCGGATTGAGCAGCGTGTCGGGCAGGGATGTGTACGGCGGCTGGGGCATCGACCGCATCACGGGCCGCATCGGATCCGACCCCGGCTTGAGCGGCTCGCCGGCGAAGACGAGCCGGAGGTCCCCGCCGATGGCCGTTGTCAGCACATCGGTGCCGGGGCCGAGCGCGTCCGCTCCGAGGCCGAGGAAGCGCAGCAGGTCCGGACTGGCCAGGTACAGGTGCCCCGTGGCGCCCGGTGGCGTCTCGATCGTGATGCCGGCCCGGTCGGCCGTCGAGTGCCGGGCGAACCGGGCCAGGGTCACCGGCGGCCGGGCGTCCGTGCCCGCCTCCTTCAGCGTCTCCGGATGCATGGCCGCGTCCAGGGCGATCACGGTGGGTGCTCCGAGCGCGGTGGCGAACCGGCGCACGGCCGACTCGATCGCCGCGGTCTGCTCGGGCGCGCGGTCCGGCAGGAGGTCGCCGGCATTCACACCGAGCTGGATCAGCAGCTGCCGGTCCGAGAGGTTGCCGGCGCCGGCGCGGATGCCGTGCGCCGTCTGCTGCGCCGTCGTCGCGATCGCGACCACGCCGGGAATGGCCAGGGCGAGGGCGATCGCGGCCAGGGCGGCACCCGACCGGGCCTGGTAGCGGGCCAGGTCCCGCAGCGCGAGGCGTGGCCCGACCGGAAGGCGGGCGCCCGCGGCGGCCAGGAGCCGGATCGCCAGCGGGCCGAGGAACGGCAACCCGACGACGGCGGCGACGGTCCCGGCGATGATGAGGGCGACGTTCTGCTGGTGGGCCAGGCGCAGGCACACGGCGCCCGCCACGATCAGCGCCAGGCCCACGGCGGCCGAGCGGTGCGCCGGCTTCGGGGGCGGCGGACGCTGGGACAGGGCCTGCGTGATCGGGAGCCGGGACGCCGCCCGGGCCGGCCACCAGGCCGCGCCGGTCGCGGTGGCCACGGCCAACGCGAGGCACGCGCCGAGCAGCCACCACGGCAGCTCCAACGGGTCGATGCGGTGAGCCGCGGCGTTCTCCAGCCCGGGTACCGCCACCGTCCACACCGGAGCCGCCAGGGCCACGCCCAGGATGGCCGCGATCAGGCCGACCACCGCGCCGGCGGCCAGCAGGACGAGCCGCACATGGCGCCCGGTGGCGCCGGTCGCGGCGAGCAGGCCGAGCAGCCGCCGCCGCCGTTGCGCCATCGTATGGAACGCCGCCACCGCTACGAAGCAGACCAGCAGCATGGCCGCCGCGACGAAGCCCAACAGGCTGGCGGCCGCGATGAACCGTTCGTCGTCCTCGCGCTGCTCCACCGTTCCCGAGACGTCACTGGTCGCCAGCGCGCGGTCGACCTGATCGGGTCCGGCCGTGACGAGGACGGTGACGGACTGCGGCGGACCGGTGTACGTGGGCGGGGCGAGGACGAACTCCTGCCGCCAGTCATAGGGGTTCTCGACCAGGCCGACCACGACCCAGCTCCGGTCCGCCAGCGTCACCGATCCGCCGACGCCGACCCGCAGGAGCTCGGCGACCTCGTCGGTCACCGCGACCTCGCCCGCTCCCGACGGATAGCGGCCTTCCCGCAGGCGCAGCATCGGAGCGCCGAACGGGCCGTCCGGGTCCTGGGTCCGCAGCTCAACGGTGCGGGTCAGGCCGGGGACGCGTACCTGGCGATGACCGATCACGTCGATGGTGCCGAACGAGGTCCGGGCGGCGCCCAGGATCTCGCCCAGGCGTTGCGGGTCGGAGGCGTAATAGGTGATCCGCTGCTCGGCCGTCCCGAACTGGGCCTCCGCCCGTCCGAACGTGGCGTAGAGGGCCGAGATCTGCAACAGCGCTCCCGCGACCGTGAGGGTGAGCAGCAGAATGATCAGCACCTGTTGCCGCCACTCGCGGCGGAACATCCGCCAGGCCCAGCGCGCCACCGCCCGCCGCGCCGGCATACCCCCGTTGCGGGCTCGGCTCATGACATCGCGCCCCGGGCCAGCAGCGACTCCGGCCCCGGCCGTGGTGCCGTCTGGTCGACCACCCGGCCGTCACGGAGGAACACCACCCGGTCGGCCCAGGACGCCAGCTGGGCGTCATGGGTCACGACGACGCCGGCCACGCCGTCCCGGCAGGCGGAGCGCAGCAGACGCATCACCGCCTCGCCGTTGACCGAGTCGAGCGCCCCCGTCGGCTCGTCGGCCAGCAGCAGGTGCCGCTCGCCCACCACGGCCCGGGCGATCGCCACCCGCTGGCTCTCGCCGCCGGAGAGCTCGTCCGGGTACCGGTCGACCCCGTCGGCCAGGCCCAGACGCGCCAGCGCGGCCAGGGCCGCCGAGCGGGCCGGCCTCACCCGTACCCCGTCCAGCTCCAGCGGCAGGGCGACGTTCTCCACCGCGCTCAGACCCGGGATGAGGTTGAATTCCTGGAACACGTACCCGATCGAGCGCCGCCGCAGCCGGGCCCGGTCGTTGCGGGACAAGCGCGCCACGTCCCGGTCCCCGATCAGCACCTCGCCGCCGGTCGGCTCCTCCAGGGTGCCGGCGATCGTGAGCAGCGTGCTCTTGCCCGAACCGCTCGGCCCCATCACCGCGACCAGCTCGCCCGCGCGGACCGACAGGTCGACCTCGCGCAGGGCATGCACCTCGGCCGCCCCGGATCCGTACACTTTGGACACCTGGCGCATCTCCAGCATCGCGGTCACCGGCGTACCCCCAGTCGCGGTCGGCGCCGTGGCGCCGGTGTCGGTGCCCCGCCGGCGCGGGACGGGATCCGCTTGAGGCGGGCGTCCGCGGCGTCGATCCAGCGCACGATCGCCTCGAGACGGAACAGCTCGGAGTCCACGACGAGGCCCAGCTCCACGTCGTCGGCCGGCATGTCGCCCTTGAGATGCGTGTACTCCTGCATCGCCTCCACCAGGTGGCGGCGGTGCACCTGCAGCAGCTCGGGCACGTCGACCCCGGGGACCCGGGTCGCGACCAATACCTTGATCACCAGCTCGTCGCGCGGCGGTGGAACCACCTCCGGCGGTGTGCGCAGCCAGGTTGCGAGCTCCTTGGACCCGGCCGGCGTGATGGAGAAGACGTTCTGCGGGCCGTCGGAGCCGTCCGACTCGACCAGGCCGTCGCGCTCCAGGCGCTGCAGCGTCGTGTAGACCTGGCCGACGTTGAGCGGCCACACCTCGCCGGTTCTCGATTCGAACTCCTGGCGGAGTTGCAAGCCGTACTTCGGACCCTCGCTGAGCAGGGCCAACAGCGCATGCCGGACGCTCATACTCGGTAATATACTGAGTATAATACCGAGCGGCAAGGCCTGTGGTTCGGATACCGGTGGGTAGCATGCGCCGATGAGCGACGAGCGCACGGTCGACGGCCATGGCGGGCATCAGGCACTCGCCGCGCTGGCCGATTTCGGCGTACGGGAGATGTTCACCCTCTCCGGCGGGCACGTGTTCCCTCTCTTCGACGCCGCGCACGAGCGCGATGTGCGCATCGTCGACGTGCGGCACGAGCAGTCCGCGGTGTTCGCCGCCGAGGCGGTGGCCAAGCTGCAGCGCCGCCCCGGCCTCGCCGTGGTCACGGCCGGCCCGGGCGTCACCAACGGTGTCTCCGCGCTCACGTCGGCGTACTTCAACGGCGCGCCGGTGATCGTCGTGGGTGGACGGGCCCCGCAGTTCCGCTGGGGCGCGGGCAGCCTGCAGGAGATCGACCACCTGCCGCTGGTGTCCGCGGTGACGAAGAGCGCCTCGACGGTGACCGCGACCGAGGACGTGGCCGCGGCGCTGCGGGCGGCCGCCGTGACCGCGCTGACGCCCCATCGCGGCCCGGTCTTCGTCGACCTTCCGCTGGACGTCGTGTTCAGCCACGCCGAGACCCGGCTGCCGGCCGCGCAGTCGGTCGAGCGGGTGGCGCCGGACCCGGAGGACGTCGCCAAGGCGGGCGCCCTCCTCGTCGGCGCCCAGCGACCCATGATCATCGCGGGCTCCGATGTGTACGCGGGCGACGCCGTCGCGGCCCTGCGCGAGGCGGCCGAGGCGCTGCGGGTGCCGGTCTTCGCCAACGGCATGGGCCGCGGCTGCCTGCCGCCGGAGCACCCGCTGGCCTTCGCCCGGGCCCGCCGGGCGGCGTTGCGGGGGGCCGACGTCATCGCCGTGGTCGGCACGCCGCTGGACTTCCGGCTCAACTTCGGCGACTTCGGCGACGCCCAGCTCATCCACATCGTGGACGCACCGACGCAGCGGGCCACCCACGTCAGCCCGGCCGCCGCGCCGGCCGGTGACCTGAAGGCGATCCTGACCGAACTCGCCTCGCGAGGGGGTCCGGGCACGGAGCGCGACGAGTGGATCGCCCAACTGCGGCAGATCGAGGACGCGGCCCGGGCCGCGGAGGTGGCCGAGCTGGAGGCGGACACGGACCCCATCCGGCCCGGTCGGGTCTACGGCGAGCTGCGCCGGGTGCTCGACCCGGACGCCGTCACCATCGGCGACGGTGGGGACTTCGTCTCCTACGCCGGTCGCTATCTCGAGCCGGCCCGGCCGGGCACCTGGCTCGACCCCGGGCCGTACGGCTGCCTGGGCACCGGGATGGGGTACGCCATGGGCGCCCGGCTGACCTACCCCGACCGGCAGGTGTGCGTGCTGATGGGCGACGGCGCGGCCGGGTTCTCCCTGATGGACGTCGAGACCCTGGTACGGCACCGGCTGCCGGTCGTGATCGTCGTCGGCAACAACGGCATCTGGGGCCTGGAGAAGCACCCCATGCGGGCCATGTACGGCTACGACGTGGCGGCGGATCTGCAGCCGGGCCTGCGCTACGACCGGGTCGCCGAGGCGCTCGGCGGTGCCGGCGAGACGGTCGAGAAGGCCGCCGACCTCGGGCCGGCCCTGCGCCGGGCGTTCGACTCCGGCGTGCCGTACCTGATCAACGTCATCACCGACCCGGCCGACGCCTACCCCAGGTCCTCCAACCTCGCCTGACGCCGACCCCGTTCACGATCGCGGCAATATCGTCGATATTGCCGCTTCGATGGGCTGAAAGGGCGACAACTTTGGCAGAGTTGTCGCGATCTTGGCGCGGCCGTGAAGTGTGGTGATCGTCACTGCGCCGCCGAAAACGGTGCGCGGACGTCGGAGGCGTGCGCCAGGGTGGGCGGTGACGCAGCTAATTGGAGGGACTCATGGAGTACGCCATCCAGGCCGACGGCCTGGTGCGGCGCTTCGGCGAGACGGTCGCCCTGGACGGGGTGGACCTCGCCGTACGCACGGGGACCGTGTTGGGCCTGCTGGGGCCCAACGGCGCGGGCAAGACGACGGCGGTGCGCGTGCTGACGACGCTCATCACGCCGGACGCCGGGCGGGCCACGGTGGGCGGGTTCGACGTCGTGAAGGACGCGCACCGGGTCCGCCAGATCATCGGACTGACCGGCCAGTACGCCTCGGTGGACGAGACGCTGACCGGGGTGGAGAACCTGCTGTTCATCGGGCGGTTGCTGGGCATGTCGCGGCCCGACTCGCGGGCCCGGGCGGTCGAGCTGCTCGAGGCGTTCGGGCTCTCCGACGCCGCCGACCGCGCGGCCAAGACGTACTCGGGTGGCATGCGCCGGCGCCTGGACCTGGCCGCCAGCCTGGTGGGCCGGCCGCAGGTGCTGTTCCTGGACGAGCCGACGACCGGGCTCGACCCGCGGGCCCGCCTCGAGGTGTGGGACATGGTCCGCGACCTTCTCACGACCGGCGTCACGGTGTTGCTCACCACGCAGTACCTGGACGAGGCGGACCAGTTGGCCAACGACATCGTGGTCGTGGATCACGGCAAGGTCATCGCGACCGGCACGCCGGAGGAGCTGAAGGCGAAGGCCGGCGGGCAGGCCCTCGAGGTGCGGCCGGCCGATGCGTCCGATCTGGACACCGTCGTCGGCATCGTGGCCGAGCTGGCCCACGCCAAGCCCGAGGTGGAGGGCACGACCGTGGCCGTGCCGGTCTCCGACACCGACGTGCTGCCGGCGGTGGTGCGCCGGCTGGACGACGCCGGGGTGCGGATCGCCGAGCTGGCCCTGCGCGGCTCGAGCCTGGACGAGGTGTTCCTGTCGTTGACCGGGCACAAGGCCGAGGACGAGCCGACCGACGACGAGAGGAGCGGGCGATGACCGTGGTGACCCAGGCGCTGCCGACCCCCCGACGGGTCAGCCCGGTCGACGGGATGCGGCACGTGCGCACCCTGGCCTGGCGCAGCCTCGTGTCCATCAAGCACAACCCGTTCGAGCTGCTCGACCTCAGCATCCAGCCGATCATGTTCGTGCTGCTCTTCACGTACGTCTTCGGCGGGGCGATCTCGGGCTCTCCCCAGGAGTACCTGCAGTTCATGCTGCCCGGCATCATCGTGCAGAACACGATCTTCGCCACGCTCACCACGGGCGTCGGGCTCAGCACGGACCTGACCAAGGGCGTGTACGACCGGCTGCGGTCGCTCCCGATCGCGCGATGGGCGCCGCTGGCCGGGCGCATCGCGGCCGACACGCTCAAGCAGGTCTGGGCGATCAGCCTCATCTTCGCCGTCGGCGCCATCATCGGGTACCGCATCGAGGGCGGGCCCCTGGACTTCCTGGCGACCTACGCGCTGCTGCTGGTGTTCTCGCTGGCCGTGTCGTGGCTGGCCGTGCTGGTCGGCGTCCTGGTGGACAACCCCGAGAAGGTGCAGATCTTCGGCTTCGTCGTCACGTTCCCGCTGACGTTCACCAGCAACGTGTTCGTGCCGCTGGAGACCATGCCGGGCTGGCTGCAGGGCTGGGCCAAGGCGAACCCGGTGACGATCCTGGCCGACTCGGTGCGCAGCCTGCTGGCCGGCGACCCGGACGGCCGGCTCATCGGGTACGCGCTGCTGTGGGCCGTCGGCATCACGGTCGTCTTCGCGCCGATCGCCGTCGCCCGCTTCAAGCGCCGCATCTGATGTAAGGAGGGGCACCCTACAGTCCGTTTCCGGCTAGGAGGGTGCCCCTCCTTTCACGGGTGGGACAGGCGCGCGGGGGAGAGGGTTAGCGGCGGAGGGCGGCGGCGTAGCGCTCGAGCGGGTCGGAGTAGTAGCCGCCGCTGTCGACGTCATCGTCGTCGTCCCACGACGACGCCATCACCCGGCCGGCGGCGGCCGCCACGATGGCCCACGGCACCCACATCGTCTCGAGGATGATGCGGACCAGCGACGGCGGCACCGGCAGGTACGGGATCATCACCAGTCCGCGGTCGACCGCGCCCAGCAGGGCGAAGAACCCGATCAAGATCGTCACGATGCCCAGACCGCCCCGCCCCCGGCGGCGCAGGCCGACGCCGACCAACACCCAGCCCAGCCCGACCAGGCCGAGCCCGAGGGCGGTCAGCGGCGTCGTCTCGCGGATGGTGCCGAACACGCCGGTGGCCAGGCCGGCCAGCGTGAGCACCAGGCCGCCGCCGGCGACCGGTGAGCCGCGCAGCACGCGCCACCACAGCACCAGCAGGATCAGGGCGAACAGGACCGCCTCGCCGATCGCGTACTTCACCTCGATCCGCTGCAGGCCGCGGGCGCCGAACCAGTCGCAGTCCGCCGGGATCCGGGCCGTACGCAGGTCGTAGTTGGCGCACACGTACAGCTTGAGGATCTTGCCCGGCTCGGACACGTAGCGGGCACTGCCCGGGCCGGCGGCCTGCTTGTCGGCGCCGCAGCGCGGCATGACCATCGGCTCGGAGCCGCTGGCCGGGGCCTGCCAGCACGAGGCGACGCCCTGCCCGTCCCACCAGTAGTCCATGCCGTTGGGCGCCGACGAGCCGTCGGGCTTGGTGCCCATCCGGTTGTCGTAGTACCGGTTGTGGTGGGAGGTGTCGAACTGCTTGGACACCCTGGTCTCGCCCCGGATGAAGGCCGGCACCCAGGAGGTGACGAACCCGGCGTACTGGTTGTTGTAGACCCAGTTCTCGCGCCAGATGTTGTAGTTGCCGCCGGGGTTGATGACGCCGGTGCCGACCGGCACGCCGACGGCCGGGCACACCACTCCCTGTTCGTACCCGCGCTCCGGGTACGGCTTGGCGCAGGTCCCGTCGCGGACGTGCTTGTAGTAGTCGACGTTGTTGTCGGCGATGACGTTGCGCTCGAACAGCGCGTGGTTCTGCGGCAGGCCGGGGTGGTTGGGGAACGCGCTGTCGGTGGCCACGCCTACGGTGTTCTCGGTGAACGAGTTGTCGTGGGCCCAGACCGAGTCGCCGGCGGTGCCGGAGTACCCCAGGAGGTTGTGGTGGCTGCGGCAGCGGCGGATCTCGATGGCGTACCGGATCACGTCGTCGCCACGGTTGGCGTTGAGGTTGGCCGCGGCTCCGGGGTAGACGCCGGAGTCGCCGTTGCCGTACGTCTCGCAGTCGGTGTACAGGCCGTGGTCGTCGGCGAAGGTCAGGTAGCCGTACTCGTCGTTCCAGCGGCTGACCATCCGGTCGATGGTGAACCCGTCGGACTCCATGATGTAGACGCCGTTGAACGTCGTGCGCTGCGTGGTGAAGTTGCGCAGGTAGACGCCGTCGGACCGGTCCGCGCGCAGACCGTTGAGGCGCTGGAACTGCGCGTCGATGATGACGTCCTCGGCCTTGGCGCCGGTGCCCTCGATCTGCAGGTTCTTCTTGTTCAGCACGGCCACGAGGTTCTGGTTGTGCGGGCAGGCGACCTGCTGCTCCCACGAGAGCACCTGGTAGCCCAGGGAGGTGCGGCGGGCCGGTAGGTCGGCGCACTGGCCGGCCGGCTCGGCCAGGCTGGGCTCCTCCAGGTACAGGCCCGGAAGGATCTTGATGTTCACGTTCGCCTGCTTGACCGCGTCGACGGCGGCCTGCACGTCCCGGTACCCGTTGCGCTGGCACTGGTTCCAGAGCGTGAGGTTGATGGTCCGCAACTCGTTCGGGAACCCGGCGACGCGCTTGTCGAAGTCGGCCTTGTCGGCCTTGCAGACCAGCAGCGTCGTGCCGGCCGTCCGGTACTGGGGCACCGCGCCCTTGTGGTCCGGTGCGGTCGCCTCGCGCTCGTCGTGCGCCGACGCGGCCACCGGCAAGCCCAGGACCAGGGCGGTCGCCACCATCCCGACCAGCACCAGGCCACGCGTGAGTCTGCTCATGCGCGCGAAGCCTAGAAGAGAACTCGCGTTTCAGCCATCGGGCGGATTGTCATCGGCGCCCTTGCCCTTTTTGAGGTCGTCCTCGCGGCGTTTGAGGTCCTCCTCCCACCGCCGCAGCAGGTCCTCGTCCTCGCGTTTGGTCTTGGCGTCAAGCTGCCGCAGGAACTCCGGGTCGTCATCGGGGGCCTTCGGCCGCTCCGCCTCGGGGAAGCCGTTGCCCGGCCGCCACGTCCCCGGCCGCGGCCCGCTCGTGAGCGGCCGGCCGGCACCGAAGTACGCGAGGGAGCCCAGCAGGGGGAAGAACAGGATGATGATCACCCACGCCCACCGGGGAAGCGCGCGAACCTCGCCCTCCTCGGCCGAGAGACAGCTGATCAACGCGAACACGGCGAGGATCAAGCCCAGGAAGAAGAGCAGGACATAGACACGGCCCATGCGTCACATCATGCCGCGTGCCGGACGGTTTGCCGACCCGCCTAGGCTTCCACCGTGGCACTCGACCGCCTGACCCTGCTCAAGGCGTACGACGAGCGGCTGCGCACGTTCGTGCCGGCCCGCCTGCCCGAGGGCATGACGGTCGAGCACGACGGCCCGCTCGTCCGGCTCACCGACGACGCCGGCTTCATCGGCTACCGCTCCGTCGAGGGGCTGTCCCCGGCCGACCTGGACGCGCTCATCGCCCGTACCCGCGACCACTACGCCGCGCGCGACATGGCGGTGGAGTGGAAATTGCACGGCCACGACAAGCCGACCGACCTGCCCGAGCGCTTGGTCGCCGCCGGGTTCGAGCCCGAGGAGCAGGAGGTCGTGCTCGTCGGGCTGGCCGCGCCGCTGGCCGATCCCGATCCGCCGCTGCCCGACGGGGTACGGCTGCGGGAGGTGACCGAGCGCGCCGACCTGGAGCGGATCGAGGACCTCAAGATCGCCGTCTGGGGTGGTGAGCGCTCGGGTCAGGCCGGAGCGCTGGAGCGGGAGATCGCCGCCGACCCGTCCGGCATCACGGTCGTCGTGGCCTCCCCGCCCGATCTGGTCGTCTCGGCCGCCTGGGTGCGCTACGTGCCCGACACGGGGTTCGCCACCCTCTGGGGCGGCGCCACGCTGCCCGAATGGCGCGGCCGGGGGATCTACCGGGCCCTGGTCGCCTACCGCGCCCACCTGGCCGCCTCGCGCGGGTACACGTATGTGCAGGTCGACGCGATGCCGATGAGCCGCCCGATCCTCGAGAGGCTCGGCTTCGTGGCCGTCACCACCACCACTCCGTACGTCTTCACGCCCGCGGGCGTGCGGCACGCCGACGCGAGCGTGCCAGCGGCGCCATGAAAGACTACCGACGGGTAACATAGCGGCACGGACAGGGGGATCAATGAAGATCGTCGTACTCGTCAAACAGGTGCCTGACTCCGGGGCCGAGCGCAGCCTGCGCGCCGACGACAACACCGTCGAGCGGGCCACCGCGAACAACGTCATCAACGAGATGGACGAGTACGCCATCGAGGAGGCGCTCAAGCTCCGCGAGGCCGGCGCCGGCGACACGGAGATCACCATCCTCACGATGGGGCCCGAGCAGGCGGCCGAGTCCATCCGTAAGGCGCTGCAGACCGGCTCGGACGGGGCCGTGCACGTCGTGGACGACGCGCTGCACGGCTCGTGCGCCCTGGCCACGTCGCGGGTGCTGGCGGCGGCGCTGGGCACGCTCGAGCCCGACCTGGTCCTGTGCGGCGCCGAGGCCACCGACGCCCGCGGGCAGGTGATGCCGCACATGCTGGCCGAGCGCCTGGGCATGGCCGCGCTGACCGGCGCCCGCAAGCTGACCGTCGACGGGTCGACGCTGACGATCGAGCGGCAGACCGAGGAGGGGTACGAGGTGGTGACGGCCGCGACGCCGGCCATCGTCTCCGTCTGGGACACCATCAACGAGCCCCGGTACCCCACCTTCAAGGGGATCATGGAGGCGAAGAAGAAGCCGGTGCGGACGCTGTCCCTGGCCGACCTGGGCATCGCCGCCGACGAGGTGGGCTTCGCCGGCGCGTCGACCGAGGTGCTGGAGCACTCCCGGCGGCCGGCCCGGCAGGGCGGCACGAAGGTGACCGACGACGGCGAGGGCGGGCTGCGGCTCGTCGAGTTCCTCGTATCCGAGAAGTTCGTCTGAGAGGGCCGGCATCGTGGCAGAGGTTCTGGTACTGGTGAAGCCGGCCGGCGGGGGCGTGGGCAAGCCGACCCTGGAGGCGCTGACGATCGCCCGCGGGCTCGGCGAGCCGTCCGCGGTCGTGGTGGGTGCCCCCGGCGCGGCGGCCGGGCTCGTAGACCGGCTGGGGGAGTACGGGGCGGTCAAGGTCTACGCCGCCGAGGCGGACGAGCTGCGCGACTACCTGGTCACGCCGAAGGTGGCGGTGCTGGAGTCGCTGGTACGCCGCCTGTCCCCGGCCGCGGTGGTCATCCCGTCCACGCAGGAGGGCAAGGAGGTGGCCGCACGGCTCGCGGTGCGGCTGGACAACGGCGTGCTCATCGACGTGGTCGGGCTGGACGCCGACGGGACCGCCACCCAGGTGGCGTTCGCCGGCTCCACGATCGTCCGGTCCCGGGTGACGCGGGGCGTTCCGCTCGTGACGGTCCGGCCGTCGTCGGTCACGCCCGAGCCGGCGCCGGTGACACCCACGGTGGAGCCGGTCGCGGTCGAGCTGGCCGAGACGGACCGGCTGGCCCAGGTCAAGGAGCGGGTCACCGAGTCGAAGAGCGCGCGCCCCGAGCTGACCGAAGCGTCCATTGTGGTCTCCGGTGGCCGCGGGGTCGGCTCGGCCGACAACTTCGCCCTCGTCGAGGAGCTGGCCGATCTGCTCGGCGCGGCCGTCGGGGCGTCCCGCGCGGCCACCGACTCCGGCTACTACCCGCACCAGTTCCAGGTCGGCCAGACCGGCAAGACCGTTTCCCCTCAGCTCTACATCGCCCTGGGCATTTCGGGCGCCATCCAGCACCGCGCCGGCATGCAGACCTCGAAGACGGTGATCGCGGTGAACAAGGACGCCGAGGCGCCCATCTTCGAGCTGGCCGACATCGGCGTGGTCGGGGACCTGTTCAAGGTCGTACCACAGGCCATCGAGGAGATCCGCAAGCGCCGGGCCTGAGGCTGCCCGGGACATCCGTCTCGCGACGGACGTTCGCGCGGGCACGGACTAGTCTTGGCGGCGATGGTCTATCTCGATCACGCCGCGACCACGCCGATGCGCCCCGAGGCGGTCGAGGCATACGTCACGGTGGCCGCGGCCACCGGCAACGCCTCCTCGCTGCACGGTCCGGGCCGGCAGGCCCGCCGCGTGGTGGAGGAGTCCCGCGAGTGCATCGCCGCCGCGCTGGGCGCGCGCCCGTCGGAGGTCATCTTCACCAGCGGCGGCACGGAGAGCGACAACCTCGCGGTCAAGGGCATCTACTGGCCCCGACGGGAGGCCGACGCCCGTCGTCGGCGGGTGGTCGCCTCGGCGGTGGAGCATCACGCGGTGCTCGACGCGGTGCGGTGGCTGGGCTCGTTCGCCGGCGCCGCGGTGACCTGGTTGCCGGTCGACCCCGCCGGACGCGTGCCGCCCGAGGCCCTGGCCGAGGAACTCTCGGCGCACGGCGACGAGATCGCGCTCGTCACGGCGATGTGGGCCAACAACGAGGTCGGCACGGTGCAGCCGATCACCGAGCTGGCCGCCCTGGCGGCCGGACAACGCGTGCCGTTCCACACGGACGCGGTGCAGGCGATCGGGCAGGTCCCGGTCGACTTCGGCGCCTCTGGCGTGGCGGCGCTGACCGTCACCGGGCACAAGCTCGGCGGTCCGATGGGCGTCGGGGCGCTGCTGCTGGGGCGCGACATCGAGTGCATGCCGCTGCTGCACGGCGGTGGGCAGGAGCGCGACGTGCGGTCGGGCACGCTCGACGTGGCCGGCATCGCGGCATTCGCCACGGCCGTCGGGATCGCGGTCAAGGACCAGCAGGAGTACGCGGCCCGGGTCGGCGCGCTGCGGGACGAGCTGGTGGCCCGGGTACGGGCGGCCGTGCCGGACGCGGTGGTCAACGGTCATCCGACCGAACGGTTGCCCGGCAACGCCCACATCTCGTTCCCGGGCTGCGAGGGCGACGCCCTGCTGCTCCTGCTCGACGCGCAGGGCATCGCGTGCTCCACCGGCTCGGCGTGCTCGGCCGGCATCGCGCAGCCCTCGCACGTGCTCGTGGCGATGGGGGCCGACGAAGGGCGGGCCCGGTCGAGCCTGCGGTTCAGCCTGGGCCATACGTCCACATCGGACGACGTCGAGGCCCTCGCGGCCGCCCTGCCGCCGGCGGTGGAGCGGGCCCGGCGGGCCGGGGCCGTCCGGGCCGGCTTCGCCCCCTGACCCGCCTGTGTCGCGGCCGGCTAACCTTGGTGGCATGAGGGTGTTGGCCGCGATGTCGGGCGGCGTCGACTCGGCGGTCGCGGCCGCCCGGGCGGTCGACGCCGGCCACGACGTGACCGGAGTACACCTGGCACTGGCCCGCAACCCGCAGACCTACCGGTCGGGCGCCCGCGGCTGCTGCACGATCGAGGACGCCCACGACGCCCGGCGGGCGGCCGACGTGATCGGCATCCCGTTCTACGTCTGGGACATGGCCGACGAGTTCCACGCCGGGGTGGTGGCCGATTTCGTCGCCGAGTACGCCGCCGGCCGTACCCCCAATCCCTGCCTGCGGTGCAACGAGAAGATCAAGTTTTCGGCTGTGCTGGATCGGGCCGTCGCCCTCGGCTTCGACGCGGTGGTCACCGGACACCACGCCCGGCTCGGGGCCGACGGCCGGCTGCGGCGCTCGGTCGACCTCGGCAAGGACCAGTCGTACGTGCTCGCGGTGCTCACCCGCGGCCAGTTGGCGCGGGCCGCCTTCCCGCTGGGCGATACGACGAAGGCGGGCGTGCGCGCGGAGGCGGCGCGGCGGGGACTGACCGTGGCCGACAAGCCCGACTCGCACGACATCTGCTTCATCGCCGACGGCGACACCCGGGGCTTCCTGGCCGATCGGCTGGGCGCCGTGCCCGGCGAGATCGTGGACGCGGCGACCGGCGAGGTGCTCGGCCAGCATGCCGGCGCGTTCGCGTACACGGTCGGCCAGCGCAAGGGTCTCGGGCTGACCCGTCCGGCGCCCGACGGCCGGCCCCGGTACGTGTTGTCCATCACCCCGGTGACGAACACGGTGACGGTCGGGCCGGCCGAGGCGCTCGAGGTGTCTACTGTGGAATGCGGCCGGCCGGTGTGGGGATCCGCGCCGCCCGGCGGTCCGGTCGAGTGCGAGGTGCAGTTGCGCGCCCACGGCGACCCGCTGCCCGCCGTCGTCGAGGCCTCGGCCGACGCGCTCGTGGCCACGCTGCGCCGGCCGGCCCGCGGGGTCGCCGCCGGGCAGGCGCTGGTGGCCTACCGGCCGGACCCGGCCGGCGACGTCGTCCTCGGCTCGGCCACCATTTCGGCCGCCCGCCCCTGACCATGATCGCGATGCCGCGGACAGCAGTGCAGCGGAGCCGCGCGATCGTCCGCGGAATCGCGATCACTACGGCGGTCCCGGGCAGCTCCTCCGGCCGGCGGCACGGGTGTTAGCGTCGGAGTCCATGACCGAGTGGGCCTGGGCCCGGGGCAGCGCGACCGGAGTCGGATCGCTGCCGGGGGCCGACATCGTCGAGGCGACGAAGATGGTCTTCGGCGAGCTGCCCGACCTGCCGTACCTGCCCGAGCTGCCCGCGCGCGGCCCGGGGGCCGACATCATCGGCCGCTCCGCGGCGTTCCTGACCGACCTGCCGGTCGAGCTGTACGCGGGCCGGTGGCGGGTCGCCGCCCGACCCGGTCGGGACCTGCGCCGTACCCTCGATCTGCTCGACCGGGACCTGGACGCCCTCACCGGGGCGGCCGAGGGCCTCGCGGGGCCGGTCAAGGTCCAGGTCGCCGGGCCGTGGACCCTGGCCGCCTCGATCGACCTGGCGATCGGTGGCCGGATGCTGCGCGACCACGGGGCGGCCCGGGATGTCGCCGAGTCCCTGACCGAGGGGCTGCGCCAGCATGTGGCCGACGTGCGGACCCGGCTGCCGACCGCGGACGTGCTGCTCCAGATCGACGAGCCGTCGCTGCCGACCGTGCTGGCCGGGCAGGTGCCCACCGAGAGCGGCCTCTACACCCTGCGGGCGGTTCAGGAGTCCACAGTGGAGTCAGCCCTGGGCGCCCTCGTGGCGGCGGTCGGCGTACCGGTCGTCATCCACTGCTGCGCGCGCGACGTGCCGGTCGCCCTGCTGGCCGGCACCGGCGCCGCCGCCCTGTCGGTGGATCTGAGCCTCGTCGACCGGCTCGACCCGCTCGGCGAGGCCATCGACGCCGGTCTGGGTCTGTTCGCCGGCGTGGCCGCCACCACCGGCGACCGGGCGCCGTCCTCGGCCGACCTCGCCGACCGGGTGACCAGCCTGTGGCGCCGACTCGGCTTCCCCGAGGACCGCGTGGCCGCCCAGGTCGTGGTCACACCCGCCTGCGGCCTGGCCGGCGCGACACCGGAGTACGCCCGGGGGGTGCTCGCGGCGTGCGTCGAGGCGGGTCGGCGGCTGGCCGAGCGGTAGCCGCGTTCTGTCGGACCGCACGGGCACGATGAGGGCACCAATGTGGGTCTGGTCGGGAAGGTGAGCACGTGATCGGTCGGCTGTACGAGGTGGTCATCGACTGCCCCGACCCCAAGGCGCTGGCATCGTTCTACCGTGAGCTCACCGGCCTGGACGAGCTGTACGTCGATGACGGCTGGGCGACCCTCGGCCGGGGCAAGGACGTCAGGATCGCGTTCCAGCGGGCCGAGGACTACCAGCCGCCGCGCTGGCCGGATCCCGCGTACCCGCAGCACATGCACCTGGACATCTTCGTGGCCGACATCGCCGCGGCGGAGGAGCGGGTGCTCAAGCTCGGGGCACGACCGCTCGACGCCGGTGGCGGCGATTCCTTCCGGGTGTACGCCGATCCGGCCGGCCATCCGTTCTGCCTGTGTCGCGACGACCCGGAGGCGCCGTAGGCATGAGTCGGGCGAGTGGCAGCCTCTTCGGCCTGGCCTACGGTGACGCGCTGGGGCGACCGACGGAGTTCCTGTCGGTGCCGGAGATCATCCAGCGCTACGGGCCCACCGGCCCGCGCGATCTGGAGGGCGAGCCGGCGATGGTCACCGACGACACCCAGATGGCTCTGGCGGTGGCGTGGGCCCTGCGCGACGCCACGGATCGCGTGCTGGCGCTGACGGCCGAGGCGCTCGAGCCCCACCTGCGGCGGCGATTCGTGGCCTGGGCGCACGGGCCGATCACCGGCCGCGCGCCGGGCCGGACCTGCCTGCGCGCCTGCGCCGCGCTCGTGGACGGATCCCCCTGGCAGCGGGCGACCGTGCCGGACTCCAAGGGCTGCGGCACGGTGATGCGGGTGGCCCCGGTCGGCCTGTTCCCCGCGATCGACGACGAGACGCTCGCCGGAGTGGCGCAGCTGCAGGCCGGGATGACGCACGGCCACCCCACCGCGCTCGCGGCGGCCGAGCTGATGGCGTACGCCGTGAAGGCCGTCGCCCGTGACGGCGCCGACCTGGCCGACCTGCCGGCCGCGCTCCGGGAACGGTGCCGCACCCAGCGGACCGTGTATCGCGACGACTGGCTCGGTCCGCTCTGGGACCGCCCGCTGGCCACCACACCGGACGACTTCATCGCCCGGGGATGGGACGAGTGCCTCGCCGTACTGGGCCGGCTCGAGGCCGCACTCGTCCGGCCCGACCGCGAGGCCGATCCGTGCGCCGCCACCGGCGAGGGCTGGGTGGCCGAGGAGGCGGTCGCGACCGGGCTGCTGTGCGCGTTGCTGTACCCGGACGACCCGGTCGCGGTGCTCGCCCGGGCGGCCCGGACCGCCGGCGACTCCGACACGCTGGCCTGCGTCGCCGGTGCGCTCGTCGGCGCCGCCCACGGGATGGCGGTCTGGCCGGCCGCGTGGGCGACCCGGATCGAGTACGCCGAGGAGCTGCACGCGCTCGGCGCGGCCTGGGACTGACCGGGCCGGCTACGGTGCTATGGGAGGTGATCGCGGTGACCGAGGAGGAGATCCCCTCGCCGACGGCCGCCGGCGTCGACGCGGAGCCGCCGCTGAAGGCGCGCGAGCGGTACGCGTCGCTGTCGACCGAGGTGGAGGAGCACCAGTACCGGTACCACGTGCTCGACATGCCCAGTGTCGGCGACAGCGAGTACGACAAGCTCTTCCGGGAGCTGGAGCTGCTCGAGGAGCGCTACCCGTCCCTGCGTACCCCCGACTCGCCGACCAACAGGGTCGGCGGCGCCTACTCGACCCTGTTCGAGCCGGTGGCCCACGCCGAGCGGATGATGAGCCTCGACAACGCGCTCACCGACGAGGAACTGGTCGCGTGGGTCGAACGGATCGAGCGGGAGGTCGGCGCGGGCGCCGCCAGCTATCTGTGCGAGCTCAAGATCGATGGCGTGGCCATCAACCTGACCTATGAGGACGGGCGGCTGGTCCGGGCCGCGACGCGCGGGGACGGGCGCACGGGTGAGGACGTCACGCTCAACGTGCGCACGATCACCGGCGTGCCCGACCGCCTGAAGGGCCGCGACCGGCCGGCCCTGGTGGAGATCCGGGGCGAGGTCTACTTCACCGTCGACGCGTTCACCAAGGTGAACGACACGCTCATGGAGCAGGGCAAGACCCCGTTCGCCAACCCGAGAAACGCCGCGGCCGGCAGCCTGCGCCAGAAGGACCCGCGGGTGACCGCGTCGCGACCGCTGCGCGTCACCGTCCACGGTGTCGGCGCGCGCCAGGGTTTCGCGCCCCGCCACCAGTCCGAGGCGTACGAGCAGATGAAGTCGTGGGGCCTGCCCACGTCGAGCCGGTGGAAGGTGGTGCCCGACCTCAAGGGCGTGCAGGACTTCATCGCGTACTACGCCGAACACCGCCACGACGTCGAGCACGAGATCGACGGTGTTGTGGTCAAAGTGGACAGTGTGGCGCTGCAACGGCGGCTCGGCTCGACCAGCCGCGCCCCCCGGTGGGCGATCGCCTACAAGTATCCGGCCGAGACGGCCATCACGAAGCTGATCGAGATCCGGGTCAACGTGGGCCGCACCGGCCGGGTCACGCCGTACGCCGTGCTGGAGCCCATCTTCGTCGGCGGCGTCACCGTGACGAACGCGACGCTGCACAACGCGAACGACGTGGTACGGCGGGGGGTGCTGATCGGCGACACCGTCATCGTCCGGCGGGCCGGCGACGTCATCCCCGAGATCGTGGGCCCGGTCGTCGAGAAGCGGACCGGTGAGGAGACCGAGTTCGCCATGCCGACGAGCTGCCCCGAGTGCGGGTCGAAGCTGGCGCCGGCCAAGGAGGGCGACGTCGACATCCGCTGCCCGAACAGCCGGTCCTGCCCGGCCCAACTGCGCGAGCGCCTGTTCCACCTGGCCGGCCGCAGCGGTTTCGACATCGAGGTGCTCGGCTACAAGGCGGGGATGGCGCTGCTCGAATCGGGCGTGCTCGAGGACGAGGGCGACCTGTTCGCCCTGGACGCGGAGAAGCTGGCGAGCAGCCCGTTCTTCGTCAACGCCAACGGCAGCCTGTCGGCCAACGCCAACAAGCTCCTGGTCAACCTGGAGGAGGCGAAGAGCCGGCCGCTCGCGCGCGTACTGGTGGCGCTGTCCATCCGCCACGTCGGGCCGACGGCGGCCGACGCCCTGGCCCGGGAGTTCGGCTCGCTGGACGACATCGCCGCGGCCAGCGTGGAGGAACTGTCCGCTGTGGAGGGTGTCGGCCCGACCATCGCCGTGTCGCTCAAGGAGTGGTTCACCGTCGACTGGCACCGCGATGTCGTCGAGAAGTGGCGGGCGGCCGGCGTCAAGCTCTTCGAGGAGCGGGTCGACACCGGCCCGAAACCGCTGGCCGGCCTGACCCTCGTGGTGACCGGGACGCTCGTCGACTTCTCCCGCGAGGGCGCGACCGAGGAGATCACGTCCCGCGGGGGCAAGGTCACCGGCTCGGTGTCGAAGAAGACCGACTTCGTCGTGGTGGGCGACGCGCCGGGATCGAAGTACGACAAGGCGGTCTCCCTCGGCGTGCCGGTGCTGGACGAGGACGGCTTCCGGGTGCTGCTGGCCGACGGGCCGGACGCCGCCCGCGCCCGGGCCGCCACCACCCCGGCCGACTGAACCCCCAAGATCTGGAGCCGTCCCGTAGGCCCCGCGATCATGGAGTTGGGGACGTGAAAACGCGCCGATCATGGACCTAAGTCCATGATCGGCGACTCGTGACGGACGGGATAGACGTTACTAAAGTGAGTGTTCGTCCGTTTTAGCTAACCATGAGCGTGTCCGGTGGTGTTGGGGCGCATCCGTGGGCCTTGTACGCCGGGACCGTGGTGGTCGCGGGCGGAGCGACCGCCGGCTGGTGGCTCGCGGAACCGCCGCGTCTGGACGCGCCCGCGGCGTTCGTCATGGTGGCGGCCCTGGCCATCCTGGTCGCCTTCTGGCCACTACCCGGCCCGGGCGACACGACGGCCATGGCACCGGCGACGTTCACGTTCGCGCTGCTGCTCGGGTGGGGGGTCGCGCCGGCGGTGGCTGTGCAGGCGGTGGCCGTCCTGGTGGCCTCGGCCCGGCGGCGGCATCCGCCGTGGCGGGCGCTGTACGTGACCGCGCGCTACGCGCTGGCGTTCACGGTGGCCGGCGTGCTGATGGCGATGGCCGGCGTGCCGCCCCTGGCCGCCGGGCCCGGCCCCGGACCGGTCGACGTGGTGGTCATGGCCGTCGCGGCCGCGGTCTGGCTCGTGGTCAACGACCTGGTCGCCGCCACGGCGGTCTGGCTCCAGCTCGGCGACGACTGGCTGTCCACCGTGGTCCGTCTGCTGCGGCGGGAGGGACCGGGACGGCTCGCGATGCTCGCGGTGGCGCCGCTGGCCGTGACCGCGGGCCGGGCCAGCGCCGTCCTGCTGCCGCTGCTGCTCGTGCCGCTGGTCGCCCTGTCGGAGCTGGCCCGCCGGGCCGGCGACGAGCACCGGGGTTCGCCGCGGGACGACGTCACCGGCCTGCCCGGCCGGGACGCCATGCTGCGTGAGCTGCGCGTCCACATCAGACGCGAGCGGTCACGGATCGGTCTCGTGCTGATCGACCTCAACCAGTTCCGGAGGGTCAACGACGCGTTCGGGCACGCCGTCGGCGACCGCCTGCTGGCCGCGGTCGCCCGCCGCCTGCGCGAGCGGGTCGGCCAGGAGGCGCCCGTGGCCCGCCTCGGCGGCGACGAGTTCGCGATCCTGGCCGCCCAGCCGGCCGCGGCCGCCGAGGCGGCGGCGCACGCGTTGGCCGAGCCGGTGACGCTGGACGGGCTCTCGTTCGACGTCACGGCGGCCATCGGTGTGGCCTCGTACCCCGACCACGGCGCCGACCCGTCCACCCTGCTCCGGCACGCCGAGAGCGCCATGTACGACGCGAAGGAGCGCGGCGCCGCGTACGCGATCTATGGGCCCGAACTGGAGCGCAACTCGGCCGATCTGCTCGAGCTGCTGGCCGACCTGCGCCGGGCGCTGGAGCCCGGCGCGACGGAGCAGGTCCAGATCCTGTACCAGCCGCAGGTGGCCCTCGGCTCGGGCGGTGTCGTCGGCGTCGAGGCACTGTTGCGCTGGCACCATCCGCGGTACGGGACGGTGAGCCCGGAGCGGGTGACCAAGGTGGCCGAGCACAGCGCCGTGATGCGTGCGCTGACCCTGCGGGTGTTCGATCAGGTCACCACCGACCTGGCGGCCTGGCGCGAGCACGGGCTGGAGATCCGCGCATCGGTCAACGTGAGCATCCGCGACCTGCATCGGCCGGAGTTCGTCGACCGCCTGTCCGAGCTGCTGACCGCCCGCGGCGTGCCGGCCAACCAGATCCAACTGGAGATCACCGAGACCGCGCTGCTCGTCGACGCCCGGCGGGTGATGGTGACCCTGCACCGACTCGACGCGCTCGGCGTCAGCCTCTCCCTGGACGACTTCGGCACCGGGTACTCGTCGCTGCAGCACCTGCGCCGGTTGCCGCTGGCCGAGGTGAAGATCGACCGGTCGTTCGTGCTGGGCATGACCACGGATCCCGACGACGCCGCGGTGGTCGCCGCGATCATCGATCTGGGCCGGGGGCTGGGCCTGCGGGTGGTGGCCGAGGGCGTCGAGGACGACCGGATCCGCCGCATGCTGACCGCCGGCGGGTGCGAGGTGGCGCAGGGTTGGTACTACGCCCGGCCGATGACCGGGGACGGGCTGGTGGCCTGGCTGGCCCGGTACCGTCCCACCCCCCGCCCGAGCGAACGGATCGACAGCTAGTCATTCGCCGTCGTTGAGCACCTCACCGGGTACGGCCAGCAGGACGCCGTGCGGTGGCCGCAGCACGACGCGTCGGGCGCCGCTGGTCGGATCGACGAGGACGAGTTCGCCGACGTCCGGGCCGCGACGGCGTACCAGAACACCGGCTCCGGTATCGGCCAGCAGCGACCAGACCTCGCCCTCGCCGGCCGGCAGGTCCACGCGGTGCCGCTGCGTGCCGGTGTCGCGATCGACGACGACCAGCCGGGCCGGGTTTCCGGGCAGCGGGGCCGACTTCTCCGAGGTACCCGGAACGATCCCGGACCGGTGCCGCAACAGGACGGTCACCGCGTCCAGGCCCGGCGCGACCGCCACCCCGGCCGGGCACCAGCATTCATAGTCCGGTGGTGGGCCGAGCGTCACCTCGCGGACGGTCGGGCCGGCGGCCATTCGCAGCGCCGTATCGGTGATGTCGACGGTGACCAGCCGGCCGTCGGGCAGGACGCCCACCATCCCGGACGCGTCGACGGACCGGACCTCGCCGGTGGCCGGCTCGATCAGCGTGGTCGGCGCCATGGCCGGCTCGGCGGCCAGCAGGAACCGCGCGTCCGGCGACCAGCGCCCGGGCGTGGCGTCGACCGGCACCACCGCGTCGCCGAGCAGGTCCCGGATCAGGTACCGCCGGTCGCCGCGATGGCCGGACCGCCGGTAGCCGAGCCATCGCCCGTCCGGGGACAGCGACGCCATCGTGCGACCCTGCCGGCCCTCGTCGGGCGGCGGCGGTGGCAGCCGGAACTGCCGGCCGTCCTCCAGCACCACGACCACTCCGGCCGTCGAGGCGAGGACCAGCGCGCCCCGGCCCACCGACCCGCTCGCGGGCAGGTCCGGTGGCGCCGGGTCCGCCGCCAGCGTGGCCGGTAGATCGGGCCAGCCCGCGAACCGGTGCGGCGGTTGGGAGCACCCGCTCAACACGACCGTCATCGCCAGCAGTGACACGATCGCCCGACGCATGACCGCGAATATAACGGTAGACGATATAACTCGGCAACCTAGTGTTTGGCCGTGGCCCTACGTGGGCGGCTGGCCACATAGACTCGCTCAGGCCGGCAATACGAATAAATGAGGGGGAATCATGGCCGCCATCTCCCGCGAGGAGGTCGCCCACCTGGCGCGGCTGTCGCGGCTGGCCGTCACCGACGAGGAGCTGGACCGCTTCGCCGGGCAGCTCGAGGTGATCCTGCAGGCGGTGGCGCGCGTGGGCGAGGTGGCCGCCGCCGACATCCCGCCCACCTCCCACTCCGTACCGCTGACGAACGTGCTCCGGGATGACGTGGTCGTGCCGGGCCTGGCCCGCGA
>Ga0307415_100000043_pt1 | contig 54688 bp, 50 predicted proteins | sample DK1Cmetagenome_FD_204524 | JGI IMG/M metagenome (GOLD analysis project Ga0307415, IMG submission 204524) | Maize rhizosphere microbial communities from greenhouse at UC Davis, California, United States - DK15-C-2 | ecosystem: Host-associated > Plants > Roots > Rhizosphere > Soil | place: USA... | reverse complement strand
CTGAGCCAGCTGCGCCGCGGCGGCGGCCACCCGCTTCGCCCGGGGGACGTCGCCGGCCTCGAGCGCGACCCGCACGAGCTGCGGGGCGGCGCCCGGATCGTCGGCGAAGAGGAGCACCCGCACCGGCAGCAGGTCGTAGATCTCGGTGATGGTGTCCCGGACCTCCAACGGCGCCCCGTCGGCGTCGCGCAGCACGGCCAGGGCCCACATCCAGTCCTCGGGCGCGGCGGTGATGCCGGCGCCCAGCAGGCGCTGCATCCCGCGGATGTGCTCACGGGCCAGCGGCATCTGCGCGCGCCGCACGGCCAGCCGGGCCAGCAGGGCCAGCAGCGGCACGCTCAACTGCTGCGCCGCGAGCTGCTCGGCGATGCGCAGCCCGGCGTCGGCGGCGACGGACGCGTCGTCGAGCCGGCCCTGAGCCGCCATGAGTGAAGCGTGGTAGAAGTGCCACAGCGGATATGACCAACCGGTTCCGAGAGTCTCGGCCTCCCGCCGACCCCGCGTGTACTCCGCGTCGGCCTCGGCGAACCGGTCCACGGCCGCCAGGGCGACGCCCAGCCAGATGCGCGGATGGCGGTGCGCGGCGTCCCCGCCCGCGCGGTCCGCGGTGGCCACCGCGTGCCGCGCGTACCGCAGCGCGTCGTCCAGCCGGCCCTCGGCGCGGGCCACGATGCTGCGGGCCGTGGTCCCGAAGACTGACGCGCCGTACTCGCCGACCGCCTGCCCCAGCTCGTCGGCCTCGGCGCCGGCCCGGTCGGCCGCGGGCATGTCGTCGACGACGGCGAACAGGGCGTGGGCGGCGATGGCGTGCAACCGGGCCCGGACCGTCTCCGGCACGCCGGGCAGGCCCAGGGCGCGGCGGGCGTGATCGACCGAGGCGGCGTTGCGGCCGGCATGCTTGAGGGCCTCGGCCAGGCCCAGGAGCACGGTCGCCTCGATCCGGGCATAGAGTCCATTGTGGAGCACGGACTCGCCGAGGCCGAGGGCCTGCTCCAGCCGGCCGGCCGACGCCAGCAGCCCCACGGCGTCGGCCACCAGGGACGGGCGGGCCTCGTCGTGCTCGCCGAGCATGTCGACGGCCCGCAGCATCAGATCGGCGGCCGTGCCCGGCGCCCGGCCGGCCAGCCCGACGGCCGCATCGCGCAGCACCATGACCGCCTCGCGGTCGAAGGCCTGCCCGCCCCGGGTCAGGTGCTCGGCCGCCTCGACCGGCGAACGGCCCTCGGCCCGGACCACCTCGGCGGCGGCGCGGTGCATCCGGGCCCGCACCGGACCCGACATGTTGTTGTAGATGACCTCGCGGAGCAGGTCGTGGACGAAGTCGAGCCGGGAGTCCCGCTCGACCAGGATGCCGGCGGCCACGGCCTCCTCGGCCGCCGGATACAGGTCCGACGGTGGGGCACCGACGATCGGCGCGACCGCGTCGATGGTGAACGGGCGGGCGAAGACGGCGCCCGCGTCCAGCAGGCGCCGGGCCCGGTCGGACAGGCCGCGCAGCCGCTGCGTGACCACGGCCTGGAAGCTGGACGGAAGCTCGTCACCGACGACCGTGGCGATGCCCTCGCCGACGACCATCTGGCCGGCGGCCAGCATGGCGCCCAGCAACTGCTGGACCAGAAAGGGATTCCCGCCGCACCGGGTGGCCAGGGCCATCACCGTCGCGTCCGGCCGGGCCCGCGTCACCAGGCCGCACAGCAGCACCACCGAGTCCTCGTCGAGAGGATCCAGTCGCAGCTCGGCGGCGGCGTCCTGGTCGATCAGCCAGTCGATCGTCCGCTGGCCGGCCGAGCCGGCGGGCACCGGCCGGCGCGCCAGTAGCCAGTGCACCGCGGCCGAGGACAGCTCGGACACCAGTACACGCAGCGCCAGCGCGCTGAACTCGTCGGCCCACTGGGCGTCGTCGATCACGGCCAGCAGGGGGCGCTCGGCGCCGTAACTCTCCAGCGCCTCGCCGAGCCGGTCGATGTACCAGAACGGGTCGCCCTCGTGGTCGCGGAGGCCGGAGAGGTCCACCGGCACCGGCACGGCCCGCTGCAACGACGAGACGATCGTGGTCAGCGGGGCGACCCGGTCCAGCTCGACCGCCCGCCCCGGCGCCACCGCCAGGCCGAGGGCCAGCGCCTCGGTCAGGGCGACGTCGACCAGAGCCGTCTTGCCCATGCCGGCGACGCCGGTGACGATCGTGCACCCGCCCGTGCCCGCCAGGGTGGCGTCCAGGACCGACCGCAGGGCGGCCCGCTCGGCGTGCCGACCCACCAGCCGATGCGGCGACTCCGGGGCGACCACGGGCCTGCCTCACTCCCATCGACAGTCAACGAGCTTGCGAGTTGAACAACGCAGCGCTCGAACGAGCTTGCGATTGATCAATGCAGCACTTCATAGGCTCAGGTCGACGGAACGAGTTGTATCACACGAGGTCCCGGCCAACCGGCGGCAGCGGCATGCCGACCTCGCTGCCCATGGGACCCAACCGCCGAAAGCGTGCCACGGTGGCCGCCTCGCCACGGAGATCGAATCTGCGGGCGCCGTAGAAAACTGGTTCCGCTGTCATCGGGCACCGTCCAGCAGCGCGGTCAGCATGCCGGCCAGCAACCCCGGGCCGTCGCGGGTGAGGACCGACTCGGGATGGAACTGCGCCGAACGCAGGCCCGGCGCGCGCAGCCCGTACACCTCACCCGAGGCGCGGTCCCGGCTGACCTCGACCGGTCCGGCGGTCAGCGTGCTGTCGAGCCGGTCGCGGTCGCTGTAGGCGGCGAACGTGTTGTAGCAACCGACCCGCTCGCGCCGGCCGAAGAACTCGATGTCCCGCGGCGTTCCCTGGGCCGGAGAAGGCATGCTCCGCACCGGCAGGCCGAGCAGGCCGGCGAGCACCTGATGGCCGAGGCAGACCGACAACAGCGGCCTACCGCCGGCGACCAGCCGCCGGGTCAGGTCCCGCAGCGCGGCGATTCTGGAATCGTTCAAATCGCCGGGGTCGCCCGGCCCGGGGCCGATCACGACCACCTCGAAGTCCGCAGTGGACACCCCGTCCCGGCCCCCCGTGGCCAGCCGGTCGTGCGTCCGCACCACGACGTCCGGCCCGAGCGCGGCGATCTGCTGGGCCAGCATCGCGGTGAACCGGTCCTCCGCGTCCACCACGAGCACGCGCCGGCCCCGCAACTCCGCCGCCGGGCGGCGCCGCCGGCGGGGATCGGCGAACCAGAACCGCGCGAGCCGGCCGTTGCGCGCGGCCAGCGCCCGGCGTACCCGGGGATCGGTGCCCAGAAGCGGGCCGGCCGTCGACCGCCCGCCGGCCGGCGAGTTCCCAAAGGCATCGAGCAGGCCGGCGACCTTGGCCCGCGTCTCGTCCGCCTCGGCCGCCGGGTCGGAGGACCGCACCAGCGTCGCTCCGGCGCCGATCGCCAGCCGACCATTCGGGTCGATGTCGGCCGAGCGGATCACGATCGCCGAGTCGAGCGCGGGTCGCCCGCGACGCCAGCCGAGCAGCGCGATGGCGCCGCCGTAGTAGCCGCGGCCGCGCCGCTCGTGGCGGGCGATGACCCGGCACGCGTTCTCCAGCGGACTGCCGGTCACGGTGGGCGCGAACATGGTCAGGCGCAGCACCTCGCGCGGATCGAGGTCGGTGCGTCCCTCGATGACGTAACCGGTGTGGGCCAGCCGCGTCATCTCGGCCAGCCACGGGCCGCGCAACCGGCCGCCGGCCGGACACAGCTGACCCATCATCTTCAGTTCCTCATCGACCACCATCTGCAGCTCCTCGGTCTCCTTGCGGTCGGCCAGGAAGCGCAACAGGTCGACCGCGTCGGGGCCGGCGGGTGGGTAGCGGTACGTGCCGCTGATCGGGCTCATCATCGCGACGCCGTCGGCCAGGCCGACGTGCCGTTCCGGCGACGCGCCGACAAGCGTGCGCCCGCCGGAGCGGACGAGGAACGTCCAGTAGGCCCCCGTCTCGGCGGTGAGCAGCCGGCGGAAGACGGCCAGACCGGTGCGGTGCGAGTGGTCGGCCACGCTGGCCCGAAACGTTCGGCGGATGACGAAGTTGGATCCCTCGCCGCGGCCGATCTCGTCCTTGACGACGGTGCGGACCACGTCGGCGTAGTCGTCATCGCCGATGTCGAAGCCGCCGTCGACGAGCGTGGGCCCGGTGTCGGGCAGGGCGGGCAACGCGTCGGCGACGCTCACCCGCCGCCGGGTGGCCACGTCGATGGCCGCCATCGCGGTGCCGTCGTCGACGCAGGCGAAGCCACGCTCGGCGATCTGGCGGAACGGGATGACGACCAGCAGCCCGCACCGCCCCGGTCGCGGCAGCCGGCCGAGCCGGTCCACGACCATGGACTGTCCGATGAGGATGGTGATGGAGTTCGGGTCGGGCGAGCGGGGCCGGTGCAGCAGCGCGTACGTTGGCACCCGACCGTCGAGGATGGCCCGCAGCTCCGGTGGCGTCGTCATGGTTCCCACGGTGGCCCGGCCGGCCGGAGGACGGCCACTACCTGTTCAGGTAGAGCGGCCACCCGTGGACTACCCGTTCGAGTCGGTGCGCCATCGCGCACGCCCGGTCTAGCTTGGCGTTCTCGACACATGAAAGGGCGTTCCGCATGGCAACGAACGACACCTACGGCCGGTCGATCCGGCTCCGGCGGCTCTTCCGCGACGGCGGCCGCCGGCTGTTCGTCGTGCCGCTCGACCACTCCGTGACCGACGGGCCGGTGGTGCGCGGCGGAGGGCTGGGCCGCCTGCTGAGCCAGGTGTGTGGCAACGGCGCCGACGCCGTGATCCTGCCCAAGGGCAGCGTCCGCCACATCCGGCCGCACTGGTTCACCGCGACGTCGCTGCTGGTGCACCTGAGCGCCGGCACCTGCCTGGCGCCGGACCCCGACTTCAAGTACCTCGTGGCCGGCGTCGAGGAGGCGCTGCGGATCGGCGCCGACGGCGTCAGCGTGCACGTGAACCTCGGATCCGGCCGGGAGGCGGCCCAGATCTCCGACCTGGCGTCGGTGGGCGAGGCCTGCGACCGGTGGAACGTCCCGCTGCTGGCCATGGTGTACCCGCGCGGGCCGAAGATCGCCGATCCGCGGAACCCGCGGTACGTCGCCCACGCGGTGACGATCGCCGCCGACCTCGGTGCCGACATCGTCAAGACGGTGTACCCGGGATCGGTGGACGCGCTCGCGGAGATCACCCGAGGCTGCCCGATCCCCGTCCTGATCGCCGGCGGACCCGCCGACCCGGACGACGACGTGCTGCTGGCCCGGGTCGAGGACGCGATGCGCGGCGGCGCCGCCGGCGTGGCGGTCGGGCGCAACATCTTCGGCTCGGCCGATCCGGCCAAGACGACGCGAAGGATATCGGAGATTGTCCACATGCGACACGATCCGGCGGTCGCGGCATGAGCGCCGACGAGACCCGGCTGTGCTGGCTCGACGTCCGCGGCGCCGGACCGCTGGCCGATGCCATCCGCACCGAAGCCATCCACCAGCGCATCGACGGGTTGGTCGGGGCGCGGCCCGAGGATCTCCAGTCGCTGCCGCCCACGATGACCCGGATCCTCGCCCCCGACGGGGATCTGCCCGACGACCTCGGTCCGGCCCAGATCGTGCTCGTCGACGCGGACCGGCACGGACACCCGGCCGACCTGGCCGCCCGGTATCCGGGCGTCGAGTTCGGCCGCTACGTCCGGGTCACCGACGCCGCCACGCTGGACGAGGCCTGCGCGAGCGCGGGTTCGGAGGTCTGGAGCGTGCTGGAGTTCCGCGATACCACCAAGATTCCGCTGGAGATCGTCCTGGCCGCGGCGGCCGACGCCAAGGGTCGCGTCATCACCGTGGCGGCCGATCCGGAGGAGGCCGCCGTCCTGTTCGGAGTCCTCGAGCACGGCACCGACGGCGTGATGATGGCACCGCGGGCGCTAGGCGACGCGACCCGGCTGATGGCGGCGGCCCGGGGGCGGTCGGCCGACATCGGCCTGGTCGAGCTCGAGATCACCCGGGTGGCCTACGCCGGCATGGGCGAGCGGGCCTGTGTGGACACCTGCACCTGGCTGCGGCCGGACGAGGGGATCCTGGTCGGCTCGCACTCCAAGGGCCTGATCCTGTGCGCCAGCGAGACCCACCCGTTGCCGTACATGCCGATCCGGCCGTTCCGGGTCAACGCCGGCGCCATCATGTCCTACACGCTCGCGGACCACCAACGCACCCGGTACCTGTCGGAGCTGCGGGCCGGCGGCACGGTGCTCGCCGTCGACGCCGCCGGTCGCACCCGCGTGGTCACCGTCGGCCGGACGAAGATCGAGAGCCGGCCGCTGCTGGCCATCGAATCGGTGGCCGCCGACGGCCGCGCCGTCAACCTCATCGTGCAGAACGACTGGCACGTCCGGGTCCTCGGCCCGGGCGGGGCGGTGCTCAACACGACGGCGCTGCGTCCCGGTGACACGGTGCTGGGCCACCTGCCGACCCGGGACCGCCACGTCGGTTACCCGATCGACGAGCTGTGCTACGAGCAATGATCAGGTCGGATGGGCCCGAAGGGCCGGACGGCGGGAAGATCTTCGACTTCCACGCCCGGCTGACGCCGCACCCGGAGGCGGCCGGCCGGCTGATGTCCACGATGGACGCATGCGGCATCGAGCGCGCCGCCGTCGCCGCCGGGGGCGTCATCGACCTGGACCGCCTGGCGGCCCAGATCACCGAGGGCGGGCACAGCGAGGACGGCGCCGACAACGCGGGCGTGCTGCGGGCGTGCTCGGCCGCCGGTGGTCGGCTCGTGCCGTTCTACTTCGCCAACCCGCACGACGGGTCCGCCGAGTACCGTCGGCTGGCCGCGCGGTTCCGCGGCCTGGAGCTGTCGCCGGCGGTGCACGGCGTCGGCTTCGACGACCCGCGCACGCTCGACCTCGTCGCGGTCGCCGAGCGGGCCGGGCATCCCGTGTACGTGGTCTGCCTGGCCCGGCCGGGCGCGGGCACACCCGACCTGGTGCGGCTGGCCCGACGCTTCCCCGGCGTGGCGTTCGTATTCGGCCACTGCGGGTCCATCGGCATCGACGGGCATTCCCTCACGCTGATCGCGCCGGTGGCCAACATCGTGGCCGAGACGTCCGGCTGCTTCACCGTGGTGGCCCGGACCGCGCTGGACCGGCTCGGTGCCGACCGCGTGCTGTTCGGTACCGAGTACCCCGTCGGCCATCCCAGCGTGGAGCTGGCCAAGTTCGGCGCCCTCGACCTGGACGACGAGTCGTGGTCCCGGGTCGCCTGGCGCAACGCCCACCGTCTCATCGGAGAGGACCCTTCATGACCCAGACACACGTCCGGCGACCGTCCCTCGGGGACTGGCGCGACTTCACCGAGCTGGAGTCGCTGCAGGCCGCCCAGTTGCCGGTCGCCCTCGACCGGGCCGCCCGGTCGCCCTTCTACCAACGGATCTGGGGCGGCGCGAGGCCCGGCGGCCTGGCCGAGGTCGGCCTCACCACGAAGGAGGACCTGCGGGCCGCCTACCCGTTCGACCTGCTGGCCGTCCCCCGGGACCGGCTGGCCACCTACCACGAGTCCAGCGGCACCGGTGGGGTGCCGACATCCTCGTACTACACGGAGGAGGACTGGGAGGACCTGGCCGAGCGCTACGCCCGCAAGTGGGTACGCATCGGCTCGTCCGACACGTTCCTCGTGCGTACCCCGTACGCCCTGATGGTGACCGGGCATCTGGCCCACACCGCCGCGCGTCGGTCCGGCGCCACCGTCGTGCCGGGCGACAACCGCTCGCTGGCCATGCCGTACGCCCGGGTCGCCCGCGTCCTGCACGACCTGGACGTGACGCTGACCTGGTCGCTGCCGACCGAGACGCTGCTCTGGGCCGCCGCCGCCCGGGCGGCCGGATACGAGCCGGGGCGGGACTTCCCGGCGCTGCGGGCGCTGTTCGTCGGCGGCGAGCCGCTGTCGACCGCGCGCCGGGCCCGCATCGAGGAGATCTGGGGCGTGCCGGTCGTGGAGGAGTACGGCTCGACCGAGACCGGATCCCTGGCCGGGCAGTGTCCACAAGGGAACCTGCACCTGTGGGCCGACCGGGCCGTCTTCGAGGTCCACGACCCGCTTTCGGGTCGCGTCCGGCCGGCCGGCCGCGGCGAGCTGGTGGTCACTCCCCTGTACCGGGAGGCGATGCCGCTGGTCCGCTACAACATCGCCGACGACGTCGAGGTGTCGTACGACGAATGCCGGTGCCAGTGGCGGCTGCCCACGGTCCGCGTGCTGGGCCGCTCGGCCTTCGGGTACCCGGTGGCCGGCGCGACGGTGACCCAGGCCCGCCTGGAGGAGCTGGTCTTCGAGCTACCGGCCGGCCACGGTGTGATGTTCTGGCGCGCGCGGGCCGAGCCCGACCATCTGCGCGTGGAGATCGAGGTCGGCGGCGAGTGCGGCCTGCGGGCCTGCTCGTCGCTGGCCACGGCCATCGGCAACGAGTACAAGATCGCCGCCGAGGTGGTCATGGTGCCGCCGGGCCACCTGGTGCCGTCCGAGGTGCTGACCCGGGCGTCCGATGTGGTCAAACCCCGCAGCCTGTTCGGACCGGGCGAGAACTGGGACAGCGCCCTGCTCTACTACTAGGCCGGCTCGATATGCCAAGGGAGGAACGGCCATGACCATGGGGATCGACGGCCGGGTGGCCATCGTGACCGGGGCGGCCGGCGGCATCGGCGCGGCGGTCGTTCGCACGCTGCACCGGCTCGGCGCCGCGGTGGCCGCCGTCGACCTACCCCATCTGGTCCACGGGCCGGCGTCGTCTGGACTGACGAGCGCAGCGAGCGAAGCGAGTGGAGCGAGGAGGGAAGACGACGCGGGAAGGGCCCGGGGGCCCGCGCGAGCGAAGCGAGCGCAGCGGGGCTCGGTGCGACCGTACCCGGTCGACGTCCGCGACCGGCGGGCCGTCGACGACCTGGTGGCGCGGGTGGAACGCGAGATGGGACCCGTCGCGATCCTGGTCAACGTGGCCGGGATCATGCGGGCCGGCCCGGTGGTGTCGCTGTCCGATGAGGACTGGTCCGCTGTGTTCGACGTCAACGCGGCCGGCGTGTTCCGGCTCTGCCGCGCGGTCGCGCCGGGCATGGTCGACCGGCGGGCCGGGGCCATCGTGACGGTCGCGTCCAACGCCGCCGTGGTACCCCGGATGCACCTGGCCGCCTATGCGTCGGCCAAGGCGGCGGCCGCTCACTTCACCCGGTGCCTGGCGTTGGAGCTGGCCCCGCACGGCGTGCGCTGCAACGTGGTGTCGCCGGGCTCGACCGACACGCCCATGCTGCGCTCGACGTACGGACCCGACGCGGCCGACGCCGTGATCGAGGGGTCGCCGTCGCAGTTCCGGTTGCCCATCCCGCTCGGGCGGGTGGCGCAGCCCGACGACGTGGCCGCCGCCGTGGCGTTCCTGGCCTCCGATGACGCCCGCCACATCACGATGCAGGAGCTGCTCGTCGACGGCGGCGCCGCCCTGCATGGATAGATCGTGCCCGGACAGATAGGAGACGCGCATGGGCATACCGACGATCGCCCCGTACCCGATGCCGACCGAGGCGGACCTGCCGGCCAACGTCGCCACCTGGCGGCCCGAGGCCGGGCGGGCCGTCCTGCTCATCCACGACATGCAGCGCTACTTCGTCGACCGCTTCCCGGCCGGCGAGCCTCCGGTCACCGACCTCATCGCGAACGTGGCGCGGATCCGGGCGGCCGCGGCCCGGCGCGGCATCCCGATCGTCTACAGCCAGGCCGGTCCGATGAGCCGGGCCCGCCGGGGCCTGGTGTACGACTTCTGGGGGTCGGGCATGAGCGCCGACCCGCGCGACCGCCAGGTGGTGGCCGGGATCGCGCCCGAGCCGGACGACGTCGTGGTCGCCAAGGTGCGCTACAGCGCCTTCCACGAGAGCGATCTGGCCGCGATCATCCGCGGCCGGGGCCGGGACCAGCTCATCGTGTGCGGCGTCTTCGCCCATGTCGGCTGTCTCATGACGGCCTGTGACGCGTTCGCGTTCGACATCCGACCGTTCCTCATCGCCGACGCGGTCGCCGACTTCACCCTCGACTACCATCGCCTGGCCCTGGACTACGCGGCCGGGCGGTGCGCGGTGACCCTGACGACCGCCCGCCTGCTCGACCATCTGGCGCGGCCATGACCGATTGGGGCATCGAGCGGCTGGACCTCGCCGCCTACGTCGAGCGGATCGGCTATGGCGGGCGGCCGGATGCGACGGGCGCGACGCTGCGGGCGCTGCACAGCTCGCACGTCGGCGCGATCAGCTTCGAGAACCTCGACATCCTGCTCGGTCGCGGGATCGCCCTCGACCTGCCGGCGCTGCAGGCGAAGCTGGTCCGCCGCCCGCGCGGTGGCTACTGCCACGAGCAGAACCTGCTTTTCGCCGCGGTCCTGGAGCGGCTGGGGTTCGGCGTGACCCGGTTGCTGGCCCGGCCGGACCGCGCGCTGCCACGGGGGCACTGCACGCTGCTGGTGCAGGCGCGGGACGGGATCTGGCTGGCCGATGTCGGGTACGGCGGTCAGGGGCCGCTGGAACCCATCCCGCTGACCGCCGGGCCGCCGGTGCGCCAGGGCGGCTGGTGGTACCGGCTCGACCGCGACGGCGACGAATGGGTGCTGCGGGCCGCCGGCCCGGAGGGCTGGCCGATCCTGTACGCGGTGACGCCGCATCCGTACCGCCAGGAGGACTTCGAGATGGCCAGCTATTTCACCTCGACGCATCCGAGTTCGCCGTTCACCCACGACATCATCGTCCAGCGCAACACGGCCTCGGCCCGGTACGGGTTGCGCGGGCACGACCTCACCGTCGAGCGGCCCGGCGGATCGCGCCGGCGCCGCACGGTCGAGCCCGACCGGCTGGTGGGGGTACTGGCGACGCTCTTCGGCATTGGCCTGACCGACGACGAGGCGCGCGCTCTGCGGTCGGCTTGTCCACAGCCTTTGGTCGCCGGGTAGCGCCAGGCGGCCCGAGACGGCAGCATGACGGACATGTCTGCCACGGCCGAGCACGGTGAAACCGCAGCTCCCGTGAGCGGAGCGAGCGCAGAGGAGCCCGGGGCCCGCGCGAGCGCAGCGAGCGCAGAGCAGCAGAGCGACATGCTGTCCGGTCCGCACGCCGACGCTCGCAAGCGGGCCGAGGACGGTGATCTCACCGGTGCCCGGACCATGCTGGAGGAGGCGCTGACCGCCGGCGAGCTGCGGCTGGGTCGTCACGATCCCCGGCTGGCGCCGCTGATGGTGGATCTCGCCACGATCGCCCGCAATCTCGGCAACCTGACCGAGGCGCAGAGCCAGCTGCGCCGGGCCTACGGGATCGTCGTGGCGTCGTCCGGGCCGGACAACGCCACCGCGCTGTCGATCGAGGGTCGCCTGGCCGCGATCACCTACCGCCTCGGCGAGCCCACCGAGCCCTACGACTGGCACCTCACCAACGTCGGAGGCCGCATCCTCGGTCCGGACCACCCGGCCATCCGCGGCGCGCTGCAGCGACTGACGATGGCCCAGGCCGCCGCGCCGCCCGAGCCGGTGGCGTACGAGGGGTACGACTCCGACGAGCCGACCGAGCAGGAGCCCGGGTTCGCGCCGCACTACGTCCCGTCCAGCCAGGCCGCCGGCGTCTACGACCGGCGCGAGCCGCCCGGGTACGAGACGGCCGGCGACATCTACGTCGTCGGGCCGCCGCCGCGCCAGTACCAGGAGGTGGAGGTCTACGAGGAGCCACCGTCGCCGCCGCCCGCCCGGCGCCGGCGCGGTCACGGCGGCGGGGTGGCGCTGGTGGCGTCGCTGGGCCTGACCATCTTCGTGGCGGCGGTCGTGATCGCGATGCAGCTGTTCGGTCCGGCCCGAGACCCGGACGTCGGGGCGGTCACCGAACCCGCCCCGACGGTTGCCCCGTCCGACGCCGTCCCGACGCGGCCCGACCCGACCACCGCGTCGGCGTCGGTCGGACCGCTGCCGCCAACCGATGTCGCGCTGCGGGACGAGGGCGGCTCGGTGACGCTGACCTGGGTCGATCCGAGCGGGGGCCGGGTGCCGTTCATCGTCGCCGGCGGCCGGGTGGACACCACGCCGGCGCCGCTGGAGACCGTGCCGGTGGGCCGCACGACATCAACGATCTATGGGTTGAACGTCCGCTATGACTACTGTTTCACGGTTGCGGCGGTTTGGTCGGCTGAAGTGATCGCGCCCAGTATTCGGGCCTGTACGCACCGGTTATCGACCCCGAACTCCAGATAGGTTCCGTTGACAACATTGACCGCCTAAGATGAGCGACGCTTCGAGGCCGCCGAACGCGAGGGGCTGACCACCATGAGCGACGACGAGCAGGCCTTCCCCGTCGATGCCGTCGAACCGGACGAGGCCGACGTCCTCGCCCCCCGAGCCCGCCGGCCGCGGGGCGTCACGATCACGCTCGCGACCGTCGTCACCCTGGTGCTCGCCACCGGCCTGACCGTGCTCGGGCTCGGCGGAGCCGACATCGCGGTGGCCAATTTCGACGCGAGCGCGTGGCTGTGGAGTTCGGACCGCGGCGAGCTCGACCGGGTCAACGGCGTGACCGCCCGCGTCGACACGCGGACGAAGATCAAGGACTCGCGCAACCACGAGATCCAGGTCGAACAGACCGACAAGTACCTGATCCTGCGCGACCTCACCACGGGCCAGGTCAGCGCGCTGGACCTCACCACACTGCAGGTCAGCGCCGTCATGCCCACCACGCCGGGTCTCGGCGTGAGCGTGGCGCTGTACGGCGAGAGCGCGTTCGTGATCGACAGCGTGCACGGTCAGGTGCGGCAGCTGGACCCGCGCAGCCTGGCCCCGGTCGGCGAGGCGATCACCCTGCCCAACGGCATCACGCCCGGCGGGTTCGACGGCAAGGGCACGCTGTGGATCGGCGTGCCGACCGAGGGCACCGTGGTCGGCATCCGGCCCGGCGGCGGCGGCGGAAACCCGAAGGTGCTGCGCACCGTCACGGTCACCGCGCCCGGTCATGACCTGACCCTGTCCGTGCTGGACGAGGGCGTGGCGGTGCTGGACAACACCGATCTGGCCCTGGTCACCGTCCGTGGCGGGAATCCCAGCCGGGTGGCCGTGCCGGTGGACAAGCCGGCGCTGCTGGCCAACCGGACCAGCGGCGCGCTGGTGCCGGTCACGGTGGTCGAGGACCGGCGGGTGGTCGTGATCGGCGGACCGCGGGTCGTCGACATCGCCGTCCGCGGCTCGGGCGCGGTCGGCCCGGCCGTGGCCTTCGCCGGCCACATCTACGTGCCCGACGCCCGGGCCAGCACGGTCTACGAGTACGACGGGACGGGCCGGTTCGTCCGGGAGATCCGCATCCCCAGCGCGGGCGGGCCGCTCGAGCTCGACGTGCGCGAGAAGCACCTGTTCATCAACGCCCCGGACGGCTCGACCGCGCGCGTGGTGACCGAGGACCACCGGGTGCGGGAGGTCGACAAATACGCCGAGGGCGTCCTCGGCGGCGACCCGCCGCCACCGCCTCCGGTCGTGCGGGAGCCCAAGCCGACCGTCACCGTCCCCGGCCGGCCCCAGAACGTGACCGCCTCGGCCGGCAACACGACGGCCCGCATCTCGTGGCGCAAGGCCAACGAGAACGGCTCGGCCATCACCCGCTACGTGGTCATCGGGGGCGGCCAGACCATCACTGTCGGCGCCCGCCAGCGCTCCGTCGTGGTCCGCGGGCTGACCAACGGCCGGCCGTACCGGTTCACCGTGCACGCGGTCAACGCGAAGGGCCCCGGCCCGAAGGCGACCAGCCCGCAGGTGATCCCCACCGGCGACGTGCCCGACCCGCCGCGCTCGGTGACGGCGAAGGCCAACCCGAACGGCACCGTCACCGTGAGCTGGCCGGCGGCCAACGGCCAGGGACGCAGGATCGTGCGGTACTCGGTCACCTCGATCAGCGACGGCGTCCAGGCGCCGGTCGGGGCGGCCAAGTCGACCCGGCTGACGATCCCGGCCGGGACGCTCGAGTACGGCACCCAGTACGCGTTCAGCGTCGTCGCCGTCAACGATCGCAACGCGGGCAGCGACCCGTCGGCGGCCTCCAACACGGTGGTGCCGTTCAACAAGCCGAGCGCGCCGCGCGACGTCAGTGCGTCCACTGTGGTCAATCAGCGGGGCGCGGTCCAGGTACGGTGGCAGACGGCCGAGGACAACGGCCGGCCGATCGAGAAGTACGTGGTCGAGGCCGGCGGCACGCCGCGGGACGTCACCGGGACGGCGGTGACCCTCAACGGGTTCGGCGACGACGAGGCCGTGCCGGTCAAGGTGCACGCGGTCAACGAGGCCGGTGCCGGGCCCGACGCGACCGCCACGGCGCGCACGATCGGCGCGCCCACGGTGACGGTCACCAGCGCCACGGGCAGCTACAACTGGATCCGGGTCACGTTCACGCCCAACAACAAGGGCGGCACCGCCACCTGCCGGTTGCGGGTCACCAACGTCACCGGGGTTGCCCAGGCGCCCTGCACGAACCGGCCGGTGACGCTCACGTTCAACGGCCTGTGGCCCAACAACACGTACAACTACACGGTGACCGTCACGACCGCCGCCGGCGTCGCCACCGCCACCGGGCGGCGGGCCACCGCACAGATGCGGTTCACGGTCATCTGCCCAGACAACAACGACGGGTACTGCAACAGCGGCATCTGGGCCTACCGCACGCCGAGCCAGCAGGGCACGGCCGTCGACCCGCCGTTGCCCATCGGCCGGACGGGCACGCCGCAGTGTCACATCACCGGCAACCGGCAGATCGACGCCCGGCCGTGGGGCGCGAAGCGGTCCGACCAGTGGCTACGGTTCTCCTACGGCGGCTCGAGCGTCTACTTCCCGTGGGCCTGGGCGCGCCTCGACGGTGGCGACAGCATCGGCATGATCCCCGCCTGCTGACCCCTTTCGTCGGTGTAAGCAGGGGCACCCTACAGACACTTTTTGTCTAGGAGGGTGCCCCTGCTGACACTCGGGCATCTGGGCAACACACCCCCATATGTAGGCGACACGACACCTGAGGGTGCTCGCTCGCGGCCCGTCGCGCCCGCACACTCGGCCCTGACCAGCCGACGCGAGCTTGCGAGCGGCGCCATCAGCAAGTTGGGGAGGATCGCGAGCCGACGTCCGAGCGAGCGCCAGCGAGCGAGGCGGAGGCGAGCCGTACGCAACCGGCGAGCCGACGTCCGAGCGAGCGCCAGCGAGCGAGGCGACGGCCCGCGACAGGGAGTTGAGTTGCCATGATGGGTCCGTCTCACGCGTTGTCCGGCGCCGCCGTCTGGCTCGGCGGGACCTGGGCGTTGGACCACTTCGGCGTCTACCACCAGTCGGCGATCGAGGTAGCCGTCGGTACGGCGGTGTGCGCGGGCGCCGCGCTCCTGCCCGACCTGGACATGTCGGGCCGGGTCATCTCCGGCCGGGGCGGCGCGACGGTGGCCAACACCTTCGGGCGCGTATCCCTGTTCATCGCCGAGGTGCTGGAGAAGTTCTCCCTCACGGTCTACCGCCTCACCCGGATGAAGCGTGACCCGGAGCGGGACAACGGCCATCGCACGCTGACCCACACCATCCCGTTCGCGGTCGGGGTCGGCTGGCTCACCACCGCGGCCACCGGGTTCGGTGGCAAGTGGGCGGTCATGGGCATCCTCTTCTTCACGCTCGGGCTGGCTCTGCGGGGGGTGTTCCACCGGTGGGCGATCAAGGCCGGCTGGATCGTCATCACCGTGCTGTCGGTCGCCGCGGCGTACGGCACATTCCTGTACCTGCCGGCCGAGCGCGGGTACCCGATGCTCGGCGTGGCGGTGGGCGTCGGTTGCCTGCTGCACACCCTCGGCGACCTCATCACCAGCGCGGGCGTTCCGATTCTGTGGCCGCTGCCGACCGGCCGACGGACGTGGCGCATGATTGGCGTACCCAACGCCTTCGCGATCCGGGTCGGCGGCAAGGTGGAGACGGTGTTGTTGCGCGGAGTGTTCGCGCTCGTGTCCATCGCCGCCGCGACGGCTCTCGTGGGCGCCGCACTCCTGGAGAAGTTCGACATTCGAGTATGACCGCACCCACCCGCGATGCCGAGGTTCCCGCGTTCTGGCAGAGCCTCGGCCTGCCCGGCCTCGCCGACATCCACGTCCACTTCCTGCCGCCGCGCATGCTGCGCCGCGTATGGGAACACTTCGACGAGGGCGGTCCCAAGGTCGGCGTGAGTTGGCCGGTCATCTACAAATGGTCGGACGAGGAGCGGGTCGAACACCTGCGGACGCTGGGCGTGCGCCTGTTCAGCGCGCTCGCGTACGCCCACCGACCCGGCATGGCGGCCGACCTGAACTCCTGGACGATGGACTTCGCGGCCCGCACGCCCGGCTGCGTCCCCTGCGCCACGTTCTTTCCCGAGCCGGGCGTCAACCGCTACACCCAGGCCGCGATCGACGGGGGCGCGCGACTGTTCAAGGTGCACATCCAGGTCGGCGGGTTCAGCCCGGCCCACGCCCGCCTCGACCCGGTGTGGGGTCTGCTGGCCGACGCCGGCATCCCGGTCGTCGTGCACGCCGGCTCCGGCCCCGTCGCGAACGTCCACACAGGACCCGAGCCGTTCGCCACCATGCTGCGCCGCCATCCCACGCTCACCGTCGTGATCGCGCACCTCGGCGCACCGGAGTACCCCGACTTCCTCGAGATGGCCGAGAAGTACGAGCGGGTGAGCCTCGACACGACGATGGCGTTCACGCGGTTCTTCGAACTGATGGCGCCATTCCCGCGCGCGTACCTGCCGCGCCTGCGCGACCTGGGCCTGGCCGGCAAGGTGCTGCTCGGCAGCGACTTCCCGAACCTCCCGTACCCCTACGCCGAACAGCTCGCCGCGCTGGCCGACCTCGATCTGGGCGACGAGTGGCTACGCGCCGTCTGCTGGCACAACGCCCACGCCCTCCTCGCCCCCACCGCATAATCCGTGATCGCGAAGGATTTTGCCCGGATAGCCGGGCAGAATCCTTCGGGATCATGCCTACGACAGGGCGAGATAGACGACGACGGCCGCGATGATGATCAGCACGATCGCGATGACCGGCGCCGCCCTGCGCAGCGTTCCCCTGGCTCCGGTGACGGCGAGCAGGTCGATCGGCTCACCCTCGATCGGACGGGACAGGGGCGCGGGCGGAGGTGCCGGCGCGGCCGGTGCAGCCTCGGCGGCAGCCGGTGCGGCCGGCGCGGCCTCGGCAGCGGCCGGCGCGGCCTCGGCGGCGGCCGGCGCGACGGGAGCCGCCGGCGCTGGTGGCGCCTGCACCGGTGGGGCCGCTGGTGCGGCGGGCGTTACGGGTGCGGCCTCGGGTGGGACGGCCGGAGCGACCAGCGCCGCCGGGGGGACCGGCGCCGCCTCCGAGGTGACCAGCGCCTCCGGGGCGACCGGCGCCGAGGCCTCGGTGGCCGGAGCGGCTGTCGAGGCGGCGGCCATGCCGGCGGGCTCGGCCGCGCCCGCCGGCATGGCCGCGATCGTCGCGGCGAGACAGTCGGCGAACTGCTTGACCAGCTTGCGGTTGACGTCGGCGATCATTCCGCGGCCGAACTGGGCGGCCTTGCCGGCGATCTCCACGTCGGCGACGACGTTCACCTGGGTGGACCCGCCACCGCCGTCGGGTCGCAGGACGGCCGTGACCGTGGCCTGGGCTCCGCCGGCACCCTTGGTCTCCTGGCCCGAGGCGACGATGACCACGCGCCGGGCCGACTCGTCCCGCTCGACGAATCGACCGCTGCCCTTGAATGACATGACCACCGGCCCGAGCTTGACCTTCACCATCCCCGTGAACGCCGTCCCGTCGTACCCGGTCAGCGTCGCCCCTGGCATGCACGGCGCGATCTGCTCGACGTCGAGCAGGACGCTCCACGCCGCAGCGATCGGGACGGGCACCTCGAAGCTCTGCTCCAACCGCATGCCAACTCCTTTCGAAGATCAGCGACCAAAGCGAACTCACCGGTGAGCCGCCCGCCGGACGGGCGGAGGCTCACCGGTGAGCGCGAGACCTACCAGCCGGCGGCCGAGGCCACCGCCCGGGCGGTGAGCACACCGGCGAGGTGCCGGCGGTACTCGGCCGACCCGTCGGCGTTCGACGGAGGCGACGTTGCCTCGCCGGCCCGGGACGCCGCGGCCTTCACCGCACCGAGGTCCGCCGCGCCCGCCAAGGCGGCCTCAACGGCGCTGGCCCGCACCGGGGTCGGCCCCATGTTGGTGAGGGCGACCCGGGCCTCCGCGATGGATCCGTTGTCGCGGCGGACCGCGACCGCGGCCGCCACCACGGCCCAGGCCTGAGCGGTGCGGTGGAACTTCTCGTACCGGGCCGTCCACCCCGCCATGCGCGGGAAGCGAACCTCGACGAGTACGTCGGTGGGCTCCAGCGCGGTGGTAAAGATGTCGGTGAAGAAGTCCCGGGCCGCGATCTCCCGCTGCCCCGACGCACCGGCCACGACGATGGTGGCGTCGAGCGCCACCGCGACCGCGGGTAGATCGCCGGCCGGGTCGGCGTGGGCGATGGAGCCGCCCAGCGTACCGAGGTGCCGCACCTGACGGTCTCCGATCACGGCCGCCGCGGCCGCCACCAGTGGCGCCTCCGCGCGGACCTCGTCGGAGGTCGCCACCTCGGCGTGCGGGGTCATCGCCCCGATCGCCACGGCGTCGTCGGTCAGCCGGATCCCCCTCAGGGAACCGATGCCACCGAGGTCGACCAGGACCGATGGTTCGGCCAGGCGCAACCGCAGCACCGGTAACAGGCTCTGCCCGCCGCCGAGGACCTTGGCGTCCTCGCCGCCGGCGCGGAGCGCGTTGATCGCCTCCTCCACAGTGGACGGACGTACGTAGTCGAACGCCGACGGGATCATGAGGTCACCTCCGAGGAGGTCGAGCCCGGCAGAGTTTCGGCGGCACCGGGCGAGAGGCTGCCCGTCCCACCGGCCGCCACGCCGGCGGCGGCGTCCTCCCCCGGCGAGACCTCGGGCGGGGCGCCCTGGGCGGCCCGCCAGACGCGCTCGGGCGTACACGGCATCGGGACGTCGTTGACGCCGCGCGGGCGCAACGCGTCGACGATGCCGTTCACCACCGCCGGCGTGGCCGCGATGGTGCCGGCCTCGCCCACTCCCTTGACACCCAACGGATGTGTGGTCGCCGGCGTCTCCGTCCGGTCGGCCACGATCTCCGGCAGGTCGGCCGCGCTCGGCAACAGGTACTCGGCGAATGAGCCGGTGACGAGGTTGCCGCCCTCGTCGTACAACGCCTCCTCGAACAGCGCCTGGGCGATGCCCTGCGCCACCCCACCGTGCACCTGGCCCTCGACGATCAGCGGGTTGATCACCCGGCCGACGTCGTCGACGCAGACGTAGCGGCGGATGGCGACCCGGCCGGTCTCGGTGTCCACTTCGGTCGCGCACAGGTGCGTGCCGTGGGGGAAGGAGAACGTGGACGGGTCGAACGTGGCCTCCGAATCCAGTTGCGGCTCGACGCCGTCGGGCAGGTTGTGCGCGGCGAACACGGCCAGGGACACGTCGGCGATCGACTTGGACATCTCCGGGTTGCCCCGGACCCGGAACGCCCCGTCGGTGAACTCCAGGTCGCCCGGCGAGCACTCGAGCAGGTGGGCCGCGATGACCTTCGCCTTGTCGCGGACCTTCTCGCAGGCCATCACCATGGCTATCCCGCCGACCGCGAGCGACCGCGACCCGTACGTGTCCATGCCCTTGACCGAGACGCGGGTGTCGCCGTACAGCACGGTCACGTCCTCAAACGGGACGCCGAGCTGGTCGGCCACGATCTGGCTCCACGCCGTCACGTGCCCCTGCCCGTGCGGGGTGGCCCCGCTGACGACCTCCACCTTGCCGGTCGGCAGCACCCGCACGGTGACCGACTCCCAGCCGCCGGCCCCGTACCGCAGCGCGCCCAGCACCCGCGACGGCGCCAGGCCGCACATCTCCGTGTAGGTGGAGATGCCGATGCCCAGCTGTACCGGGTCACCCGACTCCCGCCGCGCCGCCTGTTCGGCCCGCAGGTCGTCGTACCCGAACAGGGCCATGGCCTTGTCGGTGGCCGCGTCATAGTTGCCGGAGTCGTAGACCAGGCCGGCCACCGTGGTGAACGGGAACTCCTCGGGCTTGATCCAGTTGCGCCGCCGTACCTCCATCGGGTCCAGGCCCAGCTCGACGGCCAGCTCGTCCATGACGCGTTCGATGGCGTACGTGGCCTCCGGCCGGCCGGCGCCCCGGTAGGCGTCGGTCTTGGTGGTGTTGGTGAACACGCCGGTGCAGACGAACCGGTACGCCGGGAACTTGTAGATGGCGTTGTACATGAAGGCGCCGAGCAGCGGGACGCCGGGAGTCACGATGCCGAGGTAGGCGCCCATGTTGGCGATGAGGTTGACGTCGAGCCCGGTGACCGTGCCGTCGCGGCGGGCGGTCAGCGTGATCTCCTGGATCATGTCGCGCCCGTGGTGGGCCGAGACCATGCTCTCGCCGCGGGACTCGGTGTACTTGACCGGGCGGTCCAGCTTGCGGGCGACCGCGAACGCGATCCACTCCTCCGGCGTGACAGCCAGCTTCCCGCCGAAGCCGCCGCCCACGTCCGGGGCGACCACTCGGATCTTGTGCTCCGGCGTACCGGTCGTGGCGGCCAGCAGGAACCGGACGATGTGCGGGATCTGCGTGGCCGAGTACACCGTCAGATCCCCTCCGGTCGGGTCGACCACGACGCTGCGGGGCTCCATGGACGCCGGGATGAGGCGCTGCTGCACGTACCGGCGCTTGATGACGACCTCGGCGTCGGCCCCGGCCTGCCGCACGTCGGCACCGGTGCCGGCCTCGGCGGAGTCGAAGACCCAGGTGTAGCACTTGTTGGTGCCCTTGTCGGCGTGGACCAGCGGCGAGTCCTCGGCCAGGGCGGCCTCAAGGTCCAGCACCACCGGCAGGGACTCGTAGGAGACCTCGATGGACTCCAGCGCGTCCAGGGCGGTGGTCCGGTCCCGGGCCACCACCACGGCCACCGGTTCGCCGACGTGACGCACCTCGTGCACGGCCATCGGCAGGTACTCCGGCATCACGATGTCCTCGGTGACCGGCCAGGCGCAGGCCAGCACCCCCTGCGTGTCGGCGATGTCGGCGCCGGAGTAGGCGGCGATGACGTTGGGCCGGGCGCGGGCGGCACTCGTGTCGATCGAGGTGATGCGGGCGTGGGCGTACGGGCTGCGCAGGATGGCCAGGTGCAGCATCCCGGGCAGCGCGATGTTCTCGGTCCACAGCGTCCGTCCGGTGACCAGACGGGCGTCCTCCTTGCGCAGGCGGGGTCGGCCGACCTCCGGCTGGGCGATCGTGGCGGTCACGGCGCCACCTCCGCCGGGGCCGGGGGCTGGACCGGCGGCGTGTCGGCCGCGGCCATGTTGAAGGCGGGTGCCTCGGTGGGGGCCTGCCCCTCCTCGGCCATCGCACCGGCGGCGGCGTGGACAGCCCGCACGATGTTCTGGTATCCCGTGCAGCGGCACAGGTTGCCCGAGATACCCTCGCGGATCTGGTCGTCGGTCGGGTTGGGATTCTCGCGCAGCAGGTCGACGGACGCCATGATCATGCCGGGCGTACAGAAGCCGCACTGCAATGCGTGTTGTTCGTGGAACGCACGCTGTACGGGGTGCAGCGTGCCGTCCGGCGCGGCCAGGCCCTCCACGGTGGTGACGCTGCGACCGTCGGTCTGGATCGCGAGCACCGCGCAGCTCTTCACCGCGCGCTCGACGCCATCGGGACCGGCCATCAGGACGGTACAGGCGCCGCAGTTGCTCGTGTCGCAGCCGACCACCGTGCCGAGCTTGCCGAGGCTGTTGCGCAGGTAATGGACCAACAAGGTTCGGGGCTCGACATCGTCGACGTATTGAACTCCATCGACGGTGACACTGACGCGAGCCATCGCTCCCTCCCTCAATGGGACGTAGGGATGGACTGGCCCGCAGCGGACGCTCGCGGGCCGCTGACAGCCAGCCAACCGCGCCGGCGGGCGATCCACAAGTGGCCACACGGATTTTCCAAGATCTCCCAGGCTTCGTCCCTTGCCTGAAGGGGCACCCTACGGGCCCGGATCCGCCATAAGGGTGCCCCTACAGGCGCGACGCCGCGGCGAAGGTCAGGCCGCCGTCTCGTGGTGGATGCGGCCCGACGACTCGGTGAGGCGACCGCCGCTGCCGCCCCACCGGCCCGCGATGATCTCGGCGGCGATGCTCACCGCGGTCTCCTCCGGGGTACGGGCGCCGAGGTCGAGGCCGATGGGCGAGGCCAGGCGGGCCAGGGCCTCCTCGGACACCCCCGCTTCGCGCAGGCGCTTCATCCGGTCGTCGTGGGTGCGCCGCGACCCCATGGCGCCGATGTACGCGAACGGCTCGCGCAGGGCCACCTCGAGTACGGGCACATCGAACTTCGGATCGTGCGTCAGCACGCAGACCACGGTCCGCCCGTCCAGGCGGCCGGCCTCGACCTCGGCCGACAGGTACCGGTGCGGCCAGTCGACCACGACCTCGTCCGCCTCGGGGAAGCGCTTGGGCGTGGCGAAGACCGCGCGGGCGTCGCAGACGGTCACGCGGTAGCCGAGGAAGGACCCGACCCGGGCCACGGCGGCGGCGAAGTCGATCGCCCCGAAGACCAGCATCCGGGGCCGGGGGGCATGGCTGGCCACGAAGATCGCGATCTCGTCGCCGCGCCGCTCGCCGTCGTGTCCATAATGGAGAATTCCGGTCCGGCCGCCGGCCAGCAGCCCCCGGCCGTCGTCGGTGACCGCGTCGTCGAGCCGCTCGGTGCCGAGCGTGCCCGAGCGCCGGTCGGGCCAGATCACCAGCCGCCGGCCGAGGCGGTCGGGCGGCCCCTCGATGCAGGTGGCGACGGCCACCGGCTCCCCGCCGGAGATGGAGCCGGCCACGTCGGCCAGCTCGGGGAAGCCGGACCGGTCCACCCGCTCGACGAACAGGTCGATGATGCCGCCGCAGGTCAGCCCGACCGCGAACGCGTCGTCATCGCTGATCCCGTACCGCTGCAGGCGCGGCATGCCGGTGGAGATCGCCTCCTGGCACAGCTCGTAGACGGCGCCCTCCACGCAGCCACCGGAGACGCTGCCCACGGCGGTACCGTCCGGGCCGACCAGCATGGTCGCCCCGGCCGGCCGAGGGGCGCTGCGCCACGTACCCACGACCGTGGCCATGCCGACCGGATGGCCGTCCTGCCACCACCGGGTCAGCTCACTCAACACGTCCCGCACGGCCCCACTATCCCTCGGCGATCGGCAGGGCCGCCACCGGCCGCAAGGTCAGGTGTTGGGTGCGTCGGGAAAGTCCATGTCGGTGTCGTCGGAGACGTCGTCACAGGGGACGGTCTGCACCGAGCCGGCCCACGCGGTCAGGTAGGCCCGGGCGCCGATGTCGCCGGAGGCCAGGGTGGCCACGCCGGCCCAGTGGTCGCGCCCGAGCAGGACCGGATGCCCGCGGCGCGGACCGTAGGTCGCCGCCACGAGCGCGTCCCGCCCGCTCTTGGCGAGCACCCGGCGCACCGCCTCCGAGGTGACTCCGGGCGTGTCCACCAGGAGCACCGCGGCCGCGTCGGCGTCCGTACCCGCGAGCGCCTCGAGACCGGCCCGCAGGGACGAGGCCATGCCCGACTTCCAGCCCTGATTCTCCACAATGGTCACGTCGCCCAGCCGGGCGGCCGCGCGGACCTCGGCGGCCGCGGCGCCCAGCACGACCACGACCGGAGCGCATCCACCATCGCGGACCGTCCGCACGGCCCGTTCGACCAACAGGCTGTCTCCGTGGCGGACCAGGGCTTTCGGCCCGCCGTACCGGCGTCCACCGCCGGCGGCCAGCACCAGACCTGCGACGCTCAGCTCGGCACTCCTCGATCTGCTCCAAGCAATTCGCCGGCGCCGGCGGCCGGCGAATCAACGGACAATGGCAGCGCCCTGAGGGTATCCCGCGCACCCGGCTCCGCGAAGAATCGCCGCCTGCCTCGTCGCGGTAGCGTCGCACTCATGCAGCACGCTCACTGCTCCTACTGCGGCACCCGCTACCCGGACGGGACGCCGTGGCCCCGGGTGTGCGCCGGATGCGGCGAGACCACGTGGAGCAATCCCTTGCCTGTCGCGGTTGTGCTGCTTCCGGTGACCTACGTCGACGGACGCGACGGCGTCGTCGTGGTACGACGGGACATCGAGCCCTGTCGCGGCGAGCTTTCCCTGCCCGGCGGCTTCATCGAAACGGGCGAGTCCTGGCGAGAAGCCGCTCTTAGGGAGCTTCGCGAGGAAACCGGTCTATCGGGCAATCCCGACGAAGTTCGCCTCTTCGACGTACACAGCACCCGAACCGGGCATGCCCTCCTGGTCTTCGGCGTGCTTCCGCCGCGGGCCGCCGAGACCCTGCCGCCGTCGGCCCCGACCGAGGAGGCGACGGAGTGGCTCGTCCTGACCGAGCCCGCCCGGCTGGCCTTCCCGACCCACACCCAGGCCATGGCCGACTACTTCCACGCCCTTCACGCCGCGTCGGCGTAGCAGCGCACCACCGACACGTCCAGCGGGAACCGCACCGTCGAATGGCCGAACAGCAACCGGCCCGCCTGCTCGCCCGCCGCCCGTACCGCGTCGGCCACCTCGTCGGCCGCTCCGACCGGCGCGTGCACCAGCACCTCGTCGTGCTGGAAGAACACCAGCCGGGCCGGAGTACCGGCCAGCCGCGAGCGCACGCCGGCGAGCAGGATCAGCGCCCACTCCGCCGCCGTGGCCTGGATGACGAAGTTGCGCGTGAACCGCCCGCGGGCCCGGGCGCGCTCGCCCGAGAGCCTCTGGTCGGACGCCGGGCACGTCCGCCCCAGCCAGGACCGCACCAGCCCGCCGCTCTCCCCCGTCCGGGCGGCCCGCTCGACGTACTGCCACGCCGTCGGGAAGCGGGCCTGGAGCACCGCGAGCGCGGGGACGGCCGCGCCGCCGGTCTGCCCGTACATGGCGCCGAGCAGCGCGACCTTGGCCCGGGCCCGGTCGCCGTCGAAGGCGTCGGCGGCCAGCGCCGCGTACAGGTCCCCGGTCGCCGCGGCCGTGGCCAGCCCGGTGTCCCCGGCGACCGCGGCGAGCACCCGCGGCTCGAGCTGCGCCGCGTCGGCCACCACCAACGTCCAGCCCTCGTCGGCCACCACCGCCCGCCGGACCACCTTGGGGATCTGCAGGGCGCCGCCGCCCCGGGTCGCCCACCGGCCGGAGACAACGCCGCCGGCCACGTACTCCGGGTTGAACCGCCCGTCCCGCACCCACTGCTCCCGCCACGACCAGCCGTGCGCCGTCCACAGTCGATGGAGCTCCTTGAACTCCAGGATCAGCGGTACGGCGGGATGGTCGACGCCGCGCAGCACCCAGGCCCGGGTGGACGGCAGGACGATGCCCTCCCGGGAGAACGCCCGCAGCAGGTCGGCCGGCGACTCGGGATGCACCCGCGCCCCGCCGAACGCCGCCCGGATCCGCTCGACCAGTTCGACCAGGCGGCGCGGTGGTGCCCCGGCCAATCGCGACGGCTCGCCCAGCAACTCACGCAGCAACTCGTCATGCACGTCGGCGCGCCACGGCAGCCCGTGGTGCCCCATTTCGGCGGCGACCAGCGCGCCGGCCGACTCGGCCGCCACCAGCAGGCGGAACCGGCCCGGATGCTCCACCGCGGCGATCCGAGCGACCTGGTCGGCGTACGCCTCGACCAGCGCGCCGAGCGGATCCGCCAGCGCCGCCGCGTCGGGCAGGTCGTCGAAGAGCGCGTCCTGGTCGCGCGGCGCGGCGTCCGGCGCGGGCGGATCCGGCGGTACGGGCAGACCGCGCAGCCGCGCCCAGATGGCCGGCAGCGCGCGGGGCTCGCCATACCGGCCCTCGTACCCGAGCAGCAGCGCCTCGGTCAGCTCCACGTCGTGGCAGCGGCCCACGCGGACGCCGGCCCGCAGTAGGCGCGGGTACATGGTCGCGGTCGACGCCCACAGCCACCGCGGACTCTCGACGCGCTCGACCGCGTCGGCGGCCCGCACCAGGTCCGCGACGTGCCGCTCATCGCCGTCGGCGGTGCCGTCGTCGCACAGGCGGAGCAGCCGGCCGCCGCCGTCCTCGGTCGGCGCCACCGCCACCATCACGCCCGCATCACCCGCCCCAAGATCCCGACAATATCGTCGATATTGTCGCCTCAAGGGCCTGGGAAGCGACAACTTTGGCAAAGTTGCCGGGATCTTGGTCGACCGCGGGCCCGGTCCGACACGACCGGTTGGCGGGGGTCAGCCTTTGACGGCTCCGGCGGTCAGGCCCATGGCGATGTTCCGCTGGATGATCAGGAAGAAGACCACCACGGGCAGGGACGTGATGACGGCTCCGGCCATGAGCGGGCCCCAGAACGTCTGGCGCGTGGTCTGGTTCGACAGCAGCCAGGCCATCAGGTTCTGCATCTCGCCGGACGTGTTCAGGGTATTGATGATGATGAACTCGTTCCACGCCTGGATGAAGCCGTAGATCGACGTGGCCACCAGGCCGGGCCCGGTCAGCGGCAGGATCACTCGGGTGAAGGTCTGCCACCGCGAGCACCCGTCGACCAGGGCCGCCTCGTCCAGCTCGGGCGGGATGTTGGAGATGAAGCCGCGCAGGGTCCACACCGTGTACGGCAGGATCAGCACCGCGTAGACGATCGTGACGCCGGGCAGCGTGTTGGTCAGCTCGACCGCGTTGAGCATGAGGAACAACGGGATGAGCAACGCCAGGAACGGCACCATCTGCACCAGCAACACCACCATGATGAGCGCCCGGCGGCCGTAGAACCGGAACCGCGCCACGGCCAGCGCGCCGAGGAATCCCACCACGAGCGCGCAGGCGACGGCCGACACCGTGATGATGAGGCTGTTGCGGAGCACGTCGAGGAACAGCGGCGCCTTGATAGCGGACGCGAAGTTGGCCAGCGTCGGGTTCTCGGGCACGAAGTTCGGCGTGAACGTCAGCACCTCGTTCGGAGGCTTGAGCGAGGTGTTGATCATCCAGTACGCCGGGAAGAGCATCACGAGGGCGAAGGTGAAGCCCACGACGTTGGCGACCCAGGTGCCCACCCGGCGGCGGGCCCGGCGCCGGCCCACGGGCGTACCAATGGCGGCCATCACGCATCCCCGATCCGGAACATCTGTCTGATGTAGAACGCCATCACGCCGAGCATGAGCACGACGGTGACGATCGACACGGCCGCGCCGACGCCGTACCGGCCCTGCCCGAAGGCCTGGCTGTACGCGTACGTGGCCAGGGTCTGGTACTCCAGCTCGGGCTTGCCGTAGCGGACCACCCAGACCTGGGTGAACACCTGGAAGTCCCAGATGACTGACAGCGTGGCGACGATGACGATCAGCGGGCGCAGGATCGGCAGCGTCACGGCGCGGAAGACGTGCCAGGCGTTGGCACCGTCCACCGTGGCCGCCTCGACCAGGTCCCGCGGCACCTGCGACAGTCCGGCGTAGAGGGTGATGGCCAGGAACGGCACCGCCCCCCACACGACGAGCCCGGTGATGACCATCCACCCCTGCTTCTCGTCGGCGAACCAGCTGTGTTTGTCGAAGGTCACGCCGGGGATCTGGTCGATGAGCCAGTTGACCACGCCGAAGTCGGCGTCGACCATCCAGACGAACACCTGCGAGGCCACCAGTTGCGGCATGGCCCAGGCCAGCATCATGGCCACCGTCATGAGCAGCCGGACCCACGTCGACGTGCGCCGCATGAGCAGCGCGATGGCCAGGCCCAGCAGCACCGAGATGGCCACCGCGGCGACGGTGAACAGCGCGGTCCGGCGTACCACCGCCCAGAACGCCGGATCGGCGAACAGCCTCGTGTAGTTGCCCAGTCCCACCCACTGCACCGGTCGCGTGCCCCACAGCTGCGGCCGCTCGTAGCGCTGCAGCGAGACCACGGCCATGCGGTAGAGGGGGTACGCCAGCAGCGCGACCAGCAGCACGATCGCCGGTGTGATGAGGATGTACGGGGTGAAGCGATCCCACCGCCGTCGCCGGCCCGCCGGGGCGGGGGGGTCGTGCCGGGGCGGCGCCTCGCCGATGTCGACGATGTCGCGTTCCGCGGTGGTACTCACGCCCGGCTGCCTCCTTCCGCGCCGCTGCCGTGCTTGTGCTGTAGGGGCACCCTTATAGCGCTTCTGGCACTGTAGGGTGCCCCTGCAGGCAACGGGACGGGTTCAGGCGTTGAGAATTCTTGTGATTTCGCCGTCGGCCCACGTGGTCGCGTCGGCCACGGTCTTCTTGCCGGTGGTGATGTCGCGCAGCATCTGCTGCAGCACGTTGCCGCTCTCCACGTCGGCCCACTTGGGCGCCATCGGCACGAACCAGCTGTTCTTGGCGGCGGCCGCGGTCGCCTCGTTGCCCGGGACGGCGGCGGCCCGGTCGAGCAGCGCGGTGGCGTTGGGCAGCGCGCCCTTGGCGATCAGGCCCTCCTGCGACTTCGTGTCGGTGAAGATCTTGACCCACTCCTGGGCGAGCGCCTTCTCCTTGCTCACGCCGGTGACGGCGATGGCCGAGCCGCCGAGGAACGTCGGCATGCCCTGCCCGGCCGCCGCGCCCGGCATCGCCACGGACGCCACCTTGCCCTTGACCGCGGTGTCGACCATCGGCGAGTTGGCGTCGTTGGGGTCCTTCTTCTGCGACTGCACGGCGCCCTGTTCCCAGCCGTTGCCGTACAGGAACGCGGCGTGGCCCTGGGCGTAGATGGCGTCCTGGTCGTTCTCGTCCTTTGTCGGGTCGCCCTTGGAGTACTTCTTGACCAGGTCGGCCCACTTCTGCAGTCCGGTCTGGGCGTTCGGCTGCGACAGGGACCCGGCCCACTTGCCGTCGGCGCTCTTGGCGGCGATCTGGCCGCCCTCGCCGTACACCCAGGCCATCGCGGCGTACCAGTACGCCCCGGGCATGTAGAACGCGGCGAAGTTCTTGTCCGAGGCGTTGTCGGCCTTGAGCTTGTCGGCCGCGGCCACCAGCTCGTCGTAGGTCTTGGGCGGCTGCAGGCCCGACTTCTGCAACAGGTCCGTGCGGTAGATCAGCACGCGGGCGCCCGCGTAGTAGGGCACGCAGTAGGCCTTGCCGTCGAGCGTGCAGGGGTCGGCGAGGCCCCGGAGCCAGGTTGACGCGTTCTCGAACGCGCTCTTGTTGATCTCGGCGAAGGCGCCGTCGAAGACGTACTTGGGCATGTCGGTGTTGCCCAGCTCGACCACGTCGGGGGCACCGGAGCCGGCCAGCGCCGTGTCCAGCCGGGTGTACCGGTTGGCCCACTGCTGGTACTCCACCTTGACCTGGGCCTTCGTCTTCTCGGTGAAGCGTCGGTTGGCGTCTTCGACGACGTTCTTCCAGCTCGATTCGGCGTCCACCATGAGCCAGACCTTGATCGTCTTACCCTCGCCGTTGAGCGGGTCCTGGGCGGGCTGGTTGCTACCGGTGCTGCAAGCGGCGGCACCGATGAGCGTGGCCGCGATGGCCACGGCCGCCGCGATCGTTCGCCTCACGCGTCCTCCCTCAATCACTTAAGTGTCCTATCAGAAAAGATTCTTAACTGTTTCGAGAGCAATCTCTCCCCGTCGAGCGCTCCTGTCAAGAGGCTCCACCAAGATCGACACACTTTCGTGGCCTCCGCGCGGCCGTCAAGATCTGCACAAGTGCAAGGCACCTGTGGTCTCGCCGTGCCACTGAGGCCACAACGGCAAGACAGTTGTGACGATCTTGCGGTGGCCGGAGCCCGGGAGCGCACAGACGTTGGCGGAGCCGATCAACGCAGCAGTTCCCAGAACGCGACGGCGGCGGCCGCGGCCACGTTGAGCGAGTCGACGCCCCGCCGCATCGGGATGGTGACCCGCACGTCGGCCAGCGCCAGCGCCGCCTCCGTCAGGCCGGCCCCCTCCGCCCCCAGCAGCAACGCCGGGCGGCGCCGCTGCTCGGCCGTAAGGTCCTGGATCGGCACGGCGTCGGACGCGGGCGTCAGCGCGATGAGCGTGCACCCGGCCTCGCGTACCCGGGCCAGCCCGGCCGGCCACGGCTCCAACCGGGCGTACGGCACGGCGAACACCTCCCCCATGCTGACCCGCACGCTCCGCCGGTACAGGGGATCCGCGCACGTGGGCGACAGCAGCACCGCGTCCATGCCGAGGGCGGCCGCGCCCCGGAAGACCGCGCCGATGTTGGTGTGGTTGTTGACGTCCTCGAGGACGGCGACCCGGCGGGCCCGGTCGAGCACGTCGGCGGCCTCCCGCAGCGGCTCGCGGTGGAACGACGCCAGCACGCCGCGGTGCACGTGGAACCCGGTCAGGCGTCGCAGCAGCTCCTGGTCGGCCGCGTACACGGGTACCGGGTCGCCGTCGGTGAGGTCGGCGACCTGGCCGACCCGCTTGACGTCGACGAGCAACGACCGCGGCCGGTACCCGGCCCGCAGCGCGCGCCGCAGGACCAGCTCGCCCTCGGCGATGAACAGGCCGTGGGGCGGCTCGAACCGGGTACGCAGCTCGAGGTCGGTCAGGGCCCGGTAGTCGGCCAGCCGCGGGTCGTCGGGGTCGGTGATCTCCTCGACGACGGGCACGCGGACGATTCTCCCCTCCGTTGCCGCCTCATGGTCCCGGGGCCGGCGTGGCCTGGACTGAGGAGCGCAGCGAGCGAAGCGAGTGGAGCGACGAGGGAAGGCCACGCGGAAAGGGCCCCGGGGCCCGCTAATTCAGTCGTCGGGTATCTCGCCGGCCGGGGTCAGCCGCCACGCGGTCCAGGACAGGCCGAGGCCGGCCGCCACCATGATCATGGCCGCCACCACGAGGAGGAACGGCCAGTCCTGGTACACGGACGCGACCGCGACGGACACCGACAGCAGCAGCATGAGCCCGTCGACGCGGTTGAGCATTCCGGAGACCAGCACGGCCAGGCCCACCAGCGCCCAGCCGGCCCCGATCAGCACCAGGCCGCCAATGCCGAGCCAATGGACCACCGGGCCGTCGAGCAGCCGCCCGTCCAGACTGCCCGCGACCTCGGGGCGGATCTGCGCGGGCAGCCGGGCGATGGCCGGGCGGGCCACGCCGACCAGCCCCAGCACCGGTACGAACAGCACGGTGCCGGTCAGCATCGAGACCAGCGCCGCGGCCGCCGGTTTCCGGCCCGGCGTGGCACTGAGCAGGGCGGCCAGCGCCACGCCGCCGATGAGCGCGAGGGCGAGGCTCAGCACCGCGGTCACCAGCCAGGCGCCGGGGGACTGACCCGCGGGCCCGGCCGTCGGCGTCGGCCATCCCCATACGCCGGTGACGGCGAACCCGAAGGCGCCCGTCGGCAGGGCCCACATCGCCGACCGCGCGAACCGCAGCGACCGTACCCACGCCGCGTCGAGCGTGCGGCGGGTGTCGTCCTCGGCGGACTCGCGGTCGTCGTCGGGCGCGTCGACCCATACCGACGCGTCGTCGTTGTCGCGGAGGTCGTCGGCGACCTGGGTCTGTTCGCTGGTACGGCGGACGCCGTTGACGGGCGCGGTCGGCGGGACCGGGCGGGCGATCGGGCGCAGGTCCAACCGGGATATCGCGTCGAGCGTCTTGGCGTCGTCGGCGGGCCGCGCGGGCGCGACCGCCTCGCTCCCGACGATCGTCATCCGGGCGCGCGAACGCGCCGCGTCGGCCGCCGCCGACAGCGTCGCCTTGCCGTTGTGTCGCTTGCCATGACCGGACCTGGTGCCCCTGCGCGTGCGTGCCATGTCGTCCCCCGATGCCGCGTCCCTCACAAATCGTGGCAGGGGCCGGGCCGGGTCAACGGGTGCTTCCCCGATCGGGTCACGGATTGACGGCGTCACCAGACCTATCGCCGGTATTCAATGCCTGTCCGGCCGGCCGGGCGGGCGGCGCGGGCAGGCTCCGCTGGTCCTCGGCCTCGGCCGCCGCGACGGCGGCCGCCTCGGCCGCGGTGGCGGCGGCCCGTTCGGCGGCGGCCACGGCCTCGGCGGCCCGCTCGTCAGCCGTCTGGCCCACGGCTCCGCGATCATCGGTGGCGCCACCGAGCCCCAACCCGCCGAAGGCCGACCCGATGCCGTCCAGCGCGCGGGTCAGCTCGACCGGAAGGACCCACACCTTGTTGGCCGCGCCCTCGGCGATCTGCGGGAGGGCCTGCAGGTACTGGTACGCCATCACCTTCGCGTCGGGGTTGGCCGTGTGGATCGCGCCGAACACGGTGCTGATCGCCTTCGCCTGGCCGTCCGCCTCGAGGATCGCGGCCTGCCGTTCACCGTCGGCCCGCAGCACCGTCGCCTGCTTCTCACCCTCGGCCGTGAGGATCTGCGCCTGCTTGTGGCCCTCCGCGTTGAGGATTACGGCCCGCCGCTCGCGCTCGGCCCGCATCTGCTTCTCCATGGAGTCGCGGATGCTGGGCGGCGGCTCGATCGCCTTGATCTCGACGCGCATGACCTTGATGCCCCACCGGCCGGTCGTCTCGTCCAGCACGCCGGACAGGTGCCGGTTGATGTCGTCGCGGCTGGTCAGGGCCTTCTCCAGGTCCATCGAGGCGATGACGTTGCGCAGCGTGGTCGCCGTGAGCTGCTCGATCGCGTAGAGGAAGTCGCGCACCTCGTAGGTGGCGCGGACCGGATCGACGACGATGAAGTAGAGAACCGTGTCGATGGAGACGACGAGGTTGTCCGACGTGATCACCGGCTGGGGCGGGAAGCTGACCACCTGCTCCCGCATGTCCACTTTGGTGCGCACCTTGTCGAAGAACGGGGCGATCGCGTTCAGGCCCGGCCGAAGCGTTTTGTGGTACCGGCCCAGCCGCTCGATGACGTCCATCCGCTGTTGCGGCACGATGCGGATCGACCGCGACAGCAGCACGACCACGATCAGGGCCAGCCCCAACGCGAGGACGATCAGGAAGAGATCGCTGTCCACGCCTCACTCCTTCCACACGAGCGCCGTGGCGCCCTTGACCTCGACCACGCGCACCTGCGCGCCGGCCTCGATGACCTGAGTGGCGTCGTAGGCGCGGGCTCGCCACAGCTCACCACCGATCTTGACCATGCCGCGGTCCTCACCGATCTCCTCGATGACGATCGCCTGCGTGCCCTCGATCGCCTCCACCCCCATGACGGCGGGCTCGGATCCGCGGTGCAGGCGGCGCTTGATGGCCGGACGGACGGCGGCCAGGCCGAGCGCCGACGTGGCCGCGAAGATGATCGCCTGGGCCAGCACCGGGGCGCCGACGAGACCGGCGGCCGCCGCGGCGAACGCGCCGGCCGCGAACATGACCAGAACGAAGTCCAGGGTGAACAGCTCGGCCACGGCGAGGAGCACGCCGGCGATCAGCCAGATGACAGGCACGCCCCGATCGTGGCAGATATTGTCGAGTTTCGGCGACCGCGCCCGCCCGCAGCCGGGCCGCGGTCGCCACGATCATGCGGTCGGGCGTCCCGGGCCTACGCGTTGATCATGAAGTTCGGCGCGCCCAGGTGCGTCGATCATGAACTTAGGTTCATGATCGACGCAGTGGGGGGCGAATCGACGCGCTCGGGGCGGTTGGGGAGGTGGTGGTCGGATGGTGCTGTCGCTGCAGACCATGAAGCGGGTCGACGAGATCGTCGCCCGTACCCAGACCGACGGCCGGGCACCGTCGCTGGTTGCGGCGGTGGTCCGCGACGGCGCCGTCGCCCACGTGACGAGCGCGTCCTCGTCCTCGGCGGCCGCGAGCGACACTCCCGGGCCGGACCGCGACACCCAGTACCGGATCGGCTCGATCACCAAGTCCCTCACCGCGGCGGTCGTGCTCTGCCTGCGCGACGACGACCGGCTCGGCCTCGACGATCCCCTCGAACGGCACCTGCCGGGCACCGGCCTCGGCGCGGTGCCGCTGCGCCAGCTGCTCGCCCACGCCGGCGGCCTGCAGCGCGAGCCCGACGGCCAGTGGTGGGAACGGGCGGCCGGTTCCTCGCTGGCCACCCTCCTCGAAGGACTCACCCCGGCCAAGCTGGCCTTCTCCCCGTACCAGCGTTTCCACTACTCCAACCTCGCGTACGCGTTGCTCGGCGGCGTCGTGGAGCGGGTGACCGGCCAGCCGTGGTGGGAGGTGGTCTCGTCCCGGCTGCTCGGGCCGCTCGGCCTGAAGCGCACGACGTATTCACCCGAGGAGCCGTTCGCCCGCGGATACGTGGTGCACCCGTGGCACGGCACGCTGCGGGAGGAGCCGCGCCACGACGCCGGGGCGATGGCGCCGGCCGGCCAGCTCTGGTCCACCGCCGCCGACCTGGCCCGGTGGGCCGCCGTGCTCGCCTCGCCGTCGGGCTCGGCCCCCGTACTGTCGCCCCCGGTGGCCAAGCCCGACGCGCCCGTGCTGGCTCCATCCACGTTGGACGAGATGGCCCGCCCGGCGGTCATCGAGGACCCGGACGCCTGGACACACGGGTACGGGCTGGGCCTGCAGCTGTGGCGGCGCGGCGAGCGGGTCTTCATCGGCCACACCGGCTCCATGCCCGGGTACCTCGCCGTGCTCGCCGTGCACCGGGCGACCCGGACCGCGGTGGTGGCCTTCGCCAACACCTACTCGTTGCGCGGCACGGGTATCGGTGCGACTGGACAGTCCATACTGGAGGCGGTCCTCGACAGCGAACCGGCGCCGGCCCGGCCGGCCTGGCAGCCCGGGGCCGCGCCGCCCGACGACGTCGCCCCGTTGTGCGGGCGCTGGTGGTGGATGGGTCGCGAGTACGAAGCCGGCTGGGACACCGAGCGGTCCGAGCTCGTGATCACCGAGCTTCGCCGCGGCGTCGACACCGAGGAATGGCGCTTCACCCGCGAATCGGCCCAGCGGTGGCGGGGCCGGACCGGGGAAAACGCCGGCGAGGTGCTGACTCCGCTGACCGACGACTCGGGCCACGTGACGGCCCTGGAGATCGCCACGGCGGTCTACACGAGGGACCCGCTTCCCTCCGACTGAACGGCGCTGCCGGCGCCGCCCGCGGAGCCGGCCAACGCGGCGACATCGGCGGCACGCTCAGAGACTTCCAACCGGTCGGCCCGGCCGTCACGCGAGACAGGCGGCCGGTCACGCCGTACCCTTTCCTGCATGTCCTCGGTACGGACCTTGACCGCCCAGGCCCGCCGCTCGGCGCGGCTGGTCACATGGGCGCGGGCCTGGCGCGCGGGCACGGTGTCGTATGACGACGTGGCCGACGAGACCGAGCGGGACGAGGAGCACCTGGTCGCCGACGCGCCCGACACGTGGACCGACGTGCCCCTACGCGAGGCGATCCGCACCATGTCCAAACTGCACCCCGACGAGATCCGGCTGGTGCTGCCATTGCCGGGCGATCCGCGCGGCCTGCCCGGACCGGGCCCGTTCACCTCGGGCGCGCTGGACGCCGGTGAGGGTGTGCTCGCGGGCCAGCTCGGGCTCGTCCCGCAGGTGCGCACGCACGTGTCGGGTTCGGGGGACACGTTCCAGACCGTGGTATGGCAGGCCTACGCGCTGCCCGAGGCCGTACCGGCCGGTATGACACCGGGGCTGGCCGAGGCCGACGCCGACCTGACCGGGGCGGTGACCGAGGCCACGGCCGCGCTGGTACGGCTGGATGTCGCCGCCTGGCGACCGGAGCTGGCCGGGGCGCTGTCCGCCCTGCGCCGCCCCGACAACGGCACCGACCTGCCGCCGGGATTCAGCCCCCGGGCCCGTCGTCTCTACGCCCGGGCCAGCGTCCTGGACCGCGTTCTCGCGCTGGCCGCCGAGGTGGTGCCGGGCGGCGCGGTCAACGGATTCGAGGCCCAGCAGCGCGAGGCGGCCCTGCGGCCGCTGACCTCCGCCTGCCGGCGCGCCCTCGCGGCCGCCTGCAACTCCCCCCTCGAACCCTGATCGCTGTCGGGACGGGCCGGCGGATCAGCGGGAGGGACGCGGGGCGGGGCGGCAGCAGTCGACCGGACAGGCGTCCCAGACGGGCAGCCGGCCGAGGCGCGCGCGAGGCACCGACGGGTCGATCCGCTCCTGGATGAGTTCGCGCACCATCGTGACGAAGCGCGGGTCCGCGCCCGGCGTGCCCGCCCGCACGTACCGCAGTCCCAACTCCCGGGCCGTTTCCTTCGCCTCCGAGTCCAGGTCCCAGGTCACCTCGAGATGGTCGGAGATGAACCCGATCGGGCTGACCACGACGCCGCGTACCCCCGCCTCGGCCAGCGCCCGGAGATGGTCGTTGATGTCCGGCTCCAGCCACGGCACCTGGGGCGGTCCGGACCGGGACTGCCACACCAGATCCCAGGCCGACCCGGTGCCGGCCTCGCGGGCGACGAGCCGCGCCGTCTCGCGCAGCTGCGCGCCGTAGCGCCCGCCGTCCGGGCCGCTGCGCTCCTGCATGGACATGGGGATCGAATGGGCCGTGAAGGCCAGCCGCACCGCGTCGGTCGGCAGGTCGGCCAGCGTCGCGGCGGCGGCCCGCACCGCGTCGGCGTGCGGCCCCACGTACCCAGGATGATCGTGATAGTGGCGGATCTTGTCGATCACCGGCCCGTCGGCCGTGGCCGCGGCGATGTCCTCGAGGTACTGGCGGCAGGACGAGTACGAGCCGAACGGGCTCGTCACGAAGGCCAGAGCCCGCCGCACGCCGTCGCTTCGCATCTGGGCCGCGGTGTCGGTCAGGTACGGGTGCCAGTTCCGGTTGCCCCAGTAGACCGGCAGGCCGATCCCGGCCCGCGCCAGCTCCCTGCGCAGGGCGTCGAGCAGCTCCCGGCACTGCGCGTTGATCGGCGACACGCCGCCGAAGTGGTGGTAGTGCTCGGCGACCTCGGCCAGCCGCTCGTCCGGAACGTCGCGTCCCCGCACCACATTGCGCAGGAACGGCATCACGTCGTCGGGACCCTCCGGCCCGCCGAAGGAGACGAGCACCACGGCGTCGTAATCCACGGGGGCCATCCTTCCCCTGGCGTCCGCGGCCTACGCTTGCGGGGTGACGGTCTTCACTATCTGGCCCGATGACGTGCAGTGGCGCCCGCTGTCCGGACGGCTGTTCTGGCTCAAGGCCCTGTCGCTGTTCATCGGGCTGGGCGTGCTGTCGACCATCGCCCTGAGCGGCTGGGCGCTGGACGCGTGGCCGGTGTGGCTGGGCGCCGGCACCATCGCGCTGATCATGCTGATCCGCCTGCTGTTCCTGCGGCGCAGCCTGCGTTCCTGGGGGTACGCCGAACGGGCCGACGATCTGCTGGTGCGGCGCGGCCTGCTGTTCCGTCGCCTGTCCATAGTCCCCTATGGACGGATGCAGTTCGTCGACGTCACGGCGGGGCCGCTGGAGCGGCTCTTCGGGCTGGCCACCGTCCAGCTGCACACCGCGGCCGCGGCCAGCGACGCCTCGATCCCCGGCCTGGCGCCGCAGGAGGCGGCCCGGCTGCGCGACCGCCTCGCCGCCCTGGGCGAGGGGCGGGCGGAGGGCCTGTGACGCAGCCGCCCGGGGTACCGCCACCCGTCCCGCCCGGTCTGCCCCATGGGGTACCGCCCGGGCCCGCGCCCCAGGTGGCGCCGGCCTTTCCGGGCGCCGGCTGGCCCGCCGGTCCGCAGCCGGAGCCCCGCCGGCGCCTGCATCCGCTCACCCCGGTGCTGCGGGGGGCCAAGCTGGCCGCCCTGGCCGTGGCCGGCCTGTCCTGGCAGGGCTACCAGAACCTGGGTACCCGGGGGTGGTTCGTGGCGGTCGGCTGCGTGGCCGTGGTCGTGCTGATCGGGTCGGTGGTGAGCTGGCTGGTCACCGGGTACCACATCGTGAGTCGCGAGCTTCGCGTGTACGAGGGGCTGATATGGCGGCGCACCCGGGCCATCCCGCTCGAGCGCCTGCAGTCCGTCGAGATCGTGCAGCCCGTCATGGCCCGCATCGCCGGCCTGGCCGAGCTGCGCCTGGAGGTGGTCGGCGCCTCCAAGACCGAGGCACCACTGGCGTTCCTGCCCCTGCCCGAGGCCATCGCCCTGCGCGAGCGCCTGCTGGGGCTGGCCCGTCCCTCTTCGGCCGCGGGTGCGCCCGCGGCCACGGACGCGGTCGCGGTTCCCGCGGCGGAGCGGGTCATCCATGTCGTGGTGAACCGCGATCTGGTCGTCTCGCAGCTGCTGCGACCGCAGTGGTGGGCCCTGCCGCTGGCCATCGCGGCGCCGATCGTGTTCTTCCTCACCGGCAACGACCTCACGTTCATCGCGGCCGCCAGCACCGCCACCGCCGTCATCGGTGTGATCCAGGCGCCGGTGCGCGTGCTGCTGGCCGACTGGCGCTTCACCGTCGGCGTCAACGACGACGGCCTGCGCATCCGTCGCGGCCTGCTGGAGACGCGCAGCCAGACGGTGCCGCCCGGTCGCATCCAGGCCGTCGAGATCCAGTGGCCGCTGCTCTGGCGGCATCGCGGCTGGGTGCGGGCCAGCATGCGGGTCGCCGGCGTCGCCGCCGAGCCGGCCGGTGGCCTGCGGGGCGGCACGCTGCTGCCCGTCGGCACGGTGCCGGTGGCCGAGCGCGTCGTCGCCGAGGCCGTCGAGGGATTCCACCTCACCGCCGTGGCGGTGCATCCCGTACCCCGTCGGGCCCGGTGGGTCGCCCCGCTGCGCCGCCGGGTGCTGGGGTACCAGTTGGGGCCGTCCACGTTCGTCACCCGCGACGGGCTGCTCACCCGCCGGCTGGCCATCGTGCCGTACAGCCGGATCCAGAGCGTACGGATCCGTCAGGGCCCGCTGCAGCGCCTGCTCCGGCTGGCCAGCGTGTGGGTCGACATCGCCGGCGGCGGGGTCGAGGCGGCGGCCGTGCACCGCGACACGGCCGAGGCGGTCGCCGTCGCCACCGAGCTCGCCGAACGCTCCCGCGCCGCCCGCCACCTGTCGCGCCGATCATGAGGTTAAGGTCATGATCGACGGGGTTCGGTGGCGCCAACCTCATGATCGTGGGGATCTTGGGCCGCGACCGGGGTGGACCTGATGGCGCCGAGGTTGATCGGGCGCCGAGGTTTGGTCAGGCGCCGATGGCGTGGAAGCCGCCGTCGGCATGGACGATCTCACCCGTCGTGGCGGGGAACCAGTCCGACATCAACGCGAGACAGGCGCGGGCGGCCGGCTCCTGGTCGGTGAGGTCCCAGCCGAGTGGCGCCCGGGTCGTCCACGACTCCTCGAACGCGTCGAAGCCGGGGATCGACCTGGCCGCCATGGTCCGCAGCGGGCCGGCCGAGACCAGGTTGACGCGGATGCCCTTGGCCCCCAGGTAGCGGGCGAGGTACCGGTTGGCCGACTCCAGGCCCGCCTTGGCCACGCCCATCCAGTCGTACACGGGCCAGGCCTGGGTGGCGTCGAACGTCAGCCCGACCAGCGAGCCGCCCTTGCCCATGAGCGGCTCGCAGGCCACGGCGAGCGCCTTGTACGAGTAGGTGGACACGTGCAGCGCGGTGGCGACGTCGTCCCACGGCGCGGTCAGGAAGCCGCCGCCGAGGGTCGTCTGCGGCCCGAACGCGATCGCGTGCAGCACGCCGTCGAGGCCGTCGACATGGCCGCGCACGTTGTCGGCCAGCGCGGCCAGATGGTCGGCGTTGGTCACGTCGAGTTCGATCAGCGGTACCGGTTCGGGCAGGCGGCGGGCGATCCGCTCCACCAGGGACAGCCGGCCGAACCCGGTCAGGACGACGGACGCGCCCTGTTCCTGGGCGAGCCTGGCCACCGAGAAGGCGATCGACTGCTCGGTGATCACACCGGTGATCAGCAGCCGCTTGCCCGCCATCAGTCCGGACACGACACCTCCAAGATTCGCTCGATCATGAGGTTAGGGACGCCCAGGTGCGCCGATCATGGACCTAAGTCCATGATCGGCGCAAAATCGGAGCGGGGCACGTCAGTGGCCCATGCCGAGGCCACCGTCGACGGGGATGACGGCCCCGGTGACGTATGCGGCGACGTCGCTGGCCAGCCAGGTGACCACGGCGGCCACCTCGTCGGCGGCGGCGAACCGCCCGGCCGGGATCGTCTTGAGGATCTCCGCCGTCCGGGCCTCGGTCAGCGCCGCGGTCATGTCGGTCTCGACGAACCCGGGGGCCACGACGTTCGCGGTCACGTTGCGGGAACCCAGCTCACGGGTGATGGAGCGGGCCATCCCCACCAGCCCCGCCTTGCTGGCCGCGTAGTTGACCTGCCCCGGCCCGCCGAACAGGCCCACCACCGAGGAAATGAAGATCATCCGCCCCCATCGACCGCGGACCATCCTGGTCGAGGCCCGGCGGGCGCAGCGCCAGGCCCCGGCGAGGTTCGTGTCGAGTACCGAGGCGAACTGCTCGTCGGTCATCCGCATGATCAGAGCGTCGGCGGTGATGCCGGCGTTGGCCACGAGCACCTCCACCGGCCCCAGTTCCGCCTCCACGGCGGTGAACGCCGCATCGACGGCCGTGGAGTCCGTCACGTCGCAGGTCACGCCGAACAGCCCATCCGGGGCCGCGCTGCCCCGGTGCGTGACGGCGACCCGGTCGCCCTGCTTGGCGAAGGCCCGCGCGATCGCCAGGCCGATCCCCCGGTTGCCCCCTGTCACCAGTACCGTGCGTGCCACCGACCCCTCCCAACCCGCTGGAGACTCCCCGCTGAGACTAGGGGTTACCCCGGCCAGCGACCGAAAGGACTAGCCGCGATGGCGCCAAAGTCCTACATCTCGCTCGGACCCGGACAGGTAGCATGTCCGGCGACAGGTCCGTGCCGTACCGACCCCAGGAGGTGATCGCTGTGCGAAATAGCGATCCTCCCAGTCGTGGCCGGGCCTCGCGCCACGCTCGTCGCGCCTGACCGGCCACGCCGGTCGGCCGACAAGGCCGCCTGGGCCGAGCCCCGGACCAGCCCGATGAGACGGGCCCCGGGGCCAGCCCGCTAGGGCCGCCGAGCGCGACGAAGCGCCCAGCCACGACCCACCCCGTCAGCCGTTGCCCTCCGGCGCGGCGCGGGAAATCCGCGCGCGCCGTCGATCACGCCCCGGGAGCTGTCGATGAGCCGTTACGCCGTAGGAGTGGGTTTCACCCTCGTCGCCATCTGGATCGCCGTTGTCTTCATCCTCATCAGCGGCACCACCACCGGCTGAGACCGGTCACGGTAGCCGTGACGTCCACAGCAGACTCATGCCCGCGGCGGCCAGCGCGAAGAGCAGGCCGATGCCGACGAACCACCGGACGACCTCCTTGGCGATCGTCCGGAAGCCGATCGAGCTGCCCATGTCCTGGTACACCTGCCGGAGCGCCTCGGCCGTCGCCGCCTCGTAGAAGAAGCCCTTCGTCGACTCGGCCAGTTCCTGCAGCGCGGGTCGGTCCACCGGCACCCGCTGTATCGTTCCGTTGATCTCCACCGTCCCCTCGTCGGTGCCGAACGCGATCGTCGACACCGGGACGTTGGCCTGCGCCGCCGCCGTCGCGGCCTCCTCAGTGGAGCGTCCGAACGTGCGGTACCCGTCGGAGAGCAGAACGATCCGGGCCGGTGGCGGCCCCTGCGCGCCGTCGGCCGGGACGCCGGAGATCGCGTCCAGACAGACGAATACCGCCTCCCCCGTGGCCGTGGCCTCGGCCAGGGTGAGCCCGTCGATGGCGGACAGCACCGCGGAATGGTCCTTCGTGGGCGACACCACCACGTTGGCCGACTTGGCGAACGCCACCAGCCCGACGTTGAACGGCCGCGGAAGCTGCGCCACGAAATCCTTGGCCGCCTGCTGGGCCGCCAGCAGCCGGCTGGGCTGTACGTCGTCGGCCTGCATCGACAGCGACACGTCCAGCGCCAGCATGACCGTGGCCCGCTCCAGCGGCTCCCGGGTGTCGATCGAGGGTTGGGCCAGCGAGAGGGCGAGCAGGAGCAGGCTCAGCAGCAGGGCCACCGCCGGGGCGTGACGGCGGGCCGGGCCGATCCCGCCCGGCGCCACGGCCCGGATCAGGTCCACGTTGGAGAAACGCACCGCGAAGGCCCGCCGCCGGGCCTGCCGCCAGACGTAGAGGCCGGCCAGCGCGAGCACGGGCAGGACCGCGAACAACCACCACGGCGAGACGAACCGGATCATGGGGCTTCGCCTCCGCCTCGCTCGTGCCTCGCTCGGACGTCACCTCGCGGCATCATGGGGCTTCGCCTCCCCCTCGCTCGTGCCTCGCTCGGACGTCACCTCGCGGCATCATCGAGTTGTCCCCCGGGTGCGGGCGTGTCGTGCGGCGGCCACGAATCTGACGATATCCAGCAGCCAGTCGGAGTCCGTGCGCAGCCGGAGGTGAGCGGCCCCGGCCCGCCGGATGGCGGTGGCGATGGCGTTGCGCTGGGCCGCCGCCGCCCGGGCGTAGCGCTGCCGCAGCGCGGGGTCGGAGGTCTGGATCTCGTGCACGATCCCGGTCTCGGCGTCGGCCAGGGCGAGCACGCCCACGTCGGCCAGTTCGAGCTCGCGAGGGTCGAGAACCTCGATGGCGAGCACGTCGTGGCGCACCGCCAGCTTGCGCAGCGGCCGGGACCAGTTGTCCGGCGGCACCAGGAAGTCCGAGATCACCACCGCGAAGCCGCGTCGGCGCGGTGGGCGGTTGAGACCGTCGATGAGCGCGCCGAGATCCGCCCGCCCAGGCGTCGACGTCGTCGCGGCGATGGATCGCAGCAGGCCCTGCGCCTCCTTGCGCCCCGGGCGGGCCGGCAGCCGTACCCTCGTGTTTCCGGTGCCCACCACGGCGCCGATCCGGTTGCCGCCCCGGGCGGTGAGGTGGGCCACCGCGGCGGCGGCGGCGATGGCCAGGTCCCGCTTGACGCATCGGGCGGTGCCGAAGTCGAGGCTGGCCGAGAGGTCGATCGCCATCCACGTCTCCAGCTCGCGGTCGGCGATCGTCTGCCGGACGTGGGGCACGGTGGTGCGGGCGGTCACCGGCCAGTCCATGCGGCGCACGTCGTCGCCGGGCCGGTACTCACGCGACTCCCCGGGTTCGCTGCCCGGCCCGGGCAGCAGTCCCAGGTAGTCGCCCTGCAGCAGGCCGTCGAGCTTGCGCGTGATGACCAGTTGCAGCCGGGCCAGGGTGGCGTCGGCCCGCTCCGCGCGCAGCGGCAGCCCGGACAGTGGCATGGTCAGCGCCTCGGCCATGCCGGCAGCGCCGCCGGTTGGCCGCCCGGCGGCCCGCTCATGGGCGGTGCCGCGAAGTCGCCCGCCACCGGGCCGGCGCTCTGCCGGGGCGCCACCGTCGGCGGTGGCACGGCCTGCAGGACGCGGCCGACGATGTGGTCGGCCGGAATGTCGTCGGCCAACGCGTCGTAGCTCAGCACCAGGCGATGGCGCAGCACGTCCGGCGCGATGTCCACGAGATCCTGCGGCAGGGCGTAGTCGCGGCCCCGCAGGATCGCGAGGGCCCGCGCCGCGCGCACGATGCCCAGCGACGCCCGGGGGCTCGCGCCGTACTGGATGAGCTGCGCGACATCGCTCACACCGTATTTGGCCGGCTCGCGGGTGGCGAAGACCAGGCGTACGGCGTAGTCGACCAGCGCGTTGTGGACGAAGACCGCGTCGGCCTTCTCCTGCAGCCGGGCGAGCTGCCGCGGGTCGAGGACCTGGTTGGCGGTGGGTGTCCGTACCCCCACCCGGTAGACGATCTCGCGCTCCTCGACGTCGGTGGGGTACCCAATGACGATCTTGAACAGGAACCGGTCGCGCTGCGCCTCGGGCAGCGGGTAGACGCCCTCCTGCTCGATCGGGTTCTGCGTGGCCATGACCAGGAACGGCGTCGGCACCGTGAAGGTCTGCCCGCCGATGGACACGTGCTGCTCGGCCATCACCTCGAGCAGCGCCGACTGCACCTTGGCCGGCGCCCGGTTGATCTCGTCGGCCAGCAGGAAGTTGACGAAGACCGGCCCCAGCTCGACGTCGAACTTCTCGCTGGAGGCCCGGTAGATCCGGGTACCCACGATGTCCGCCGGCACCAGGTCGGGCGTGAACTGGATCCGCGCGAACGACCCACCCACGACCGTGGCCAACGTCTCCACGGCGAGCGTCTTGGCCACCCCCGGCACGCCCTCCAGCAGGCAGTGCCCCCGGGCCAGCACGGCGGCCATCATCCGTTCGATCATCCGGTCCTGCCCCACGATGACCCGCTTGACCTCGAACAGCGTGCGTTCGAGCAGGCTCGCGTCCTCCGCCGGCGTCGTGGATCTGGACGCGCCGCCGTTGTCCTGGTGACCGGGATCCGGGGACGGCTCCGCGGGTACCGGGGCGGACTCGCCGGCGGGTGGCGTTGCGGGTACGGGGTCCGACATCTCACTCCCTCTGCGGTCTGGCACGCACTCATTGTCATCGTCTTCAACTGTGGTCGTGATGGCCACTACAACGCCTCACGATCCAGGGAATTGCCAGGTTGTATGCGTAGATTGTGGGCATACTTCGGATGCTCAGCCGAACCGGTGGAGCGAATCAGCCAAACGGGGCCCGTCCAGGACTGGCTGAGCGTTCGCCCCACGGTTAACATGTGCACCGTCGCCGGGCGGCTTCCCCCGTGGCCGCCCGGCGACCCATGTCCAGCGCCGTGCCAGACTTCCGGCGTGGACCAACCCATCTGCTCGGCCAAGGGCTGTCGCGCGCCGGCCGCATGGGCCCTGTCCTGGAACAACCCCAAGATCCACACGCCCGAGCGCCGCAAGATCTGGCTCGCCTGCCCGGAGCACCGGGAGTACCTGAGCCAGTTCCTGTCAGCCCGGGGATTCCTGCGCGAGACCGACCCGCTCGGTGCCCCCGAGTAGCGCGACCACGGCCGGCAGGGCCTCGCCGATCGGCTCGCGGACGACCACGTGGGCCGCGCGGTCGTACGGTGTCGGCTCGGCGTTGACGATGGCCACCCGGGCGCCGGCCCCGAGGGCCAGATCGACCAGGCCGGCGGCCGGGTACACCCGCAGCGACGTGCCGATCGCGACCAGCAGATCGGACTCGGCCACGCACGTGGTGGCCCGCCGCAGCGTCGCGACCTGCAACGACTGTCCAAATGAGATGGTCGCCGACTTGAGGATGCCGCCGCACAGCGCGCAGGGCGGGTCCTCCTCGCCGGCCTCGACCCGGAGCAGGGTCTGGCGCATCGGCGTCCGGTCCCCGCAGGACAGGCACTGCACCTCGTGCAGGGTCCCGTGCACCTCGATGACGCGCTCGGGCGAGCTGCCGGCGCGCTGGTGCAGTCCGTCGATGTTCTGCGTCACGATCGTTCCCAGCCGCCCGGCCCGCTCCAGGTCGACGAGCGCCCGGTGGCCGGCGTTCGGCCGCGCCGTCCAGGCCGCGTGGTCGCGGCGGGTACGCCAGGCCCGCCGACGCACGTCGGCATCGGCGACGTACCGGTCGAACGAGAACAGGCTGGCCGCCCCCGGGTCGCGGGTCCACAGGCCGTTGGGTCCGCGAAAGTCCGGGATGCCGGAGTCGGTGGAGATGCCCGCCCCGGTCAGCGCCGTGGTCCGGCCGGCGTCGCGGACCAGCCGCGCCAGCTCCCGTACCGCCTCCATGCCTACCCACCGTAGCCAACGTCGCCGAGTTCCCCCGATGGTTGGGGTGCGACCCGAGCAACCTCTCGGCGCCGTCGGGCGCACCTAGGGGGTGAAGGGAGCGGGATGCGCGACGACACCGACCACGACGACCCCGACCACGACGACCCCGAACGCCGACGGTTCACCGAGTACTTCGCCGCCCAGCGGGAGCCGGTCCGTCGCACCGCGTACCTGATCTGCGGCGACTGGCACTGGGCGGAGGACCTGACCCAGAACGCGTTCATCCGGCTCGCTCAGGGATGGCACCGGATCCGCGACCCGCGGGCGGTGGACGCGTACCTGCGCACCTGCCTGGTCCGCGCGTACCTGGCCGAGGTGCGGCGGGTGTGGCGGCGCCGGGAGCGCCCGGTGGCCGAGACGCCGGAGTCGGCCGCGGTCGGCGACGACGCGGAGGACACGGTCCGGCGAATTGTCTTCGCCGAGGCGCTCGGGCGGTTGCCGCCCCGGCAGCGGGTCACCCTCGTGTGCCGGTACTACCAGGGCCTCGACGTGGCGGAGACGGCCGCCGTCCTGGGTTGTTCGGAGGGCACGGTGAAGAGCCAGACCGCGCGCGGACTGACCGCGCTGCGCCGGGAGCTGGGATCAGCGGTGGTCCCACCGGAACCGATCGTGGTGGAGCGATGAGCGCAGACGCGAGGCTACGGAGCTTGCCCACGACGGCGGATGATCGCCGAGCGTCGGAGCGCGGGCAGGCGATGAGCGGGGGCGACCAGCGGGGCATCGCCGAGCGCGGGAGCGAGGGCAGGCAATGAGCGTGACCGACCTGCGGGACCTGTTCGAGGAGCTGGCCGCCACCCCGGGGCCACCGACCCGGTCGACGGCCGGGGCGACCTACGCCGTGGGCCGCCAGCGGTGGCGGCGGCGGCGCGCCGTGACCGCGGCGACCGCCACGATCCTCGCCGTCACCGTGGCCGGCGTCGCCGCGGCCACCATCGCGCTCCAGACCCGGCCGGTCGCGCCGGTCGCGCCGTCCGGCTCCGGCCGACCCGAGCCGGGCCTGCTGCAGTGGGCCGGCGCCGCCGACGCGGACCACCTCTACCTGGCGTACTTCGCCTGCCGCGTCGGCCCGTCGTGTCCCAAGACGAGGGTACGGATCGTCGGCTCCGACGACGGCGGCCAGACCTGGACGCAGCGCACCCCGGCGGTGGACATCGGCGAGATCACCATCCTGGGCCCGGGCGTGCTCGTCGGCCACGGGTCGGCGCAGTCGAACGGGCCGACGCTGAGCGCCGACGGCGGACGCGTCTGGCGGCCGTTGACCGTCACCGATCGACCCGCGCCGGCGGTGCCGCCCGGCGGCGGGCCGGTCTGCCTGTCCTTGGGGCAGGCGGGTTGTGAGCTGTACGCGGTCGACCCGGCCGCCGGCACCGCGAGCCGCCTGGCTGCCCCGCCCACCGTTGTCGTGCCGGATCAGGGCCACGTCACCACCGTGGGCGGCGCCATCTGGCTCGGCGGCCTGGGCGATGGGTGGCCCGCGGTGGCGGTCAGTCGCGACGGCGGTCGCCACTGGTCCACCGTCAACCTGACCGACACCGGCACCCGCCGGTACGAGGCCAACACGTCCGTGGAAGTGACCACAGTGGACGGATACTCGGCCTACGTGGTCGCCACCGACGTGACGGGCAAGCCCCGGAAGGTGTTCCGAGGGACCATCGGTGACGGCTTCGAGCCGGTCGGCGGCGCCGAGAAGGTGCCGTACAGCGACCATGGCGGCCCGGCGTCGTTCACCCTGGCCGACGGGACCCACGTGATCCAACAGACACTGTCCGACCGTCCGGGGCGCGACCGGGTGCGATTCTGGGCCGGCGATGGCCTCGCCTACCGGCCGATCGAGCTCGACGGCCTGCCGGACACCGTATACCCGATCCGGCGCACTCCCGGCGGCTTCTACTACACCCGCACCTACGGCGACCAGCGCGGCCAGCTCTACGGCTCGGCCGACGGCCGCCACTGGACCCGGATCAACCAGCCGTAACCGTTCGCCCGCTCCTGTCACCGGCGGCGTGCACGCTCCGTCGCGCCGTGATGGCGCGACCCACCCCAGGGAGGCCACGACATGTCACCTCAACGCACGACGCGGCGCGCCGTCGTCGGGGCGGTCATCGCGGCGGCCCTGGCGGCCGGGTGCGGCTCGCCCGCCACGGACCCGGGCGTCGCCACCGCGCGCACCGGAACCGCGCCGCCGCCCACGACCAGCGCCGCCGACGAGATCGCCCGGTACGTCGAGGCGCAGCGCGGCTGGGTACGGTGCCTGCGCGAGCAGGGGTTCACCGACGTGCCGGATCCCGACTCGAAGGGCCAGGTCGACCTCAGCGCGCACGGCGGCCGGAAGAAGACCGACCCGGCCTGGTTGGCCGCGCAGCGGGCGTGCCGGGACCGGCACGCCGAGGTGCCGGCGGTGCTCCAACCGACCATGGAGCCGCTGACCGCCGAGCAGTTGCGGTGGCGGCGGGAGTACGCCGTCTGCATGCGGGCCAACGGCCGGTCCAGTTGGCCCGACCCGAAGCCGGACGGCAGTTGGCCCGACGAGCTGTACACCACCGAACTGACCGCGCAGGAGCAGGTGGCCAACGAGAAGGCCCTGCAGATCTGCGATCCCGTCCTCACGGGCCAACCGCCGACCACGTACGACCCGACCAGGACGGGCCAGGGATGACCGGCGAGGACGCGGCCGGCCCCCGACGCGTGGTTCCTGGTCGGGTCCGTCGTCGTGCGGTCCGGGCCGTCGTCGCGGCCGGTCTCGTGGTGACCGCCGGCCTGGCCGCCGCGGCGACCCTGGGTCTGGGCGGCACCGGGTCGGGCGGGGCCGCCCCATCGCGCACCGGCCCGGCCGCGACGGCGACGGTGACCAGACAGACCCTGATCCAGTCGGTGACCCTGCTCGGCGAGGTCGGCTACGGCGCCGCCGTGCCGGTGGCCTCGACCGCGTCCGGCACGCTCACCTGGTTGCCCGAGGTCGGCCGCGTGGTGCGACGCGGCCAGGCGCTGCTGCGCGTGGACGAGCAACCCGTGGTCCTGCTCTACGGCCCGGTCCCGACGTACCGGTCGCTGGCCGCCGGCCTGAAGGGCGCCGACGTACGGCAACTCGAGCGGAACCTGGCCGACCTGGGCTACCCGGGGTTCACAGTGGACGATTCGTTCACCTCCTCCACCGCGACGGCGGTGAAACGGTGGCAGGAGGACCTGGGGCTGCCGGAGACGGGCGAGGTCGAGGCGCACCGGGTCGTGTTCTGGTCCGGACCGCTGCGCGTGGCCCAGCGGCTGGCCCGCCTGGGTGGCAGCGCCACCGGCGACGTCCTCTCCGCCACCGGCGAGGTCCGGGTGGTCAGCGTGTCCGCCGACTCCGGCGAGGCGACCTGGGCCACCGTGGGCGTCGACGTGACCGTCGACCTGCCCGGCGGACAGGTGTCGGCCGGACGGGTGGCCGCGGTCGGGCCACCGGGCGCGGGCTCCGGCGGCGCGTCCGGCCCGTCCGGCGCCTCCGGCGGCGACCAGGCGGCCACGGTCGAGATCACCATATCCCTGCCCGACCAGCGGGCGCTGGACCGCCTCGAGCGCGACGTGCGGCTGGACGCGGCACCGGCCCGGGTGACGCACGTGCTGAGCCGGCGCGCCGACGTCCTCACCGTGCCGGTGACCGCGCTGCTGGCGCTGGCCGAGGGCGGGTACGGGCTGGAGGTCGTCACCGACGGCGGTACCCGCATCGTGGCCGTCGAGATTGGACTGTTCGCCGACGGACGGGTCGAGGTGTCCGGGGACGGCCTGGCCGAGGGCATGACCGTGGGGGTCCCCGGTGCCTGACGTCGTGGAATTGACCGGTGTCGGCCGCCACTACCCGGGCGACGTGGTGGCCCTGCGCGAGGTCGACCTGCGCATCGGGTACGGCGAGCTCGTCGCGGTGGTCGGCCCGTCGGGGTCGGGCAAGTCCACGCTGCTGCACCTCATCGGCGCCTTGGACCGGCCGTCGGCCGGCACCGTCCGGGTCGACGGCTACGACGTGTCGGCGCTGCCCGACCGGGCGCTGTCGGCGCTGCGCGCGCGACGGATCGGCTTCGTGTTCCAGCAGTTCCACCTGGCCTACGGGGTGAACGCGCTGGACAACGTCGCCGACGGGCTGCTCTACGCCGGCGTGCCGGCCCGCCGGCGCCGACGCCGGGCCGAGGCGGCCCTGGTCCGGGTCGGGCTGGGGCACCGCCTGGACCACCGGCCGCACGAGCTGTCGGGCGGTGAGCGGCAGCGGGTAGCCATCGCGCGGGCCGTCGTCGGCGAACCCACGCTCGTCCTGGCCGACGAGCCCACCGGCAACCTCGACTCCCACTCCGGCGAGGAGGTGATCGCCCTGCTGCGCGACCTGAACGCGGCCGGGACCACGGTCGTCATCGTCACCCACGACCGGCAGATCGCGGCCGACCTGCCGCGCCGGATCGCGATGCGGGACGGGCGGGTCACCGACGCCGGCGTGGTGGCGGCGTGACGCGCTCGCCGGCCCGGTTGCACCCGGCCGACCTGATCGGCCTCGGCGCGGTCGGGTTGCGGGCCCGGCCGCTGCGGGCCATCCTCGCCGCACTGGGCATCGCGATCGGCGTGGCCACCATCCTCACCGTGGTCGGCGTCGCCGCGTCCAGCCGCGCCGAGCTTGACCGCACGCTCGCGCGGCTCGGCACCAACCTGCTCACGGTCGCGCCGGGCCAACCGACGGGCGGCGAAGAGCCGAAGCTGCCGGAGGAGTCGGTGGCGATGATCCGGCGGGTCGGGCCGGTGCAGGCGGTGAGCGCCATCGCCGAGTTGCCGGCCTCGGTGTACCGCAACGACCGCGTCCCGAAGGGACAGACGGGCAGCATCGTGGTCTACGCCGCCGAGCTGACGCTGCCGGCGACGCTCCGGGCGAAAGTCCACATGGGATCGTGGCTGACCGCGGCCACCGCCCGGTACCCGGGGGTCGTGCTCGGCGCCACCGCCGCCCGCCGGCTCGATCTGCCCCGCCTGGGCATGCGGCTGTGGCTGGGCGGCACCTGGTACGGCGTGGTGGGCGTGCTCGAGCCCGTACCCCTGGCCCCCGAGCTGGATTCGGCGGCTCTCGTGGGATGGGAGTCCGCCCGCTCGTACCTGGGCTTTGACGGCCATCCCAGCGTCGTGTACATCCGTGCGGCCGAGAGTCAGATCGGTGCGGTCCGCGACGTGCTGGCCCGTACCGCCGATCCCCGCGCCCCTCACCAGGTGAGCGTGTCGCGCCCGTCCGACGCGCTGGCGGCCAAGCGGGCCACCGACGCCGCGCTGAACGGCCTGCTCCTGGCCCTGGGAGCGGTGGCCCTGGTGGTCGCCGGAGTCGGCGTGGCCAACACGATGGTCATCTCGGTGCTGGAGCGGCGCGGCGAGATCGGCCTGCGCCGGGCACTCGGCGCCACCCGCGGCCAGATCCGTGTCCAGTTCCTGGCCGAGTCGGTGCTGCTCTGCGCGCTCGGCGGGGCCGGCGGCACCGTCATCGGCGTCGGGGCGACGGCCCTGTACGCGCAGGCACGCGGCTGGCCCACCGTCGTGCCCGGCACGGCCGTGGCCGCGGCGATCGGGGTGACGCTCGCGCTCGGTGTGCTCGCCGGGCTCTATCCGGCCATCCGGGCCAGCCGCCTGGCCCCGGCCACCGCGTTGGGCGGGTGACGGATCGGGGAAGGCGACGGTACCGTCGTCGAACCGTTGGAATCACACTGAAACTTACCGCCCGGGCCGGCGGCTTCCGCTGACAGCGGGGATGCCCGCGCATCGGCGATCGTCGAACCTTGCGCCCTGAACCGGTTCGGTCGACAATGCCTTGCGACGCGATCCGCGCTGGCCACGCGTCTCGTTCGGGCACGCCCCCGACCGGGTCGCGCGACGGATGTCGTTCTCCTCCGTCCGCCTCGCCAGGGAGTACCAATGACACGAAGACCGCTCGTGTACACGACCATCGCCGCCCTCGCCGCGGCCATCGCGTTCGCGGTGGTCCTGCCGGCGTCGGCCGCGACACCGGTCCGGATCATGCCCCTGGGTGACTCCATCACCGGCGGGCCCGGATGCTGGCGGGCGCTGCTCTGGGACCGCCTGCAGCGGACCGGCTTCACGAACATCGACTTCGTCGGCACTCTGCCCGGCGGCGGCTGCTCGGTCGCGCACGACGGCGACAACGAGGGCCACGGCGGCTTCCTGGCCACCGGCATCGCGAACCAGAACCAGCTGCCGGGGTGGCTGTCGGCCACCCGGCCCGACATCGTGGTCATGCACCTGGGCACGAACGACGTCTGGAACAACGTCGCGACGTCGGCCATCATCGGCGCGTTCAACACGCTCGTCGACCAGATGCGGGCGAGCAATCCGAACATGAAGATCATCGTGGCCCAGATCATCCCGATGGCCCCGGCGGGCTGCACGTGGTGCCCGCCCGGCGTCACCGCGCTCAACGACGCCATACCCGGCTGGGCCGCGGGCCGGTCGACCGCCGCCTCGCCGATCACGGTGGTGAACCAGTTCACCGGCTTCGATCCGGTGGCCGACACCAACGGCGACGGCGTGCACCCGGACGACTCCGGCTTCCAGAAGATGTCCGACCGCTGGTACCCCGCCGTCGTGGCGGCGCTCGGCACCGTCACTGCGACCACGACGATCACCACGACCACCTCGGTCACGCCCACCCGGATCCCGACGACCATCCCGGCCACGACCACCCGGGTCCCGACAACGACCCCGACCCGGACGACGACGCCGATCGCCGACCATGCGCCGACCACATCCACGCCGCCGCCCGCCCGGTGCACGGCGACGTACGCGGTGGCCGGCCAATGGCCCGGCGGCTTCCAGGGTTCGGTCACCGTCCGGAACGACTCGACCATCACGTCGCCGGCGTGGACGGTCACGTGGGGCTTCCCGAACGGTCAGGTGATCTCGAACTTCTGGGGCACCACGCTCGTGCAGAACGTCGCGTTCGTGCAGGCGCGCAGCGTCGACTGGAACGGCCGGCTCGCGCCGGGAGCTACGGCGACGTTCGGGTTCATCGCGTCCTGGAGTGGCACGAACGGCATTCCATCCCCGGTGACCTGCACGCTCAGCTGACCGCCCCCGGTAGTGTCCACGGTGGACGATGCCGTCGCCGTGATCGTGAAGGCCTGGTGTCGCTGGAAGGACCAAGGTTTCACGATCACGGTGGCCGGGACCGGTCTACGCCGCCATCGGCCCGCGGGCGGTCTAGGCTGCCACCTATGGAACTGGCCGCCGGTCTCTCCGCCCGCGTCCTGCTGACCGTCACCGACGCGGACACCGCCCAGGCCCTGGGCTCGGGCGACGTGCCGGTGCTCGCGACGCCGCGGATCCTGGCCCTGGTCGAGGCGGCGTCGGTCGCGGCCACCGCGGGCAAGCTGGGCGCCGGGTACACGACGGTCGGCACCCGGGTGGAGCTCGAGCATGTCGCGGCGAGCGCGGTCGGGCGCACCGTGGTCGCCGAGGCTCATCTGGTCGGTGTGGACGGGCGGCGGCTCACGTTCGAGGTGTCGCTGCGCGACGGCGACACCACCGCCGCCCAGGGCCGGGTGGAGCGCGTACTCGTCGACCGGCACAAGTTCGTGGAGAAGGCGTTCGGGGGCTGAGGTGACCTTCGTCGAGATCGCGCCGGCCGTGTACCTGTGGCGCTACCCGGTGCTCGACGTCAGCGTCACGCTGATCGTGGGCGACGAGGTGGCCGCCGTGGTCGACACCCTGTCGACGCAGGCGCAGGCCCGCGAGCTGCTCACCGCCGTGCGCGCCGTGACACCGCTTCCCCTCGTACTGGTGAACACGCACCACCACTTCGACCACTCCTTCGGCAACGGCGTGCTGGCCGAGGGGGATCGGCCGATCTGGGCCCACGAGGAGGCCGCGCGGGCCCTGCGCGAAGAGGCCGGCCGGTGGCAACGCGTGTGGTACGAGATGTTCCTGCCCACCCACCCTGAGCTGGCCGAGGGGTTGGCCGCCGTCGAGGTACGGCCGCCGGACCAGACCCTGCACACGCGGGCCACGGTCGAGCTCGGCGGGCGCCTCGTGGACCTGCGCCACCTGGGCCGCGGCCATACCGAGGGCGACATCGTCGTGGTGGTGCCGGACGCGTCGGTGCTGGTCGCGGGTGATCTCGTGGAGTCGTCCGGCCCGCCCGGCTTCGACGACGCGTACCCACTCGAGTGGCCGGAGACGCTCGACGGCCTGCTGCACCTGGCGACCCCGGCCACGGTCGTCGTGCCGGGCCACGGGCCGCCCGCCGACGTCGACTTCGTCCGTTCCCAGCACGACGACCTGACCGAGCTGGCCTGGCTCATCCGGGAGGGTCACGCCGACGGCGCCTCGGCCGAGGCGATCGCGGCCAAGGCGCCCTTCGACGCCGCGGCCGCGCTCACCGCGGTGCGCCGCGGCCTGGCCGAGCTCGGTGGCCGGATCTGACCCGACGGGTCACGGTCGTAGGCGCTCCGACCAGGCGATTCAACATTTGCCGATGGTTGATGACACCGCCGCCGCGCACAATCACCGCGGGCCGGCAGGTGGCCGACCGCAGCCCGCGTGGCCCCGTCGCGCCGCCGTCGGTGGGCCCCGGGCCGGCCGGGCCGGGCGGCCGTTCTCTCGGAAACCCATGAATCGCCTGGCCAGCGCCGGGCGATGACCACCGTGCGATGATGGTCGATCCGGGGGGAGTCGAGGATGCCGATCGAGTTCCGACTGCTGGGCGAGGTCGAGGCGCTCGTCGACGGCCGCGGCGTCGACATCGGCCACGCCCGCCAGCGGTGCGTGCTGACGGCGCTGCTCGTCGACGCCAACCGGGTGGTCCCGGTCGGCCAGCTACTGGAGCGGGTCTGGGCCCACCGGCCGCCGCAGCGCTCGCGCACCACGCTGTCGAGCTACCTGTCCCGGCTGAGACAGACCCTCGCCGAGGCCGACGACGTCGCGCTGGTCCGGCAGACCGGCGGCTATGTGCTCACGGTGGACCCGATGGCGGTCGACCTGCACCGCTTCCGCCGCCTGATCCACGACGCCCGGGCCAGCGACGACGGCGCGCGAGCCATTTCGCTGTACGCCCAGGCGCTGCGGCTGTGGCGGGGCGAGGCGTTCGGGTCGCTGGAAACACCGTGGCTGGACGAGATCCGCCAGTCCCTCGACGCGGAGCGCCACGCGGCCGAACTGGACC
>Ga0307415_100000042_pt1 | contig 54702 bp, 43 predicted proteins | sample DK1Cmetagenome_FD_204524 | JGI IMG/M metagenome (GOLD analysis project Ga0307415, IMG submission 204524) | Maize rhizosphere microbial communities from greenhouse at UC Davis, California, United States - DK15-C-2 | ecosystem: Host-associated > Plants > Roots > Rhizosphere > Soil | place: USA... | reverse complement strand
CTTCGTGGGGGACACGATGCTGTTCGGGGTCATGCCGGCCAGCGGAGTACCCCGTGGGTAGTGCGCGTCCAGCGCCTCCTCCGACAACGACGAGAGCAGCATCTTGCCCACCGCCGTGCAGTGGGCCGGCAACCGTCGCCCGACGGCGGAGACCATGCGTACCGGATGGGTGCTGTCCACTTTGGCTACATACACCACGGAGGTGACGTCGAGCACCGCCACATGGACGGTCTCGTCGCACTCCGCCGCGACGTCGCTGGCCGCCTCCTGGGCCTCGCGGACCAGGTCGAGGCGGTTGGCGAACTGGCTGCCGAGCTGGAACAGGCGCATCCCCAGGCGGTACCGGGTCGGGGCGCCCGCGATCGTCTCGAGGTAGCCGCGGTCGACGAGTGTGGTCAGCAGTTCGTGCACCGTGGTCCGCGGGAGCTTGAGGCGTTCGGTGATCTGCGGCGCGGACAGCGCCGGCCGATCGAGGAACAGTTCAAGGATGTCGAGGGCGCGGCTCACCGCGGGGACGGCGCGACCCATGCCAGCTCCTGTGCGTTGACGGTGCGTATCATAGAGGCTACGTTGACCGTGGCCGAAGTCTCGAACTCCATTCGTTATACCGGACCCTTCTTCATGCACGCCAGACGCAAAGGACGGGACATGAGCGCGCTGACGCCCGACCTGAGCACAGCCGAGCTGCTAACCCAGCTCGGCCTTCCGCCCGGCGATGATTATGCCCTGACCGCGTCGCCGTTACGGTTCCCGGACGGGGCGCACTACCGCGTGGAGATCCCCAGCGTCGAGGGCCCGCGGTGCCTGGAGGCGGTCCTGCGCGAGGCCGCGCGGCTCGACGTGCCGGTGGCCCGGGTGTCGCAGGGCACCGGCATCGGCCTGCTCACCGACTCCGAGCTCAAGGACATGGTCGACCTCGCGGCCGAGGCGGGCGTGGAGCTGAGCCTTTTCGCCCGGCCGTGCGCCGCCTGGGACACCTCGGCCATGGCGCGCTCGTCCAGCGGTGCGGTCGTCGCCAGCAGCGCCCGGGGCCAGGACCAGCTCGTCGCGGTGATCGACGAGATCCGCCGGGCGGCCGACCTCGGGGTGCGCAGCGTGCTCGTCGCCGACGTCGGCGTGCTGGCCGTGTTCGCGCGGCTGCGCGAGGGCGGTGCCCTGCCGGCCGACATGAGCGCCAAGGTGTCGGTCATGCTGCCCGCGGCGAACCCGGCCTCCGCCCGGGCGCTGGCCGAGATGGGCGCCGGCACCATCAACCTGCCGACCGACCTGACCGTGCCGCAGATCGCCGCCATCCGCGCCGCCGTGACCATCCCGCTCGACTTCTACATCGAGTCGCCGGACAACCTCGGTGGTTTCGTCCGCCATTACGAGCTGCCGAGGATCGTGAGCGTGGCCGCCCCGGTGTACGCGAAGTTCGGCCTGCGCAACGCCCCCGACATCTACCCGGCCGGCAGCCACCTCGAGGACGTCGCGGTGGCCCTGTCCAAGGAGCGGGTCCGCCGGGCCCGGCTGGCCCTGGACCTGTTGGCCCGCAGCGGATCCGACGCCCGCGTCTCGATCCCGGCCCACTGACTCCACTCAGCCCTCATCGCCGATCATGGACATAGGTCCATGATCGGCGCGTTTCGGCGTCCCTAACCTCATGATCGCGGGTGGGTCGGGCGTCTGTGTCGGCCGGGCCGGCGCCGCGGGCGTCAATTGACGATGTACTTCTATGTGCCTATGGTGTACCGACAGCACCACGAACAGTGTTCGTAATCTCGAACTGCTCGCCTCACGTGACCCGTCCTCCCCGGAGGTTGAGAGGCCATGACCGAACTCCCCGTCTCCCGCCGGACCGTGCTGCGCGCGGGTGCGGCCGCGACCGCCGCCACCGCCGGTGCCGTGATCCTCGGCGCAACCGGATCCACGCCCGCCTCGGCCGCCCCCGACATCGGGGTGTCGGTGTTCCCGTTCCCGCTGACCGCGGTCGACCTGCTGCCCGGACCGTTCCTGTCGAACATGAACCGGACGATGGCGTACCTGGAATTCCTCGACCCCGAGCGGCTGCTGCACACGTTCCGGCTCAACGTCGGCCTGTCCTCCTCGGCGCAGGCGATGGGCGGCTGGGAAACGCCGACCACGGAACTGCGCGGTCACTCCACCGGTCACGTGCTGTCGGCACTGGCCCAGGCGTACGCGATCACGGGCATGGCCTCCCTGAAGACGAAGGGCGACTACCTCGTCGGCCAACTCGCCATCTGCCAGAACCGCGCCAGCACCGCCGGCTACAACACCGGATACCTCTCGGCGTACCCGGAGAGCTTCATCGACCGGGTCGAGGCCCGCCAGACGGTGTGGGCGCCGTACTACACCCTGCACAAGATCATGGCCGGTCTGCTGGACATGCACCGGCTGGCCGGCAACGCCCAGGCGCTGACGGTGCTGACCAACATGGCGGCCTGGGTGAAGTTCCGCAACGACCGGCTGACGCTGACCCAGCGGCAGAACATGCTCGACACCGAGTTCGGTGGCATGAACGAGGTGCTGGCCAACCTCTACCAGCTCACGAACAACGCGGCCCACCTCACGACCGCGCAGTACTTCGACCACGCCGAGATATTCGACCCGCTGGCCAATAACACCGACAATCTGAACAACTACCATGCGAACACGCAGATCCCGAAGATTACCGGCGCCATCCGGGAGTACCACGCCACCGGCACGACGCGCTACCGCGACATCGCCGTCAACTTCTGGGACATCGTGACCACGCGCCATTCGTACGTGACCGGGGGCAATTCGAACGGCGAGTACTTCCAACCGCCGTTCGCGATCGCCAGCGAGCTGTCCGACTCCACGACCGAGTCGTGCAACAGCTACAACATGCTCAAGCTCACGCGGCAGCTGTTCTTCACCAACCCGGCCCGCGCCGCGTACATGGACTACTACGAAAAGGCGCTCTACAACCACATCCTGGGCGCGCAGAACCCGTCGTCCTCGCACGGGTTCCACTGCTACTACATTCCGTTGCGCCCGGGCGGCATCAAGACCTACAGCAACGACTACAACAACTGGACCTGCTGCCACGGCACCGGCATGGAGAGCAACACCAAGTACGTGGACAGCATCTATTTCCACAACAACGCCAACACGCTGTACGTCAACCTGTTCATCCCCTCGGTGCTGACCTGGCCGGGCCGGGGCATCACGGTCCGGCAGGAGACGACGTACCCGGAGGCGTCCACGACCCGGCTGACCATCACCGGGTCCGGTGTCATCGACCTGCGGATCCGGATTCCATCGTGGACATCCGGACCGCAGATCCGGGTCAACGGCACGCTCCAGTCCGTCGCGACGACCCCGGGCACGTACGCCGCCATCAACCGGACGTGGGCCTCGGGCGACGTGGTGGACGTGAGCCTGCCCATGACGCTGACCCGCGAGTCCACACCGGACAACGCGTCGGTCCAGGGCGTCAAGCACGGCCCGATCGTGCTCGCCGGCGCGTACGGCACGAACAACCTGTCGTCGATGCCGACCCTCGACCCGGCGACGCTGCAGGCCACGACCACTCCGCTGGAGTACACGGCGACGGCCAGCACCGGTGCGGTCCGGCTGATCCCGTTCTACAAGATGCACGGGCAGCGCTACACGGTCTACTGGGTGGTGAACGCGACGACGCTGCCGCCGTTCGTGGCCCACTACCTGTTCAACGAGACGTCCGGGACCAGCGCCTCCGACGCCACCGGCAACGGCCGCACGGCCACGCTGGCCGGCGGGGCGGGCTGGACCACCGGCCGGGCCGGCGGGGCGGTCAACCTGTCCGGCAGCGGTCAGTACGTCGCGGTGCCGGCCGGGATCCTGGCCGGTGCGACCGCCTTCAGCATCGCCACCTGGGTGCGGCTGGACACGATCGCGAACTGGGTGCGGCTGTTCGACTTCGGCAGCGGTACGACGACGAACATGTTCTTCACGCCGCGCACCTCCAGCGGTACGGCCCGGTTCGCCATCACGACCAGCGGCGCCGGCGGCGAGCAGCGCATCAACGCACCGTCGGCCCTGCCGACCGGGGCCTGGACCCACGTGGCCGTCACCCAGGTCGGCAACACCGGGATCCTCTACATCAACGGGGCCGAGGTGGCGCGCAACACGGCGCTGACGGTCCGTCCGTCCAGCATGGGCAGCACGACGCAGAACTGGATCGGTCGCTCGCAGTACTCGGGCGACGGGTACCTCGACGGTGCCGTCGACTCGTTCCGAGTGTACAGCCGGGCCCTGACCGCCACCGAGGTGGCCAACCTTTTCAGTACGGGTCAGTAGCCCACGGTCTCCGGCTGGTGGCGGCCGACACGTGCCCGGCTCGCAGCCGCCACCAGCCGGTCACCCCGGCCCGGCACCCTCACCCAGAGCCCCGCGATCATGGAGTTAGGGACCGAAAACAGCGCCGATCATGGACTCAGGTCCATGATCGGCGAAGAAGGGGTTAGCTGTTGCGGCGTTCCCAGCCGTCGGCGACGAGGTTGAAGTGGGCGCGCGTGCGGGGGTGGCGCGCGGCGGCCTCGTGATCGAGCCGTACCCCGAAGCCGGGCTCCGTCGGCAGCGGGAAGCAGCCGTCGGCGGCGTCGACCTGGGGAGCCCCGCTGACCACGTCGGCGACCCACGGGTCGGCGAAGTCGTTGAAATGCTCCAGCACCTTGTAGTTGCCGCAGGCGATCGCCACGTGCAGGTTGGCCGCGGTGCCCACCGGGCCGCTGACGTTGTGCGGGGCCATCAGCAGCCCGTACGCCTCGGCCCAGCCGGCCAGCTTGCGCAGGGCGGTGATCCCGCCCAGATGGCAGAGGTCGGCCTGCACCACGTCGACCGTGCGCTGTTCGAACAGGTCGCGGAACTCGGCGATCTGGTGCAGCCGCTCGCCGGTCGCGATCGGCAGCGTGGTGCCCGCCCGCACCTGCCGGAACGCCGACGCCTGCTCGGGCGGCACCGGCTCTTCGATCCACTCCGGACGGTAGGGCTCCAGCGCGCGGGCCGCCCGCACCGCCGTCGAGGCGGTGAAGCGCCCGTGCATCTCCACCATGAGCGCGACGTCGGGCCCGACGGCGTCGCGGATGGCGGCCACGATGTCCACGGCCTGCCCGAGCTGGCGATGGTCCAGCTCGGCGGTGGCCGCGCCGAACGGGTCCACCTTCAGCCCGCGGTAGCCCCGCTCGACCACCCGGCGGGCGAGCTGGCCGTACGTGTCCGGGTTCCGGTCGCCCTGATACCACCCGTTGGCGTAGGCGGGTACCCGGTCGCGGAACGCGCCGCCGAGCAGCCGCCACACCGGCACGCCGAGGGCCTGGCCCATGATGTCGTAGCACGCCTGGTCCAGGCAGGCCAGCGCGGTCTGGGTGATCTCGCCCGGACGCCCGTACTCCTCCCACTGCGCCCGCCAGGCCAACCGTTCGGTGTCGAACGGGTCGCTGCCGATGACATAGCGGGCGCCGAGCTCGTCGATGCAGGCCACCAGCGTGTCGGTCTTGTTGACGATGCGGGCCTCACCCACACCGGTCAGGCCGTCGTCGGTGGTCAGCTCCACAAAGGTCAGTTCCCGCCACGGCGTACCCACGACGACCGTGGTGATGTCGACGATCTTCACGTGTCCGAGTCCAATGTGTCGGCCAATGCGAACGCCGCCCGCGGGTCGCGGGCGGGCTCGGCGCGTCGTCGACCAGCCTATCTGATTGCCGGACCATCAATGCGCACTTCGTCGAACATTCCCGATCAAGGAATGGGTCGAAAAAGTTAAGGAAAAGCGTTTCGGAGATTGACATCGACACAGGTCTTGCCATCGATATCTCATCGGTGGGACGCTGCCCGGCAACTACCTTCGGACCGCCGGCCACGCCGGGCCGTCGGTGTGGTGGCCGGTGGTCCGCCTCTGGGAGGAGAACCCAGTGACTGCAAATACTCGGGCGGCCGTCGCGGTGGCGGCCGCCATCCTGCTCGGTCTCGGTGCGGTCGCCTGTGGAGATGACAACCAGCCGTCGACGCCCACGCAGTCCCAGAGCGTCGACGACGGCAGCAGGCTGACCATGTGGACCCGCGCGGCCACCGAGGCGGTCAGCAAGGCCTACGCCGACGCCTACAACGCCACCCATCGGAACAAGGTCGAGGTGACCGCGTACCCCAACGAGGAGTACCCGGCGAAGCTCGCCTCGGCGGCCGGCGCGCGTTCGTTGCCGGACATCTTCGCCGCCGACGTCGTGTTCGCGCCACAGTACGCGTCGCAGGGCCTCTGGTTCGACATCACCGGCCGGTTCAACGCGTTCGACCACAAGGACGATGTGTCGCCGGCCCACGTCCGCAACGCGACGTGGGACGACAAGGTCTACGCCGTGCCGCACACGATCGACATGTCCGTGATGCTGTACAACAAGGACCTCTACGGCCGGGCGAAGCTGGACCCGGAGAAGCCGCCGACGAGCCTGAACGAGTTCGCCGAGCACGCCCGGAAGATCGACGCGCTCGGTGGCGACGTCAACGGCACGTACTTCGGCGGCAACTGCGGCGGCTGCAACGTCTTCACGATGTGGCCCTCGGTCTGGGCCGGCGGCGGGGACGTGATGAGCGCCGACGGCACCACGAGCACCATCAACTCCAAGGAGATGGCCGACGTCTTCGCCCTGTACCGCAAGCTCTACCAGGATGGCGTGGCCGCACCGGCGTCCAAGGACGAGGCCGGCCCGACCTGGTTGGGCGCGCTGCAGAGCGGCAAGATCGGCATCGCCCCCGGGCCGTCGGTCTGGCTCGGCCTGATCGAGGAGAAGGGCATCAAGATGGGCGTGGGCGCGATCACCGGCCTGACCGGCGGCGAGTCCACCTTCATCGGCGGCGACACGGCCGGCATCAGCGCCACCACGTCCAAGGCGTCCCAGGCCTGGAACTTCCTGGAGTGGACCATGTCCGACGCCGCCCAGGTCGAGGTCGTGGCCAAGGCCAAGGGCGTGCCGACGCGCACCGACCTGGCGTCCAACAAGTATTCATCGGCCGACCCGCGCATCGTCACCATCAACAGCCTGGTGGCGAAGGGCAAGACGCCGTACGCGAAGAACTTCAACGCCACCTACAACGACCCCCAGAGTCCGTGGATCGCGACGTTCCGCGGGGCTCTGTTCGGCGACGCCCAGAAGGCGCTCGATGATGGCGCGGCCGCGTTGACGAGATCGCTCCAAGAGAGTTGACCTCGAGGCCGGCACGGGGGGTGGGCCCGAAGGGCTGGGGGGCGGGAAGATCAACGTGACGTCCACGATGACGGTGCCGGACCGGGACGCGCACGCCCGGTCCGGCGCCCGTCACCCGAGCTTCCAGCGCCGGCGGGCGTTGGTCGGCGCGCTCTACGCCATGCCGACGGCCGTCATGGTGGGGCTGTTCTTCCTCACACCCCTGGTCCTCGTGATCTGGATGTCGCTCAACCGGTGGCCGCTGCTGGGCCCACCGGAGCTCAACCAGGGCAGGAACTACACGGCCATGGCCGACAACGAGCTGTTGCGGACGGCCCTGTGGTTCACCCTGAAGTACACCGTCGTGATCACGGTGCTGCTCTTCGCCCTGGCCTTCGGTCTGGCCCTGATGGTGCAGCACCGGCGCCCCGGCGTGGGCCTGTTCCGCACCGCGTACTTCCTGCCGGCGGCCGTCGGCTTCGCCAGCGCGTCGATCCTGTTCGCCGGTCTGCTCAGCGACGAGATCGGCCCGGTCAACGACATCCTGGGCGCGCTCGGCATCATCGACGGGCCGGTGTCGTGGCTGTCCGGCAGCCCGAACCTGGCGCTGGGCAGCGCGGCGACGCTGGTGCTGTGGCGCTTCGCCGGCTTCAACATGCTGATCCTGCTAACCGGGCTGCAGGCGATCCCGACCGACCTGTACGAGGCGGCCCGGGTCGACGGAGCGTCGCGCTGGCACATCTTCCGCCGCATCACGATCCCGCTGATGCGCCCGACCATCGCGCTCGTGCTCACGTTGATGATCACAGGATCCCTGCTGGCGTTCGACCAGTTCTGGATCCTCACCCGCGGCGGGCCGGACAACGGGACCACCTCGCTGGTCATGGTGATCTACCGCGAGGCGTTCATCCGGCTGAACCTGGGGTCGGGGGCGGCCATCTCGGTGGCCCTGCTCGCCGTGCTCGTGGTGTTCAACGTCGTCCAGCTCGGCGTCCTGCGGCGCCGGTGGCGTTAGGAGCCGCGATGCGCCGTACGGGATATATCGAGCGAATGCGCGAGGCTACGGGCCCGAGCCACGACGGTGGACGATCGCCGAGCGCGGGAGCGACCACATACATGGTCACCGCCATCGCCCTGGCCATCCTGTTCCTCTTTCCGTTGGTGTGGAGCACCTTCGCGTCCGTGCGCGGTCCCGGCGGCTTCGGCCTGGAGAACTACGGCCGGCTGTTCAACGACGAGACGGGGATCCGGCCCCGGCACGTGATCAACACGGTGGTCGTCACCGCGCTGACCGTCGGCGGCACGCTGCTGGTCGCCACCCTCGGCGGCTACGCGTTCGGGCGCTTCCGCTTCCCGGGCCGGGACGTCCTGTTCCTGATCACGCTGGCCATTCTCATGGTGCCGTACGCGACCATCCTCATCGCGCTCTACGTGCTGCTGGCCTGGATCGGGCTGGAGGACACGCTGGTCGGGCTGAGCCTGGTCCTCATCATGTTCCAGCTGCCGTTCTCCATCTTCATGATGCGCAACTCGTTCGAGGCCATACCGCACGAGATCGAGGAGTCGGCACTCGTCGATGGCTGCAACAGCCTCACCGCGCTGGTCCGCATCATGCTGCCGGCCGTCCGGCCGGGGCTGGTCACCGTCGGCCTGTTCGCGTTCCTCACCTCGTGGAACGAGTACTTCGCGCCGCTGATCCTGATCAGCTCGACCGACAACCTCACGCTCCCGCTCGCGGTGGTGAAGCTGCGCATCGCCAGCTACGGCGCCATCGACTATTCGGCGCTGGAGGCCGGCGTGACGTTCATGGCCGTACCGTGTTTGATCCTGTTCCTGTTCCTCCAGCGCAGCTATGTGCGCGGGTTCATGTCGGGCGCGCTGCGCGGATGACGGGCCACGTTTGTTCAACTCGCAAGCTCGTTGAGGTGGGGCGGTGAGCACGATGATCGCACCGGTGGTGCCGTCGAGCGGGACGTTGCGGCCGTTGGGTCTGGACCGGGTCCGGGTCACCGGAGGCTTCTGGGCCGAACTTCAGGCCCGCAACGCGGAGGCGATGATCCCGCACGGCCATGAGTGGGTCGAGCGGGTCGGCTGGGTGGACAACCTGCGCCGGGCCGCGGCCGGCAGGCTGCCCGACGGGCGGCGGGGTCCGGTGTTCGCCGACTCCGATGTGTACAAACTCGTCGAGGCCATGGCCTGGGAGGCGGCCCGCACCGGGGACGGCGCGCTTGACTCCACCGTGGACGACCTGGCCACCGTCATCGCCGCCGCCCAGGAGCCGGACGGATACCTGCACACCGGCTTCGGCCGGGCGGGCCAGGCGCCCCGCTACAGCGACCTCGAGTGGGGGCACGAGCTGTACTGCTACGGGCACCTCATCCAGGCCGCGGTGGCCCGCCTACGCGCGCACGGCGAGCAGACCCTGACCGAGGTGGCGATCCGGGCGGCCGACCACGTGTGCCGCGAGTTCGGGCCGTCCGGGCGGGTGGCCGTGTGCGGGCACCCGGAGATCGAGATGGCGCTGGTCGAGCTGTACCGGGCCACCGGCGAGCGACGCTACCTCGATCAGGCCCGGCTCTTCGTGGACCGGCGCGGGCAGGGCACGCTGGCCGACATCCCCTTTGGACGCTCCTACTACCAGGACGACGTGCCGGTGCGGACCCGCGACGCGTTCGCCGGCCACGCCGTGCGCGCGCTCTACCTGGCCTGCGGGGCGGTCGACGTGGCCGTCGAGACCGGCGACGACAAGCTGCTCGACGCGGTGACCCGGCAGTGGGAGCGCACCGTCGCCGCCCGCACGTACCTCACCGGCGGCATGGGGGCGCGGGGCGAGGGCGAGGCGTTCGGGGAGGACCACGAGCTGCCGCCGGACGGCGCCTACGCCGAGACGTGCGCCGGGGTCGCCTCGACGATGCTGAGCTGGCGGCTGCTGCTGGCCACCGGCGAGGCCCGCTTCGCCGACCTGGCCGAGCGCACGCTGTTCAACGTGGTGGCCGCCTCGCCGGCGCTGGACGGGCGGGCGTTCTTCTACGCCAACGCGCTGCAGCAGCGCGTGCCCGGCCAGCCACCCGACCCCCACCGGCCCAGCCCGCGCGCGGTGTCGAGCCTGCGCGCGCCGTGGTTTGACGTGTCCTGCTGCCCCACCAACGTCGCCCGCACGGTGGCCACGCTCGGGGGCATCGTCGCCACCGTCGACGACGGCGGCCTGCAGCTGCACCAGTACGCGACCGGGACCGTCGCCGCCGAGGTCGGCGGGCGACCCGTCGCGCTGCGGGTCGAGACCGGCTACCCGTGGGACGGGACGGTCCGGATCACGGCCGAGCACGACACCGGACCGGTCCGGCTGCGGCTGCGCGTGCCGTCGTGGGCGTCGGGTGCCGTCCTCGACGGCGTTGCCGTGCCGCCGGCCGCATACACCACCGTGGAGGGTGACTGGCGGGCCGGCGACGAGATACGGCTCGAGCTGCCCGCGTCGCGGCCGCGTTTCACGTACCCGGATCCGCGGGTCGACGCCGTGCGGGCCTGCGTCGCCGTGGAGCGCGGGCCGCTGGTGTACTGCGCCGAGGCGGTCGATCTGCCGCCGGGCGCCTCCCTGGACGCGATCGCGGTCGACACCGCCGTCGTGCCGACCCGCGGCCCGGACCCCACGCTCGGACCGGATACGGTTGGCCTGACCGTGCGCGCCCGGGTGACCATGGGGGGTGGGCCCGAGGGGCTGGGGGGCGGGGAAAATAGGGTGGACGCCGTCGCGTGGCCCTACCGGTCCCGCCCCGGCCCCACCGCGGGCGGCGCCGAGGTGGCGGTGCCGATGGTCCCGTACCACCTTCGGGCCAACCGGGGACCCACGGCGATGCGGGTCTGGATACCGGCGCGGCATTCACAGCACGAGGAGCGGGCATGACGATCGTCGACCAACCGACGAGTCCGTACACGGGCGAGCCGGTCGGCGACGCCATAGCGCACACCGCCCCCGAGGAGGTGGACCGCCGGGCCGCCGCGGCCGGGCGCGCGGCCGAACCGCTCGCCGCGCTGCCGCTGCCGCGCCGGGCCGGCCTGCTGCGGGCCGTCGCCGACGCGCTCGAGGCCGACCGGGAGGCGCTGGTCGGGCTGGCCGACGCGGAGACCGGTCTCGGCGTGGTCCGCCTCGGCGGAGAGCTCACCCGGACCACGGTCCAACTGGCGATGTTCGCCGACCTCGTCGAGGAGGGCTCCTTCCTCGACGTCATCATCGATCTGCCCGATCCCGAGGCCGTACCCGCGCCGCGGCCCGACCTGCGTCGCATGCTCGTCCCGATCGGCCCGGTGGCGGTGTTCTCCGCCGGCAACTTCCCGTTCGCCTTCTCGGTGGCCGGCGGCGACACGGCCAGCGCGATCGCCGCCGGCTGCCCGGTGGTCGTGAAGGCCCACCCCGGTCACCCCGGCCTGTCGGCGCGGACCGGCGAGATCGTCGCCGCCGCCCTGGCCGGCGCGGGCGGCCCCGACGGGGGCTTCGCGGTCGTGCACGGCCTCGACGCCGGCCGCGCCCTGGTGACCCATCCGGCCATCGCCGCGGTCGGGTTCACCGGGTCGCTGGCCGGCGGGCGGGCCCTGTTCGATCTCGCGTGCTCCCGTCCCGACCCGATCCCGTTCTACGCCGAGATGGGTTCGCTGAACCCGGTCGTGGTCACGCCGGCCGCCGTGGCCGCGCGGGGCGCCGAGGTGGCGCGGGGGTTCGTCGCCTCGTACACGCTCGGCGCCGGCCAGTTCTGCACCAAGCCCGGCCTGCTGTTCCTGCCGGCCGGACACGGCCTGGACGAGGTGCTGGCCGTCGAGTCGGCCTCGGCCGGTCTACCGCCGATGCTGGCCGACCGGATCGTGTCGGCCTTCCGGCGAGGCTCGGCGGAACTCGCCGCCACCGACGGCGTACGGACGCTCCTGCCGCCGCAATCCACAGTGGAAACAACCGGTTACCGTGTGTCGCCGGTCCTGGTCGCCGTCGCGGCGGCCCGCTTCGCCGAGCGGCCCCTGATCGAGGAGTGCTTCGGCCCGGCGGCGGTCATCGTGGAGTACGACTCGACGGCCGATCTCGAGGCCGCCCTGGAAACGCTCCCAGGCGCTCTCACGGCCACCGTGCACGCCGAGGTCGACAGCGAGCCGGACCTCGCCCGGAGCCTTATCAATCGTTTCAAGGACCGGGCCGGGCGGGTGATCTGGAACGGCTGGCCCACCGGCGTCGCGGTGACGGCGGCCCAGCACCACGGCGGGCCCTGGCCGGCCACGAGCGCGCCGCTGCACACCTCGGTCGGATCGACCGCCGTCCGGCGGTTCCTGCGCCCGGTGGCGTACCAGAGCCTGCCGGACCCGCTTCTTCCGGCCGCGCTGCGCGACGCCAACCCGCTCGGCCTGCCGCGGCGCGTCAACGGTCGTTCGGGCACCGGACCCATCACTGGCCCCCTCGGCCGCTGACCCGAGCCGGAAGGCCACTGCGAAGCGTCGATCAACCGACACGGACACGCCCGAAACGGGGCCTAGCGGGGGCGCACAACTGCGGCTATGCTGGAGTCCGCAGGAGCCGACGTCTTCCCCCGTGGACGCCGGCTCCTCGCCTCTATATCTGCGCTCGCTTCGCTCGCGCGGGCCCCGGAGCCCTTGCTGCGCCGTCTTCCCTCCTCGACTCCACTCGCTTCGCTCGCTGCGCTCGTCAGTCCAGACGGCGCCGGCTCCGGGGCCATGGTCACTTGCGCTCCGGGACCGCATACGTTTGCGCGTCAGATGCTGAACAGAGATACATATCCCACCCATGCCTCGGCGAAGGCGTCCACAAAGGAGTAGTGGACTACTTCTTGCGCTTGCCGCCGAACATGGCCCGGATGGCGGCGATCAGCAGCGCCACACCGAGGACGACACCGGTGAGCACGACGAAGGGGATATCGTCCCAGGGGCGTGGAGCGTCGCCGGCGAGAAGTGTCAGCATCCCGTCACTGTATGGGTGCGGGCCCGGTCAGCGCATGACGCCGATCGGGGTGTGCTTGAAGTCGGGGAAGATCTTCTTGACGTCGCCGATGCCGAACCGTCGGGTCAGGACATCGCCGATCACGCCGCGGTAGTCGGTGCCCTGGGCCAGGTCGCCGTTGTCGCGCGCCGCCGGGGCCAGACCCGGCCACTTGCCGTGGACCTTGCCGCCGGCCAGCCCGCCGCCGAGCAGCATCATGATGGTGCCGTGGCCGTGATCGGTCCCGTTGTTGCCGTTCTGCTCGATCCGCCGGCCGAACTCGGTCATGGTCACGAGGGTGACGTCCTCGAGCTTCGGGCCGAGGTCGGTGGCGAAGGCGGCCATCGCGTTGGCGAGATCGGTGAGCTGGTTGCGCATCTCGCCGCCGTCGGCGTTGCCGAGACCGGTGTGCATGTCCCATCCGCCGACGTCGATCGTGACGACACGCAGGCCCACGTTCGCCTTGATCAGGCGGGCGACGTCGCGCAGCCGGTCGGCGAAGCCGCCGCCCGGGTACTGCGCCGTCGTCTGGTACGGCGTCTCGGCCAGCCGCCGCGCCTTGGCCAGCGCGGTGACCGTGGTCATGGCGTGGCCGGCGACCGGGTGGTCGAAGCCGGTGTAGAGCGCCTCCAGCGCGGCCATGGTCTTGTCGCGGACACCGTCCCAGCCGGCCAGCGAGAACCCTTCGATGCCGTTGAGCACGAGCTTCGGCTCGACGCCGAGCAGCGACCGCGGCATCGACTCGCCCTCGGCGACGGCCCGGAACGTGGTGCCGGGCCCCATGGCGGTCAGCGTCCGGTCGAGCCAGCCGGTGTGGGTGGCGGTGGTCTTGGTGCCCCGCTCGAGGCATTCCTGAGCCTGGAAGTGGCTGCGGCTCGCGTCCGGCGACGCGACCGCGTGCACGGCGGCCATCGTGCCGGCCTTCCAGAACGGCTCCAACGGCGCCAGGGCCGGGTTGAGGCCGAACCGGGAGTCGGCCGGCACCAGAGCGGCGGCCGGGATGACCAGGCCGGGCCGGGCCTGGCGCAGGTACGGGTCGTCGAGCGGCTGAATGACACTCAGGCCGTCCATGCCACCGCGCAGGAAGACCATGACGAGCGTGCGCCTGGCCGCCGCCGGGTCGGCGAACGCGTAGCGCGTGGTCAGCAACTGGGTGCCCAGCGCGGCCACCCCGACGGCACCGGCTCCGGCGATCACCCGACGGCGGGTGAACCCGTGCCGCCACCGGTCGCGCTCGCGGGCCAGGGCGATCGTCGCCTCCTCGGCCTCGACCCGTAGCGCCGCCTCGGCCAGGTTCGGGCCCCGCCGGGCGAGCTCCGCGCGGGCCACGGCCGCTCGGTGGACGGCCGAGGAGGGGGTGGGGGTGTCAGTCATGGGTCCTCACCGCAGCGCGTGGTAGACGGAGTCGAGCACGAGCGGCACCAGGTGGTCGATCTTCCCGCCGAGGCGGACGCCCTGGACCTTGGTGCTGTCCTTGGCACCGAGGAACTTGAGCAGGGCCTTGCGGTGGCTGGACTGCATCTTCTGGTGGACCAGCCGTTGGGAGATCGTGTCGAGGTACTCGCCCACCTTCTTCGGCTTGAGGCCGACGAACGACTCCGCGTTCGGGTAGTCCAGGCCCTGATGCCAGCCCTGGATCATCGCCCGGTGCGCGTTCCAGCCGCCCAGCGTGGCGTGGGCCGATCCCCAGGCGTCGGCGACGTCGGGGTACCCGTCGGGCGGGCCCCAGTTCAGCGGGGCGTGGCCGAGCTGGTTGGCCATCCAGTACAGGCCCTCGACGCCCTCCTTGGTCTTGGCCCCCGGCTTGACGCCGACGACGCGCGCCGTGGCCACGATGTTCTCCAGCGGCCGCCGCGTCTTCAGGCCGGTCGACATCCAGAACTCGACCGAGCTGAACAGCGTCCGCAGCACCGGCACGATCGCCGTCCCGTTGTCCAGGTATGACTGGGCCAAGCGCTCCACCAGCGTCTTCGGCGGATCGTCGCAGACGAACCGGCGGGCCAGCTTGAACGCGATCCGGTTCGCGGTGGCCGGGTGCGTGGACAGGTAGGTCAGGTACTTCTCGCCGACGGCCAGGCCCTCCGACGCCTTTTTGTTCTCATGGGTGAAACCGAGCACGCGCACCCGGCCGGTCCAGTGGCGGTACTTGTCGTAGTAGTACTCGCCCTCGTCGTTGACCGTGCGCCCGGTCATGATGTACGCGCTGTGGCGCACGTCCTTCTCGGAGTAGCGCACGCCCAGGCCCACGGTGTGCAGCTCCAGCAGTTCGCGGCCGTAGTTCTCGTTGACGTCGCGGCGGTCCGAGCTGGCGTTGTCCAGGTAGCGCAGCATGGCCGGGTGCCGCGCCGAGGCGGCGAGCATGTCGCTGTAGCGGCCCAGCGCGTGCTTGCGGATCACGTCGTTGTCGTACGGGGTACGCACGTCCTGCCCGCCGTCGAACGGGTTGGTGACGTTGAGGTGGTTGGCCCAGAAGTCCACCATCACCTCGAACAACTGCCGGCTGGTCCACATCTGGCGGGCCAGCGTGGCCTGCCCCAGCTCCCACATGGGTCGGTAGGTGTCCTCGTCCTTGAGCTGGCGCAGCTGCGGGGTGGTCATGGCGATGGTGGGGTACAGCGCGCGGATCGCCTCGGCCGCCGGGTCGGCGATGGCCGCCGGGTTGAGCTGGCGCTCGATCCAGGCGTCGATGCCCATCTGCCGGACCGCGACGACGTCGAGCAGCGTGGGTCCGAACGTGGCCCGGCGCAGCAGATGCAGGGCGGGATCCCGGTTCAGCGGAGTGGGCCAGCTCGGCGTGGCGCTCGCCGCGATCTTCGCGGCCGCGTCCGGCGAGTCGGCCAGCCCCTCGGCACCGAGACCCTCCACACCGGTATTGGGTCGGCGGCGCGCCGGTTCACTGTCGCCGAGCGCGCCCGTGAGCAGCGCCGCCGCCCCGCCCGCGCCCCCGGCCATGACCACGCCGGTGCCGAGGCCGAGCAGCACCCGCCGGCGGCGCACCGGACGGTCGATGCCACCCGGCGTGATCGTCCGCACGTGGGTCCGGTCGCGGCGCAGCAGCCGGCCGATCCGGCTGACCCGGCGGTGACGGAACGCGACCCGTTCCGGGGGTCCGAAACCCTGCATGCGTTCGACGTGGCTGATCGACGGCTCGAACCCGCGACCCGGATCGGGTTCCCGGTTCGGGAAGATCAGGTCCATCATGGCGGGATCGGCGGGCGGCCGCGAGCCGGCAGGACGAGGGTGTGGCGCCGGGGGGCGGTCGGCCATGCCGGCACCATAGCGGCCGCGACCTTGGTACTCAACCATCGAACACGCCGCTTAAGCGTAAGTTAAGGCTGGTCAAGCCATCGTCGTGCCTCGATCGGAGAGCCTGGCCCGCACGGTCTCGGCGTCACGGTGGCCGAGTTCGTCCAGGATCATCAGCGCCGCCCGCCACAGCTCGTGCGCCTCGTCGGGCCGGCCCGCCGCGTCGCCGGTGTCGCCGAGATGCGTGAGCACCGTGGCCTCGCTGTACCGGTCACCCACCTCCCGGATGAGCCGCAGGGCGGTACCGAGACAGGTGGCGGCCCGGTCGTATTCGCCCAGGTGGTGGTGGGCGTACCCGATGCTGTCCCATGCCGCGGCCTGGCCGTACCGGTCCTCGATCCGCTCGTTGATCTCGAGCGCCTCGCGGCAGAAGTCCAGCGCCCGCCGGTGGTCGCCGACCAGAGAGTGGTACCAGCCGACGTTGTTGAGCGCGTTGGCCAGCGCGGCCGGCGACCCGTCCTCCCGGCGCAGGCGCAGGGTCTGCTCGGCGTGGGCGAGGGCCGACTCGTAGCGTCCCTGCCGCTCGAGCACCAGGGCGATGTTGCGGTGGGTCCGCGCCTGGCCGGACCGGTCGCCCAGGTCGCCGAAGATGTCCAGCGCGCGCCGGAGGTGGTCGTGGGCGTCGTCGAAACGCCCCAGCGGCGTCAGGGCCCGGGCGAGCATGCGGTGGACGTAGGCCCGCCCGGGCCGGTCGCCGAGGCGGCGGGCCGCGGCCAGCGCGGTCAGCAGGGCCGACTCCCAGTCGTGCCAGTGCCCGCGCCGCTGGAGGAAGTCGCCCACGCACCAGGTCAGCATCAGCGCCCGCTCGTCGTGTCCGGTGGCGGCGGCCACGTCGATGGCCCCCAGCAACACCGGCCAAACCCCCGTGAACCACGCCATTGCCGCGGCGTGGTCGTCAAGCCGCTCGGGCGGCGGGTCGGTCCGGGCCGGCAGCGGGCGCAGCGGCTCGCGGTGCGGGTCGATCAGCATCGCGGCCGCGAACGCCGTACCGAGGTAGTGGTCGAGCATCCGGCGGGTCGCCGCCCGCCGGTCCGCCGCCCCGTCCAGGTCGCGGGCCAGCTCGCCGGCGTAGGCGCGGAGCAGGTCGTGACAGCCGTACCGCCCGTACGCCGGTTGGGTGATCAGATGGCACCGGGTCAGCTCGTCCAGGCGTGATCGCGCCTCGTCGACGCCGATCCCGGCCAGGCTGGCCGCCGCGGCGGCGTTGATGTCCGGACCGGGATGCAGCCCCAGCAGCCGGAACATCGACGCGGCGGCGGGCGAGAGCGCCCGGTACGACCAGGACAGGACCGTCCGCAGGTTGGAGGCCTCGTCCGGGCCGGCCAGGGTGTTCAGCGCCGTCCGGGTCTCGGCCAGGTCGTCGGCCAGCGCCCGCAACGGCCGGGCCGGCACGGGGGGTGGGCCCGAAGGGCTGGGGGGCGGGTAAAGCATCGTAGCGGCCCGGGCGGCCACGATGGCCAGCGCGAGCGGGAGCCCGGCGCAGCGGGCGACGATGTCGTCCACGGCCGCCGGCTCGGCCGCGAGGCGGTCAGGCCCGAGCCGGCCGTCCAGCAGGTCGCGCGAGTCGGCCGGGCCGAGCACGTCGAGCGGGATCGGCCGGGCGCCGTCGCCGGCGACGAGGCCGACCAGGTGCGTGCGGCTCGTAACGACCACGGCGCAGCCCGGCGCGGCGGGCAGCAACGGGCGTACCTGATCGGCGTCGCGCGCGTTGTCGATCACCACCAGGACCCGGCGGGTGGCCAGCACACTCCGGTAGAGCGCGGCCCGTCCCTCCAATGTGGGCGGTATGCGCTGGGCCGGCACGCCGAGCGCGTCGAGGAATCCGCGCAGCGCCTCGGCCGCGCTCATCGTGGTGCCGCCGGGGTCGAACCCCCGCAGGTTGACGTGGAGCTGGCCATCCTCGAAACGGTCGGCCGTCCGGTGTCCCCAGTGGAGCGCCAGCGCGGTCTTGCCGACACCGGCCGGGCCGGACACGGCGAAGACCACCACCGCCGCGGCCGGGCGGTCCGCGGGGCCGAGCGCGGCGTCCAGCGCGGCCAGCTCGCGGGCACGCCCGACGAACGACGGCGGTGCCGCCGGCAACTGCCGTGGCATGGTGTTTGTTGGCGCTCGCTGCGCTCGCGCGGCCGTGCTTCTTGGCGCTCGCTCCGCTCGCGCGGGCCCGGGGGCCGTGCTTCTTGGCGCTCGCTGCGCTCGCGCGGGCCCGGGCGCCCTTTCCGCGTCGCCTTCCCTCGTCGCTCCGGTCGCTGCGCTCCCTTCGCTCCTCAGTCCAGGCGACGCCGGACCCCGGGCCGTTGTTCCTACCGCCGATGGCCACGGCGCCGGTGCTCCTACCGCCGGTGGTTGTAGCGCCGGGTCGGCGGTGAGGATCTGCTTGTGCAGCAGGCGCAGCGGCGGGCTCGGATCGGTGCGCAGCTCGCCGGCCAGGGTCTTGCGGAGCTGCTCGTAGTGCAGGAGGGCATCGGCCTGGCGGCCGCAGCGGTACAGCGCGAGCATCAGCTGGCCGGCCAGGCGCTCGTCGAGCGGGTAGGTGGCCGCCGCGGTGGCCAGGCCGACCAGCAGGTCCGCGTGGGCGCCGTGGGCCAGTGCGAGATCGTTGTGGTCCAGCTCGGCCGACAGGCGGGCCGCGTGCAGCGCCGTACGGGCCCCGTCCAGCCATCGCGTGTCCAGCGAGCCGAACGCCCGGCCGCGCCAGAGGTCGAGCGCCTGCCGGTACAGCTCCTGGGCGACGGCGTCGTTCTCGGCCGACCGGGCGCGGGCCGTGAGGTCATGGAAGCGGTGCAGGTCGACCGCGTCCGGGTCGACGCGCAGCCGGTAGCCACCGGGCTGCCGAACGATGGCGACGTCGTGGGCGGCCGCCAGCACCTTGCGCAGGCGGGACACGTACCCGTGCAGCGCGTTGGGCGGGCGCCGGGGCCCGTCCCCGCCCCACACGCGGTCCACCATGATCTCGGCCGGCACGGTCCGGTTCGCCTCGATGAGCAGCACCGCGAGCACACACCGCTGCCGCGCGTGCCCGACGTCGACGATCCGCCCGTCGACCCACACCTCCACGTCGCCCAGCAGTCGAAATCTCGTTGGCGGCCTCCGCCTCGCTCGTTCCTCGCTCGGTCGTCGACCGCTGAATCCTGTCGTCATAGCGCCAACCCCCCGGACGCCGGAATCACCACCAGACCAGGCTTTCGCCCCGAAGCCGGTGTGAAAAGGTAATTCTCCACACCCATCGCTGTCCGGATTGGGCTCTCGGTGGTCAGGAGACTCCGCCGACGATCGCCTTACCCTCCCGCGCGGCCGCCTCGTAGAACGGCACGAGATCCATGAAGTCCTCGTATATGTACTCGGCATCGGGGTCGGGTTCGTCGCGTACGGTCTCTGGGAAAGACCATCCCTCCGCGATGAGGCCGTCCCGGATCGCGGCGACCTCGCGGACCTCGATGTAGAAGGCCGGTCCGTAGGTGAACCGGAATTCGTCGATGGGATGCTCCGGGTCCTCACCGACCGCCCGGGCCAGCCACGGCAGGCCGGTGCGCCAGTAGTCGCCGGCCCCCGCCTGGCGGGCCGTTCCCTCGGCGATCGCGTTCACGGACCGGTAGTCGCACCCGAGAATGTCCCGCGAGGTCACCGTGCCAAGGATCTCCGGCGTTTCGGAGTCATCCTCGAAGAAGAGGGTGGTGATGAGATCGGGCCGGGCGATGATCTCCCGGAGAAGCCCCTCGGACACCTTCGCGAGGTTGAGCCACATCGAAACCACGCCGCAGCCTAGTCGAGTCCTGTCACGTGTCCAGGATGGCGGCGAAGCGCCGCTCGGCCAGATCGAGCTGCCGGTGGATGTGGCCCTTCGCCTCGTCGGTCAGCGGCGTGTCCGGACGGTCGATCAGCTCCCGCATGATCGGCACGACGGGCCGGTACTTCGTCGCCATCCGGCTCAGCAGGTCGGGCGCGCTGTGAATGAGGCCGACGCCGTTGTCGGTGAAGTCGGACGCCTTGATGACCCGGGCCCACGGGTTGGCGGCCAGGCTGTGCGCGATGTGCTCGCGGTACTGCTCCAGGCGGTCGCGTCCCGGCTCGCGGGGCGGATTGGTCACGGCCAGGACCAGCTCGGCCACCCGTGGACCGAACCGCTCGGCCAGCTCGGCGGCCGCCGCCTCGGTACTGTCGCCGGGTCGGTCCCCGGCCAGCTCGGCCGCGTGGTCCTCGACGGAGTCGTGCAGCAGCGTCGCCACGATCACGTCCACATCGTCGACCTTGTAGTAGCAGATCACCCGGATCGCGCTGCGGAGCAGGTGGTTGAGGTACGGTTCGCGGCTGCGCCGATCGTCGCGGTGCAGGTCGGAGGCGAGGTCCAGCGCCCGCCGCAGCGTCGGCCGGGCGGGTTCGGGCAACCGCGCCACCTCGAGGGCGAACCGGTCGCGCAGCCCTTCCTCGCCGTAGACCTCGCTGATCGCGTGCAGTGGCATCGTGAGCAGCACCTGCGACGAGTTCATGTACTCAGGTATATCTGACCCTCCCAACTGCGTTGCGTGGCTGGGGTTCAGTCCTGGTGCAGCAGCTCCCGGATCACCGTGACCAGGTCCGAGGGGTCGAACGGCTTGAGCAGGTGCCGGTTCGCGCCGGTGGCGAGGCCGGCGTAGCGGAACGCGGGCGATGTGCGGGCGGTCAGCAGGATCACCGGCAGCGACGCCGTGCCGGGATCCTCGCGCAGCCGCCGGCACACCTCGATGCCCGACGGCCCGGGCATCATCACATCGAGCACCACCAGGTGGGGCCGGGCGGCCTCGATGGTGGTCAGGGCGGCCGGGCCGTCGGCCGCGGTGGCGACCGCGAACCCGGCGCTCTTCAGCGTGAACCCGATCGCCTCGCGCAGGTCCTCGTCGTCGTCGACCACGAGGACCCGGACGGCCTGTTCGTCCCCGTCGCCGGGGACCTCGTAGATGCCGGCCTCGGGCCGTGACCGCCGCGCCCGACGCAACCGGCGCCGCATCGTGTCGATCATGCGGCCTCCGTTACCGTGTGGTCCGCCGGTCCCATCATGGGCCAGCCGGGTTGCCGTCGGGGTACGAATCATCCGCGAATCCGATGATTTCCCGGAAAACCGGGCGTACCCCCGCGAAGGCCGCCCGAAGCTCGACCATGAGGTCGTCGAACAGCTCGGTCGGGGCCAGCTCCAGGCGCTCGCAGATCTCGGCCAGCGGTGCGGCTCCCAGGTTGCCGGCCATGCCGCCCAGCGCGTGCGCGTGCCGGACCACGGAACGGGCGTCGCCGTGCCGCACGGCCTGGTCCAGGTCGGCCAGGTAGGCCGGCGCGCGGGCCAGGAACGACTCGACCAACCGGCCGACCAGGGCGGCGCCGGCCGGGGTCGGACCGCGCAGGGCGCGCAGGCGGGCGTGGATGGCCCGTTCCGGGGCGGGCGCGTGTGCCATGTCCGGGTGATCGGTCGGCGCGGCCGGATCTTAAGGTGGCCGGATCGTTCGGTGGCCGGATCTTAAGGTGTCCGCATGAGGGTGGACGTGGCCGTCGTCGGCGGTGGCATCGCCGGCATGTCGGTGGCCGGCGAGCTGGCCCGGGGCGGCGCGACGGTCGTATTGCTCGAACAGGAGGCGCAGCTCGCGTACCACGCCAGCGGGCGCTCGGCCGCGGCGTTCCTCGAGTCGTACGGCAGCGCGGCGATCCGCGCGCTGACGAGGGCCTCGCGCCCGCTGTTCGAGGTCGACGGACCGCCGCTGCTCACGCCCCGGCCGGTGCTGTGGTTGGCCCCGGATGACCAGGTCGAGCGGCTCGAACGTCTGCTCGCCGCCGAGCCGCTGCTGCGAGCCATCGACGAGGACGGGGCGCGGCGGTTGCTCCCGATGCTCACCCCCGGATGGGCCCGGGCGGCGGCGATCGAGCCCGGCGCGCGGGATCTCGACGTGGCCGGCCTGTTCGAGCGCTATCGGCGACTCGCCCTCGACCATGGTGTGACCATCCGTACCCGGGCCCGGGTACGCGAGGGCGAGCCGTCCGGCGGCGGCTGGGTCCTGCGTACCGAAGCCGGCGACGTCGAGGCCGGCGTCGTCGTCGACGCGGCCGGCGCCTGGGCCGACGAGGTGGCCCGGGCCTGCGGGGTCGAACCGGTGGGCCTGCGCCCGCTGCGCCGTACGGTCGCCATAGTCTCCTGCCCCGAGGTGGTCCCGGACTGGCCGCTGGTCGGCGACGTGGGGGAGACGTTCTACTTCAGACCGGAGAGTGGCGCTCTGCTGGTGTCGCCGGCCGACGAGACCCCGACCGATCCGGGCGACGCGCGACCGGCCACGGAGGACGTCGCCCTGGCCCTCGAGCGGGCGAACGAGGCCACCACGCTGAAGCTGCGCCACGTCCGGACCGCGTGGGCCGGCCTGCGTACGTTCACGCCCGACCGCGAGCCGGTGGTCGGCTTCGATCCGGCGTACCCGTCGTTCTTCTGGCTCGCCGGGCAGGGCGGGTACGGGATGCAGACCGCGCCCGCGATGGCCCTGCTCGCCGCGTCGCTGGTCCGCGGCGACGGCCTGCCCGGCGGGCTGGCCCGCGAGGGCGTGGATCCGGCGCCGCTGTCACCGGCCCGCCTGCGGCCCTCACCCGGCGCGTGAGGCCACCGCGGCGTTCAGGGCGGCCAGGAACTCGTACGCCCACTGCCGGCCGTCGTGATCGCGCAGGTACCGCCGCATCGCCTGCATGCGCCGCGCCGCCTCGCCCCGGTCGGCCCGCGACGCCTGCAGCAGGGCGTCCTTGATGCTGTTGATGTCGTGCGGGTTGCACAGGTACGCCTGGCGCAGCTCGCGGGCCGCGCCGGCGAACTCCGAGAGCACCAGGGTGCCGCCCAGGTCGGTGCGCGAGGCGACGTACTCCTTGGCCACCAGGTTCATCCCGTCGCGCAGCGGGGTTACGGCCATGACGTCGGCGGCCCGGTACAGCGCGGCCAGCTCCTCCCGGGAGTACGACTGATGCAGGTAGTGCACCGCGGGCGCGCCCACGCGGCTGAACTCACCGTTGATGTGCCCGACCTCGCGCTCGACGTTCTCGCGCAGGCGGGCGTAGTGCTCGACGCGTTCCCGGCTCGGCGTGGCCACCTGCACCAGGACCGTGTCGGTGGAGTCGAGCCGGCCCTCGGTGAGCAGCTCGTGGTACGCGTTGAGCCGGTGTTGGATGCCCTTGGTGTAGTCCAGCCGGTCCACGCCCAGGATGAGGGTCTTGGGCCGGCCCAGCTCGGCCCGGATCTCGTCGGCCCGCATCCGCACCTCGGGCACCGCGACCAGCGACTCGATCTCGCCCACGTCGATCGACACCGGGAACGAGTCCACGCGCACCCACCGGCCGTCGACCTCGATGCCGTACGCGCGCCGCCGCAGCCCGAGCCGGCTGCGGGCCAGCCGCAGGAAGTTCTGCGCCCCCAGCGGCGTCTGGAAGCCGACCAGGTCGGCGCCGAGCAGCCCGCGGATCACCTCGTCGCGTGGCGGCAGCTGATTGAACAGCTCGATCGGGGGGAACGGGATGTGCAGGAAGAACCCGATGCGCAGGTCGGGGCGGCGGGCCCGCAACATGGCCGGTACGAGCTGGAGCTGGTAGTCCTGCACCCACACCGTGGCGCCGGGTGCGGCAACCCGGTCGGCCGCCTCGGCGAAGCGGAGGTTGACCGCCCGGTACGCCTCCTGCCAGTGCCGGTGGTACACCGGCGTCTCGACGGCATCGTGGTAGAGCGGCCAGATCGTCGAGTTGCACTGGCCCTCGTAGTAGTTCTCCAGGTCGTACGCGGACAGCGCGACGGGATGCACCCGGATGCCGTCCACGACGAACGGCCCGGGCGCCTCACCCACCGTGCCCGCCCACCCGACCCACGAGCCCTGGTCGCCGGAGCCGGCCAGGATCGGCCGTACCGCGGTCACCAGCCCACCGGGGCTGCGACGCCACTCCCGGCCGTGTTCGGTGATTACTTCGTCGACCGGCAGCCGATTGGCGACCACGACGAACGTCCCTCTCCGGGCAGCGTCCGTCATCCCTCCCCCATCCGGCCGAGCCGTCCCTCGGCCGTTAAGCCTAACTAGTCCACGTCAACGGCGCGGCGGCGTGCGATCCGGTCGTACGTGTGTTCGACTCTTCTCATGGAGAAGAGGAAGCACTTCTGGAACGGCCGCTGGGGCCGGATCGCCCGCCATGATCTCCTACTGTACGAGGACGGCGGTCAGTGGTTGGTCGAACACAGGATCGGGGGCGCCGAGGGGCGAAGCCACTGGGCCCAGTTCGACGCCGAGGATCCGGCCTTCGACCGCGTACGCGATCTGCTCGGCGCGGCCGACGACTGGCGCGAAATCCCGTGACCTGTCCCTCTTCTCCGCTTTTGCTAGGGCCCTCGTCATGATCGCGATTTCGCGTACGAATGTGCAGCTCAGCTCAACATTCGTACGCGAAATCGCGATCACCGGCGCGGCGATCACCGGCGCGGCGGAAGGTGGGCGCGGCGGAAGGTGGGCGGCGTGGGTCAGCCGGTGCCTCGGCGGCGTAGACCGAAGAGAAACACGAGCATCCCGACCACGGCGACGATGGGACCGACGATGGCCCACGTACTGTTGCCCGACATCGGGCTGCCGCTAAGGATGTTCAGGCCCTGCAGCGTCCAGACGATGCCCGCGACGACCGCGAGCGCCCCGATCAAGATCCATACCACCCTCATCGGTTGGCCCCTTCCTGGTGGTTCCGCGGAGTCTAGGCACGGGCCGAGCCCTCGGCGACAGACACGGCCGGCAGCCGGATGCGCTCGCCCTTGCCGTCGAAGAAGTAGAGGTGCTCGATGTCGACGCCGATCTCGAGGGTCTCGCCGAGGCGCGGTACCCGGTCGGCCGGGACGAGCACGGTGAAGTCGCCCAGAGTATGGCGGGCGTGGTCGTGCTGGGCGTCGTAGGCGGGTTGCACGGCGTACCGGACGGGCTCCTCCCGGGTGCGCTGCTGCGGCACGAAGCGCAACAGCTTCTCCCGTACCGAGGAAGGCACCCGGGCCAGGGGCTCGCCGACGACGTGGGTCAGCTCGCCCGGGACGTCGGGCAGTTCCAGGTGCGAGAGCAGGTGCGGCGTCGGGGCGCAGCCGGTCTCCAGATGCACGAGGGCGTCGTGGCCGCGTAGCTCGACCAGGCGGACGGTGCCCTTCAGCGAGGGCCCGTCGACCGTCTCTGACGGCGGGATCGTGCGCACGTCCGGGCGAATCCCGACCGTGATTCTCGCGGTGTGGTGCTCGGCCAGCGCCCGGGCCCGCGGGTCGGTCCAGGGCAGGTCGAGCACCTGAGGGCCCAGGTCGACGACGGTCCGCACCTCGCGTTCGGCGTACACGGCGGCCTGCAACAGGTTCATCCGGGGGCTGCCGACGAAGGCGGCGACGAACAGACAGCCCGGGTCGGAGTAGACCTCGGCCGGCGTGCCGATCTGCTCGATGCGGCCCCGGCGCATGACGCCCACCCGGTCGGCCATGATCATGGCTTCGTCCTGGTCGTGCGTGACGTACAGCGTGGCCACGCCGAGCCCGCGTACCAGGTCCAGGATGTCGGTGCGTACCACGTCCCGGGCGCCGGCGTCGAGGTTGGACAGTGGCTGGTCGAGCAGGAACGCGCGCGGCGGTCGGGCGATCGCGCGGGCCATGGCGACGCGCTGACGCTGGCCGCCGGAGAGCTGGCCGGGCTTCTTGCGCAGCAGGGCCTCGATGCCCAGGGTCCGCGCCACCTCGGTGACCCGGGCCGAGCGGTCCGGTATGTCGATGTGCATGAGCGGGAAGCCGATGTTGTCGGCCACGGTCAGGTGCGGGTAGAGGGCGAACTCCTGGAAGACCATGGCCACGCCGCGATCGCGGGGACCGATGTCGTCGACGTCGTCACCACCGATGAGGATCTCGCCGTCGGTCGGGTTCTCCAGCCCGGCGATCAGTCGGAGGACCGAGGTCTTGCCGCATCCGGTCGGACCGAGGAGCACGACGACTTCACCGTCGTCGACCCGGAGGTCGATGCCGTCGACGGCGACGGCACCGGTGGGGTAGACCTTCCTGACTCCTCGTAGTTCGACCCTGGACATCGTGCCTCCCGCATTGCCCTCATCGTGCACCGGGTCGGGTCTTCGCCTCAATGTCTGGATCTCGTCGATCTTGGATTTGCGTGGTCGTCGAGGGATTTCCCCCGTATTTGGCATTGATCATGTTCGCCATCCGTACCGGAGGCCCGACACCGCCGGCGTGACACCGGGGGACCTTGCCATCGCCGGCCGCGGGGGGCGGATAGATTCATCCAGTGCTCGGGTTGCCAGATCAGATCACCACCTGCCTGTTCGATCTCGATGGGGTCCTCACCCAGACGGCGAAGGTGCACAACGCCGCCTGGAAGGAGATGTTCGACGCGTACCTGCGGGAGCGGTCCGCCCGCACCGGCACGCCGTTCGTGCCCTTCGATTCGGGCGCTGACTACAATTCGTATGTGGACGGCCGGCCACGAGCCGATGGCGTCCGCACCTTCCTGGACTCGCGCGGGATCCACCTTCCGGAGGGTTCCCCGGACGACCCGTCGACCGTTGAAACAGTGAACGGTCTGGGTAACCGGAAGAACGTCATGGTGCTCGAACGCATCCGGAAACAAGGTGTCGAGGTGTATCCGGGATCGGTGGCCTACCTGCACGCGGCCCGCGACGCCGGGCTGCGCCGCGTCGTCGTCTCGGCCAGCGCGAACGCCGAGGAGGTCCTCGCGGCCGCCGGCATCGCCGACCTGATCGAGGTACGGGTCGACGGCAAGGTCACGGCGGCCGAGGGTCTGCGCGGCAAGCCGTACCCGGACACCTTCCTGCACGCGGCCCGGATCGTGAAGGCCGAGCCCGGCCAGGCGGCGGTCTTCGAGGACGCCACGGCGGGGGTGCAGGCCGGCCACGACGGCGGGTTCGGGTACGTCGTGGGCGTCGACCGCGTCGGCCAGGCCGACGCGTTGCGGGCGCACGGTGCGTCCATTGTGGTACTAGATCTGGCCGACCTGCTCAGTGGATCGTCATCGGGAGCGTCATCGTGAGCTCAGCCCCCTACTACTCCATCGAGCCGTGGTGCGTTCGGGAGACCAGCCTGGATCTCGACCGGCTGGGTCAGTCCGAGGCCGTGTTCGCGCTCGCCAACGGCCACATCGGACTGCGGGCCAACCTCGACGAGGGCGAGCCGCACAGCGTGCCGGGCACGTACCTGAACTCGTTCTTCGAGCTGCGGCCCCTGCCGTACGCGGAGGCCGGTTACGGGTACCCGGAGTCGGGGCAGACGATCGTCAACGTCACGAACGGCAAGCCGATGCGGCTGCTGGTCGACGACGAGCCGTTCGACGTGCGGTACGGGGAGCTGCGTTCGCACGAGCGGGTACTGGACCTGCGGGCCGGCACGCTGGAGCGCAGCGTCGAGTGGTGCTCGCCGGCCGGTCAGGTGGTGCGGGTCCGCTCGACCAGGCTGGTGTCGTTCACCCAGCGGTCCATCGCCGCGATCTGCTACGAGGTCGAACCGGTCGGCGGCCCGGCCCGGCTCATCCTGCAGTCCGAGCTGGTGGCCAACGAGGAGATGCCACCGATGCGCGGCGACCCGCGGGTGGCCGCGGTCCTGGAGCAGCCGCTGGAGGCCGAGGAGCACATGGCGGTCGAGACGGGCGCGCTGCTCATCCACCACACCAAGCGCAGCCGCCTGCGCATCGCGGCCGGCATGGACCACGTCGTCGACGCTCCATCCAGGACGGAGCTGCGGACCGTCTCCCACCCGGACTGGGCCCGGACCACGGTGGCCTGCGTGCTGCGGCCCGGTGAGCGCCTGCGGGTGGTGAAGTTCATCGGGTACGGGTGGTCCAGTCAGCGTTCCCGGCCGGCCATGCGCGACCAGGTCCACGCCGCCCTCACCGCGGCCCGGTTCAGCGGGTGGGAGTCCATGATGGAGTCCCAGCGCGAGTACCTGGACGCGTTCTGGGACGCGGCCGACGTGCGGGTCGACGGCGACCCCGAGGTGCAGCAGGCGGTGCGGTTCGGGCTCTTCCACGTGCTGCAGGCCGGCGCCCGGGCCGAGCAGCGCCCCGTCGCCGCGAAGGGCCTGACCGGCCAGGGGTACGACGGTCACGTCTTCTGGGACACCGAGATGTTCTCCCTGCCGGTGCTCACCTACACGGCACCCGAGGCCGTGCTCTCGGTGCTGTCGTGGCGCCACGCCACCCTCGATCTGGCCCGGGAACGGGCCGAGCAACTCGGCCTGCGGGGCGCCGCCTTCCCGTGGCGCACCATCCGCGGTCATGAGTGCTCGGCGTACTGGCCGGCCGGTACCGCGGCGTTCCACATCGGAGCCGACATCGCCGACGCGACGATGCGCTACATCCGGGCCACCGACGACCAGAATTTCACCCACGACCTCGGCGTGGAGCTGCTGGTCGAGACGGCCCGCCTGTGGCGCTCGCTCGGCCACCACGATCGGCACGGCGTGTTCCACATCGACGGAGTGACCGGGCCGGACGAGTACACCGCCGTGGCCGACGACAACGTCTACACCAACCTCATGGCGGCCCGGAACCTGTCCGAGGCCGCGGACCTGTGTGCGGCGTACCCCGACGTGGCCCGCAAGCTCGGCGTGGACCAGGACGAGATGGCCTCGTGGCGGGCCGCCGCGGCGGCCATGCATGTCCCGTTCAACGAGGAGCTCGGCGTGCACGAGCAGTCCGAGGACTTCACCCGGTACCAGGAGTGGGACTTCAACAGCACGCCGCCCACCGCGTATCCGCTCCTGCTGCACGTGCCCTATTTCGACCTGTACCGCAAACAGGTGATCAAGCAGGCCGATCTCATGCTGGCCATGCACTGGCGCGGCGACTACTTCACGGCCGAGCAGAAGGCGCGCAACGTCGCCTACTACGAAGCCCGCACGGTGCGTGACTCGTCGCTGTCGGCCTGCACCCAGGCCATCATGGCCGCCGAGGTCGGGCACCTCGAGCTGGCCCACGACTACATCGCCGAGACCGCCCTGATCGACCTGCGCGACCTGGACGACAACACCGGCGACGGGATCCACATCGCGGCCAGCGCCGGCGCCTGGCTCGCCCTGGTGGCCGGGCTCGGCGGCATGCGCGACCACGAGGGCAAGCTCTCATTCGCGCCGCGCCTGCCCAGCCGGATCACGGGCCTGGAGTTCTCGCTACGGTGGCGCAACCTGCGGTTGCAGGTGAACGTCTCGCGCGACGAGGTCACGTACAGCCTGCGCAACGGCACCGACGAGCGCCTCGAGCTGATCCACCACGGTGACCGGATCGTGGTGACCCCGGCCAAGCCGGTGACGCGCGCCATCCCCGAGATGGTGCCGCTGACCGACCCGCCCGAGCCGCCGCCCGGCCGGCCCGCGCTGCGCCGCTTCTCCGGCCAGACGACGCCGGAGTGAGCCCGACCCAGGTGTAAGCAGGGGCACCCTACAGACGCCTACGCATCTGTAGGGTGCCCCTGCTGACAACGAGGCCAGGACGGGTCAGCGGCGGCGGCGGAGGCGCTGCTCGCACGCGTCGGCGGCCGCGCACCGGCCGCGGGCGTCGATCACCGCGTTGCGCGCCTCGTCGTCGAGGGCGCGGGCCGAGATCGCCGTGATGCGCGCCTTCTCGGCCGCCACGTCCTCGGCCTGGAGGGCGGCCTCGCGGATCCGCTGCCGGTCGGTTTCCTCGGCCCGCAGCTCGGTGGCCCGGCGGGAGAGCTGATCGTGGGCCGGCGTCCATCCGTCGGCGCGCTTGAACACCTCCCGCAGCTGTTCGCTCGAGATGTCGCCTCGCCGGTAGGCCGCGAACGCCGCGTGGCTTGTCGCCGCCTGCAACTGCTCGTCGGTGGCCGCCGGCTCCAGCGCGGCGATCTGCGACGACACCTGGTTGGCCTCCCGGGTGACCGCCTCGTACGCCCGCCGGGCCTCATCGGCGGCCCGCTGGGCGGTCACGTACTCGGCGTGCGCGGCCTCCGCCTCGGTGGCCGCCTGCGCCGCCTTCGCCTGCGCCGCGGTCGCCGCCTCGCGCATGGCCTCGCATTCGGCCCGCAGCTGGGCGCATTCGGCCGCCTGGCGCCGGCCCGACCTGGCCTCCTTGCGGGCCGGCTCCACCGGGGCCGCCGGGTACGCCGGCGGGCCCGACTGCGGATAGGACGGCGGCGCCGACTGCGGGTACGCCGGTGGGGCGGATTGCGGGTACGACGGCGCCGTCTCGATCGCGGGCCCGGCCGAGATGGCCGGTACCTCGTACGAAGGCGCCTCATAGGAGGACCCCTCATAGGAGGGCGCCTCATAGGACGGAGCCTCGTAGGACGGTGCCTCGTACGAGGGTGCCTCATAGGACGGCGGCTCGTACGGGGGCGACTGTGCCGCGGGCAGCGCGGTGGTGGCGCCGAAGACGCTGTAGTCGGCCGTCGACGCGTAGGAGGCGGGTGCTGCCCCGTACCCGGTGCCCACCAAGGGACCCGATGGCAGGGCCGGCGGCATCGCGGCCCGGCTGCCGGGCGGCGGGGCGGCCGCCGTCGGTCGGGCGGGCAGGGCCAGGGGTCGCCGGCCCGGATCAGGTAGGGCCCGCTGGCGCGGCGCCCCGAGATGGCGGTCCACGGGCATACCGCCGGCGGTCGGCCCGGATGGCAGCGGGAACCCGGGCCGGGCGCTGGCCGGCTGGCGGGGGCGGGGCAGCGCTGGACGGCGGCGCCGCTTGCGACTGCGCCGGCCGCGCAGGGTGACCACGATGCTGTAGAGGAACAGCGCGGTGCCGATGACCACGACCAGGGCGGACCAGATGATCAACACGGAGCCCGTCCCGCCAATGTCGAGCGCGGTCACGGTACTGGTCACTCCGCGAGGATGACACGTCGACCCGGCGTTGCCTACCGCGCGGTGGGGGTCGCTTCGATTACGTCTTTGTCTCGGTCGCCGACCGCGTCGATGACCGCGCCGAACAGCACCGCGAACGCCGACAGGAACAGCCACAACATCAGGACGATCACCGCGGCGATGCTGCCGTAGGTGGCGTTGTAGCTGCCGAAGTTGTCGACGTAGACAGAGAAGCCCACCGATCCGACGGCCCACAGCGCCACGGCCGTGACCGTGCCCCACGAGATCCAGCGCCACCGCCGCGGTGGCCGGTCGGGCGCCCACCGGTAGAGCACCCCCAGTCCCACGACGAGCGCCGCCACGAGCAGCGTCCACCGTAGGCCCTGGGCGAACGCGGCCGTCACCGGGTCGAGCCCGAGCCGGCCGATCGCCACCGGGAAGCCGGCCACCAGCGCCAGCATCACCACGGCCTCGACCATCGCGCCCAGGGTGAGGACGAGCGAGGTCGCCGCCCGCTTGACCATCCCGCGGTCGCCCGCCACGTCGAAGATCAGGTTGAGGCCGGTCGAGAGGGCCCGCACGCCGCCGGCCGCCGCCCACACCGTCGCCGCGATGCTGATCGCCAGACCGAACGACAGGCCGCCCACCCCGACGGCGGCTACCGAGGCCAGCTGAGAGGTGACCAGATCGCGGGCCTCGTCCGGCATGGCCGAGGGCGCGTCAGCGAGCTGGGTCGCGATCTCCTCGGGGTCGGCCACCAGCCCGTACAGGGTCACCAGTGCGATGACCGCCGGAAAGATCGCGAGCAGCCCGTAGAAGGCGACCCCCGCGGCGACCAGGGACACGTTCTTCGACCGCAGTTCCGCGCGGATCCCGCTCACCAGCCGCATCAGGTCGCGCATGCCTCCATCACAACCCACGCGGCCGGCCCCTGTCCGCGACACACCGGTCTCAGTTACCACGGCGGTGTCGGTGGTTGCTGGGACAGTGTTCCGGGGGAGGGGTACGGATGAGGTTGTTGGTCTTCGCCGACCTGCACCTGGATGCGCCGTTCGCCTGGGCGGATCCCGAGGTGGCCCAGGCCCGGCGGCGGGCGCTGCGTCGATGCCTGGTCCGGATATGTGAGCTGGCCGTGGCGCAGCGCTGCGACGCGCTGTGCTGTGCCGGCGACCTGTTCGAGCAGGACCGGTTCACGCCCGACACGGCGGCCTTCCTCCGCGACACGTTCGCCCAGATCCATCCGCTGCCGGTGTATCTGGCGCCGGGCAACCACGACTGGCTCGGTCCGGCGAGCCTCTACCGCCAGGTCGAGTGGACCGACAACGTCCACCTGTTCGAGTCGTCGGCTCTGGAGCCGGTGACGCTGGCCGACGGGTTCACGTTGTGGGGCGCGGCCCATCGGGCACCGGCCAACACCCCCGGGTTCCTGGACGGGTTCGCGGTCGACCGCGGCGGCGTCCACATCGCCCTGTTCCACGGCTCGGAGCAGGGCGAGCTCGCGTTCCAGGAGAGCGGCAAGGTGCCGCACGCACCGTTCCGGGCGGCGCAGATCCCGGCCGCCGGCCTGCACCACGCGCTCGTCGGCCACTTCCACACCCCCCGCGACGCCGCCGCTCACACGTACCCGGGCAACCCGGAGCCGCTGGCCTTCGGGGAGACCGGCGAGCGGGCCGCCGTCGTCGTGGACGTCGACGGGTCCGGCGCCGTGGCCCGCCGGCGCCACCGGGTGGCCGGTACCGAGGTTCACGACGTGACCGTCGGGCTCGACGGCGTGGCCCACGCTTCCCAGGGACGCGATCGGGTCGCCGCGGCGCTGGCCGGGTTGACCGGCACGGCGCGGGTCACGCTGGCCGGCGAGATCGCACCCGACGTCGACCTGGACGTCGCCGACCTGCACGAGGTGGCCCCGCACCTCGACGCGGTCGTGACGCGGCTGGGTCGCGTCAACGTGGCCTACGACCTCGACGTACTCGCGTCCGAGCCGACCGTGCGCGGCCAGTTCGTCCGCGACGTGCGGGACGCGGCCGACCTGACCGACGAGCAGCGCCGGCGGGTGATGGTCACGGGCCTGCGGGCGCTGGCCGGCCGCCGGGACCTGGAGGTGCGGTGATGCTGGTACGCGCCGTGACCGCCCACGCCTTCGGTCCGTTCTCCGGCGACCGCCTCGACCTGGCCGACGGGATGACCGTGGTCCACGGCCCCAACGAGTCCGGCAAGTCGACCTGGCACGCGGCCGTGTACCTGGCCCTGTGCGGGCGACGACGCGGCCGGGGGCGCGCCGGTCCCGACTGGCAGCGGCTGGCCGACCGGCACCGGCCATGGGACCGCGACGAGTGGCTCGTCAGCGCCGAGGTCGTGCTCGACGACGGCCGGCGGGTCGAGTTCCGCCAGGACCTCGACGGCCGGGTCGACTGCCACGCCCGCGACCTGGTGCTCGGCGCCGACCTCTCGGCCGAGTTCATGAACGACGGCACGCCCGACGCCGCCCGGTGGCTCGGGCTGGACCGCCATTCGTTCGCGGCGACGGCCTGCATCGGCCAGGCCCAGATGCTCGCCGTACTCGAGCGGGCCGACACGCTCCAGGAGCACCTGCAGCGGGCGGCGGCCACGGCCGGGGCCGACTCGACGGCGGCGGCCGCACTGGCCCGGATGGACGCCTTCCGCGCCGAGCGCGTCGGTGGCGACCGGGCCACGACCAAGCCGCTGCGCCAGGCGATGACCGAGGCGCAGGCCGCGCGGGAGGCGCTGGAGGAGGCGCGGACCGGCCACGCGCTCTACCAGCGGCGCCTGGCCGAGGTCGACCGGCTACGGGCGGCCGGGCGCGAGGCCGAGCACCGGCTGCGGGTACACGAGGCGGCGGCGGCCGCGATCCTGGCCCGCGACCTGCGGGCCCGGGCGGACGAGACGGCGGGTCTGCTCGAGCGCCTGGGCGGCGTGGATCCCTCGTCCCCGGCCGACACCGTCGCCGATCCGGCGCCGCCGGATCCCGACCTGGGCCCCGCCGACGAGGAGTTGTGGGACCTGGCCGCGGCTCTCGACGCGCCCCTCCCGGCGGCGGGGCCGGGTCGTGGCGCGGCGTCGGACGCCGCCGACCCAGCCATGCCGGTCGAGTCCGGCGTGGCCGAGCGCGCGGCCGCCGCCCGGGACCGGTTGGCCGGCGCGACGCGGGCCCGGACAAGGCGCCGCCTGCTGTACGCCGGCTCGGTGCTGGCGGTCCTCGCCGCGCTCGCGCTGGTGGCCCGCGATGCCTGGGCCGTCGCCGCGGTCCTGGCCGGCGCGGCCGCGGTCCTGGCCCACCTCGGCTACCGGGCCCGCTCGGCGGCCGACCCGCGGGCCGTCCGCGCGGAGCTGGAGTCACTGCGGGTTGAGGAAGCGGCGGCGCGCCAGGCCCGCGAGTCCGCCTTGGCCCGGCGCGACGCGGCGGCCGCCCGCTGCGTACGGCTCGGCCTGCCCGCCGAACCGGCGGCGCTGCGGGCGCGGGCCCGCGAACGGGCCGGGGGCGTCGTGGTGGCCACGCGCGATCGCCAGTGGCGCCACGAGTGGCACCGGGCGCGGCTGCTGACCCTGCTCGACGGCCGGACGCCGGACCGGGTCCGGGACGCGGCCACCGCGGCGGAGCGACGGGCCGCGGCGGCCGCCTCGGGACTGGCCGCGGACGAGGTCCGTTCGGTCGGGTCGGTCGACGAGGAGGCGCTGGCCGAGCTGCGCGTGGCGGCCCGGTCGGCGGCCGAGGAGTCGATCCGGGCCCAGGCATCGCTGCGGGAGCGAGCCGACGCCCTGCCGTCGGTGGCCGCTGCCGAGGAGCGCCTGGCCCGGGCCGAGGCCGCGCTGGCCCGGGTACGCCAGCTGGACGAGACACTCGACCTGACCCGCCGGTTCCTGGCCGACGCGCAGGAGCGAGCGCACCGCGACATCGCCCCGGTGCTCGCCGAGTCGGTTCGCCGGACGTTGCCGGACGTCACCGCCGGCCGCTACACCGACGTCATCGTCGACCCGGCCACGCTGCGGGTGCGGGTGTGCGGGCCACGCCGGCTCTGGCGCGACGCGGCGCTGCTCTCCCACGGCACCGCCGAGCAGATCTATCTGTTGCTGCGCATCGCCCTGGCCGAGGCGCTGACCCGCGACGGGCGGGTCTGCCCGCTCCTGCTCGACGACGTCACCGTCCATGCCGACGCCGACCGGACCGCCGCCGTGCTCGAGGTGCTGGCTTCGGCAGCCCGGGAGGGCCGGCAGATCATCCTGTTCACCCAGCAGGCGGAGGTACGCGACTGGGCCCGGACGAGGCTGGCCGGTCCCCGGCACGCTCTGGTCGAGCTGGCGCCGCTCACCACGGTGTGATGGCGCTAGCCGCCGGGGTTGGTCGTGCTGAACAGCGCCAGTCCGGCCAGGCAGCAGGCGGCCATCACCACGGTGGACACGACCAGGGCGATCACGAGCGCGGTCCAGTCGTTGCGGCCCCGTATGCCGGGACGCCGGCCCGAGCCGGGCTGGGCGAACGGGGGGACGGCCGGCAGCACCGGAGGTGGCAGGGGTGGCGCCGGTGGCGGCGTCAGCGTCGGGTCCGGCGTCTCGACGAACGTCGCGTCGATGATCGTGGGGACCTGACCCCGCCCGGGCCAGTAGATCGGCTCGTCGCCCTGAGGCCGAACGCGGACGGTGTCGAGGTCGTCGTCCAGCACGTCGTCGTCCAGGGGATCCCCGGTGTCGTCACCTGCTCGTCTACGGGGCGGCATGCCCACCTCCGTTGGTCATCTCAAGGGTAACCGGGCTCTACCAGCGCCACGGGGGCATTTCCCTGTCCGTCCCGCCCCACCCGCCGCATGTCCCACAGCGAGCTAAATCACCATTGCGGGCCGACATTGCAGTGCCTACTCTTGGCCGTACACGGAAAGGAGGTGATCCGAAGACTTATGTGTAGTTATCGGACTCGTGAGGTGGTTGTCCGCTAGCCGCCGTCCTCCGGGAATCGCAGTCGTCGAACCGTCGTGATGGCGGTCGGCGAATACCAGGCAACTACCCGACCCTTGGGGTGCCAGCCCAGTCCAGCTGGTCGACGCGTACGCGCGTCAGCCCCAGGGGTCGTTCATTTTCTCCCTTCCCCTTCGCCCGCGCCTCACCCGCCGATCATGAAGTTAACCTCATGATCGTGGGGATCTTGGCCGGATGCCGGGCCGTGTCGGTCCGCGGTGAAACAATGCGACCATGGCGACGCGATCACGCGGTACGGCGGTGTGCGTTGAGGTCGGGACCAAGAAGACCTTCGCGGCCGCGCTGGAATGGCCCGGGTGGTGCCGCTCGGCCAGGACCGAGGAGGCGGCGCTCGAGGCGCTCGCGGATTACCTGCCCCGCTACGCGGTGGTCGCCGACCGCGCGGGCATCGCGCTGCCGAAGAACGCGGCGGATGCCTTCACCGTGGCGGAGCGGCTGGACGGCGACGCCGCGACCGACTTCGGCGTCCCGCACGGCGTGGCCAAGGCCGACACCGAGCCGGTGACGACGGCCGCCGCCGCGCGGCTGGCGGCACTGGTCACCGGCGCGTGGACCGTCTTCGACGAGGTCGCCGTCATCACGCCGGCCGAGCTGCGCAAGGGACCTCGCGGCGGCGGGCGCGACCGCGACAAGATGATCGCCCACGTCCTGGAGGCCGAGGCGGACTACGCACGCAAGATCGGCATCAAGATGAAGCCGCCGGCGATCGACGACATCGAGGGCATCGAGGCTCTCCGCGAGGCCATCGCCACCGAGCTCGCCCTGCCGTCGGACGGGTCGCCTCCGGTGGAACGCGGTTGGCCCCATCGGTACGCGGCCCGCCGCATCGCCTGGCACGTGCTCGACCACGCCTGGGAGATGCAGGACCGCACCGAAACCTAGCGCCCCCTCTCATGCGGCTGGGCGGCTGGTGTGGTCAATCCGGATGACGCAGATCGGGCGTGGAGTCATCCCGATCGACCACACCCACGGGCAACGCGTCGGGTCGGCTCAGTGGCAGCGGCCGGTGCCGCGGTCGGAGTAGGAACTACCGGCGACGGGGACGAAGCGCCAGTCGTAGCGGCCGTCGCCCAGCGCGAGCCGGAGCACGCCGAACGTGTCGGACGAGCGCGCCTCGCTGTTGGCCGCGATCGCGCCGAACCCGTAGTGGCTCGCCCCACCGGTGCCGACGACGAAGGACCGGATCCCTCGCGCCGGGTCGGACCGCCCGTTCGGGTCCTGCGGGGCGAACCGTTCGTAGTGGTGGTTGTGTCCGGCCAGCACGACATCCACGCCGTGTTCGTGGAGCGTCCGGAACAGGGGACGCATGACGGTGGCCGGGCCGTGGTTGGCGCCGGACGTGAACAGCGGGTGGTGCCAGTACGCGAGAGTGCACGTCCGCGGCGAGGCCCGCAGATCGGCGCGGAGCCAGCGTTCCTGGGCCGAACCGGCGACACAGCCGACCACCCAGCAGATCGAGTTCAGCACGACGACGTGCCACGACCCGAGGTCGTACGAGTAGTAGCCCCGACGCCGGTCGCCGGCGGACGGGCCGAAGTAGTCGAAGTACCCGGCGGCCCGCGACGTCTGGTACTCGTGGTTGCCGACGGCCGGGCGGGTCCGCGACTTGTGCCGCCCCCAGGACGGTTCGTAACACCGGGCAAAGTCCGATGTGGACCCATCCGGGTACGCCGAGTCGCCCAGCACGGCCACCGTGCCGGGCAACCGGTCCAGCAGCCGCGCGGTCGCCTCGTCGCCCGACGAGGTACACGAGGCGATGTCTCCGGCCGCCAGGAGGACGGCGTCCTCGACCGGTCGCGGGGAGGACGGAGCCGATGCGGCCGGGGATGACGGTGGCGCCGCGGATGACGGGCCGGGCGACGGCGGCGACCCGGTCGTGCAGGCCGACAGCACGACCGCCAGCCCGGCGGCCGCGGCGAGCACGCGGGTCGCGGCGGACGACGACCTCATGCGCCGAGCCATCCGGGCCTGACCAGACCGGCCTCGTACGCGAACACCACCAGTTGCGCCCGGTCCCGCGCTCCCAGCTTGACCATGGTCCGGCTCACGTGTGTCTTGGCCGTCGCCGGGCTGACGAACAGGCGCGTCGCGATCTCCTCATTGGACAGTCCGGCGCCGACCAGCGCCATCACCTCACGTTCCCGTTCGGTGAGCGCGTCGAGCCGGCGCGGCGGCGCCGGGGTCCTGGCCCGCCCGGCGAACTCCGCGATGAGCCGGCGGGTCACCCCGGGGGACAGCAGCGCGTCGCCGGCGGCCACGGCGCGTACCCCCCGCAGCAACTCGACCGGATCGGTGTCCTTGACCAGGAATCCGGCCGCGCCCACGCGCAGCGCCTCGAAGACGTACTCGTCGAGATCGAACGTCGTGAGTATGACGATGCGGGTCGCGGCCAGGGCGGGGTCGGCGGCGATCTGCCTGGTCGCCTCGAGCCCGTCGACGTGGGGCATCCGGATGTCCATGAGTACGACGTCCGGGCGGGCCGACCGGGTCAGGCGTACCGCGGCCGCCCCGTCGCCGGCCTCGCCCACGACCTCGATGTCGGGCTCGGCATCGAGCAGCGCGCGGAACCCCGCCCGTACCAGCACCTGGTCGTCGGCCAGCAGCACGCGGATCACGGCGACCACGCCTTCGCCGCCGTCGGCGGAGCCGACCCACGCGACGCCGTCGGCGGAGCCGACCCACGCGACGCCGTCGGCGCAGCCGACCCGCGCGACGCCGTCGGCAGGCAGGCCTCGACCCGGAAGCCGCCGCCCGGGCGAGGGCCGACGGACAGCGTGCCGCCGACGGCGACGGCCCGTTCGCGCATGCCGGGAATGCCGTTGCCCTCGCCGAGGTCCGATGCGGACTCCCCGACCCCGGTGTCCTCGACCCGGAGGGCGAGCCCGTCCGCCCCGTACCCGATGGTGATCGTGACGGCGGCGCTCGGGCCGGCGTGCCGGCGCACGTTGGTCAGCGCCTCCCGCACGATGCGGTACGCGGCCCGGTCCATCTCGGCGGCCAGCGGCTCCGGTTCGCCGTCGACGCGTACGTCGACCTCGAGTCCGGCGGCCCGGGCCTCGTCGACCAGCGGGCCGAGGTCGTCCAGGCCGAGCGCGGGGGACCGCGGGGCCGACTCGTCGTCCGCGTTCAGCGCGGCCAGGACGCCCCGCACCTCGCGCAGGGCCTCGGCGCTGGCCTGCTTGATGGCGCCGAGCGCCTCCCGCGCCTGTTCGGGCCGGCTGTCGAGCAGGTGCAGCGCGACGCCCGCGCGAACGTTGATCAGCGACAGGTGGTGGCCGAGGACGTCGTGCAGCTCCCGCGCGATGCGCAGCCGCTCCTCGCTGGCCTGACGCCGCGCCTGCTCGCTGCGGGCCCGCTTCGCCTCCTCCCGCGCCCGCATCATCTCGGCGAAGTGCGCGGCCCGGACCCGCGAGCCCTCGGCCAGCGCGACGGCGACGGCCGTCCACGCCGCCACCAGGGCATAGGTGCCCAGCGAGGGCTGGGCCAGCCGTACCCCGTCGACGCTGTCGGCCAATGACGTGACCGCCACGTATCCGGCGTACGCGGTGGCGACCATGGTCCACACGGCGACCCGGTTGGCCCGGCGCACGGCGACGAACACGGCGACCAGCGCGGCGAGGAAGAACGGCCCGCGCGGGTAGTCGACGCTCAGGTACGCCGCCGTCGCCGCCAGCGATACCGCGAGCGCGACGAGCGGTAGCCGGCGTACCACGGCCAGCGCGACCGGCCCGGCGACCAGGAGGGCCCAGCCGAGGGCGTCGACCGTGCCGGGCTGGTTCCGGGCGGCCAGGGCGGTACCGATCAGCTGGACGAGGAGTACCGGCGCGAACGCGAACGTCGGCCCGCGCGATCGGCGCCAGTCCGGCCCGTCGCCCCACCGCGGCCCGTCAGGCGGCCACCGGCGGCCGCGCCACGGCGGTCCGCCGTGCGACCACCGGTGCCGGACGCCATCCTCCACATCGGCAACGGTAGGCGACGCCGCGCAGGCCGGCGTCGCCGCGTCGTGGCAGGTGCGTGTACCACGGGCGGAGTAGCCGCGTGACCGGCCTGCCCCGGCGGGCGTACCCCGGAAGCCTCCACGGGAGCGACGCCGCCGCGCGCCCGACCGGTCACCGTGGATCGCGTACGAACACATCGAAGGAGGCTTTCATGAGCACCGAGTCCGCCCGGCCGTCGAAGGTACGGGCATCCGACGCCGAGCGCGAGCAGTACGCGAGTGCCGTCCGCGAGGCGGTGGGCGATGGCCGGCTGACCCTCGACGAGGGCGACGAGCGGCTGGCGACGATCTACGCGGCGAAGTTCCGCGACGAGCTGCCGCCGGTCGTGGCCGACCTGCCGCGGGAGGAGGAGCCCGCTCCCGGTCCCCACGGCGCCCACGGTCCCTGGGGTCGCGACCGGCGCGGCCCCGAATGGCGCGGCCCCGGATGGCGCGGTCCGGAACGGCGCGGTCCGGAACGGCGCGGCCCGGAGGGCGCCGGCGTACGGCCCGGGTGGCATTGGGGCGACCCGCGGCGCCGGTTCGTGCGCCACGTCGGCTTCGTCGCCATGGTGACGGTCGTGCTGGTCAGCATCTGGGCGGCGCTGGGTTCGCACTTCTTCTGGCCGGCGATACCGCTCGCGTTCCTGGCCATCGGACTGTTCCGCCACGGCATGTGGCTTCGCTGGTACGGCCACCGGGGCTCGCGCCGCTGACCGGCGCGACGGGCTCCCGGCCACCACGGGCCGGGGCCCTTCGGTTATCCACAGACGCAACTCGTCGGCTGCCACCGGGCGATGTCAGCCACGACACTGGTGAGCCGTGCCGGACTACAGCCGCGCGGCCCTCACGCGACCGATGCCGAGCGGCGAGGGGGCCGAACTGGACCGGCTCCTGGTACGGCAGCACGGCGTGATCGGTCGACGGCAGGCCCTGCGCTACCTCGGCACGAACGCGGTGTGGCGGCGCGTAGCGTCCGGGCGGTGGCGCGCCGCCCATCGCGGCGTCTACGTCGCGCATACCGGGCCGGTCACCGAGCAGCAACGGCTATGGATCGCCGTCCTGGCCGTCGGGTGCGGTCGCCCTACGTATCTGGGCGGGCTGTCCGCCCTGTCCGTTCTCGGTCTTCGCCGGTTCGACAGCCGAGCCATCCATGTACTGCTCCCGGCCAGTCGCCGCGATCGGGACCCTCCGCCCGGCGTCGTGGTACACCGGACCCGGCACCTAGCGGTGGAGGACCGCGTCCGGACGGCGAATCCGCCGTGCACCGCGCCGGCCCGCTCGGTGATCGACGCGGCGCAGTGGGCGCGATCGGATGACGAGGCGCGCACCATCATCGCCGCGAGCTTTCAGCAGCGCCTGGTCTCGGGAGACGAGATCGACGGTGTGCTCGGCCGCCTGCCGGTCATCAACCGCCGCGCGCTGATCATCAGCACGGTGGCCGACGCCCGCACCGGCTCCGAGACGGTCAGTGAGCTGGACCTTCTGCGTATCTGCCGCGACGCCGGACTGCCCCTGCCCAACCGCCAGGTCTTCCGCATCGATGCCACCGGACGGCCCCGGTACCTCGACGCCGTCTTCGACGAGTGGAACGTGCGGATCGAGATCGACGGCGGCCAACACATGTTCGTCGAGGAGTACTGGCGTGACATGGAACGCCAGAACGACCTCGCCATCCCGGGCGAGGTGACCCTGCGGTTTCCCGCGTGGAAGGTCCGAGAGCGGCCGGCCGACGTGGCGGCCCGGATCCGGCGCGCGCTCGTGCGGGCCGGTTGGCGGCCGCCGTCTGCTTCGCGGCGATGACGATCGTGGACGCCTCGTCCCAGCGCGCCGGGGTCGTGGACTCCGGACCCCGGAAAGCCGAGGTCAGGAGTCCACGATCCACAAAGCGGATTGACAGTGTCATAATGACAGTGTCACGATGGGCGGCGTGACTGAGTGGACGCTGGACGAACTGGTACGGCGGGTGGACCAGGCCCTCGCCGCGGCCGACGTGCGCGCGCCCAACGGGCGGGTCACCGAGGTGCCCGACGGCCGGATGATCCGGTGGTACGCGACCATCGGAGTCGTCGATCGCCCGAGTGCCATGCGGGGCCGGTCGGCTCGGTACGGCCCGCGGCATCTCCTCCAGCTCGTCGCCGTCAAGCGCCTCCAGGCGGGCGGGCAGAGCCTGGCCGAGATCCAGCACAGCCTCGCCGGGGCCACCAACGCCGATCTGGGCCGGCTGGCCGACATACCGCCGTATCTCCTCGACGCCCCCTCCGAGGTCGACGATGCCGACTGGCACCCGGAACCGGCCGCGAGCACGAACAGCCATCGCCGGTTCTGGGCCGAGGCGCCCACCGAGGCGCCCACCGAGATGACGCCGACGGCCGCGACGGAGGCCGCCCCGGACGGGGTACTCCACGGAGTGGCCCTCGCTGACGGCGTCGTGGTACTCCTGCCGGCACCGCCCAACCCCGACGACGTGGCCGCGATCCGTGCGGCGTCCGGTCCGCTGATCGAGACCCTGAGCCGACGCGGGCTCACCACCCGCCATCAACCGTGAAGGAGCCCGCCATGTCCGTACACCTCGTACCCATGACCGAGACCGAGGCCGCCGACCTCGCCCGGCCCGACGGCGACGCGGGGCTTGGCGCGCTCACCACCGACCGGGGCAACCTGCCGCTGGAGACGATCGACGCGGCGGTGACCATCACCGGGCTGGTCGGCCGGACCATGCTGACGCAGGGTTTCGTCAACCCGCACGACGTCGCGCTCGAGGCGACGTACATCTTCCCGCTGCCCGATCGCGCCGGGGTGACCGCGATGCGGATGACCGCCGACGGCCGGGTCGTCGACGCGGAGCTACGGGAGCGCGCGGAGGCCCGCCGGGAGTACGACAGGGCCATTGCCGAGGGCAAGCGGGCCTCGATCGCGGAGGAGGAGCGCCCGGACGTGTTCACGATGCGCGTCGGCAACATCCTGCCCGGCGAGCGCGTCAGCGTCGAGCTCACGCTGGTCGGCCCGCTCTCCTATGAGGACGGCGAGGCCACCTACCGGCTGCCGCTCGTCGTGGCGCCCCGCTACATACCGGGCGCCGCGCTGGACGGCCCGGGTGTGGGTGCCGGGTACGCCGACGACACCGACGCGGTGCCGGACGCGTCCCGGATCACACCGCCGGTGCTGCTTCCCGGCTTCCCTCACCCGGTGCGGCTGGCCATCGGCGTGGACATCGACCCGTCCGGGCTCAAGCTGGGCGAGGTCCGCTCGAGCCTGCACGACGTGACGGTGGAGGGAAACCACCTGCGCATCCGGCCGGGCGAGCGGGCCAACCGGGACTTCGTGCTCCGCCTGCACTACGGCGAACCGGAGTCCACATCGCACTCGCTGACGCTGACCCCCGACGCCGACGGGGCCGAGGGCACGTTCCGCCTCACCGTGCTGCCGCCGACGACCGCGGCCCCGCCGCGGCCCCGTGACGTGGTACTGGTGCTCGACCGGTCGGGCAGCATGGGCGGCTGGAAGATGGTCGCCGCCCGGCGGGCCGCCGCCCGCATCGTGGACACCCTCACGGCGTCCGACCGGTTCGCGGTGCTGACCTTCGACCACACCGTGGACCGCCCGACCGGGCTGCCCGCCGGCCTGGCCCCGGCCACCGACCGCCACCGCTTCCGGGCGGTCGAACACCTCGCCCGGGTCGAGGCCCGCGGCGGCACCGAGATGCTGGCACCGCTCACCGAGGGGCTGAAGCTGCTGACCGACAAGGGGCGCGACCGCGTCCTGGTGCTGGTCACCGACGGCCAGGTCGGCAACGAGGATCAGATCCTGTCCCGGACGGCCACATCGCTGGCCGGGGTCCGGATGCACACGGTCGGCATCGACCGGGCCGTCAACGCCGGATTCCTGGGCCGGCTGGCCGCCGCCGGCGCCGGCCGGTGCGAGCTCGTGGAGAGCGAGGACCGGCTGGACGAGGCGATGGACCACATCCACCGGCGCATCGGCGCCCCGCTCGTCACCGGGCTGACCCTGGCCGCCGAGGATCTGACCATTGTGGACGACACCGTGGCCCCCGTCCGCCTGCCCGACCTGTTCCCCGGCGCGCCGCTGGTCGTCACGGGACGCTTCCGGGGCGCGGCGCGGGGCGAGGTGACGGTACGGGGTCACGCCCGGGCCGGCGGCGAGTGGAGCGCGCACATTGCGGGTGCCGTGGCCGGCGACCCCGCGCTGACGGCGGTCTGGGCCCGGGCGCACCTGCGCGACCTGGAGGACCGCTACGTCGGGTCCGGAGGGCCGGTGGACCGTACGGCGCTGGAGCGCCGCATCGTCGACACCTCGCTGCGGTTCGGGGTGCTGTGCCGGTTCACCGCCTGGCTGGCCGTGGACACCCGCGTGGTCACCGACGGCGGCGAGGTGCACCGCGTCGTGCAACCGGTCGAGCCGGCCGACGGCTGGGCCATGCTGGAGGAGGCGGTGCCGATGGCGTTCGCGGCGCCGATGGCGATGGCCCGCGGCATCACGGCGGCCGGCCCGGCCGGAGGTGCGGGGGCGATGCTCTACACCATGGGCGCGCGGGCCGACGCCGGACCGGTCCCCATGGAGGCGGACGCGGCGGACCTCGACATGGCCCCGGCGCCGGCGCGGCCTGGACTGAGGAGGCGAGCGACAAGGGAAGGCGGTGCCCAGAAGGCGCCGGGGCGCGCGCGGGCGGAGCGAGCGCAGGACAGCGGAGCGTTGGCCGACGCGCGGGCGCAGGCGGCCGAGGAGGCGCGTCGGCTGCGGACGGCCGAGGGCGCCGGCGAGGTCGAACGGGCCGAGCTGCTCGACGACCTCGGTACCCGGCTGGATGTGATGGTGCGCCACCTCGCCGGACTGGGTATCGACCCGACCGAGCTCTCCGCCGTACGGGATCTGGCCGGGGAACTGTCCGCGGACCGGTACGCGCCGCTGGCCGGAGAGGAGCTGGCCGACCTGTGGGCCCGGGCGCTGGCGGTGCTGGACGCTTTCGCCGGGCCGGACCGGGGCGCGGGGCGGGGTGCGTTCTGGAAGCGGGTACCGTGACGCGGTGATATCAGGCCTGCATGCACTGATCTACTCGGCCGACGCGGCGGCGGACCGGGCCTTCCTGCGGGATGTGCTCGGTCTGCCGCATGTGGACAGCGGTGACGGTTGGCTGATCTTCAAGGCACCACCGACCGAGCTGGCCGTGCACCCCACCGAGGGCCCGCCGACGCACGAGTTGTACCTGATGGCGGACGACCTCGCCGCGACGCTGGCCGAACTCGGCCAGCGCGGTGTCGAGGTGGTCGAGGAGCCGGTGGACCAGCGATGGGGCGTGGTCGCCGCGATCCGGCTGCCCAGCGGGGGCTCGTTGCATCTGTACGAGCCGCGCCACCCGACTGCCCTGGACCTCTGAGCCGGCGGATAGCATCTTCAGCGGCACCCAAGCCGTCAGGAGGAGATCGCCGTGTCCGCGTCCCGGGCTTCCGCCGCCGCCGACCTTGTCGTCGTCGCGGCCGGTACGACGTGCGCCGACGCGGTGGCCGCGGCCGGGCTGCCCACCAAGGGCGCCAACGCCGTGGTGGTGGTCCGCGACCCGTCCGGGCGGCTGCGCGATCTCGACTGGATCCCGGACGAGGAGACCGCGGTCGAGCCGGTCGGCATCGACTCGCCCGATGGCCTGGCCGTGCTGCGCCACTCGACCGCGCACGTGCTGGCCCAGGCGGTGCAGGAGCTGTTCGGTGAGGCGAAGCTCGGCATCGGGCCGCCGATCGAGAACGGCTTCTACTACGACTTCGGCGTGCCCGATCCGTTCCATCCGGAGGACCTCGACCGGATCGAGAAGCGGATGCAGGAGATCGTCAAGCAGGGCCAGGTCTTCCGCCGGCGCCGGTTCGCCTCGGTCGAGGAGGCCAGGGCCGAGCTGGCCGCCGAGCCGTTCAAGCTCGAGCTGGTCGACATCAAGGGCGACGTCGACGCGAGCGAGGTCATGGAGGTCGGCGAGGGCGAGCTGACCATCTACGACAACGTCGACCCCAGGACGGGCCAGCGCCGGTGGGGTGACCTGTGCCGCGGGCCGCACCTGCCCAGTACCCGGCTCATCGGAGCGTTCAAGCTGATGCGGGTCGCCGCCGCGTACTGGCGTGGCTCGGAGCGCAACCCGCAGCTGCAGCGCGTCTACGGCACGGCCTGGCCGACCCGCGATGCCCTCAAGTCCTACCTCGCCCTGCTGGAGGAGGCGGCCCGCCGCGACCACCGCAGGCTGGGCGTGGATCTGGACCTGTTCTCGTTCCCGGACGAGATCGGCTCCGGCCTCGCCGTCTTCCATCCGAAGGGCGGCATCATCCGCCGCGAGCTGGAGGACTACTCGCGCCGCCGCCACATCGACGCCGGCTACGAATTCGTCAACACGCCCCACATCACCAAGGCGCGGCTGTTCGAGACCTCCGGTCACCTGCAGTGGTTCGCCGACGGCATGTTCCCGCCGATGTCGATGGAGGGCGCCGACTACTACCTCAAGCCGATGAACTGCCCGTTCCACAACCTGATCTTCCAGGCCCGCGGACGGTCCTATCGGGAGCTGCCGCTGCGCCTGTTCGAGTTCGGCGCCGTGTACCGGTTCGAGAAGTCGGGTGTGATCCACGGGCTGACCCGGGTACGGGGGATGACGCAGGACGACGCGCACATCTACTGCACGAAGGACCAGATGCGCGATGAGCTGGTCTCGCTGCTGACCTTCGTGCTCGACCTGCTGCGCGACTACGGCCTGGACGACTTCTATCTGGAACTGTCCACAAAGAACCCGGAGAAGTACGTCGGCGCCGACGACGAGTGGGAGGAGGCGACGGAGGCGCTGCGGTCGGCCGCCGTCGACTCCGGCCTGGATCTGGTGCCCGACCCGGGCGGGGCGGCGTTCTACGGCCCGAAGATCTCGGTGCAGGCCAAGGACGCGATCGGCCGGACCTGGCAGATGTCCACGATCCAGGTCGACTTCCAGATGCCACAACGGTTCGGCCTGGAGTACCAGGCGGCCGACGGGTCGCGCCAGCGGCCCATCATGATCCATCGGGCCCTGTTCGGGTCGATCGAGCGCTTCTTCGGCGTGTTGACCGAGCACTACGCCGGCGCCTTCCCGGCCTGGCTCGCCCCGGTGCAGGTCGTCGGCATCCCGATCCGCGACGACCACGCCGAGTACCTTCAGTCCTTTGTGGACCTGTTGCGGGTCGAGGGCGTGCGGGCCGAGGTGGACGCGTCCGACGACCGGATGCAGAAGAAGATCCGTACGGCTCAGCAGCAGAAGATCCCGTTCATGGCGATCGCCGGCGACCAGGACGTGGCCGACGGCACCGTCTCGTTCCGGTACCGGGACGGCTCGCAGCGCAACGGCGTGCCGCTGGCCGATGCGGTCGCCCACGTGGTCGGCGTGGTCCGCTCCCGTACGAACGCCAACTCCTTCGCCGACACCCCTTGAGCAACTCTCCACGATTGCACCGATCATGAAGTTAACGTCATGATCGGCCGGGTTTGGTGACGCTAACCTCATTATCCAGCGGATCTTGGCGATGCGTGTCGGGGGGCGGGCGTAGCGTCCGGCCCATGAGGTACGGGTTTGTGCTGCCGTCGGGCGGGGCCGCGGTCGCCGCCGATCTGGCCGTCGAGGCCGAGCGGGCGGGGTGGGACGGCTTCTTCTGCTGGGAGGGCATCTGGGCCGTCGACGCGTGGGTCAGCCTGGCCGCGGCGGCCATGCGTACGTCGACCATCCGGTTGGGGACGATGCTGACACCGCTGCCGCGCCGCCGTCCCTGGGACGTGGCGGGCCAGGCCGCCACGCTGGACAACCTGTCCGGCGGCCGGGTGATCCTGTCCGTCGGCCTGGGTGCGCCCGACGACCGCTTCTGGCTGTTCGAGGACGATCCGGGTCGCCGGGTGCGGGCGGAGATGCTCGACGAGGGTCTGGAGCTGTTGACGCTGATGTGGCGCAGCGAGCCGTTCTCGTACGAGGGCCGGCACTTCAAGGCCCGCCCGGCCACGATGATGATCCCGCCTCCGCCGGTGCAGCGGCCGCGGATCCCGATCTGGGTGGTGGGCAAGTGGCCGGCGCGCAGGTCGATGGCGCGGGCGGCCCGGTGGGACGGTTGGCTGCCCAACTACACGACGCCGGAACCGGGGATCGACCGGCCCGATCGGGAGCGGCTGGCCGAGGCCGTGGCCTGGCTGCGCGAGGAGCGCGGGCGGCTCGGGCAGCCGATGGATGGCTACGAGGTGGTGATGGAGGGCAACACACGGCCGGGGCCGGAGGCCGTGGCCGACGTTTCGGCCTGGGCCGAGGCGGGCGCCACCTGGTGGCTGGAGGCGAACTGGGAGGTGGGCGAGAAGGAGGCCGAGGAGGTCAGCCGCGCGCGCTTACGGGCCGGGCCGCCCCGGGCCTGACCGGATCGCCCTCAGCGTCCCGTGGCGATGGCCCGCAGTCGGTCCCGGTCGGTGGGCAGGTTGTTGTAGCGCAGGACCTCGTGCAGGTTGGCGTTGAACGTCCAGACGTTGTGGCTGGCCGCGATCGCCCCGACGACCCGCCGCTGGTGGTGGCTCAACGGCTCCGCCTGGTAGCCGTTGGGGAAGACGATGTCGAGCAGCGCCCTGGCCACGGAGATGGCGTCGACGGCGCCCACCCGGTCGAGCGCGGCACACAGCCGGGCCAGGTGCGCGGCGGCCTGCTCGGGCGGCAGGAGGGCGAGGGTGGTCGCCGCATCGGCCGTGGCGGAGTCCGAGCGCAGGTACAGCTCCTCGAAGCCGGTGGTGTCCAGCCGCCCGCCGAGCACGGCCAGCAGGCGGTCGACGGCGGGGGCGCTCGGCTCGGCCCGCAGCTGGAGCCAGGTCATCGCCGCGCAGAAGGCGAGCAGCGGGTCCGGGCCGATGATCCGTTCGCTCAGCCGGGCGCGGCTGGAGCCGGTGGGCTCGTGCAGGGCGAGACCGAGCAGGCCCTCCGCGGCGGCGATCCGATCGGGCGTGGACGCAATGTGCCGGCACAGGGTCTCGGCGGGCGACGCCCCGTCGGCCACCGCAAGCAGGATCATGGCCCAGTGCCGGACCCATCGGTCTGGACCGTCGGCCAGATCGGCCCAGACCGCCGTCGCGTCGCTGATCGCGGAATACACCTCGTGATAGGCGGGCTCGACACCACAGTCGCCGAAGTGCTCACCGGGGTCGGCGGCGCCGGCGGGCAGTTGCCGGCGGATCGCCTTGAGTTCGGCGGCCGCGCCCAGGTTGCCTCCACGCGTGGCCACGGCGGCGATGAAACCGAGCAGCTTGCCGCGCAGGGCTTCGTCGGTCACGCTCGGCACTATGGCCACCGCGAACCGGATCACCGGTCCGGTGGCCTCCTCGATGGTCCCCTGGTGCAGCACCGGGTCGACGAGCTGCTCGAGGGCGACGTCGAAGATCACTGGCTCGGGTCGTGACAGTCCTTTGAGGAGAAACGGGAAGTGCTCGGCGCTGCCGAAGTACGTGCGCAGCGCCGGCCAGTCGATCTCGTCGATGCCGGCCAGCCCGGGCGGCCAGGGCGCCCGTTGCCAGGTGCGAAGAGCCAGCGCGATGGTGGTCAGGTCGTGGCGCCGGTTCAGGCCCAACGAGCTTCCGGTCAGCGGCGCGAACGACACGTCCTCGCCGGTCTCCAGCAGCCGCCACGGACCCACCGGTCCACCGTGCCCGCCGTCCTGGACGACCAGACCCTCGACCACCGCCCGGTCACCGTCCAGCCCGCGCCACAGCTCCACCTCCTTGGCGTCGTCCAGCTCCGGGAAATCGTCCGCCACCGGGAGGACCACGGCCGTTCGGGTGCCGTCGGGCGCCCACCAATGCTCGCTGAGCAGCGCCCCGCCCTGTTCGACCCGCTCCCGGCACAACCGGCCGCCGGGGTGGAATGTGCGGTGGGCCACGATGTCGTCCGCCAGGGTCTCGGTCTCATTGGCCAGCTGGCCGGGCTCGCCATCGAACCGGCGGCGCAGTTGCACCTCACCGGTGGAGCCATAGTGGATCTCCTCGCGCAACGGGAAACCGTCCACGTGCGCGCGCGCGGCCCGGTCCCGGTCCCGCTCGCGGCGAAGGCGGAAGCCGTAGAAGTCCTGCCGTCGGGCCGGGCGCCCGCCGGTGAACTCGACCCGCTCCCACGACGCCAGAGCCCTGGGGTCGTCTCCCAAGGGCACCTTCCACATCCGCCAGGTGCCAACGGCCTCACCGGTACCCGGGTCCACCGTGCCCAGCAGCCATCCACCCCGCGAGCCGAGGCCGGACACCCACACCGCGCCCGGCTCGACGTTCGCCGGTCGGCGCGGCTCGGGCGCGTCCGGCCAGCGTTCGGTCATCACGTCGACGTCATGGGACAGGCGCCGGGTCAGGTCCGGCAGCCCGGCATACGCGGCGTGCGGGGCCGCGCCGCTGACGCCACCCAGACCGGCGGCCAGGCACGCCGCCACCGCCGGATGGTCGCCGTCGACCGCCGCCTCCACCAGCGGGTTGCCGCGGGATTCGTGGCCGGGGATCCGGTCGGCGACGGCCGGGTGCCGGCCGGCGCGGTGGTACTCCAACCGCACCAGGTCACCGTCCGGATGCCAGAACCGGCAGAGCCCGACCCGGGCGCCCGGGCCGATCTCCACGTCCCACTGGCCGGCGAACCACCACCCCTCGCGCGGCGAGTAGAACGCCTCGGGCGGCACGCCGTCCGGCCGGGGTGGCACCGGTTCGCCGTTCAGGCTCACCTCGTTGCCATCCCGGTCGTAAAGGCGGGTGCTCGTGCCCAGGCCGTGCACCATGTCGATCTCACAGCGCACGATCGCGGCCGGGAGGTTGGTGTCGAAGGCCCGCTCGGTCGTCGGCGCGGTGGAGCGGTAACAGGTGTCCACCCCGTGCGGCGCGCCATCCACATGCGTGCCGGCCCGGGAGGCCTCGCCCGACTCGTGGTAGCGCTCGTAGGGGCCGTGCGGCTGTCCGTGCCGGTACTCCCGCCGGCAGGCCAGCGTGCCGTCGGCCCGCCAGTAGCGGGCCGTGCCATGATCACGGCCCTGCTCGTCGACCGGTACGACCACCCACTCACCGTCGGACGGCTTCCACACAGCGTTACCGGGTACCCCGGCCGGCCGCTCGACCATGTCCCACCTCCGCGTCGGCAACCCGGCGTGGGTACCGGAGAAACGAATTCTCGAACGCGGCAGCGGTGTCCGGAGCAATCCCGGACGGGGGCTGGATCGCCCGGGATCAGGCGGTGTCGATGTCGCCGAGCAGGACCTGCTGCTGCTCGGGGTCGGTCACCTCTTCGGCCGCGGCGCGGGCCAGGGCGACGTGCTGAGCGGCCTCGGCCTCGCGGCCGGATAACCGGGCCGCGCGGGCGATCGCCTCGTGGGCGCAGCCGAGATCGTACGGGCCGAGCTTGTGCTCCTCGGCCAGGTCGAGGCTGCGGCGGGCGTGGTACAGCGCCGGCTCGGCCCGACCCAGCGCCGCGTACACCCGCGAGCACTGCCATTCGCCCCGTGCCCGGTCCACCGGTTCGCCGGCCCCGCCCCAGTGGTAGCGGCTCGCGTGCGCGGCGTGGATCATCTCGTCGTCCTCGTCGCGGGTACGGTCGGCCCGCTCGAGCAACTCCCAGACGCGGTTGAACAGCCGGGTGGCCAGGCGGCGTTCGACGCCGGGTTCGAGTGTGAAGGGCTGGGCGGGCATGGCTTCCTCCTCGTCCAGGTCGTGCCGGTCGTAGCATCAATGTCGGTCGGCCGCGGCCTGGAGGGGGAAGTCTTGACCGGCGTACCGGACAACCTGGACCGACTGTGGGCACCCGATCGGTTGGCCTATGCCACCGGAGAGGCGAGGCCCGCCGGCGGGTACGACGCGCCGTCGGGGTGCCCGTTCTGCCTCGCACCCACGCGACCTCCAGACGTTGGGCTCGTGGTCGCCCGCGGGAAGATGGTCTTCGCGGTGCTGAATCTGTATCCCTATAACCCGGGCCATCTTATGGTCTGCCCGTACCGCCACGTGGCCGACTTCACCGATCTGGAACCTGACGAGACGCTGGAACTCGCGCAGTTCACACAGGCCGCGATGCGAGTGGTACGCAGGGTGAGCGGCCCGCACGGATTCAACCTGGGAATGAACCAGGGTCACGCGGGCGGGGCCGGCATCGCGGCCCACCTGCACCAGCACGTGGTGCCCCGGTGGGCCGGCGACACCAACTTCATGCCGGTGGTCGGGCACACGAAGGTCCTGCCGCAGCTGCTCACGGACACCCGGGCGCTGCTGGCCAAGGCCTGGGAGGAGTTGGACTCGGCCGCGGACGGTGGTGCCCGGCGGTCCCGATCGACCGCGCGCCGGCCCGCGAAGTCCACCGCGAAGAAGGCGACCGCGAAGAAGGCGACCGCGAAGAAGGCCGCCTCGCCCGCGAAGCGGGTGCCCCGCTCATCCTCGAAGGGTTGAGCGGGGCACCACCGTACCGTCGCCTCAGAGCCGTCCGGCGCCGGCGCCCGCCCGTACCATCGATGGAACATTGGCCGCGTTGTCCAATGTGTACTGATAGTAGGCGCCGGGCTCGGCCACGCCACCGTTCGTCTCGCACGGGCCGGAGCCGACGAACACGTTGGCCCGCTGGACCAGGCGGCCGGGGCCGCTGTCGGCGTACCCACTGGCCGAGAAGCACGGGAACGGCACGGTCTCGAAGTAGTTGCCCTCGACGAGCACGCCACCGTTCATTGTGGACGCTACGCCGTAGAGTTCGTTGCTGAGGAAGTAGTTGTTGTATACGTGCACCGGCTCGCCGAACCGGACCCGAGGGTGACGCTGGCGGCTGTTGTTGAAGAAGTTGTGGTGCAACGTCACCTTGAGGTGCCCGACGTCCGTGGACGACGCCCCGTCGGAGTGGCTGATCAGCATCGACTTGTCGGTATGGTCGAAGTGGTTCCACGAGACCGTGACGTAGTCCGCCCCGCGCACGATGTCGATCGACCCGTCGATCGGGCCCCGGAACGTGTTGTGGTCGATCCAGATGTGGTGCGACTCCTGGCCGACGTTGACCGCGTCGTCCTCGGCATTGGTGAACGTGATGTTCCGGATGATCACGTTGGAGGAGCGGTAGAAGTCGAACCCGCCGCCGTTGACGACCGCGTTACCGCCCAGCCCGATGATCGTCTTGTTCGGACGGACGCCCTGCTTGCTCGTGATGTTGATCGTGCCCTGGATCTGGATGACCATGGGGCCGATGGTGTCGATCGCGGTGAGAAGTTGGTCGGTGGTGCTGACCGTGACGACCGGACCACCGGCGCCGCCCGACGTTCCGTTGAGTCCGAGCGCGTTGACCGACGCGAAGCCGTTGGCCACATTGGGGCCGGGCGGGACCGTGGTGGTCGGCGGCCGCGTCGTGGTCGGCGGCCGGGACGTGGTGGTCGGCGGCCGGGACGTCGTGCCGGACGGCGTGCTGGTCGAACCCGGCACGGTCTCGACGAGGACGTCGTCGAAGCTCGCGCTCGCATTGAACGTCGCCATGCCGATGTTGCCGGCGGCGAACTGGTTGTCGGTGGCCAGCAGGAGCGCGCCCCCGTTCACCGAGCCGCGCAGCGTGGTGCCGCTGACCTCGAGCCGGAGCGTGTACCAGGTGCCGAGGGTGACGGTCACCGGAGCGGACGCCAGCGTCGTGCCGGTGCCGCCCACGAGCTTCTTCAGCTCGACGACATTGCTTGAACGCAGCGCCAGGTAGTAGTAGCTCGTGTTCGACTGCGCCCGGGCGAGTACCGCGGCGAAGCGGTTGGTGCCGTTGAACGCGGTCGGGCGCACCCGTACGGTGACCGCGTAGTCGGTCCACGAGGAGGAGCCGGCTCGGGCCCTCGCGTCGGAGCTCGTGCCGGACTGGCGCAGCACCTGCGACCCGTCGGCGGTGACCGACCAGGTACCGCCGGAGGTGGTCCAGCCGGTCGAGTTGCCGTCCTCGAAGTCGTCGGAGAAGAGCGTGGCCGCGAGCGCGTAGCTGCTCATCGTGACGATGGCGACGATCAGCGCGGTCGCCGCGGTGGCGGCGGCCCACGCGCGCACGGCGACGCGTCGCCGGTGGGCGAGTCTGGTGGTCATGGGTCTCGAGCCTTTCGCAGGGGCGGGCAGGGAGGGAAAGCGCTTTCCCATGACACCGGCTCCACACTAGACATCGGGATCGGCCCATGTCAATCGGTCCCTTTCGCGCGCGTCCCGCTTCGGGCCTGCCTCGGCCCGCCTCCGGTCTACCTCGGCCCGCCCGCCCGTGGCGTTGCCTACGGAAGGCCGGCCGGCCGCCAAGATCGTCACAACTGCACGACAGTTGTGGTCTCAACAGCGGTGTGAGGGCACAACTGCAAGGCACTTGTGCGGATCTTGGGCCTGGCGGGCGGTTGGCGCGGACGGCCGGCGTGGTCCGCAAGATCTCCACGATCATGAGGGTACGGACCCAGAATGGCGCCGATCATGACCTTAAGTTCATGATCGGCGCCAT
>Ga0307415_100000041_pt1 | contig 55710 bp, 46 predicted proteins | sample DK1Cmetagenome_FD_204524 | JGI IMG/M metagenome (GOLD analysis project Ga0307415, IMG submission 204524) | Maize rhizosphere microbial communities from greenhouse at UC Davis, California, United States - DK15-C-2 | ecosystem: Host-associated > Plants > Roots > Rhizosphere > Soil | place: USA... | reverse complement strand
TCGCCGAGATGCTGATGCGCATGTACCTGCGGTGGGCGGAGCGGCACGGGTACTCCACCGAGGTGTACGACACCTCCTACGCCGAGGGCGCGGGCCTGAAGTCGGCCACGTTCGCGATCAAGGCCCCGTACGCGTTCGGAACGCTGTCGGTCGAGGCGGGCACGCACCGCCTCGTCCGCATCAGCCCGTTCGACAACCAGGGCCGCCGGCAGACCTCGTTCGCGGCCGTCGAGGTGGTGCCCGTGGTCGAGCAGTCCGACGAGATCGACATCCCGGACGACGAGCTGCGCGTGGACGTCTACCGCTCGTCCGGGCCGGGCGGGCAGGGCGTCAACACGACCGACTCGGCGGTCCGCATCACGCACCTGCCCACCGGCATCGTCGTCAGCTGCCAGAACGAGCGCTCGCAGCTGCAGAACAAGGCCACCGCGATGAACGTGCTCAAGGCCAAGCTGCTGGACCGGCGGCGCGCCGAGGAGCAGGCGAAGATGGACCTGATCCGCGGCGATGTGGCCGGCTCGTGGGGTGATCAGATGCGCTCCTACGTGCTGCATCCGTACCAGATGGTCAAGGACCTGCGCACGGAGCACGAGACCCCGAATCCCACCGCGGTTTTCGACGGTGAGATCGACCCGTTCATCGAGGCCGGCATCCGGTGGCGCAAGCAGCGGGAGTTGGCCGCCACGCGCTGATCACCCAGGGTGATCGCTGCCGAGTCTTCCAGTTTGACGGGGTACGGGGGCTTGATCCGCGTGTCGCATTCTCCGGGCACCGCCGGCGATCGTGATCCCTGTGATGTGCAGCACGAACGGGCTCCGACGGCCTGGCCGGCCATCGTCCGGACGGGCAGGCGTTTGGGGTAATTCGGCTACCCGCACACGATGAGATTTGGCCTCCCAGTTACACCGCGTAGACTCTCGACCCGTGATTGCGCTAGAGCACGTGACCAAGACGTACCCCAAGGCTTCCCGGCCCTCGATCAACGACGTGTCGGTGTCCATCGAAAAGGGGGAATTCGTCTTCTTCATCGGTCCCTCCGGCTCCGGCAAGTCCACGATCGTCAAGCTGCTGCTGCGCGAGATCCAGCCGACGAAGGGCAAGGTCTACGTCAACAGCCGCGAGGTCGGGAACATGCGCTCCTGGCGCATCCCGCACTTCCGCCGCTCCATCGGCTGCGTCTTCCAGGACTTCCGGCTGCTGCCGAACCGGACCGCGTACGAGAACGTCGCGTTCGCCCTCGAGGTGATCGGCAAGACGCAGGCGGTGGCCCGCCGCGTCGTGCCCGAGGTGCTGGAGCTGGTCGGCCTCGGGGGCAAGGAGCACCGGTACCCCCAGGAGCTGTCCGGCGGTGAGCAGCAACGGGTCGCCGTCGCCCGGGCGTTCGTGAACCGGCCACTGATCCTGCTGGCCGACGAGCCCACCGGAAACCTCGACCCCGACACCTCGATCGAGATCATGCGGCTGCTGGACCGGATCAACCGCACCGGCACGACGGTGGTCATGGTGACCCACGACTCCAACATCGTGAACCAGATGCGCCGCCGCGTCGTTGAGATTGAGACCGGCAAGATCGTCCGTGACCAGCCGCGCGGTGTCTACGGCTGATAGCCACCCTCGTCCCCGAGCCGCCAGCTAGTTCAGGCCGCCGCCCTGGGAAGGAAGCCTCCCGATGCGTTTAAAGTACGTCCTCTCCGAGGTCGCCGTCGGATTGTGGCGTAACGTCACGATGACGATCGCCATGATCATTACGATGGCGGTGTCGCTCACCCTGCTTGGCGCGAGTGTGCTGCTCTACCTGCAGGTCGACAAGATGCGGCAGGTGTACTACGAGCAGGTCGAGGTCACGATCTTCCTGAAGACGCAGGAGTCGTCAACGGCTCAGCGCGACGCCATCGATGCCGATCTCAAGGTTGACGAACTCGTCGACACGTACGACTTCGAGACCAAGCAGGAGGCGTACGAGCGGTTCAAGGAGATCTACTCCGCGGTGCCCGAGCTGATCGCGCAGACGAAGCCGGAATCGCTGCCGGAGTCGTTCCGGGTCAAGCTCAAGAATCCCGACACCTTCAACGAGTTCAGCGCCCGGTACAAGGGGCGTGAGGGCGTCGACACGATCATCGACCAGAAGGCGCTGGTGGAGAAGGTCTTCTCGGTCATAGGGTCGCTCCAGACCTTGGCGTTGATCATCGCCATCGTCCAGGGCGTCGCCGCGCTCATGCTGGTGATCAATACGATCCAGATCGCCGCGTACAGCAAGCGACGAGAAGTGGCGGTGATGAAGCTTGTCGGCGCGTCGAACTGGTTCATCCAGGCACCGTTCGTGCTCGAGGCGGTCGCCGCCGGCCTCATAGGCGCGATCTTCGCGTACGCCACGCTCGTCATCGCGAAGATCTATGTCTTCGACGGCGCGCTGGAGCCGCTCACCGCCGTGCTGACACCGATGCCATGGGGCAACGTCCATCTGATGTTGCCGCTGTTGGCCGGGGCCGGCACGATCGTCAGCTCCGTCACCGGCTGGTTCGCCCTCCGCTTCTACATCCGCGTCTAGCTTCCAGCCCGTCGCAGATGCCGCCGATCATGGACTTAGGTCCATGATCGGCGCGGTTTGAGGTCCCTAGCTCCATGATCGGCGGCGAGTTCGGCCGCGGTGGACGGCTTGTCGCGACGTTGTCCAGGCTTTGGTTTGCCTTAATTGTTGGCCCTCGACATCGCCGGCCGTCCACGGGACGGGTGATACTGCCGGGAGTCCCGCGACCCTACGGGCGGGAGGTGACGGTGGTGCGTACCCGCGGATTGGTCGTGTCCGTCGCCGCCGGCATCGCGCTCCTTCTCGTCGCGGCGCCGGCCGCCGCCGATCCCCGGGACGACAAGGCCCGGGTGGACCGCCAGATCGCCAGAACCAGGGCCGCCCTCGAAGCCTCCACCGAACGGGTGGAGACGGCCGCGCTCGCCCTCGAGGATGCCAATCGTCGTCTGCCCGCGGTGCAACAGCGGCTGGCCGAGGCTCGGGCGGCGCTGGCCGACGCGCGAACCGTGGCCCGCGGTGCCGCCACGACCGCGCAACGGGCGGCGGAGGCACTGGCCGGAGCGAGCCGTGCGCTCAACCGGGCCGCCGTCCGGGTCGACCAGACCCGGGAGCAGATATCGGAGTACGCGGCGAGCGCCTACCGTGGGCGGGATCTGGCGACCCTCGACGCGCTGCTCACGGTCGGCAACCCGGGCGACTTCGTGGCCGGGCTGACCTACCTGGAGCACGTGGCCCAGGGACGGGCCGACGCCCTCGAGGCGGGTACCCACGCCCGGGAGGCGGCCGAGTCGGCCCGGGCCCGCCAGCAGGTCCGCAAGCGGGACGCCGACCAGGCGCGTCGGATGTCGGAGGCGGCGGTGCGGCGGGCCGCCGAGGCCGAGGCGGGGGCGGCCACGGCCGAACGGGAGGTCCGCGCCGTGGTCCGCCAGCGCGAGGACGCGCTGCGGGTCGCCGAGGACGAGCGGGACGCCACCGAGGCCCGGTACAAGGAGCTGCAGGCGGAGAGCGCCCGGATCGCCGCCGCGATCCGCAACCGGGCCGCCGGCGGGGGACCGACGGTCCGGCCCGGCGCGCGGCTGTTGATGCCGGTCAACGGCTGGAAGACCAGCGACTTCGGCATGCGCCTGGATCCGGTGTACGGGGTGTACCGCCTTCACGCCGGCGTGGACCTCGCCGCGCCGGGCGGTGCTCCGATCCGGGCCGCGGCGGCGGGCGAGGTGCTCCGGGCGGGCTGGAACGGCGGGTACGGCAACTACACGTGCCTCTACCACGGCCGGTTCGAGGGGAAGGGCTTCGCCACCTGCTACGCCCACCAGTCCGCGATCGGGGTGCGAACCGGTCAGCAGGTCCGGCAGGGCCAGGTGATCGGCCGGGTCGGCACCACCGGTGCGTCCACGGGCGATCACCTCCATTTCGAGGTCCGCCTCAACGGCGACCCGGTCAACCCCCTGCCGTGGCTGCCGTCCTGCCTCTGCTGATACTGGATTGATCGAACCGCACCACCGTGGTTGGCTTTAGCCACCGGGGTGATTTATGATATTCGCGAACTTTCCGGCAAAGGTGGGGTAAAAGGGCATGCCGCGGGAGAAGGGGCGCAAGGTGATCGCGTCCAACCGCAAGGCCCGGCACGACTACACCATCCTCGACACCTTCGAGGCGGGTATCGCCCTCACGGGCACCGAGGTCAAGTCGCTGCGGGCGGGCCGGGCGTCGCTCGTCGACGCGTACGCCCAGGAGAAGGACGGCGAGATCTACCTGCACGGCCTGCATGTGCCCGAATACGCCCAGGGGACGTGGACCAACCACGAGCCGCGGCGGACGCGGAAGCTGCTGCTCAACCGGTACGAGATCGACCGCCTGATCGGCAAGACGAGGGAGAGCGGCCTGACCCTCGTACCCCTGTCGCTGTACTTCAACGACGGTTGGGCGAAGGTCGAGATCGCGCTGGCCCGCGGCAAGAGGTCCTACGACAAGCGCCACGCACTGGCGCAGCGCGACGCCGAACGGGAGATCAACAGGTCTTTGGGACGACGGGGGAAGGGCGCGGAGTAGGCGTGGGTACCACACGGGGGGCGGGTCCGGCGGGGCCCGGGGACGATCACGACCGCACGACACATTTGTGGGCGGTCCGGCCCGTGGACCCGGATCGAAGCGACGAGGGCGGCCAGATCACGGTGGGTTCGCGCCTGGTCGTGTCGGCCGTGGTCGCCGGCGCCGCTACCGCGCTGGCGGCCACGTGCCTGTTGTGGCCCAACGCCTTCCTGCCGGGAGTCGGTCGGGACGCGCTCGGAGCCGCCCAACGGGAGGGCACCGCCCAGGTCGGCTCCGGCCCCGGGGAGGAGCCTCCGGCCGTCGCCGGCGACGGAACGCGGCCGTCTCCGACGCCGGGTCCACCGACGGCCACCGCCGCGCCGGCATCCGGGTCAGCGCCTTCCGCCTCGTCGACGCCCCTGGCATCGGCACCGCCGTCCGCGCCCCCGTCATCGACCGCTCTGCCGTCGACCGGCACGCCATCCCCGACCGACCCACCCGGCACGGAGCCGCCGCCGACCACCGCCGCGCCTTCGGCCACCGCCACCGGTGTACCGCCCACGACTCCAAATCCGGCCTCCGCGACCCGGACCTCCGAGCCGGTCGTCCCGCGGCCAGCCCTTCCGCCGCCGCCGAACGCGTCGAACACGCCGACGGTGGCCGTTCTCTCCACACCGGTCGTGCCGCTGCCGGCCCTCCCGCGGCCAACCGTGGCGCTGCCGCGAGATCCGGCATCCACCGCGTCGGGCCTGCCGCGGCCTACCGTGTCGATCACCGGACTGCCGGATCTTGGCTTGCCCGCGGTGCCGATTCTGCCCGATCTGCCGGGCTTGATCGAGTTGCCCGGCTTGCTGGGCCAGGCCGTGGTGGACGAGATCGTGATCCGTTATGGGGATGAAAGCGTCGCCCGTCGGCGTTAGTCTGTGTGGCGCCGCGCAAGCGGTGTGTTCCATCCGAGGGGGGTGACAGGTTTCGACTGCGGACGTTGAGTCAGGGGAAGCGAGCCGAGGAAGCCGACGTCGTCTCGTGAATCGTCGTCGGAAAACAACAAGCGCCAACATGAAGCGCACCAACCTCCGCCTCGCTGCTTAAGCGACGTAGGAGGTTTGTCGGACTGGGAGGGCCCACGGCCCAGATCTCCGGCATCAGCTAGTGGGCTGGCCAATTCGGTCCTGTCGCGGGGCCGATGCGGTGAGATCAATCGCGGCTGGGCCCGTCACACCGACTCGCTCACGTGATCGGTGGGGCCGAGTAGAGGCACAGTGAGCTGCGCTCGGAGAAGCCCTGGTGATGCGCCGGAGGACCCGGGTTCGATTCCCGGCACCTCCACCCGAGGTTCAGCAAGAAGGGCGCCGATCATGAAGTTAACCTCATGATCGGCGCCCCTTTTTGTCCGTAACTTCATGATCAGTGGGCCGATGCGAGAGATTTTTCGGATACTCACAGCGACTAGGGGCTAGACACAACGGGAGGTATGGCAGCAACATCGTCTGGGAGCCCTCTTGCCCGGTACCGGTCCTAGGAGGTGCGCCATGTCGGTGACGCCGTACTCACACCTCGACCACGCTTGGAACGCGGGACGGATCCCCCTGGGGGAGACCATTCGCGACCTGGCCCGGACTCTCGTCGGGCCGGCGGAGCCAGATTCGTGGCAGGAACACCTCCAAGCGCTGCTCCGCCCGCTGCAGGAGGCGTTCGCCGCCCACCGGGCCGCGACCGAGGGCGACCACGGTCTGTACGCGGAGGTGATCCTCGAGGCGCCCCGGCTGGTCAACGCGGTCGATGGTCTCGTGGCCGAGCACTACCAGATCGGGTCCGCGATGGAGCGCCTCGCCGCGGTCGCCAGCGAGGTCAGCGCCGACGCCGAGCTGCTGCGCCGGGAGGCGATGGAGGTCCTGGACGGGCTCGCCCAGCACCGCCAGCGCGATTCCGACCTGGTCTACGAGGCGTACGCGACGGACATCGGCGGCGAATAGCACTTCGACGAGCTTGCGAGTCGAACAACCAGCTCTTACGGTCCGCTGACCGCCACGCCCCGAGCGTGTCCGCCCCCCGGCCGCGGATCTACCCTCGGCTGATGGGCCAGCACGTTCTCGTCGTCGACGACGATCCCACCGTCAGCGACGTCGTCCGCCGCTATCTGGAGCGGTCGGACTTCGACGTCACGCTGGCCGTCGACGGCCAGCAAGCGTTGGCCGCCGCCGCCCAGCACCGGCCCGACCTGGTCGTGCTGGACCTGATGCTGCCGGGCCTGGACGGTCTCGAGGTGTGCCGCCGGTTGCGTACCCGAGATCCCGACCTGCCCGTGGTGATGCTCACGGCGCTGGGTGAGGAGTCCGACCGGGTGCTCGGACTGTCGCTGGGGGCCGACGACTATGTGACCAAGCCGTTCTCGCCGCGCGAGCTCGTGCTGCGCGTGCAGTCGGTGCTGCGCCGCTCGCGGCGCCCGAGCGACTCGGCCCCCGGTGAATTGGAGACCCTCATCGATGGCGATCTCGTTCTCGATGTACGGCGGCGGGTGGCCCGCTTGCGCCAGCGGGAGCTGGCCCTGACCGTACGGGAATTCGACCTGTTGCTGTTCCTCTTGCGCAATCCGGGTCGGGCGCACCGGCGCGAGGAGCTGCTCGAGGCCGTCTGGGGGTGGACGTTCGGTGATCAGTCCACTGTGACCGTCCACGTGCGCCGGCTGCGCGAGAAGATCGAGGACGATCCGGCCACGCCGCGGCGGATCCTCACCGTGTGGGGCGTTGGCTACCGGTACGAGGTCGAGGTCCCGCGGTGAAGGACATCATCACCATCTTCCTCGTGGCCCTGGCCGGCGCGCTCGCGATCGCGGTCCCCGGATGGCTGGTGCTGCGGGCCCTGCGCCGCCGGTCCATCACCGTGCACATCTTCGTCCTTGTCGGCGTGACCGTGCTGGCCGTGCTGGCCGGCATCGTGGGCGTCGCCGAAGCGATGTTCATCAGCGAGCACGACCTGCAGGTGCTGGCCATCGTGGTGGCCATGGCCGGGGTCGTGAGCGTCGGCGTCGGGCTCTGGCTCGGTCGACGGCTGGCCGCGGACGCGATGTGGGCGGCCGAGGCGCGCCTGCGTGAACGCCGGATCGAGGCGAGCCGCCGGCAGCTCGTGGCCTGGGTGTCGCACGACCTGCGTACCCCGCTCGCCGGACTACGCGCGATGGCCGAGGCGCTCGAGGACGGCGTGGTGGGGGACGTGGAGACCGTCGCCGAGTACCACCGCCGCATCCGCACCGAGACCGACCGGATGGCCAACCTCGTCGACGACCTGTTCGAGCTGTCGCGCATCAACGCCGGGGCGCTGCGGCTGTCGCTGGAGTCGGTCTCGCTCGGCGACGTGGTCTCCGACGCGGTGGCCTCGGCGTCGCCGGTGGCGGCGGCCCGCGGCGTGCGGGTGGTGGCGGCCGAGGCCGGATGGCCCACGGTGCGCGGCAGCGAACCGGAGCTGTCCCGCGTGGTGGCCAACCTGCTCCGAAACGCGATCCGGCACACGCCGTCGGACGGGACCGTGAGCCTCACCGGCGGCCGCGACGAATCCGGCGGCTGGCTCGCCGTCACCGACGGGTGCGGCGGGATTCCGGAGGCCGACCTGCCGCAGGTCTTCGACGTCGCGTTCCGCGGTGCCGCCGCCCGTACCCCGGTGACGGCCGGCGACGGCGCCGGCGGCGGCCTGGGCCTGGCGATCGTTCGCGGGTTGGTCGAGGCGCATCGGGGCGAAGTCAACGTGACCAACGTGCGGGGCGGCTGTCGCTTCCTGGTCCGCCTCCCGGCCTGAGCGGCCCCTCGTCCCCCCGGGTCGTCAGGCGGCCGGGGGCGGGTCGATGCCGTCGAGGGCGTGGTGGCAGGAACAGTCGGCACCCTCGGGCAGCGCCGCCGCCACGTCCAGCAGCAGCGTGCGAAGACGGGCGGTGTTCTCACCGAAGACGCGGAACACCTCCTCCTGGGTGACGCCCCGTTCTCCCTCGACGCCGGCGTCGAGGTCCGTGACGAGGGCGATCGCGGTGTAGCAGACGGCCAGCTCGCGGGCCAGGACCGCCTCGGGGTGACCGGTCATGTTGACCAGGGCGCCGCCCATGTTCGCGTACCAGCGCGACTCCGCCCGCGTGGAGAACCGCGGGCCCTCGATGACGACCATCGTGCCGCCGTCGACCAGCTCGAAGCCGGTCCGCTCGGCGACCGTGCGGACCACCGACCGGCCGGTCGGGCAGTACGGGTCGGCGAAACTTACGTGGGCGGCGCCGCTGTCGTAGTACGTCTGCACCCGTCCGGACGTGCGGTCGATGAGCTGATCGGGGAGCACGAACGTGCCCGCGCCGAGGTTCGGCCGGAGCCCACCGACGGCGCACGGAGCGAGGATCTGCCGGACGCCGATCTCGCGGAGGGCCCACAGGTTCGCCCGGTAGGGGATCCGATGCGGCGGAAAGCGGTGGTCGCGACCATGCCGGGGGAGGAAGGCCACCGACCGTCCGCCCACCTTGGCCAGCGTGATGGGGTCCGACGGCGCGCCGTACGGCGTGTCGACGGCGTGTTCCTCCGCGTCCTCCAAGAGTGAATACAAACCGGACCCGCCGATGACGCCAACATCCGCCAGCACTGTCACGGGCCAGACTCTAACCGGAGGCCCGACCGCAGGCTATGGTGCGAGGTACCCGCCGGTCGTGCGGGCCTGATACAACGACGGTGGCAGCCGGACCCTGACATGGTGAGTGAGCCGAACGTGACGAGGGGGCGAGCGATGGAGCCTCTGGTGGGGCATCTCCTCGTCGCCACCCCGGGCCTGCGCGACCCGAACTTTGAGCGGACCGTGGTGCTGCTGGTGGCCCATGAGGACGGTGGGGCGCTGGGGGTCGTGCTCAACCGGGCCACCGAGGTGCCGGTCTCCGAGGTGCTGGGCCCGTGGGGCGGCATCGCCAGCGAGCCTCCGGTCGTTTTCGAGGGCGGCCCGGTCCAGCCCGAGGCGGCGATCTGCCTGGCCCGGGTCACGTCCGGGACGGTCGACACCCGCGGCTTCAGTCGGGTCGAGGGCACGATCGGCACCGTCGACCTCTCCGCCGATCCCGACACCCTGCGCGACCAGCTGATCGAGGTCCGGGTCTTCGCCGGGTACGCCGGCTGGTCGCCCGGGCAGCTCGAGGAGGAGATCGCCACGGGCTCGTGGCTGGCCTTCAAGGCCCTGCCCAGCGACGCCTTCACCGACCGGCCGGACGATCTCTGGTCCATGGTCCTGCGCCGCCAGGGCGGTATGTACGCGGCCGTGGCCATGTACCCGTCCGACCCCACCCTGAACTGATCTCACCTCGGCCCGCCGCGAGCGGGTTCCGGTCGGGCCGGAGCAGGGTGGCGCGGTGACCGGTGCGCGGGGCCGTGTGTAGTATTGCGCCGGTGCCTGCCTCGGGCGGGCACGCGGGGCCGTGGCGCAGCTGGTAGCGCACCACACTGGCAGTGTGGGGGTCAGGGGTTCGAGTCCCCTCGGCTCCACCCCGACGATGTCGCAGGTCAAGCACCGTCCACCTGGACGGTGCTTCACTCTTCACGGGCCCTTTAGCTCGCCGTGTGCCCACCACGCGCCCAACGTCTCGAAGAAACTACTCCGGGCCTCATGCTGCCGTGTCCGCGTCCCGGGCTTCGTTGATGGGTGCATCCAACGCCGCGGCTATCGCCTGATCGCGATCTCGCGTTGCCTGCTGGTAGACCATGGCAGCCTGAGGGCTGGCGTGGCCGATGCGGGCCATCAGCTCCTTGAGCGTCGTCCCGCTCTGCGCCGACCACGTGCTTCCCGTGTGCCGCAGGTCATGAAGATGTAGGCCAACTGTTCCGGTATGCCGGCCGACGTAAGTGCGCGCTTCCACACGCGGTTGAAGTTCCGCCGACGAGGGATGCCTCGCTGCGGACCGACGAACAGCCGACCATCCAACCCACGTTCGGCGTAATGGGTCAAGTGCCGTTCCATGTCCGTCCGCAAGGTCGCCGGAAGGTGGATCGGTCGCTTGCCAGCCTCGGACTTTGGGTCGTCGTCAATCTGGCTACCGCCTCCAGCTCCGCCGTGGACTTGCGGACCCCGCAGTTCCATTGCGGACAGATCCACGTTACGGCGCCGAAGCGCAACCAGCCCGCCAAAAATCTTAGGCAGTGCCCCGTGGAGTGGTGGGCTTTGAGGGTTGATCCTCGGCGCCTACTCGCCGCTATCGAACACGGCGATGCGCCCAGTATCGCTGGTGGGCTTCAACTCGGGCACTCGATCTCATCGGCGCTCGGGCAGTTGTAGACATCCGCGCACCCACAGTCCCACCGCACGCGGCGCCACGCGCCCGAGATCCTCTCAGTCAACTCCGGCCACGGCGACTCCACGCCGCCATTCTCTCGACCACGCCTTGGGGTTGACAACGACATTGAGATTCGTCCAGTAGGGCGCTCCACCCGGACAACCCAGGCACGGCCCGGCGGGCAAAGCCCACACGGCCGGGGACGGCCTGTTTGATCAAGAAGAACCCAGAACCTTCCGTCTCCGGCGGGGCCGGCCTCTTGGCCAGACAGGACAGCGCCCACACGCTACCGGTAGCAGCACGGCGCAGCGTGGGCGAGTCACGCAGCACGGCCTCCATCCAGATCCAGCCGAGGCCCACACGAACCACCTCGGCAAGGCCCAATACCCGCGATCAGCAGTTGTACTGGAATTCGAAGCTGACGAAGTCCGAACTCACAGCCAGCCCCCCTCCGACGTAACTGATGCGACTGTTCACCACAGCCTGATACCTGTGCCCACAGGTAGCCCGAAATGCAGGCGAGTAATTTTGAAACCGTGAAGTACTCGGACAAGCGCCGCCGCCAAAACTACCGCAAAAGAAGTCGCTATAGAGTGATTGACCGGTAGTGTTGTTGCGGATCTTCACGGTTTGACTGATACCCTGGCATCTCACCAGCGTCCCGCTGGGCCGCTGGCAATACGATTGGCCCTGACCGCTCATTGTGACGTCGCGGTCCACATTTCGGCCACGGAAAACGTCGGCACAGTGAACCGCTTCGTCGCCGGACACGCTCGGCACGCCGAACTCCTGGCATCGGTGAGTGCCAGGTACCGGCTCCGCATGTACTGCATTAGCACCTACGGACGTCGTCAACAGGACAGCGACAACAACTACGGCCGCCCGTGCACAGAAGCCCCTCACACGCAATCCATCCTCTCCTTACTTGCTCGTCGGCACGAGCGAGTACTCGGCTCGACGAGGTACGGAAACAATGCCACGAAGAGTCTAAAGGCGATAAACCCGGGGTCAAGATCGCAGCTCACAGTCGCCGGTCAATTGCCTCTAGGCTGCCGGTCAGGAGGCCCGGTTATTGCGACTTTTGTGGGATAAATTCCCTTTGATCGGTGTCATCCTGAAGGCATCGGCCGAGGGCTGTCCGACCGGAGGGGGCTGGCGGCTATTGACCCAACACCCCAAGCACGCGGATGGGGCTGGCGTGGGAATGAGGTTCATGGGTGACCAACGAGTGACGACGCATCCGAACGGTGGTCCACGTAGCCAACCTGCAGCGAACGCCCGCGTCGCCCTGTCGCAGGCGAAGGTCCTGGTCCCAGGATCTCGATGGGGTCGTTCGCGACGAAGTCCGTCGTGTGCGTCCTGGCCACCCCGCGCTCGATCAGCCCAGGCCGTCGCCAGCCGTCGAACGATGACCAATGCTCACCAACGACACCTGTTGACTACGGTCAGAGCCGCTGGCAACCGTGCGCGCTTCGACCGTCCGCGCAGGTGGCGACGGCGGCGTGACACCGCCGCGCTATCGCTGGCTCGATCACGTGGCGGTTGTGAGGGCGGCGAGCTTCGTCCGGACGACGTCGGCGTCGCCGTGGCGGAGCTCGGTGAGGATGTCCAGGGCCTGACGCCAGGCGTCGCCGGCCGCCACGGTCGCCCCGGCCGCGTGGTGCGCGTCGCCGAGGCGCGTCAGGGTGGCCGCCAGTTCGTACCGGTCGTCCTGGTTGCGGTAGACGGCCACCGCTCGCTCGTAGCACGCGGCCGACTTGGTGTGCTGGCCCGCGCGGTGGTGGGCCATACCCAGGCTGTCCCAGGTGTTGGCCTCGCCGATGGGATCGGATACGCGTTGGAACAGCGCCAGTGCCTGCGTGCAGGTGGCGATCGCCTCCGCGTGCTGGTCGAGCAGCGACTGGAACCAACCGATCGCGTTGAGCGCGAACGCCTCTCCGCGCACATCGCCCGCTTCGCGGAACATCGCCAGGGCACGGGTGGTGTGGTCGAGGGCCTCCGGCACCCGGCCCTGTCGCCAGAACAAGAACTGGAGACTGGTAAGCACGTCGGCCGCCCCGACGGCGTCGCCGGCCTGCGTGCAGAGATCCAGAGCCTGGTCCAGGTCGCGGTGGGCATCGTCGGCTTGGCCCAGCATCGTGTGGGTATGGCCCAGCGCCCGGTAGGCCGCGGCCCGGACCCGGAGATCGCCGAGGTGGTCGGCGGCCCGCTGCGCGGTCAGCCAGATGTCGGCCCGAGCCCGCCATTCGCCGCGGCGCCGCAGTTGCGTATCCAGAAACCACGCCAGGTGCCACGTGTGCGAGTCGAATCCACAGTGGTCGGCCTGATCCAGGCAGGCGACGAGGACGGCCCGTTCCGCCGTGAGCCAGGCCAGGGCCTGCGGAAGGTCGGCGGGACGCTCCGGTGTGACTCCCGGCGCCGGCGGCGACAGGGGCAGCGGCATCTCGTTGCGGCTCGGGCTGAAGAGGCGGTCGGCTGCCTGCGCGCTGTGCGTGTAGTGGTCCAGGACGCGGATCGCGGCGGCGCGCCGATCGTCGGGCGGATCGCCGTTTTGCGCGAGCTCGCCGGCGTAGCTTCGAAGTAGGTCGTGGAACGCGTACCGGCCCGGGGGGCCCTCGCCCACCAGGTTGGCCCGCCTCAGCTCGGCGAGGATGCCGCGGATCTCGGCGAGGGACTGGCCGGCCAGGCTCGCCGCGGCCGCCGCCGAGATGTCGGGTCCTGGATGGACGCCGAGCAGTCGGAACAGCCGGGCCGCCGGTGCGGTCAGCGCCGCGTACGACCAGGAGAACACGGCCCGCACCTGCCCGCTCGCGTCGCCGGTGTCGAAGGCATCGAGCCGCTGGCCGGCGCCGTCCAGCTCGGCCGCGACCGCCGTCAGCATGAAGCCGGTCTGCCGGGCGCGAGCGGCGGCGATGCTCAGCGCGATCGGCAGGCGGGCGCAGGCAGCCACCAGCATCGCCAACGCCTCCGGCTCGGCCGCCACGCGGTCGTGCCCGAGCCGGGCCGCCACCAGCTCGCGCGCCTCATCGACGGGCAGGACGTCCAGCCGCAAGGGATGGGCGTTCTCGGCCGCGACCAGCCCGGTGAGCTCGTTGCGGCTGGTCACCAGCGTCACGCAGCCGCCACTTCCGGGCAGCAGAGGACGCACCTGCTCGGTGTCGCGCGCGTTGTCCAGCAGCACGAGCATCCGCCGGTCGGCCAGCAGGCTGCGGTACAGGGCGGTCTGCGCCTCCAGGCCGGCCGGAATCTCGTCGGCCGGGACGCCGAGCGCGTCGAGGAATGCCCGGATCGCCTCGGCCGGCGCCAACGCCCGCCCGCGCTCGTCGAAGCCCCGCAGGTTCACGTAGAGGTGTCCGCCCGGAAACCGGTGGGCGACCCGGTGCGCCCAATGCAGCGCCAGCGTGGTCTTGCCCACGCCGGGCGTACCCGTCACGACACCCAGCCTGTGGCCGCCCGCGGTGCCATCGGCCCTGGCGGTCCGGACGAACAGCGCGTCGAGGACCTCCAAGGCCTCCCGCCGACCCACGAAGCCGTCGAGGTCGGCCGGCATCTGCGCGGGGACCGGCGGCCCCGCCGCCCGGGGCACCGACCGCTGGTCATCCCCGTGCAGGACCTCCTGGTGCGCCGCCCGTAGGTCCGACCCCGGATCCGTGCCCAGTTCCTCCACCAGTCGGGTCCGCGTGCGGGCGAACCAGGTCAGCGCCTCGGCGCCGCGGCCGCTCGCGTGCAGCGCCCGCATCAGCAGCGCGACGAGTGCCTCGTTGAGCGGATGGCGCTCGACCAGGGCGGTGAGGCGAGCGACGGTCTCCGCCGCGTGGTCGGTCCGGATCATGGCCTGCGTCCAGGCCATCACCGCGGTCAGATAGTCGGCGTACCAGCCCTGGCGGACCTGCGTCGGCCACGCACCCGCTAGATCGCCCAACGGTGGTGCCTCAACCCACAGCTCCAGCGCCTCCTGCAGCAACGCCGGGCGACGGTCGTCCGCACACGATCGGTCGCGGGCCTGTGCGACGAGACGGCGGAACCGATGCAGATCGACCCGTTCGGGTGGGATCTCAAGCTGGTAGCCGCCGTTGCGGCGGACGATCCCGACCGGGCCGTCGGCCGTCGAGGCCGCCGACTCCAGCAGCCGGCGGATCCGGGTGATGTACACGTACAGCGCGTGACGGGCTCGACGAGGCGGCTCGTCACCCCAGACGCGCGCGATGACGGTCTCCACCGGTACGGGGCGGCCGACGTCGACGGCCAGGGCAGCGAGCACACATCGTTGTCGAGAGGGCCCCGTGTCGACCGGGCCGTCGTCCGTCCGGACCTCGACCGGCCCCAGCATTCGAATCTCCACCCAAACCCCCGTAAGGCGGAATCAAGAAGCTTGCAGGATTCTATTTGGTTCTGTGCCGCAATGTTGTCCCGGCACGACCCGGCATGGTCCGGACGGCGGACGGTGACGAAGAAGCATGGAGGGAGGTAGCGGCAACCTCGGGGACCACGACAGGGACGCCCGACGTCAAGTACAACCGACCCACGGGGGGGAATGGCATGCGTTCGGTCGCCAGCGTCCACACGCTCAGCGGTGAGAACCGCGTGATGGACGTGCACCACCTACACGTTGGAGAGAGCATCACATTCGGCACCTGCCTGTGCGACGAGTGCCAAATCGATCTGCGTATCCCGACCAGCGGATCCGAGGCTCACGTCCTCGGGCGGATCACCGCGTACGAGGACCATTGGCGGTTGGACACCATGAGCCGCGAGCCGCTGACCGTGCACGACCTCGAGAATCCCCGTGACGCGATCATGCTGTCGGGCGGCGCGCGGCGAGCCCTGATCTTGTTCGAACTCTCCCGGATCTGCGCCAACGACAATCCGATCGTCACGGTGCTCGGTCCGGAGCCCGGAGGTCGATCGCTGACCATGGCGCCGTGCCCGGCGCTGGCCGCCAATGGGCCGGACAACTGCCTGGATCCACAGGCGAAGTACTTCTCGGTCCTGGTCGCGCTCTGCGAGGTTCGGCTGGGCGGTTGTGCCGACGCGGTGCTACCCACGTCAACCGAGATCGCCCAGTCACTGGCCGGCCGCGGCGTCGCCATGACGGCGAGGGCGGTGGACGCGCAGATCGACTACCTCGTGACCAAGCTGAATCTGCGGCCCACCGGTTTCGACGCCCGCCCGAAGCGGAGCTGGCGCAAGGAGGCTCTGGTCGCGGCGAGCCTCAGGCGCGGGCTGATCGGGCCGGAACACCTGCCACATGGCGTCGCGCGGGCATGACCTCACCGGCGGCCGCGACCGTTGGAAAGGCGTCGGCCGGGGGCGGGGCCCAGCCCGCCCGGTCGGCCTCGACCTGCTTGCCCGATCGGATGTCCCGGACCATATCGACGTTCGACGCTGGGTCCCAGAACCAGACGTAGGGGATGCCGCGACGATCGGCGTAGCGGATCTGCTTGCCGTACTTGTCGGCGGTCGGCGCCACCTCGGTCGGGATCCCGCGTCGGCGCAACGCGTCCGCGATGCGCGCGCACGCCGGTCGGAGCCGCTCCTCGGGTACGGCCACCAGAACGCACGTCGGCACCTGCCGGGAAACGACCAGGTGGTCGCGTCGGAACAGCTCACTGAGCAGCCGGCTGACGCCGATCGACAAGCCCACACCGGGGAACCGGTCGGCGTCCGAGCCGGCGAGGTCGTCGTAGCGTCCGCCGGAGCATACGGATCCCAGCTCTTCGTGGTGGTCGAGAAAGGTCTCATAGACGGTGCCGGTGTAGTAATCCAGTCCTCTGGCGATCTTCATGTCGGCGACCATCAGCCCCGGTGCCTGCTCGGCGGCCGCCTGCATCACGGCGACGAGCTCGGACATGCCCTGATCGAGCAGGGGATCCGCCACTCCGAGGGCGCCGATGGCCTCGACGAACGACGTGTCGGTCGCCTGGATGCCGGCGAACGCGACGCAGGCCTTGGCCTGGGCCGCCGTGGCTCCGGCGGCTACCAGGTGCCCCCGGACGGCATCGGGGCCGGCCCGCTCCAGCCGGTCGATGATCCGGATCGCTTCCGCCGGGTCGGGTAGGCCGAGCCCCCGACAGTATCCTTCCGACAGCTTTCGGTTGTTGACATGCATGCGTATCGGGGGAATCGGTAGGCCACGCAGGGCGTCCGCGATGACCAGCGGCAGCTCGACCTCGTGGTGGAAGGCCAGCCGGCCCCGGTCGATGACGTCGATGTCCGCCTGGAGGAATTCGCGGAAACGACCCTCTTGCGGGCGCTCCCCGCGCCAGACCTTCTGTATCTGGTAGCGACGAAACGGGAACTGCAGGTGGCTGCCCTTCTCCATGATGTACCGGGCGAACGGCACGGTGAGATCGAAGTGCAGACCGAGTGTCGCGTCATCGGACCCGTCGTCGGCCAGTCGGCGTATGGCGTAGATCTCGTTTGCGGTGTCGCCCTTGCGCAACAGTTGATCAATTGGCTCCACCGCCCTGGTCTCCAGTGGCGCGAAGCCGTGGAGCTCGAATGTGTGTCGTATCCGCTCGATGAACCACTGCTCGATCATGCGTTGCTGGGGAAGCCATTCGGGGAACCCGGACAACGCCGTCCGCCTACTCATCCCTCCACCGATCTCTGCGAGGCCAGGCCCCAGTACTCCCGACCGTACCGAACGAGTGGCGCACCACCGGGTACGCCCCAGGCGTGCGCCCGACCGACCACGATGGTGTGGTCGGCCACCGGATATGTGTACTCCAGGCGGCAGAGGAACCAGGCGACGGCTTCGGCGACCACCGGCAGCCCCGTCACCCAGGCGAGGTGTGCCCCGGCGAACTTGGCGACCGACTGAGGTTGCGAGAACAGGCTGGCGATGTCCCGACCCGAGTCGGGTAGGACGCTGATCGCGAATCGTCCACTTTGGGTTAGCGCAGCGAACGTCCGCGAGCGGGTCTGGACGGAGACCAGTAGCCGGGCCGGGCACAGCGTCAGGCCGCAGAGCGAGCTGACCGTCATGCCGCTCGGGCCGTGCGGGGAGACCGCGGTCAGCACCGAGACGCTCTTCGCCACGTGGGCGAACGCGGTGCGCGCGTCGGCGGCCGGAGGCTTCGCGACGTCCACTGTTCCGGAGGGTTTCAGCATCGAGCCCCCTGTGTCATCTGATTGCGTTGGCCGCGGTCCGGGCGAGCATGGCCGAGCGCAGCGAGCGGTCGCTGGAGACCGCCACCGAGAATCCCGTCAGGAGGACCGCGGCACCCAGCAGGAACGTGGTCGACCCGAGGTCCAGCACGACGGTGCCCATCACCAGCGGAGCGAGCGGCATCGCGCCCCGAATGATCGTCTGATAGGCGCCGAGGACGCGGAAGCGTTGGGCGCCCTCGAAGGTTGTCGCCATGTTGCTCTCTCGCGCCACGCGGCCCATGCCCTGGGGAATGGTGAACAGCGCCGCTCCGGCGAGGACGCCGATCGGCGTGGTGGCCATCGCCAACGCCACCAGCCCGAGCGCGCGTACCGCGGGTTCGCCGACCAGGTAGACGCGGAACATCCGGTCGTTGCGGAACCGGGTGCTGGCGGCCGATCCGACCAGGCTTCCGGCCATGAACGTCGACCAGACCCATCCGATCATCCGATCGGACATGCCCTTCTCGAGGAGTACCAGCGGAATCGAGAACAGCACGCCGAAGGTCACGAAGTTGGTGGCGGCCAGGCACAGTGTCGGTGTCCGCACGAGAGGCTGGCGGAAGATCAGGCGAACGCCTTCCCACCAGCGGGCTCGGTCCCGACCGTCGTCGCCGGCGGCGGCCCGGACGGTGTCCCTCGGGCCGCTGTTCCGAAAGAGCCGACGCGCGGCCGGCAATACGAGCAGGGCGGCCAGCACGAACGTGATGCCGTCCACAAGGACGAGGCTGCGCCGGTCCAGCATGGAGGCGAGGCTTCCAGCGATGAACGGGCCCAATGCGGCTCCCACCCCGAACGACGTCACGGTCCACCCCATGAGGCGTCTGATCTCGTCGGGGTTGTCGGTGTTCGCGAGGTCGGGAACCGAGGACTGCCAGGTGGTCCACGTGGTGAGTTTGAGGATGCCCAGCATGAAGACCGCGGCGTAGGTGACGAGGACGAGGTACGTCCCGGTCCAGAGGAGCCACAGCACTCCGACGACGACCGCTCCGAGTACGGCACTACCGACGAGGATGTGGTTGGCCCGCTCCTTCCGCTTGGCGATCCACGCGCCGATCCAGGCGCCGAAGAGTGCCGGCAGGCCAACCAGGAAGCCGAGGATGCCAACGGAACCCGTGCCGTGGGCCGCGTTGACCAACAGCGCGAAGTTCAGGATCTCATCGCCGGTCACCGAGAGGTTGGCGCCGAACCAGGCGAGGATGAAGGCCGTTGAGATCACGGGAGCACGTGTGGACGTGGTGGTCATCTCGGCACTCCTTGTCGTGGTATCCGAGGACGGTACGGGCGCCAGTCGGTCCCGAGTTCGGTGAACGGGCCCTCGCCCGTCTGATAGCGGAACGGCTGATCGAGGTGCGACCGGACGCGCTGGCTTCCGCGCAACACGGCGGGCCCGTCGTCCAGCGACCTGGCTCGCAGGCCGACAACCACCCGGTCGGGCGAGGCGGCGCAGCTCACGGCGAGCCACGACTCACCGCATGAACTGCTGCGGACCCAGCGGCGGGCAGCGGCCACGCACAGCTCGTCCCAGAGGTGTGGCTCGTCGACGCCGCAGAAGACCCCGAAGTCGAGGTGCAGCGTCCAGTCCATGGGGTGACCGGCCGCCAGCGCGACGTCGACGAACTCCCCGAAGCACCGGGTGGTGTCCTTGCCCAGCCGATCGCGCAGCCGTTCACACCGGCCGAGCAGGTCCCGCCGCAGGGTTCGTAGCGCCAGCGACGCGAGCGTGTGCTCCCGGGTTCCGGAGGCCAGGTCGCGCACATGCCGGGGAGACGGAAAGGCGATCATGGTCGGCTTTCGGTCAGGCAGAGCCGGCGGGCCTGACGGAGATCGGCGGCCCAGTTCTCCGTGTCCCCTTGGACGTCCCGCTCCACGACCAGAGTGTCCGGCGCGCCGCGGCGGCTCAGAGTCTCGGACAGGAACCTCCAGGAGTCCTCCGCGATCGCACAGTCATGCGAGTCGATGAGCAGGTCGGGATCGACGGCGGAGGTCCGGTACCCGCTGATGTGGCACGCCGAGAGCGGAAGCGACGAGCACAGCCAGTCCTCGGTGACCGCGCCCCCGTTCTTCTCCGCGATCACCGCGTTGGACAGGTCGAACAGGGGAAGCACGGGGACCTGACGGGTGAGTTCCTCGAAGAACTCGACCTGGCCCCGTCCGTTGTCGGACCCCGACGGAAAGTTCTCCAGGAGCAGCGTGCAGGCGAGCATGTCCTGCCACCGGGCGATCGCGGTGAACAGGCTCCGATCGTTGTAGTCGACCTCGACAAGTTCGGGCAGCAGCCGTCCGTCCACTTCATAGTGACCGAGGTGGTCGGAGACGTAGATCGGGCGCAGGGTCCGGACGAACCGTCGAAGCCGGTTGCCCAGCCGGGCCAGTTCGTCGCGGTCCCGGTCGAGGAACCTCGACACCATGATGTGGAGGCCGACCGGCCGATCGGCCAGGCGCCGCGCGACCGCGTTCGGGTCGAGATGCACGAAGTTGTCGATCAGGAGCTCGTGGAAGTCCACCAAGCCCGCTGCGAAGAACCTCTCGCCATCCCGAAGATTCGCGGCGGAGGTGACGTTCGTCCCGAGTAACATGACCCTTCCCTTCCTCCGTCGGCCTAAAGCCCGGTTAGCCAGGAAGCGAGTGCCGAGTACGCCGTGGCCGCTCCCGGGTCTGTCTGTATGCCGTGGCCTTCGCCCGGCAGCGGAACGCAACGACCGTTCGCCAGCGCCACCACGTCGTCGCGTTGCCTCTCGTACGGGACGCGGTCGTCGTGTACGCCATGGATCGCGAGGACCGGTAGGTCCCGGGGCAGACATGTGGGCGGCAGGGGCACCCGGCCGGTAAACCGGTTGATCGAGGCGTTGGTGGAACCGCTGATGACGCGCGGGTGCAGGAAACCCGAGAGGCAGACAAGTCCCCGCGGCCGCGCGCCGAAGCTCAGGGACCTCGCCGCGAGGTAGGCGCCGTAGCTCCAGCCCACGATCACGACCGGCCCTGACGGATCGTGCGCGGCCGCGATGCGGGCGACCTCGCCGGCGTCATCGATGCCCAACTTCGCTGCGCTCGCCCGACGGGACGCGATCGCACTGCTGCACACGTTCGGCCGCGTCACCCGCCACCCCTGGCGACACAGGAACGCGACCAGTGGAGAGAACGTCGGCCACGAGACCAAGTGCGGCCCACCGTGCAGCAGGACAATCGTGCCGGTCGGCGCCCGATACGGGGTGTAGGTCATGGACGGCACGCCAGCGACATCGGTGATGCTCTCGGTGTACGGCACGTCGGCGTTCGACTCCCGCGTGACCTCGTGCCGGTGTATCTGGGCGAGCAGGTCCGATACCGAGGTCGCCAGGATCAGCGACGCCGGCGTCCACGCGTCGCTCCAGATCGCGGCGATCCGTCCCGGGGCCGAAGCGAGGCTGGCGAGCCGGCCGACCGGAAGCTCGTGCCGCTCCACCACATCGAAGGTCTCGCGGTGCAACGCGACCAGTTGTTGGTGGGGCCACGCCTCGTACAGCAGCCAGAATGTCTCGTCGGCCCAGATCGGTCGACCCATCAGAGGTTCGACCCACTGTGCGGCCACGGCCTCGCGTTCATGGTCGTACACGCCGCAGACGCTCAAACCCGGCGATCGACGGCGCGCATGAAGGGACACCGTGCGCGCGTGGTTCCAAACGGTGATGGACCGCGGTCGTGAATGGACGGTGGACGGGCGCCACCTGCTTCCCTCGAGCGATCGGGCGCTGGTCTGATCCGACAGCGGGCTACCCTCCCAGGCGGTCAGGCCCTCGTCGGTGCTCAGGCGGCTGATCCAGCGACCCGCGGGCGGCACCAGGCACAACCGGCCATCGCGCTCCTCGTGGAGCCGCCGCCCGCCGTGTTCGTCGGTGATGACGTACACGGCTCCCCCATGGATTGCCACGCTGTCCTCGGCGCCGGCGAGCCCACCCGCGCGCGCGGCGAGGAAGTCCGGCGAGAGATCTGCGGCGGCATGGGGAACGCGAACGCGTTGCAACAGGGGCATCCTTAGCTCCTCGGTGGCTCCGCTGGGGACGGCGTCGTCGTGAGCCAACGGTCAAGGACCTGGGCCAGCGTGTCGGCCAAGCTCGCGCCGGCAGGCTCCGACCTGGCGGGCGACCGACGGAACGCCGCCACACAGTCAGCGACTCCGGGTCCACCGGTCGTGGCAAGCCCGATGGAGGCCAACGCCGCCGCGGTGGCGAGTCCGCAACGTGCGCCGTACACGGCGATATACCGCCACGTGTAGGGGTCGTGCGGATCGAGGTCGACCAACCGGGTCGCCCACCGGGCGAACCCCGTGGCGTCCCGACCGCCGCTGGCCGCCTTGATGTACGACTCGTAGACAATCTTCAGGTTCTCGGCCGCGACGAGGCCCGCGTAGGTGGGCACCGCGGACGCGGTCTGCCGTGCGAGCTCGCTCGCCTCGCCGTGGGCGCGCTCCATGGCTTCGGTGGCGAGCGGGACGTCACCCGCATTGAGCAGGACCAGCGCTCGCAACCGGTGGTAGCGGCTGGCGATGAGTCCTGGCGGGTCGGGTGCGTCCGCGTCGAGGGCGCTGCGCGCCCGTTCGGCCAGGGACAGTGCCGCGGTCGCCTGGTCGAGGTCGCGCTCGATGCGGATGGCGGCCGCGCCGAGTTGCACGGCGGCGGACGCCGCTACCCAGGGGAAGTGGACCTGGCCGGCGAGCCGCTGAAGCACCGCCTTGGCCGGTCGGTCGGTCGGTCGGAGCCGCACCATCCCGCGGGCGGCTTCGTAGAGCGCCGTGCAGCCGGCATCCGACTCGAAGTGGGCCGTGCTGAGCCGGAGCGCCAGGCGCGGGATCAGTCGCTGTTCCGTGAGGCAGTTCAGGCAGGCGAGCACCTGGGCCTGAACCAACGGCTCGAGCGTCGCGAAGCGCGACAGCCGATCCTCCAGGTGTACCAGCTCCGCGGGGCGGTCGGTGGTCGGCGGCGAGTCACCGCGAATCTCGAAGCTGGTGGCGGAATACCCGAGGGCGGCCGCCAATCTGCTTCGCATACCGGTCGGGTACAGGATCGACGACATGGGGCGGCCACCGGGCCCGAGCTGACCGCGGGCCAGGAACGGGGCGTGACTGACCGCGATCGGCGCGAACGGCGTCGGCGCCAGCGTGATGAGCGTGCGCCATGTCTGCCCGCTGATCGTGGCGGCAACCTCTGCCATGCTCTACCCCCGTAACTCCACTATGGATCGATCCGGACGTTCGGGGCGGACAAGCCGCCCCGAACGCACGGGTGAGGACTAGTAGTACACCTCGCAGTGCAGGACGTTGAACTCGTCCTCGGTGCATTCCTCGATCGCGAACACCGCCTCCTCGATCTCGGACGTGCCCTCCAGCTCGATGACCTGACCCATTGCTTCACCCCCTTTCGAATCGACGCCAAATCGTGGCGCACCTCGCGCCCGTCGGTGCCCGACGCGGGTCAACGCAGCGCGTCCACACCGCGCCCGGTCGTCCTAATCCAGTCGTCGTTCTGCCGCACCGAGAATCGCTCGCGGGCGTCCTGAAAGCCTCTCATCGTGATGGTCACCTCACGATCGCCGACGGTGAGAACGCCGCGCTCGTCCGGCTTCCGCGCGTCTCTCCAGCGGTGAAAGTCATCGACCGAGTGGAGCTGACGACCGTCGATGGCGTGGATGATTTCTCCGGGCCGGATCCCGGCCTCGTCCGCCGGGGAGCCCACCATGACGTCGTCCACGAGGACGCCGCGGTCGACCGCGCCGCCGGCCAGGTTCACGCCGGCGATGGTGGTCGGCGTTGGCCGGCGGTAGCGCCCTTCGGCCATCGCCTGAAGGTCGCTGATGTTCTCGCGCAGCCGATGCCGGTGGCCATCGAACTCGAACAGCCCCACGCCGTCGACCGGGAAGCCGGAGTGGATGATCCAGATGTCGCACTGGCTCTCGCGGCTCGCCTCGTCGAGCCACCGGGGAGTCTGGATCTGAAGGGAGAAGTAGGTCGTCGTGCGGCTGAGCGGTAGGACCCACTCGAGCGCCAGCAGCTCCTCCACGATGACCTCTTTGACCATGCCCCCGTATCCGTGGGTCTTCTTTCCGCTCGCCCGACCGCGGGCCTCCCAGATCACGCTGAACTCGGCTCCAGGAACGAGGGGCATGTCCGCCCGCGACACCATGAGCCATTCCTGCATGAAGGCCTCGTCGGTGAACGCGCGCCATACGTGAGCGGGACTGGTGTGTATGTGCCCGAAGAATTCAATGGTGTGGCCCCGGCGCGGCCACGGATGCAGGTTGGCCATGTGTTCCCCCGCCCCACGAAATTGAACCGACGCGGGCACGCTAGCTCCGTGACTCGCGAATCGGCTACCCGCAACGGCACGGACGGTCAGGGGTTGACGTCGCGGTTTTTCCTGTGCTACCGCGACGTGTCGACGTGCCCGCACTGACCGACCGATACCCGCAACGTCGCGGGTAGCGGAAAGGCGCTCGATCGGTCAGCGTTCATCACGTCGAGGACGACCGGAGGAAGAAGGGGTGCGGCCGTGAGCGACTTTCCGATGGACATTCCGCCGATCAGCGCGAAGGCGCAGGCCATCGCCGACGACTGGGGATTCCGACTCTCCTCCGAGCCGCGCACCGGGGCGCTGCTACGCGCCCTGGCCGCCAGCAAGCCGGGTGGTCGGATCCTGGAGGTCGGGATCGGCATGGGCGTCGGTGCCGGATGGCTCCTGGCCGGCATGGACCAGCGCGCGCGACTGACCGGACTGGAGATCCATCCCGAGGTGGCCCGCCTCTGCGCGGAACTGCTGGCCGACGATCCGCGGGCGGAGGTCATCAACACGAACGCGACCGCCTGGCTGGAGGAGTACACCGGGCCACCCTTCGACCTCGTCTTCGTCGACACCACGGAACTCAAGTTCCGCCGCCGCGACATCCTTCTCGCTCACATGGCCGACGGTGCGCTGCTGGTGGCCGACGATCTCTTGCCCAATGACACGTGGACCGCGGAGCATCCCGCGCGGGTGGAGTTGTTCCGCCGGGACATCCTCGCCGAACCGAAGCTCGTCGCGACATTGTGTGACTGGGCTTCGGGACTGGTCGTCGCCGCGTACCGTGCGGACGGCGAAGCAGCGTGAGCCGGTCACGGAACACCGTGGTCATCGTCGGCCACCGTGGGGTGGGCGGCCTGCTCGGCGCGTTGGCCGCCCGGGCCGGCCACCGTGTGATCTGCCTGTCGGACCCGGACTCGGTCGCCGACCTCCGCGTGAACGGCCTGACCGTGCGCAGCGCGCGGCACGGTTCGTTCACCGTCGCGGTGGAGAGCCAGACCAGGTTGCGCGAGCCCGTCGACGTACTCGTGGTCGCCGTCAAGGCGACGATGTTGAAGACGGCCCTGGACCGGGTGGCGCCGGAGGCGCTCGGGGCCGGCACCGTGCTGGCCCTGCTCAATGGCGTGGAGCATATGGCGCCGCTGCGGGCACGCTATCCCGCCTCGCAGGTCGTCGCGGGCGCGATCTGGCCGGACCTCGTCGACGCCGGGTCGAGCGGCGTGGACTACATCATCGCGACCGCGGGGATCGAGCTGGCCAGCGACACGGCGCCGCGCGGCCGCATCGACGGGCTGGCGGATCTGCTGCGACCGCTCGGCATCGACGTGACGGTCTGCCAGGATGAGGCCGCGATGCTCCTGGCCAAGCTCGCGTTCGTCGGGCCGCTGGCCCTGCTGTGCACCTATTGGGAACAGGCGCCCGACGGGTTGCGACGCGATTGGCGCCCGGAGATGCTCGCCGCCATCGAAGAAGCCGTGGCCGTGGCCCGGGCCGCCGGCGCCTCCATCGACACCACAGCGGTCGTGGCGCTGTTCGATGAGCTGCCCCCGGGGATGAAGTCCTCCATGCACCGGGACTTCGAGGCTGGGCGCCCGACCGAACTCGACGCCCTCGGGGGTGCGCTGCTGCGCGAGGCGGCCCGCCGCGGCATCGAGGTGCCCGGCACCGATCGACTCGTCACCGTCCTGCGGGCCAGGGAGCCGCGAGCGTCGGTCGACGCCTGAACGTCGCCTGCCTCAGGTCGGGCTACCGATGGCGGGCTGAGAATGGCGGTGTTGTCAACGCCCCCCGTCGACCGCCCTCCCCGCGCCGGGAGGGCGGTCAAGGGATCAGCAGGGGTTGTTGGTCTGCCGGAGCAGCCCGAGGCGCCACGGCAGTTGGGAATAGTCCCCACCGGCGGCCGGGTCCAGACCCTGGTACAGGAAGCGCAGATCGCATGGGCGGATGGTCATCGTCTGGTCGATGCCAGCGCGGATCAGCTCGCCGTGGCTGATGTCCTGCGTCCACGCGGGCACGCCCGGGTCGAAGGTGACGTTGTTCGAGCGGGCGAAGGGCTCGGCCTCGGTGTCCGCCAGTGGTGTCCACTCGCCGTCGATGCCGTCCGAGGACTTCCAGGACCGGTAGTAGCGGCGGCCGTCGCTGGCGAACGCCTCCACGATCAACAGGTACGTGTTGGTGTCCTGGATCCGGTAGACAGCGGAGCCCTCGAAGAAGGCGAACCGGTTCGCGTCCTGCTTCACGATCACGGTGTCCCGGAACCCGTTGGGGAACTCCCGCACCGTCGTCCGCGCCCGGTACAGGTGCCCGTTGTCGTCGGAGGAGAACAGGTAGCAGTTGACCTTGTCGCAGATGACCCAGTAGTCGAGCCAGAACCCGTTGCCGATGTTGTCGCGCACGATGGCCGGCATGGTCTCCTGGAAGTTGCGGGGCGCGGTCCAGGTCTCGGGCCGTCCGGGATGGTCGGCGGTGGAGTACGAGGGCAGCCCGGTCTGGTAGACGAGGTACCACTTGCGCTGCGGCGCGAAGTAGAACAGCTGCGGTGCCGCCCGGTAGCCGCTGCCAATCGCCGGGTTACGGTCCATGTGGTACTGCGGGGCGGTGTCGGCCTGGGACCAGTCCTTGAAGTTGAAGTGAACCAGGCTCCAGTTGCCCGACGTGTTCGCGGTGGTCGCGTAGACGTACCACCGGCCGCGGTAGCGCACCACGGTCGGGTCCTTCACCGACACGACGGGATGGTCAGCGTCCGCCTGCGGGCCGACGAGCGCGTCGGTGGATGTCCACTCGAAGGTCTCGGACAGTGGCGGCAAGGGCGCCGGGGACTCTGCGCTGGCGGGCGCTCCTCGGGCCGGGGCCGACGTCACGCCGGCCGCCCCGACCAGGATGACGGTGAGCGACGCCAGGACGGTGCGGGTACGAGTGTGGGGCATCGGAGTCTTCCCTTCTAGGCTGGCTGGCCAGAGCCGCGCGCAGCTAGGGGGCTTGCAATCAACAACTCGCCAACCACGTCTATAGACGTCTGTCGTTGCAATCCTAGGGGGGCGCCGGGTCGGCCGTCAAACGCGCCAGCGCCGCCCGCGGCCCCCAGCCGGGCCGATCAGCTCGACGTCGCCGGAACTACGCGGTTGAGCCGAGCCAAGGTCGGGCGGCGCTTGCCGGTCTCTGTCGTCCAGCGCTGGTCGCAGCGAGACCGTCCGATGTGGACGGCCGAAACGGGATCCCGGTCCGACCTTGAGACTGCCGTTCCACCGTGAGCATCCGATGCCGCTGGAGGATGGGCCGCGCGGCTACGAGATGTTCGAGCGCAAGGAGGACGGCTGCCTGCGGACCGTCCTGCAACCGCGGGCTCACCCGGGCCCGGGCGCGCCTCGGGGTGGGCCATCCCCATCTGGAGCCTGATCCGCCTGTACGTCCGCGGACCCGCCGGTTCTCGCCAGGAGCCACCGACGACGCACCGGGAACACCGTAGGGCAGTGCCGGCGGGCGACCGCTCGCAGATCGGCGGCTCGTGGTCGGACCGCCCACGCCACTACACGGGCGGCCCGCGGCGTGGCGATACCCCGCTGCTTGCAGGCCAATCCGGTGGTGCGAAACGATTACGTGCCGGGCGGTCCGGGTTTGGTGGGCAGACGCCCGGGTATCGGCGTCGACCATGCCAGAACGCCATGACCCGCTCGACGGCGACGGCCCGGTTGACGAGAGCGGAGCCGATCCGGGTTCCCGACCCGGCCGAGTACCGCAGGCCCGAGTACGCTCCGCCCTCACCGGAGCAGGTACCCGCTGGCGAACGACATCGGCTGGCGACCGAGGACGCGGAGCCCAACCGCCGGTTTGGCGGGCCTGTTGTATCTGGTGTCCTCCTTCGGATTCTTCGCCGTCGCCGGCGTGATGGCGCTGATCATGCGGGCCGAGCTGAGCGCGCCGGGACTGCAGGTCGTCTCGCCCGAGCAGTACGACCAGCTGTTCACCGCCCACGGCACGATCATGATGCTGCTGTTCGCCACGCCCGTGGCGTTCGGCTTCGCCAACTACCTGGTGCCGTTGCAGATCGGCGCGCCCGACGTGGCGTTTCCGTAGCTCAACGCGCTGGCCTACTGGTTGTACCTCTTCGGCGGGCTGATGGTGGTCGCTGGATTCATCACGCCCGGCGGCGCGGCCGACGTCGGTTGGACGGCCAACACGCCGCTGTCCGACGACGCTCACTCGCCCGGTGCTCACGCTGCGCGCGCCCGGCATGTCCATGTTCCGTATGCCGATCGTGACCGCGCGGTTACACGACCACGGTCCGGCCAGCCCGCACGACCTCGCCGAACATCTTGATCTCAGCCGGACCAGACTGTCACGACTCATCAACCTGCTTGAGCAGGCCGGAGCATTGGCCCGGACCGGCCGTACTGTGCGGTACGTCGACGGGGGACCGCCCATCGACGAAGCGGCGCCGCGGGCGATGACGATCGCAAGCCGACGAAGGAAGCTGGAACAGTCGCGCATCGAGATGGTGCGAGGATACGCCGAGACCACAACATGCCGGCGACAGTTCCTCCTCGGCTACTTCGGGGGAACAACTACCCGAACCCTGCGGCAACTGCGACACGTGCGGGACGGGCCTGGCGTTCGAGCACGTGACGCCATCCACCACGATGGCGTACCCGGTCGGTCGGCGCGTCCACCATGTCGACTGGGAACCAGGCACCATCATGCGTACGGAAGAGGACCGCATCACCGTGCTCTTCGACGAGGTCGGTTACAAGAAGCTGTCCCTGTCGGCCGTGGAGGAGGCGCAGCTCCTTCGACTCGACCAACACCGGGGGGCACGACGTGCCGTTGACGCGGTGATCTCCGGGGAGGGCACGCAGACCGAGCCCGGCATCGCGCCCACCTGGAAGCAGAACCGCTAGTGGGCTCGGACCAGTCATCCTCACGAGACGATAACGATCGGTGGCCTCGTCCCACCACCGGCGGCGGTCAGCGCGTTCGAAGGATCGTGAGAGTCCGCCGACTGGCGCTGGCCGCGCTGCTGGCCATGACCCTCGGTGCCTGTGGTACCGAGGATCCGCCCTCGGCGCCGCCGACCACCGCTGTGCCGCTGCCGAACATGGCGCCCGACCCCGACGACCGGTGCGCGATCGCGGTGCCCGGCGAGAAAGTGGTCCTCGCGGCCGAGGACGGCCTCCCGCTGGCCGCGGCCCGGTTCGGCACCGGCCACGACAGCGTGGTGCTCGCCCACCAACGGGGCAGCGACCTGTGCGGCTGGGCGCCGTACGTCGCCGACCTGGTCGCGAAGGGGCTCCAGGTGCTCGCGGTCGACCTGCGCTGCCACGGGTACAGCGAGTGTCCGGCCGACGACGTCGGCGACGACCTCAACCGGGACTACGCCGCCGACGTCGGCGCGGCCGTGGCCGAGCTGCGCCGGACCGGAGCCTCCCGGGTGACCGTCCTGGGAGCCTCGATGGGCGCCGCCGCCGTGTTCGTGGCCGCCGGCCGGTACCCGGACGAGATCGACGGCGTCATCGCCCTGTCCATCTTCAGCGCCAGCACCAGCGTGTCCGCGTCGGGGGTGACGTCGGCCTCCGACGCCGCGGCGCACGTCACCGCGCCGACGCTCATCTGTCTGTCCACGGGGGACGCCTCCAGCATCCAGACCGGTGTGGCCGAGGCGCTCATCGCCGCCGGCGCGGCCAAGGCCGACGGCTCGGTGGTGGTCCGGCCGGGAGGCACGCACGGGTGGGACATGCTGCGCGATCCGGTCGTGCGTGAGGCCGTGTTCTCCTTCCTCCGGGCGCACGGCTAGCGGGTCGCCTAGCCGTCCGGCCCCAGGGTGAAGTAGAACGTGGCGCCGCCCCCGACATGGCCGGTGGCCCAGATGCGGCCTTGGTGCCGGTCGACGACGCGGTGGGCGGTGGCCAGGCCGATCCCGGTGCCGGGAAACTCGGCGTCGGTGTGCAGGCGCTTGTAGGGCTGGAAGAGCGTCTCGGCCTGATCCATGCTGAACCCGGCACCGTTGTCGCGGACGAAGTGGATCCGCGCCCCGTCAACCTGCAGCGTGCCGACCTCGATCGACGGCGCGGGGGTGCGTCGGGTGTACTTCCAGGCGTTGCCGAGCAGGTTCTCCATCAGGACGGCGACGAGGTTGGCATCGGCCTGAGCCGTCATGCCGTCCTCGATGTTGAACGTCGTTGTCGGCTCGGACTCGTCGCGCCGCAGATCGTCGGCCACCCGGGCGGCGATGGCCGAGAGGTCCACGCACTCGCGGGTGAGGTCGGCTCGTCCCACATGGGACAGCAGCAGCAACGCCTCGATGAGGTTGCCCATACGCCGAGCCGACTCGTGGATGCGTCGCAGGTGCTCGTGCGCCGTCTCGTCGAGGACACTGCCGTAGTCCTCGAGGAGGATGACGCTGAAGGCGTCGACGATGTGCAGGGGGTTTCGCAGGTCGTGCGAGACGGAATAGCCGAACGCTTCCAACTCCCGGTTCTTCCATTCGAGTTCCTCGACCAGCGCCGCCCGCGTCTCCGCCAGTTCCCGGGCCGCACGCGCCTCGGCCGCCTCCAGTTCCTTGCGCAGCAACTGGTCGCGGATGCGTCGATTCTCATCCTGGAAATGCTTGCGACGGATCTGTGCGCTGACGCGGGCCTTGAGAACGTTCATCTGGGCCGACTTCTGGATGTAGTCGTCGGCCCCGTCCCGGAGGCCGCTGATCATGCCATCGACATCCTCCATCCCGGTGATCATGATGAGCGGAATGTCGCGGACCGCCGGCACGGCCTTGATTCGCAGGCAGGTCTCACGGCCGTTCAGGCCGGGCATGACGAGGTCGAGCAGGATGCAGTCCACCGTCTGCGTGGTGAGCAGATCCAGCGCCTCCTCGCCGGAGCGGGCGAGCACGACGTCGTATCCCTCCTCCCGCAGGCAGGTGGCGACCTGGTCCAGGTAGGTCGGACTGTCGTCAACCGCGAGGATCCGTTTGGGGCCGTGCAGGCTTGTCCCGTCGGCCGAGGTCGCCGCCGCGGTCTGGCGGAGGACGGCCGCCAGCTTGGCCAGGACGACGGCGACGGTCTCGCCCTTGTGGACGAAGGCATCGGCGCCGGCATCGAGGACGTGCAACTCGGCGTCGCTGTCGGTGGACGCGGTCAGCAACAGGCATGGGATGTCGCGCAGCGCGGCGTCGAGCCGCACCCGTCGGATCACGGTCGCCCCGTCCACCCCCGGCAGTACACCGTCCACGATGACGGCACCCGGGCGGTGGTCGGCCGCCAGGCGCAGCCCATCCTCGCCGGTCTCGGCGGAGATGACGTCGTAGCCCTCGTCCCACAGAGCCTGCTGCAGTTCCATCCGGTAGGTCAGGCTGTCGTCGATGACGAGGACGGTGGTCGTATGGCGGGTCGGCGTCTGGCGCGCGCGCAGCAGTTGGCGGACCTTGGCCACCACGTAGCCCGCGTCGTAGGGTTTGCCGACGTAGTCATCGGCGCCGGTGCGCAGGCCACGAATGCGGTCCTTCACCTCCGCCTCGGTGGACAGCAGGAGGATCACCTTCGATTGGTGCTGCGCGGACGCTCGCAGTTCCTTGAGCAGGTCGACGCCGTCGCCGTCCGGAAGCAACACATCCAGTACGACGACATCGACCCGCTGATGGGTCAGCGCGTCCCGCGCCTGGGCCGCCGTGGCGGACGGGATGGCCTGGAAACCACCCGCCTCGAACGCCTCGAGAAGGTCCATGCGCACGGTCAGGCTGTCGTCGACGATGAGCACGGATCCGGTCATCGCCGATCTCCCGTCGAGGGGACGGGTGCGTCGCCGAGGCCCATGCGGGACAGATAGCGGCCGATCTCCTCCGGATCGAGTACCAGGTCGGCCGCCCCCAGTGCGACGGCCTCACGCGGCATCCCGTACACGACGCAGCTCGCCTCGTCCTGCGCGATCGTGTGACCCCCGGCCTTGCGCACCGCGAGCAGGCCGGTCGCGCCGTCGCGGCCCATGCCGGTGAGAATGCAGGCCGTCGCGCCGGACCCGTACTCGCGCGACAACGACTCAAACAGGTGGTCTATCGACGGCCGGCACGAGTTGCGGGCGGGCTCCGTGGTCAGGCGCAGCCGTCCGTTCCTCACGATCATGTGCCGTTCGGGCGGAGCCACGACGATCCGCCCACCGGTCGCCGCCACCGGTTCACCGTCGATGGGGTAAACGGCGGGTCGGCCTATCTGGTCGGCCAGCCATTCGATGTAGGCGGCGCCGAACGGTGCGCTGATGTGTTGGACGAGAAGGATCGGCACCGGAAAATCGGCCGGCAGCGCGCGAAGAACCTTGACGACGGCGTCCGGCCCACCGGTCGAGGCGCCGAGCCCGATGATCCGGCCGGGCGCGACGGGTGGGGGGTGGGCGGGAGTGGTGGGTCGGTCGCGAGCGGTGAGTCGGGCCCGGGGATGGGTGATGACGGGTATCCGCGACACCAGCTTGACCGTTCGCCGCAGTTGTAGTGCCCAGGCGTGGGCGGGCATGTCTCCCCGAAATTTCTCCAGCACGTCGACCGCGCCCGCCGCGAGCGCGTCGTAGGTCGAGAACAGTTCCGTCCGATTGTCCGATGAGGACACCACCAGGATCGGTGTCGGGCAATGGGCCATGATGTGCTCGATGGCCGCGAGGCCGCTCAGGACGGGCAGCACGATGTCCATCGTGACGACGTTGGGCCGATGGCGGCTGGTCAGTTCGATGGCGGCCACGCCATCGCGCGCGACACCAACCACGTTCAGCTCCGGATCCTCGGTCAGGACCTCGCGGAGATGGTTGCCGACGGTCGGGGAGTCTTCGACCACGAGGACGCGAATCCCGTTCATCGTCATCTCACCAGCTCATCGATGGCTCGGAGCAAGCGGTTCTGGTCGAACTCCCCCTTCGCGACGTGCATCCGGGCACCGGCCCGGATCCCACGTTGCCTGTCCTCATCGGACGCGCGCGAGCTGATCAGGATCGACGGTATGTCCCGCAGTTCGGGGTCGGCGCGGACGCGTTCGATGAACATGAAGCCGTCCATGCCCGGCATCTCGATGTCGACGAGGAACACGGAGTACCGCTGGGTCCGGGCCTTGTCCAGCGCCTCCTCGCCCGAGCAGGCCACGTCCACGTCATGTCCGGCCGACTCCAGGATGCTCCGCTCGAGCATTCGGGTCGTGAGGGAGTCGTCGATGACGAGAATGGGTCCCCGCCGACCTTGGACCGGGGCCTCGTCGCCAGGGAATGGTCCGGTCGAGCCGCCTCCCCGCCGAGCCAGTCTCACCAGGCCATGGGGATCGAGCACCACCCTGGGGTCGCCGTCGGCGTCCACGCACAGACCACCTACGACCTCGGCGGCCGGCGCCAGGTCGGGCAGCGACCGCATGACGACCGGCTCCGTACCCAGCAGCCGGTCGACGCCGAAGGCGGCGGTGCCTTCGTCGGCGGCCACGACAACGACCGTCACGGCACGCTCCGGTCCGCGGACGGCCGTTGGCGTGGTCTCGGCGGGTGCCAGGACCGACGCGAGCGGGACGAACGGAACGGCCCGTCCCTCGTGGTTGACCGTCGCGTCCATCCCGGTACGGGCAATGGCCGTCGATTCGAGGCGAAGGCAATGGCGGACCGACTCGAGCGGGATCGCCGCCGTGACGCCGGCCACGACGACGAGCAGGCCGTCGAACGACACCAGCGACAGGGGTACCTCGATCTCGACCGTCGCACCGAGCCCGGTCTCGGTACGGGCCGCGATCGTGCCGCCCAACCGTTCGGCGACATCGCGAGCGACGTCCAGGCCGACGCCTCGGCCCGACACCTCGGTCACCGCGCCCGATGTCGTGATCCCCCCGGAGAGCACGAGCGCCAGCAGGTCGTCGCGATCCGCGTCCTGGATCTCGGTCGCGCCGCGCTGGGCCACCCGTCGCACCGCGTCGAGATCGAACCCGCGGCCATCGTCGCGACAGGAGAACCGCACTCGGGAGCCACGGCGCGTAACGGCCAGCGACACCGCGCCGGCCGCCGGCTTGCCGGCTGCCGTCCGTCGGGGTTCGGGTTCGATGCCATGGGCGACCGCGTTGCGCACGACGTGCAGCATGGCGCCGTACACGGCCGAGAGTACGTAGGGATCGACGCGGATCTCGCCGCCCGAACAGACGAAGTCCACCCGCTTGCCCTGTACCGACGCGACGTCACGGACCGCTCGGCGCAGCGCCGGAAACAGCGCGCCGGCCGGCACCAGCCGCAACCGTTCGGCGGACGAGCGGATCTGCCGCAGGCCACGCTCGGTGCGCTCAACGGTCTGGCCCAGATGTCGACCCAGGACGACCAGGTCGTTGGCGGCGGCGCCCGACAGGTCGCGGCTCGTCTCGGCCAGGCTCGCCACCGCCCGGGGCAGGGACGCGACCTGCGCGCAGGTCTCCACCACGGTCTCGAGCAGGGCCTCCACGTCGCCGGAGTCCGCCCGCCAACCCGACGCCGCCTCGAGTGCCATGGTGTCCGGGCCGGCCGAGCCGGTCGCGGGGGCCGGGGCCGCGTCCTGCGTCGGGCCCGCGGTCGGCGCGGAGCCGGTGGTCGGGGCGCGGCCCGCGGCCGGCCCGACGGCCGGCTGGGTTCGCGCCGGCTGGGTTTGCGCCGGCTGGCCGAGCGTGGCGATGCGATCGGTCGTGGCGTCCAGGAGCCCGAGCAGACGGGCGACCTGTTCGCCGGTCAAGGGCCCGTCCGACCCGCGGTGCCCCGCGAGCACCTCCTCGATCGTGTGCGCCCGTTCGGCGATCTCGATCTCCTGGACCACCCGGGCCGCGCCCTTGAGGGTGTGGGCCGCGCGCAGCAGCCGCGCCACGGTGTCCCCGTCCGGCGGGCTGCGTTCGAGTTCCAGGACCCCCTGGCCGAGCTGTTCGGTCAGTTCGGCCGCCTCGATGCGAAAGTACCGGTAGGGGTCGGCGGCCATGGCTACCGGCCGTTCCTGGCGTGCACCAGGCGCAACAGGTCGCGGGACAGCCCGGCGAGCTGGGACGCGGTCTGCTGGGTCTGGGTTGAGCCGGCCTCGGTCACGCGCGTGGCCTGGGCGACGTCGACGACGGCGACGTTCACCTGTTCCACCGCCGTGGTCTGCTGCTTCGTCGACAGCTCGATCTCGCGGGCGGCCTCGGTCGTCGTCGTGACCAGGTTGGCGATCTGCTCGAACGAGGTGGCGACCTGGCCGAACTGTCGGAATCCGCTGTCGACGGCCTTCGAACCGGTTTCGGTGGCCATGACGGTGGTGTTGACCGCCGCCCGTACGTCGTCGATGTACCGCCGGACCTCCTTGGTCGACTCGGCGACCCGGTCGGACAGCTTGCGGATCTCGTCGGCGACGACCGCGAATCGCCGTCCGGCGTCGCCGGCACCGGTCGCCTCGATGGTGGCATTGATCGCGAGGATGTTCGTCTGCTCGGCCAGTTCGGAGACGATCTCCAGCACGGTGCCGATCTGTTGCGATTTCTCACCGAGTTCCAGCATGTGGCCGACGATCTGGTCGACCTGTTGGCGTATCGCCTGGATGGAAGCGTTGGCCTGCTCGATCGTGCTGTCGCCGGCGCTCGCGGCGCCGGCGGTCTGCGCCGCGACCTGGGCGACCCGTTGGGCGCTCTCGGCGATCTGCCGGGAGGTCACCAGCAACTCGTTGATGGTTGTGGTGATCTCGCTCATCGCCGTGGCCTCCTCACGGGCGCCCGAGGCCTGCTGGGTCGCGACGGCCTCCAGCTCGGCCGAGGAGGTCTGCACCTGCCCCACCGCTGTGCCGATCTGCCGGCGGAGGGTGCGGCTGAGCAGATATGACATGAGCACGGCCAGTGCGGCGGCCGCCGCCGCCAGGACCAGCAGTGATGCGATCGCCCGGGAGGCGCTGGCCGTGGAGCGGTCCTTGGCCGCGGCGAGGTCGCGCTCGGTCGCCGCGATGAAGGCCGTGATTGCCCGGTCCAGCGCATCGCGGGCCGGCGCCGCCCGCTCGTCGAACGCGCGCAACACCTCGGCCGTGTCGGCGCCGCCGCGACGTAGCGCGATGACCTCGTTCACGGTCCGGTAGTGCTCGTCCTCCACCTGTCCGACCGTCGCGAGTAGACTCCGGGCCTCCTCCCCCTCGACGGTGCGCGACAGTCGTTCCAGGATCGCCCGGAACAGATCGCGGGCCGCATTGAGGTGGCCGACGCTGCTCTCGTCGCCGGTCAGCATGAAGGTGCGCCCGGCGGTGACCTTCTGCTCGGCCGCGATGCGCAACCGCTGTGCCTCGGTGAGCTCATGGGCCGGTCCGTCGATGACCTGATCCTTGCTGGACACGACGGCGAGGAGGGCAATGACGCCCACCGTGCCGATGATGACGGTGAGGATCACCGAGAGCGCGAACGCGGCCGCGATTCTCTGGCTGAACGTGGTATTACGCGTCATGCTCATCGCCTCCGCCTCGACCACCGGGATGGCACTCCGCCACGATGGCGGCCCGCACGGCCGCGACGTCGATGACGGCCCGAGCCCCGGTGGGTGTGTCCACATGATCGCTGGTGAACGCCCGCCCGCCCGCCACCGGCGAGGAATCCTCGCCGGTCGAGGCGGCCAGGCCGGACCGCGGCCGCCGCAGGTGTCCGGCGACGCGGTCGAAGGCCAACGCCAGAGACGGCTGTCCGGCGGCGATGACCATCCATCGCGGTATCTCCGATCGCGAACGTCCGAGCAGCCGGCCGAGATCGTAGACCGGAACGACGGCCGAGCGGAACGTCGCGACTCCCAGCAGCGTTGCCGTTGCCCCGGGCAACGCCGCCAGGGCGCGGTCGGCCGCCAGGCCGGCGATCGCGTCCAATCGAATGGCGTATGAATCGTCATCGATCTCGATGACCAGCAGGTCCACGACCTCTGACGGCTCCTCGCGCACGGGTTCGACGAACGAACGGTCGAACGCCTCCCGGAGGTCGGTGAGGCGTTGCCGCAGCCGTTCGGGTGTCGACATCACGGCGTGTTCCCACAGGCGGCGAGTTCGGCCCGGCAGAGCGCGATGAGAGCGCTGCGGCTGAAGCCGCCGGCCAGGAGCAGCAGGCGGTGCGGGTCCTCCCTCGAGAGCAGCGCCAAGGCGCGGCGGAGTTCCCGGCGGGCCTCCTCGGGTTCTCCGCGGCGCCGGGCCAACACCCCCAGTCGCAGCCGGGGCATGGCGAAGACCGGATCCAGGTACGCCGCCATCTGATTGTGTCTCAATGCACCGCGCTGGTCGCCCCGGCCCTCGCGGCACAGCCCGAGGAGGTAGTGGGCGCCGGCGTCCAGTCCGTTGCGTTCCAGCATGCGCTGACATTCCTCCTCCGCGGGGTCGATCCGACCGCACTGGATGAGCAGCACGGTCCGCAGCACCTGCCCGTCCGGCCGGTTGCGGACGCCGTCCGGGAGCGCGTCCACCACGGCCAGCGCCTCGGAGAAGCACTCGCGGCTCAACAGGTCGAGCGCCCGGTCCCAGTCGGCGTCCGGGCGTGTGACCACTGTGGCCGGTGGTCGCGGGTGCGACCGATCGTCGGCGACCAGCGCCCGGATGCGTCCCGACGCGGCGCCGATGGTGGTCCACCAGTCGTCGGAGCCGCCGCGGTGACCCTCCCAACCCTCGCCGTCGGCATTGGACGGAACGCGCTGGTAGTAGAACGTGTCATGGGTCTGGCGGAGGTCAAGATCGCTGCGGCGGCCGCGAAGGCTCTCGGCGTGGCCGAGGAACAGGTATCCGCCCGGCGCCAGGGAATCGACCATCCGGTCCACCAGTCCGCGTCCGGCCTCCGGCGTGAGGTACATGATGACGTTGCGGCAGAAGATGGCGTCATAGCTCGCGGGTCGCCACAACTGCGGGTCGTCGTCGATGAGGTTGCGCTCGATGAACTGGACGGACCGGCGGAGCGCTTCGTCCAGTACGAAAGTCTGCCCCTCGGATCGGAACCATCGCTGCCTCAGAACGTGCGGTATCGCGCGCAGCGCCCAATCCGAGTAGCGCGCGTGCTCCGCCTTCGCCACCATCGCGCCGTTGATGTCGACGCCGACCACGGATACGCGCCACGACGGGTCGGTGACGACACCACGGACGACCATCGCCAGCGTGTAGGCCTCCTCGCCGGAGGCGCATCCCACCGAGAGGAAACTGAGGCATCGCCGCGCTCCCTGGGCCCGGACCCGATCGGGCAGCACCACATCGGCGAAGGCAAGGAACTGTTCCCGATGGCGGTAGAAGTACGTCTCGCCGACCGTCAGCTCCCGGGCCAGCGCGCCAACCTCATCGGCCGGCGGTCGCGCCGCGAGCCGGTCCAGGTAGGTGGCCCACGATATGCCGTGGGCGGCCGCCCGGCGTCGCAGGACCTCCGTCAGGGCCACGGTCGTGACGCCCTCAAGCGCGAGGCCCAGGTGCCGCGCCACGATCGAGCGGAACCGTTGAGCCTGCGCCCCCGTGTCGGCGCTCATGACCGCGCCAGTTCCGGGACCAGCCGGGCGTCGCCGAGGAACCGCAGGGGATCCGTGCCGACGACACCCAGCATCGCCACCAGCTGCGACCGCGCGGACGCCAACAGGGTCGACATCTCGCGAAGGGAGTCGGGCGGCAGGTCGCGAATGCCCACCACCTCGTCCACGGCGAGCGCCACGGACCGCTCGTCATCCCGGACCGTGACGTACCGGGTTGGCCTTCCGCTCGACCCGCCCAACAACAACCCCAGGTTCACCACGGGCGCGGGCTCGCCCCGGACGACACACATGCCGCTGACAAACGGGGCGGCCCCGGCGATCGCCTCGGTCGGCAACGGCCGCATGACCTCGAGCACACGATCGAGCGGGATCGCACACAGGTGCGCGTCGGCGCGGAGTATCAACGACGGCTCGTTCACGTTGACCTCACCATGCCCGATCCGTGATGGTCAGGGGCTGGACGGCCCGGGACGCCCGAACAGGTAGCCCTGAGCCGAGACGCAGCCCAGGTCGCGCAGCAGATCCGCCTGGCTCTCCCGCTCCACACCCTCGGCCACGACCTCCAGGTCGAGCGCACGGGCCATATCGATCATCGCCCGCACTATGGCCTGGGTCACTCGATCCTCGTCCACAACGGACACGAAAGAGCGGTCGATCTTCAGCGTATGGGCGGGCAGCTTGCGGAGATAGGACAGGGACGAGTACCCGGTGCCAAAGTCGTCGATGGCGATTTGTACGCCGAGGCTGTGGATGCGTGCGATGTTCTTGCTGATCGTCGCGCTGTCGGACATGAGCGTGGTCTCGGTGAGCTCCATGACGAGCCGGCGCGGGGCGATTCCGGTGTCCTGGAGGGCGGCGCTCATGGCGTTGACGACATCGTCGCGGAGCAGATCGCGGGCCGACAGGTTGACCGCGATCGACAGCGACTGGTCCGGCCACAACGCGGCCTGCCGGCACGCCTCCTTGATCACCCAGCAGTCGATGGCCGTGATGAGGTTGCTCTCCTCGGCGATCGGGATGAAGGCATCCGGCGTGACGAGGCCGAACCCGGGCCGCTGCCAGCGGACCAGGGCTTCCATGCCGATCGGCCGGCTGCTGTCGAGGGCGACGATCGGTTGGTAGTGCAGGGTCAGCTCGCTGTTGCCGATGCCGTGGCGCAGGGCGCCCTCGGTGGCCAGACGACCGTCGAGCTGCTGGCGCATGTTCTCGTCGAAGATCATGTACTGGGAGCGCCCGCCGGTCTTCGCCTCGTACATCGCCATGTCGGCCCGGCGCAACAGCTCCTCGGCCGACGGTTGACCGGGTCCGGAGCGGGTGATGCCGATGCTGGCCGTCACCACGCTGTCCTGAGCGCCGATCCGGAACGGCGTCTCCAGCTGCGCGTTGATCCGGCGGGCGATCGCGACCACAGCGTCGAAGTCGTCGACGTCGGCGCAGACCACCACGAACTCGTCTCCGCCCAACCGGGCCACGATGTCGCGCTCCCGGACCGCCCCGTTGATCCGCTCCGCGGCGCGGACCAGGAGCTCGTCGCCCACCGCATGGCCGAGGCTGTCGTTGACGAGCTTGAAGCCGTCGAGGTCCACGAACAGCACCGCGACCTCACCACCCTGGCGGCGGGCCGCGAAGAGGGCGTCGGTGAGCAACTCGGTCAATGCCGAGCGGTTGGGCAGCCCGGTCAGCACGTCGTGGCGCGCCTGCATCCGCAGCACATCGTGCAACGCCCTCATCTCGTCCGACGAGATCTCGATGGACCGCTCGAGCGTGTACCGGTCGGCGTCCGCCTCGCTGTAGGAGGTGCTGACGACGCTCAGCAGCTCCGCCCACTGACCGTGCTCGGGCACGCTGTCGGGGTACAAGGCCAGGCGCCGCAGCTGGCGTTCCAGGCTCCGGTGGTAGCTAACGCCGCCAGCCACGTCCTCAGGACCCTTCGCGGAAGGTGGTCAGGGTCATGGTCTGGTTGTGCAGGTCGCAGGTGCCCGCGGCGATCGGTGAAATCTCACCGTACGAGTAGAAGCCCACGAGCTCGGAGTTGGTCGGCAGCCCGGACAGCGTCGCGTCCAACTCGTCCTCGGTTCGCCGCCCGAGGAGCAGACGGCGACCGACGCAGCTCACCGCGACCGCCAGGGTGGCATCCCCGTCGCCGGAGCCGGTGGCGACCGCGGCCGCGTGGGCGCCTTCGATCAGCCGGTCGAAGTTGGCCCGCATGAGCTGGGCCAGGGAACCGGTTGGCACGTCACCGGCGAAGGTCATGCTCTGGGAGTCCTCGTCGACCCCGACGATCGTGCGGACCAGTTGCCGCTCCTCGGCACCGGGAACGCGGACCGCCAAGGGAAAGAGCAGCGCGGTGGCGGGCAGCCCGGCGGCCCGGTCGCCCAGATAGGACTTGTACAGGTGTAGCGCGGGCTGGCCGTCGAGTTCGAACAGGACATTGCCCTCGGATCGCGTCACCCGTCGCTCGGGGCCAAAGATGTCCCAGCCGCCTCTTGAGCCGTGACCGACATCGAGCTTGGGCCCGCTGAGTCCGATCGCGCTCACCATCGCGCGCCGCGGCTCGCCGTCGACGAGGACCCAGGTCCGCTCGAATCGCTCGCCGTCGCCGGCCAGGCCGCCGGTGATGATGACCCGGCCCTGCGTCGCGTCCACCATGCCGGCGGTGAGCGCGCTGCCATTGACGGCGAGGCCGTCCGAGAGCACGAAGATCGCGCGCAGATCCTCGTTCGCCTCGGCCAACTCCCCAGCGATCGCCCGGCCGACGTCGAACGAATCCTCGGGGCTGGGCACATGCCGGTGTACGGACGCGAGCCGCGTGCTCGCGAAGCGAGCCACGGCCACCGTCAGGGTCTCATCGGAGACCGTGTCGGCATGGATCTCGCCCGCCGTCGAGCACCCGATGAGTCGGGAGGTCGGATAGCGGGCGACGAGATCCCGCAACGGCTCGGCGTCGTCGAGCAGGTTCGACGCGCCGTACAACATGACCAGTGTGCGCTCGCCGTCCCACGACGGCAGGTCGTCCGACCAGCCGCGCTGGCGGTTCCACTGGGCGGTTTTCAGTTCCATGGCGACCTCCAACTGCCTTCTCCATGCCCATTGTCAGCCGGTCGCCGACCGTCCTGAGCCGAAATCGTCGTGGCCGTCGGCTGGGCACCAAGGGTCGTCCCACTACCGTGTCCTGGGTGCGCATATGACGACTTCTGCCTGTCGGCGCAGTCCTGGCACACAGGCCCCGGAGGTGACTCAGGCGTGGCCCCGGCTGCGGTCGGCAACGACGGATCGCAAGCGCGCGACGTAGGCATCGCTCGGCATGCGACCGTGGATGACGTCCTCGAAATGGAGGTCTCGCAGCGCGAAATGCGCCCTCCCCCGCAGCAGAAGAGGCAAGATCGGCGTAGCGCTATCGAGCGCCCGCAACACCTCCTTGCCCACCCACGACGATCGCTCCGACTCGGGCGTCATCACCACAATCAGTGCCGCACAGGAGTCGAGCTTCTCCACGATCGTGGTGAGCCATCGGTCGCCGGAGATGATCTCCTTGTCGAACCACGTCGTGATTCCTGCCTTGACCAGATGCGCGGCCAGCTTCTCGACGTACCGCTGATCGCTGGCGTGGCTGTAGCTGATGAACACGTGGCCGGTGGGACGGTCGGCTGGCATCGGCGGCGTGGGGCGCGCGCGGCGCGACAGGAGGCCGCGCGATCGGGTGGCCGCTCCCCGTCGGGCGGCTGGCGCGGAAGCACTGGCGGCCACCCGTTTCAGGTCGGCATACAGGTCCTGAGCGCTCTGGTATCGGTTGAGCGGATCCCTGGCCATGGTCCGCAACACGATCGCATCGATCGCCTCGGCGACGTCCGGGTTGAACGTGCTCGGTGCCGGTCGATCGGCCCGGACGTGCTGGTAGGCGACCGCGACCGGGGAGTCTCCCAGAAACGGTGGGCGGCCGCACAAAAGGGCGAACAGGGTGCAGCCGGTCGAGTATATGTCCGAGCGAGCGTCGACCGATCCGCCGGTGGCCTGCTCGGGAGAGATGTACGCAGCGGTCCCGATCACGGACGAGGCTTCGAGTTCTTCCGTCTCACCGGAAGGCGCTCGCACCAGGTCGAAGCCGATCAGCTTGATCTGGCCGTGTGCCGTGAGCATCACGTTGCCGGGCTTGACGGCGGAGTGGACCAGGCCATGCCCATGCACGAATGCCAGCGCGCTGGCCAGGTCGGCGGTCATCTCGACCGCACGCCGCGGAAGCAGGCGTCCCTCGGCCGCCAGCACCTCCTTGAGGGTGCGCCCGTTGATGAACTCCATCACGATATACGGCAGCGAAGCGTCCTTTCCGGACTCTTCGCCGACGTCGGAGATGACGCCGATGTTGGGATGGATCAGGCGGGTCGCGTACCGGATCTCTCGCCGGAGCCGCAGGAGGGCCTCGTCGTTATCGAACAGGTCAGGGCGCAGCATCTTGATCGCCACGTCCCGGCCCAGTCGAACGTCCCGGCCGCGATGGACCTCGCCCGTGCCGCCATAGCCGACCAGTTCGCCGACCTGGTAGCGCCCGCCTAGCAGGCGCGGTGTGGCCATCCGTTCTTCCCTCCCTCACGTGGCGGCGCCCGTAGCGCCGCGCGGCCCTCCTGATGGCGAGCCCATCGTAGGACGTGCGTCCCAGATCGCCGAGTGATGGTGGGTCGTCAGGAGCGGGGAGGTGGCGTAACGCCAGCAGCGTGACCGCGGTCATAAGGCGGATGCGGGTGGTGCGCGTCGCGATCGCCGCGAGCACGAGGCTGGGGTTGGACAGAATGTGGTCCCCGAAGTGATGCTCACCAACGCAGACCCATTCGCGGGCGAGGTGTCGGCGGTACGACACCCAGCGGCAGCAGGAAGTTGTTGGCGGTTCCCGGCCCGTGCGCTCTCATCGTCAGCGCCGACCATCACGGTGAGGAGCGACGATGGCACCCTCGATCGGAAGACATGGACTGCTGGCCGCGGCCGTGCTGCTCGCCCTCGTGGGCACGGCCTGCGACCAGGACGACTGGCCCGTGCACGGCCAGGGCGCCGACGGCATTGACGAGACGATCAACGCCGAGGTGCTGGGCTTCCTCGGCGAAAACGGCGGCGCCGGCGCCACCGTTGCCGTGACCCGTAACGGAAGGCTGGTCTGGTCCAAGGGATACGGCTGGGCCAACCGCGACGAGCGGATCCCGATGCAGCCGTGGCACCGCAGCCGGATCGGGAGCGTCTCCAAGGTGATCACGGCGATCGGGTTGCTGCAGATGCTGGAGAAGGACGCCGTCGGTGGTCTGACCGCCGGCGGCCCAGGCACGCTGACGACACGGTTGGCCCAGAAGGTGTACGGGCACCCGGGCAGCGCCTTCACCAGCCCCAACTGGCCCCACGTCACCGAGCCCACGGTGTTGTCCGACCCGGAACGGTACTGGGAGGCGATCCGCGACGGTGTAAGGGCCGTCCACCCGTCGACCTACGAGGAGGACATGGCGCGGACCGCCGAATGGGCCAGCACGATCGAGCTACGGCACCTGCTCAGCCACACCTCGGGCCTGCTCCACAGTGGAAGCGCGGACAAGGCCGCCGCACACTATGGCGTGGACGTCTCGGAGCTCACGTATCCGCTCATCCATGAATGGGTGCTGGGCGCCGGCGTCAGATCGAAGCTCGGCGGGAAGAATTTCACCTGTATGGAGGATCCGCCCTATGACGAGGTCGAGGACGTCGAGGCCGCGGCGCCCGAGGGCACCGAGCCGAAGTACCGGGTGCCACCATTCCTGTTCGAGCCGGGAACCAAGGAGTGCTACTCCAACCACGGTTTCGGGCTGACCGGACACATCATTGACGAGCGTAGCGGCCCGGGCGAAGAGAACACCTATCGCGCCGTGATCGAGCGAAACGTGCTCCATCCCATCGGGTTGACCCACGTGGTGCCGAAGAACACCGACATCGGTGAGCTTGACGCCTGGCCGCACGGCTCCCAGCACAACCCGTCGGACATCCAACCGCTCGGTCTGCCGACCGGGGGCTGGGTCGCCACCGCGCAGGACCTGGCCCGCGTGATGTGCGGCCTCGACCGTGGCAGCAACAACCTGCGGCTGCTCAGGCCGGCGACCGTGACCGCGATGGAGACCGACGTGGCGCCGGCCGCGTACGGCATCCAACCCCTCGGTTGGGACACGAAGGCCGGTTCCTACCTGTACAAGAACGGTGCGACCGGCGGCGGCAAGGCGGTGATCATCAAGTACCTGCCGGGACAGTTCCCCGCCGCCCCGAACGACGAGATCAACATAGCGGTCAACCTCAACGGTGGCACACCGATGCCCGGCGAATCCCTGCTGCGAAGCATCGCCGGCAAGGTGGCCGCCGCCGACATTCCCGATGACTACGACCTGTTCCCCCGGGCCTATCGGTGCGTCGTCGACGCATCGCCCGGGGGCCTGGTGCCGGCCACCCGTTCCGTGGTGACGCCGACACCGACGCGGCCCGGGCTCGTGGTGGCGACACCCGGTTCAAGACCGACGGCGAGCCCGACCGGGGTCCCCGATTTCGCGGTGACGCCCACCCGTACATCTCGTCCCACACCGCCGACGGTGGTCATCCGCCAGCCCGCGGCCGGCCAGCACCCAGCGCCGCGCGGCGTGGCGTCGATCGACTTCTCCGGTTTCGCCGCCGACTCGGCCGGCGTTCGGATCGCCGGGACGAGCCTGCGGTGGACCGCGATCCAGGGCCCCGAGCGGACGGTTCTGTGCTCAGGCAGCGGCTTTACGCCCACGGCGCCCACCGGCGGGCCGGGCGGACTCACCGTACTCGCCGACTGCACCCGCTTCACCAGGAAGATCACGAACAAGAGCATCGGCTCCGGCCCGCCGATCACGATCCTGCTCGAGGCGCGCGACGAGCGCGGGATCATCGGGTCCACCACCGTAACCATCCATCTGTACACGGCGCCGGCCCGCTGAGGCCGCGATCGACCGCCTACGCTGACCCGATGGGTCTGACCCGAAGGGATGTGCTCGGCGTAGGGGTGTCCGCGGCCGCGGCAGCGCTGTCCGGTTGCGGTGGCGGCCCGCCCGTCGCCTCCGCGACGTCGGCCCCGACCGAGGGTTCGCCGACCCCTTCGCCAGGTTCAGCGACGCCGACCCCGGGTCGCACCGCTGCGACGGGTGGCGCGACCCCGTACCCCGGACTGGTGCCGACCATCGAGCGGTACCTGCGGCCGACCCGGGACAACCCCGATCATCCGACGTACGCCGGCGCCGTCGCCCTGGTGACCGTCGACGGCCGGACGACGGCGCGGGTCGCCGTCGGCGACGCGCTGCGCTACGGTGCCGGGCCGGTCGAGCTTCCCGCCGGGAAACGGGTTCGGATGCGGCCGGACTCCGTCTTCGACCTCGCCTCGATCACCAAGGTGTATACGACCCTGCTCGTGCTCCAGCAGGTCGATCGCGGAGCCATCGACCTCAGTGCACCGGTGCGGGAGTACCTGCCCGAGTTCACCGGCGCCGGCAAGGAGACGATCACCGTTTCGATGCTGCTGACCCACACCAGCGGGCTGCCGATCGGTCCCAAGGTGAGCGGCCTACCCGACGCCGCGGCCCGCCGGGCCGCCGTCCTCGGCACGGGCCTGGCCACTGGCGCCGCACCCGGTGCGGCGTTCCGTTACTCCAGCGTCGGGATGATCGTGCTCGGCTACCTGGTGGAAAAGGTCACCGGTCAGGCGCTGGACGGTGCGCTGCGGGCCAACCTGACCGGACCACTCGGGCTGCGCGACACGGGCTTCCGGCCGTTGACCTGGCTCGGCCGGGCCGACCGCTCGGCTCGCCTGGTGGCCACCGACGCCCGCTCATCGCGCGGTGTGCTGCGGGGAGTCGTACACGACCAGGTGGCCGACGCCCTGGGCGGAGTGGCCGGGCACGCCGGCATCTTCAGTACCGCGGCCGACCTCGCCGTCATCGGAAACCTGTTGCTCGGCGGCGGCACCCACAAGGGCAAGCGGATCCTGGCCGAGGCGACCGTGCGCCGGATGCTCACCAACGCCAACGCCGGGTTGCCGGCGATCGACGCCGAACGACCCGGGCGCACCTCGACCCACGGCCTGGGCGTCGAGCTCGACCAACCGTGGTTCATGGGGCGTCTGGCCACCGCCCGCACGTTCGGGCACACCGGCTTCACCGGCACGTCCCTGCTGGTCCATCCCGAACGGCGGCTGGTGCTGGTGCTGCTGACCAACCGCGCCCACCCGAACTGGAGCTGGGCCAACCCCGACCCGGCGCGGGCGGCCGTGGCCAACGCCCTCGCCGACGCCCTGCGATGAGGCGACGCTGGTCACCTGGATGCTTCGCGGCCGAGCCGCGGCGCGCGGTCCGGCCGGTTAGGGTGCCGTCATGGATCAGGCCGTCGGGGCGTGGTGTGGCGTGGACGGGTTGGCGTTCCGGCTGAGCGACCCCGAGCGGCACCTGGCCGGGGTGCGGCTCGTGCCGCAGATCGCGCTGCCGTCGGACCGGCTCGATTTCGCCTACGACGAGGGTGATCGGGCCTGGCGGCTCAGCGTTCCCCGGACCGCCGCCTGGCGGATGGAGTACCTGCTGGAATGGCGCCACGCCGACGGCCGGGTGGAGCGGGCCTGCGATCCGGACAACCCGCGCCGGGTGGGCGGAGCGTTCGGTGACAAGTCTGTCGTCGAATGCCCCGAGTACGCCGCCCCGGCCTGGCTCGAGCTGCCCGCCGTCGACGGCGAATGGCGGGAGCTGACCATGTCGGCGCCGTCCCTGGCGGCCGACATCGCGGCGCGAATCTGGTCGCCGGCCACACCCACCGACCGCGTGGTGATCGTTCACGACGGACCGGAGTACGACACGTTCGCGTCGTTGGGTCGGTACACGGCGGCGACCATCGGCGCGGGCCGGGTCGCCCCCCACCACCTGGTGCTGCTCGACCCGGGCGACCGCAACGACTGGTACTCGGCCAACCCCCGTTACGCCCGGGCCCTGGCCGACGTCGTCCTGCCGAGGCTCCGCGCGGAGTGCGGCGCCCGCCGGGTGGTCGGGGTCGGCACCAGCCTGGGTGGTCTGGCCATGTTGCACGCCCAGCGGCGCCACCCCCGGGCCTTCGCCGCGCTGTTCCTGCAGTCGGCCAGCTTCTTCCGGCCGTACCTGGACAGCCAGGAGTCGGGCTTCCCGCACTACCAGCGGATCGTGCGATTCACCGATGAGGTCGTCAAGGGCGGCACCGGGATCTGGGCCGGCGCTCGCAACTGGGCCGGCCCGCCCTGGCTGGGTCGTGGCGCGAGGCCGGACGGGCCGAGCCAGCCTTGGCGCCGGGGCCGGGCCGCGGTACCGACGGTGCTCACCTGTGGCCTGGTCGAGGAGAACCTGGCCAACAACCGCGAGATGGCGGCGGCGTTGCGGGCGCAGGGATACCCGGTCGAGTTGTTCGAGGTGCCCGACGCGCACAACTTCACCGGATGGCGAGACGCGCTGGATCCGTACCTGACCGATCTGCTGCGGCGTACCTGGCCGGCCATCTGACCCCGGCCCGGTCGCCTACCCCGTTCGGACTGTCCACTGTGGTCGCCAGCTCGGCCGCGTACGCGCGCAGCAGATCGTGTAGCGCGAACCGGCCCGGCGCCGTCTCGGCGACGAGGTGGGTGCGGGCCAGTTCGGTCAGCACGGGCCCCGCCCGATCGACCGGTACTCCGGCGAGGCTCGCCGCCGCGACCAACCCGATGTCCGGGCCGGGCGCCGTTCCCAGCAGCCGGAACATCGCCGCCGCCGGCGTGTCGAGCCGCCGGTAGGACCAGGAGAACGCCGACCGCACGTCCAGGCCGGATTCGCCGGAGTCGAACGCGTCGAGGCCGGTTGCCCGCAGCTCGGCGGCGAGCGCGGAGAGGGAGAAGCCCGGTTGGGACGCGGCGCGGGCGGCGACGACGCTCAGGGCCAGCGGCAACCGCGCACACGCCGCGATGATGTCGTCGGCCGCCGCCGGTTCGGCCGCCAACCTACCGCGGCCGAGGCGACCGGTCAGCAGCTCCAGGGCTTCGGCGACGGTCAACAGGTCGAGAGTGAGCGGTTGCGCGCCCTCGACGGCGATGAGGCCGGCGAGCAGACACCGGCTGGTTACCAGGATCAGGCAGCCGGGCGAACCGGGCAGCAGCCGGCGGACCTGCTCGGTGTCGCGGGCGTTGTCGAGGACCACCAGCATCCTCCGGCCGGCGAGCAGGCTGCGGTAGAGGGCCGTCCGTGTGTCCAGACCCGCCGGCACCTGGCCGGCCGGCACGCCGAGCGCTTCGAGGAATCCGCCGACCGCCTCGGCCGGAGCCGTCGGCGATTCGGCCGGACCGAAGCCCCGCAGGTCGACGTATAGCTGGCCGTCCGGGAACCGGCCGGCCGCCTGGTGCGCCCAGTGCACGACGAGCGCCGTCTTGCCGATCCCGGCGGTGCCGGTGATCGCGGCTATGACCACGGCCGGTCCGACCCGTCCGGCCTCGTCGGCCAGCTCGGTCAGGGTGGCCAACTCGACGGCCCGAGCGGCGAAGTGCCGTGTGGTGGCCGGTAGCTGTCGGGGCACCACGCCCGTTTCCACCGGACCGGACGGCCGTGAGGGATCAGCCGGGGGCCCGGTCCGGCGGGCGATCTCCGCACGCGCGGCGGCCGTGAGCCGGTCCCCGGCCCGGCCTTCATCGAGGGCCCGCAGCAGGCGCCAGTGCGCGGCGTCCCACCCGGCGAGGTCGGTCAGGTCGGCCGGGACCCGTGCGCCGGCCCGCCGGGCGCTGGCCACGCAGCCATGCACGAACCACACCACGAAGTCCCATTCGGGCAGCGACTTGGCGGTGAGCTTGTCGCTGATCGTGGACCGGGCCAGCGGACGACCCAACTCGGCGGTCAGGTCGGCCAGCCGTTTCAGCGGCGGAGCACCGGAGGCGAGCCGCAGCCGTCGTAGCCGGTCGGCGAACCGGACCATGGCCTCCCTGGCCGCTCCCGTCATGGTCCACCTCCCGTCCGGCGTCCGGCATCGATGTCCGGCAATGCCAGCAAACGTAACGGGGGTCGTTCACGAAAACCGCATGGCCTGGACATATGGGTACCCCCCGATCGTCTGCGTCCGGGATCCCGCCGGACGGGTGGACCGGCGCGCACGGTAGGAGGTGGAAGTGGCGACGATGGAGGGGGCCGGCGATTAGGCGCGCGGGAGCCAGGCGGGGGAGAGCGGCCGTGACCGTGTTCGCGGCGGCCCTACTGGTCGGCCCGCTGCTGTCCGCCGCGCCGGCCGCGCGGGCCGTCGCCAACCCCGTGCTGGTGGAGGCCACGAGCCCGTCCAGCTCCGAATGGAACCGTGCCGTCTCGGCCATCTGCCCGACCGGCCTGTCGGTCTACGGCGGCGGCGCCGAGATCATCACCGACACCGGCGCGCCGGGCAACGTGATGCTCAACAGCGCCAGCCCGAACGACTCGACCCTGCGCAGATGGGTCGCGCAGGCGTTCGAGGTCGGCGGCGACTTCACCGGGAACTGGCGGCTACGGGTGTTCGCCATCTGCGGGCCGCCGGTGCCCAACCTGCAACTCGTCGTCACGGTGTCGCCGGCTGGGGTGGCCGATCGGAAGACCGCCCAGGCCACCTGTCCGGCCGGCACCCGGGTCTACGGCGCCGGCGCGGGGATCGGCAACGGCAAGGGCGAGGTCTACCTGGAACGGGTGGTCCCGGGACTGACGAGCGTCACGGTGGCGGGCCGGGTGCGGACGCCGTTGTCCCGGTCGTGGCAGGTCGGCGCGTACGCCATCTGTGGCGACCCGGGACCGTTGGGCACGCTGCCGCCGATCGGCCGCTTCCCCTCGACCGTCAGCTCGAACTCGCCGCAGCAGCTCGACACGAGCTGCCCGGCCGGATTCAAGGTGCACGGCGCCGGCGCCGAGGTCCTGGACAGCGACGGCAGGGTCTTCATCGACAGCATCATCGTCGACTCGGGCCTGCTGACGGCGCGGGCGCGGGCGTACGAGAACCCGGCGACCGCGACCACCTGGGGCGTGGCCGTCTGGGTCGTCTGCTTGAGCTAAGGCCCGGGGCCGGCGCGAGCGAAGCGAGCCGGAAACGCATACTGTGCCTTCATGGATCTAGCCCCCCACCAGGTCGAGCTGTACTCGCCGGCCATCGGCGGTTCGGGCATCGTGATCGGATACGGACACTGGGGCCGGCCGGTGCTGGTCTTCCCCTCGGAGCGCGGCCACCCGCGCGACTTCGCCGACAACGGCATGGTCGGCGCCGTCGCGGACCTCATCGGGGCCGGCCGGGTGAAGCTGTACTGCGTCGACTCCTATGACGGGCAGTCCTGGGCCGCCCGCGACCAACCGCTGGAGGAGCGGGCCCGGCGGCACGCCGCCTACGAGTCGTGGATCGTCGATCGGGTCGTGCCGCACATCGCCGCCGACAGCGGCGGGGCCGGGGACATCGCCACCACGGGCTGCTCGATGGGTGCCTTCCATGCCCTGAACTTCGCGCTCAAGCGGGCCGACCTGTTTCCGTTGGCCCTGTGCTTTTCCGGCAGCTACGACCCGGCAGCCTGGCACGGTTGGGGCGAGCCGGGCGACCTCGCGTACTTCAACAACCCGACCGACTACGTCGGGCATCTCTCCGGCGACCATCTCGACTGGCTGCGCTCCCGCCTGTCGGTCCTGCTCGTGTGCGGGCAGGGCCAGTGGGAGGACACCACCGGCGCCCTGGAGTCCACGAAACGCATGGCGGCGCTGCTCGAGCAGACGGGCATCCGGCACGAGCTGGACCTGTGGGGCCATGACGTACCGCACGACTGGCCGTCCTGGCGGTCCCAGTTCGCCCATCATCTGCCAAGGTTCTGCTGACCGGTGAGGAGGACCGATGTCTGATGTGGAGCACCTCATCGGGATGCTGCTCGGCACCGAGGATGACTGGCCGCGGGCGTACGAGTCGTTGGTCCGTCGGTTGGGCCCGGTGACCGACGGCGCCGGCGCCACGCACCGGCTCCGTACCGAGCGGGTGTCCATCGAACCGTTCAGCCTGCGCGACCGCCCCCGCCAGGCGCTGGTGATCGACCGGCTGGCGTACTGGTACTACCACCCGCGCGAGTGGCTCAAGAAGATCGCGTTGATGGACGACGTGTACCTGCTCAACAGTCCGTTCACCTTCCAGTCGATGGAGAAGCACGCGGCATACTGCGCCATGGTCCGGCTCGGCCTGAAGGTCCCGGAGACGGTGCTCGTGCCGTTCAAGCATCCGGTGGACAACGCCCGCTACGCCTACACCGCCGAGCGCTACAACAAGCCCTTCGACCTCGACGCCGTGGCCGAGGGCGTCGGATATCCGCTGTTCATGAAGCCGTACGACGGGGGAGCCTGGGTCGGTGTCAGCCGGATCGCCAACGCCGACGAGTTGCACGCGGCCTACGACGCCTCGGGTGAGCGGCTGATGCACCTGCAGCAGGCCGTGGAGGGCTACGACGTGTTCACCCGGTCGCTGTCGATCGGTCCGGAAACGATGGTGATGCGGTTCCGGCCCGAACTGCCGATGCACGACCGGTACGCCGTGGAGCACAACTTTCTCGACGCGGACACGGGCACCGAGGTCGTCACGATCTCCCGTCTGGTCAACGCGTTCTTCCGCTGGGAGATGAACTCGTGCGAGGCGCTCGTGAAGGGCGCCCAGGTCTATCCCATCGACTACGCCAACGCCTGCCCCGACATGGCGCTGACCTCGCTGCACTACTACTTCCCGTGGGCCATCACGGCGCTGCTGCGGTGGACCGTGTTCTGCGTCGTGACCGGCCGGCGCAAGCGCATCGATCTGGACACGGCCCGCTACTTCGCCATCGCGGACCGCGACGATCTGTCCTACGCGGACAAGCTGGTCCAGTACCGCCGTCTGGCCGACGAGTACTTCGACACCGAGCGGTACCTCGAGTTCTGTGCCACCCGCCTGCGGCACGTCGACGAGATGGTCTACGACTGGGTCCGCTCACCCGAGTTCGATGCCCTGCTCTGGGACACCGTCCGCTCCACCTACCCGGCGCACGAACATGACCGCTTCGCCGCCCATTTCCGCGGGCTTCTCGCCGCCTGGGTGCACGACCGCGAGCGCGCCGCGACCGCCTGACCCGCCGGGCGTGGTGCGCGTCACGATGGGAAACTCTGGCGATCAGCGGTGCCCCGGCGGGTAGCGTGCCGATCATGCGATATGCGCGGATCGGGGTGGCGTTCGGCCTGTTCATCCTCATCGGCATCAACCTCGGCGGGGGTGGGGTGCTGCTGCCTGTGCAGATTGACGACTACGGCGTGGACAAGACCACGATTGGCGCCATCTTCTGGGCCAGCTCGCTGGGGTACGGTCTGGCCGCCGCCGCCAACGGTGCGCTCATCCACCGCTTCGGCATCCGGGCCTACCTTCTCTGCGGAGCCGGCGTGGCGCTGGCGGCGGCGGCCGCCATAGCGGTGCGGGCGCCGTTCCCGCTCTTCATCGCGCTGCAGGCAGCGTTGGGATTTGGCATCGGCGCACTCGAGGCGTGCCTCAACTCATATTTGTCCACATTGGAGCGACCCACCGCCCTGCTCAACTCCCTGCACGCCTTCTTCGGCGTCGGCGCGGTCCTGGGACCGCTGCTGGCCGCCACGATGCTGACGCGGGGGTACGCCTGGACCACGTTCTACGTTCTCCTCGCCGCTCTGGTGGCGCCGCTCCTGGCCGGCCTCCTGCTCTACCCCCGGATGACGGCCCCCGACCCGGCCGCGGCGCCGCCCCGGTTCTCGCGGGCACTCGTGCACCGGGGCGTCTGGCTCGGTGGTCTCTTCCTGGCCCTGTATGTCGGTGTCGAGATCAGCGTGGGGAGCTGGACGGCCACCTTCCTCACAGAGGACCGCGAGCAAGGCATGGCGGCCGCCGGTTGGGCGGTCAGCGGGTACTGGTTGGGCCTCACCGCCGGTCGGTTCGTGCTCAACCGTCTCTTCGAACGGATCGGCGTTGGTGTCGTCGGGATGATCGCCGCCTGCCTGGCCGGCACCGTGGTGTCGGCGGCGGCCATCTGGCTTGTCCCCGGCGGCGCGGTCGTGGGCCTGGCGCTCCTGGGCTTCTGCCTCGGGCCGATGTACCCGACGATGATCGCGGTCATGCCGCGCCTGGTGCCGGCCGCTCTGGTCGCCACGGCCATCGGCCTCGTCGTCAGCCTGAGCGTCGGCGGCGGCGCGCTGTTCCCCTTCCTGGCCGGCGCGATCGCTCAGAGCTTCGGCACCTGGTCGGTGTTCCCGCTGGCCATTGTGCTGACCGCTCTCGTCTCCGTGGTCTGGTGGATGATCGCACGCCGACTCGCGGCCGGGGCCGGGTCCGAAAGGGCCCCCGCCACACCCGCGGCGGCAGCCGGGATCATGCCCGGGGCTGGGTCAGATCCGGCGGTACCGAGCCCGCAGGACCCCGAACGCGCCGAGGCTGGCCACGCCGAGTGACACGACCAACCTGGACCGGCGGTTGGGAGACGGCCGGCCTGGAGCAGGTGGTGGGAGGAGCGGGTTCGTCTGTGTCGCGTCAACCGCGACAGCCACCGGTTGCGTCTTGGCCGGAGGATCGAGGCGGTCAGAACGGTGGAGTTTCAGTGTCGCTGTCGGTGTCGGCGGCCGCCGGCGCCGGCGGTGCCGGCGGTGGTGGCGGTTGGTCCAGGCAGCTGGCCGGGTTGGCCCACGAGCTGGGCCAGTGAGGGTGGGGGTCGGCGTCGTGGTCGCGCAGGGCGGTGGCGGCCGGGTCGGGCAGGGTGTCCAGCCCGGGAGGCGGTCGGCGGTGGTAGCGGTGTCCGAGTCGGCTGGTCCATTGGACGTGGCCGGGCCGGTGTGGGTCGTGGTGCAGTCGCCAGCCGTGTTCGCGCAGCCGGTGGTGGCTGGGGCAGGGCATCGTGAGGTTGGTGTCGATGGTGGGGCCGCGGTGGGCGTGTGGGCGGCTGTGGTCGGCGTCGCCCCGGTGCGCCGGCATCTGGCAGCCGGAGAAGGGGCAGCGGCGGTCGCGGACGGCGATCCAGCGTCGCAGCGCTCGTCCGGGCAGTCGGGCGGTCGGGTCGCGGTTGGGCGGCCCGGCCCGGGTGGTGGCCAGCCGGGTGGTGATCTCCTCCAGCACCCGGTGCCAGCCGCCGCCCGGGTCGGGTAGCCCGTCCGGTCCGGCGCGTCGGCCTCCGCCGTGGCGTAACAGGGTCCACATGGGGTCGGTGACCTGGATCCACACCTCGCCCCACACCCCGGCCGCGGCGCCGGGTCGGGCCACGGCGGGTCGGGTGCGCAGCGGCACGATGGTCTGTGGGGTTCCGTCGGGGCTGGTGCGCACGCACCACCAGGACAGGGTGTCGGCGGCAGCGATGGCCCGGGCCAGTTCGGCGTGTACCGGGCCCCAGCCCAGCAGTTCGCCGGGACGGCGGTCCCACCCGGTCAGGGTGCCCAACCCGACCCACAGCCGCAGCCCACCCCGCCGGCGACCCAACACCGCACCCGAACCCGCTGCCGGCCGCGGGGCCGTCCCGGTCGGGGCGTCCGGACCGGGGCCCGGATCAGGGCCGTTGCCATTGTCTGGGTCGGGGTCGGGCCAGTCGTCGGGCCAGTCGTGGTAGTCGATGGGTGGTTCGGCGGGGGTGGGGTCCTCGTCGACGCTGTCGCTGTAGGTCTCGTCGAGGAGCCGGGCCAGGATCTGCGCGTCGGTGTAGCCGGTGTACGCGCCGGTGGCCGCGCCGAGGAAGACCCGGGCCCGCAGGTGGTCGAGGCTGTCCGGGTGGGCCTGGGCCCGGGCGGCATGGGCGATGGCGTCGAGCCGGGCGCAGGCGGCGGCGACCTGGTCGGTGGGTAGTTGGTAGCCGGCCAGGTTGGCCGTGCCTGGAGTTCCCCCCGTGGACCGGACACCCTGAAACCAGGCAGTGGTCTGGGGGAAGGATGTCCTGGTGTCCCGTCCATCAAAGTATCCCGAGCAGTTCCGTCGTGATGCTGTTGAGCTGATCC
>Ga0307415_100000040_pt1 | contig 56119 bp, 53 predicted proteins | sample DK1Cmetagenome_FD_204524 | JGI IMG/M metagenome (GOLD analysis project Ga0307415, IMG submission 204524) | Maize rhizosphere microbial communities from greenhouse at UC Davis, California, United States - DK15-C-2 | ecosystem: Host-associated > Plants > Roots > Rhizosphere > Soil | place: USA... | reverse complement strand
ACCTCGACGCGACCTACGGCGTGGTCGAGCGCGGCCGGCGCCCACGCGAGTACGCCCCCGCGCTGTCCGCCCTCGAGAAGGGCCAGCGGACCCGTGCCAAGCGGCGCCACCTCGACATGGTCGACCGTGGGCTGATGGACCTGGTGTCGGTCTACCGCGACGCGATCGCGGTGGCCACCGGGGCGCCCGGCCGGCTCGTCAACGAGGAGATCCGCGGTGACATCGACCAGATCGTCCGGGGCTCGACCCCCGAGCTGAACCTCCGCCGGATCGGCTGGATCTTCGAGGCGCGCGAGCAGATGCTCGAGTTCAACGTCCCCGTCGCGCTCGCGCTCGAGTCGATGATGGTGGCGCTCAAGGTCCCCGAGGGGAGCCGGCGCTGAAGCGCGTCGTGGTCGTGGTCGTCGTCGTCGCCCTGCTGGTCGGCGCGGGCGGCCTGGCCGCGCTGGTGGCGCTCGGCTCCGGCGACCGGTCCGGATCTCGCGCGCCCGCGGAGGCGGTCAGCCCGACGCCCGCGGCGGGCGCCACCCTGGCGCCGCGTCCGGCGCTGGCCCGGTTCTACGCCCAGCGGCTGGACTGGACCCCGTGCCAGGACGAGTTCCTGTGCGCGACGCTCACGGTGCCGCTGGACTACCGCCACCCGGGCGGCGACACCCTCGACCTGGCGCTGCTGCGGGCGCCCGCGGAGGATCCGGACCGGCGGATCGGCTCGCTCGTGGTCAACCCCGGCGGCCCGGGGGTGCCCGGCACGACGTACGCCGCGGCCGCCGACCAGGCCTTCCGTGCCCCGCTGCGCGACCGCTTCGACATCGTCGGGCCCGATCCCCGCGGGACCGGTGCGAGCGACCCCGTCGACTGCCTCTCCGACCGGGAGCTCGACGACTACGTGAGCGCGGACCCGGATCCCGACACCGCGGCCGAGGAGCGGGCGTACCTCCGCTGGATCACCGCGTTCGGCCGCGGCTGCGTCGAGCGGTCCGGCGCCCTGGCCGCGCACGTCTCGACGGTCGAGGCGGCTCGCGACCTCGACGTGCTGCGGGCGGCGCTGGGCGAGGCCGAGCTGTCCTACTTCGGCGCGTCGTACGGCACGGAGCTCGGTGCGACGTACGCCGAGCTGTTCCCGGACAAGACCGGCCGCCTGGTCCTCGACGGGGCCGTGGACCTGTCCCTGGGGTTCCGGGAGATGGCGCTCGAGCAGGCCGCGGGCTTCGAGACCGCGCTGCGCTCCTACGTGCAGAACTGCGTCGACAGCACCGACAGCTGCTTCCTCGGCGACACCGCGGACGAGGGGCTGGCCCGGATCGGGAGGTTCATCGACGAGGTGGACGCGCAGCCGCTACCGACCTCGACGGACCGCGAGCTGCGGGTGGGGAATGCCTTCTACGGCATCGCGCTGCCGCTCTACAGCCGGGACTTCTGGACGATCCTGAGCCAGGCGCTGCGCGCCGGGTTCGCCGGCGACGGGACCACGCTGCTGCGGCTCTCGGACGCGTACGCCTCCCGCGCGGACGACGGCCGCTACGCCGACAACCGGATGGAGGCGATCTACGACATCAACTGTCTCGACGATCCCTCGTCGATCCCGCCCTCGGAGGTGGCCGCGGAGTACCCCGCGTTCGAGCGGGCGTCCCCGACGTTCGGTCGCGTCTTCGCCTGGGGGCTCACGGGCTGCTCCGGCTTCGAGGGCCGGGCGGCCGAGACGCTCGGTGGGGTCCGGGCCGCGGGCGCACCCCCGATCGTGGTCGTCGGCACCACGCGTGACCCGGCGACGCCGCTGAAGTGGGCGGAGGCGCTGGCCGACCAGCTCGAGTCCGGCGTCCTGATCCGTCGCGACGGCGACGGCCACACCGGCTACAACTCCGGCAACGACTGCGTCGACGAGGCGGTCGAGTCCTACCTGATCGCCGGCACCGTGCCCACCGACGGCCTCACCTGCTGACCTGTCGCTTCTTCACGCGTGAACACGTCGATCCGTCGCTTCTTCACGCGTCAGCGGGGGTGCACCGGCTCGGCGATCTCCTGGATCCGCCGGGTGGCGAGCTCGATCATCAGCCGGGCGGCGGGGGACAACGTGGCGCCGGTGCGGTGCACGATCGCGAGCGTGTCGAACTGCCGGGGGCGCAGCGAGACCCAGCCGGCGTCCGGGGCCAGGCGGGGCAGCAGCTGCTCGGCCGCGCCGCGCGGGATGACGGAGTCGGCCAGCCCCATGCCGACCAGCTCGACCGCGGTCTCGACGTCCTCGACCTCGATCCGGGTCTGCGGGTTGCGCCCGGTCTCGTGCAGCATCTGGCGCAGCACGATCCGGGTCGAGTCGGTGGCCCGCCAGGTCGTCTCGGGCATGACCAGCGAGGCCTGCGCGAGCCGGTGGGCGGTGACCGGGGACTCGAGCTTCTCGCGGTCGGTGGTGACGTAGACGAGCTCGTCGCGCGCGACCGGGATGACCTGCATGCCCTCGCTGCTCACGGTTGGGACCGCGATCATCGCCGCCTCGATCCGGCCGCGGCGCAGGTCCTCCTGCACGTCCGTGGAGTTCTGGCCGATCAGCTCGACCCGGACACCGGGGTGCCGGGCGAGCACGTCGGCGACCAGCCCGGCGCCGGCGTACAGCCGCGCGGTGCCGAACATCCCGAACCGGATGGTGCCGGTCTCCAGCGCCACCACGCGCTGCACCGCGCGTCGGACCTCCTCGGCGGCGGCGATCGCGCGCTCGGCGTGCGGGCGCAGCGAGTCGGCGACCGTGGTGGGGACGACGCCGCGGCCGACCCGGCGGAACAGGGTCGTCCCGAGCGACCGCTCCAGGCTGCGGATCTGCTCGGAGACCGAGGGCTGCGCGTAGCCGAGCTGCTCGGCGGCGGCGGTCAGCGAGCCGTGCTCGTACGCCGCCAGGAAGCACCGCAGCTGATGCAGGGAAAGCATAGGGATCTCCTTGGGTATCCAACGGAAGGAGAGGCTACCCCTATGTCTTGCGGTCTCCGATGATGGTGGTGCACCCACATCGTCGTCCTCGAGAGGGAGGTCATCATGTTCGACCACCACTGCACGTCCTGCCACAAGCGCCAGCTGATCTTCCCCAGCCAGGTCACCTCGATGGCGAACACCGACCACGGCATCGTGGTTGCCTTCACCTGCTGGTGCGGCTCCGAGCAGTCGCTCACGACGGGTCGGGGCGCGGCCGAGGCCCGGGTCACGCTCGCGGCCTGACGGCGCCTCTGCGAGCGTCCGCGGCGGCAGCGGCGCCGGTTTCGCGACCGGACCGGGATGTCCGTATACTTCCCCGGGTTGCCCGCAGGTCTGCTGACCTGCCGGGCAGCGCGCCGCCTTAGCTCAGTCGGTAGAGCATCTCACTCGTAATGAGAAGGTCGTCAGTTCGATTCTGACAGGCGGCTCCATCGAAGGCCCGCTCCGCATCCCGGGGTGGGCCTTCCGGCATGTCGGGGGCCGGCTGGCAGCGGTCGCCCCCCGCGGCCGGGCTACCCGTGCAGCGCGCGCAGGGTGCTGAGCTCGAACCAGACGGTCTTGCCGGGCTCCTCACCGGCGGGCTCCGTGCCCCAGTCGTGGGCGATGCTCTGGACGATCCACAGGCCGCGGCCGCGGGGACTCGTGGGGCCGGCGTGGTTCACCACCGGCGTCTGGTCACTCTGGTCGTGCACGGCGACGTGGAGCAGGCCGTCCTCGGCCTCGACCCGCAGTTCGACGGTGCCAGTGCCGTGCTGGATGGCGTTGGACAGCAGCTCGCTGGTCAGCAGGCTGGCGTCGTCGATGACCTCGTCCGCGACCCCCCAGCCGTCGAGCAGCCTGGTCAGGAACGCGCGGGTGGCGGGGACCGAGGCGGGACGGTCGGGCACCCGCACCTCGGCCGTCTGCGCGCCGTTCACGGAACGGGTCGCGTCGGGTCCGGCTGTGGGGTGATCCATGCGCGCAAGCATCACACACCGGCCGAAGCGGGCTCGACGGTGCGGTCACCGCTGGTGACATGGGCGAGTCGGCGGGGCTACCGTGAAACGACAGGCGGTTCCGCAGAAGTCGCGGTGTTCGTTCGGGAGGGCACGATGAGGCCATTGGGAGCGTCGGTGGGCAGGGCCGCAGATCTCGGCCCGTTGCTGATCCGACTGGGTGTGGGTGCGGTCTTCGCCGTGCACGGATGGCAGAAGCTCAACGACGGGGTGAGCAACTTCGCCGGCTTCCTCGAGTCCCTGAACGTGCCGCTGCCGGACATCGTGGCCTGGCTCCAGGTTGTCGCGGAAGGTGTGGGCGGCGTCCTGCTGGTGCTGGGCCTGTTCACGAGGCTGGCGACGCTGCCGTTGATCGTGACCATGGTGGGAGCGATCCTGCTGGTCAAGGTCGACGTCGGGTTCGTGGAACCCGGCGTGACGGGAGCCGAGCTCGAGGTGGCGCTGCTGGCCGGGCTGCTGGGACTCCTGTTCCTCGGGCCGGGCCGCTACTCCCTTGACTCGGCGATGGGCGTGGAGGCGACCGCGACGCCGGTGGTGCACGGCCGCAGCCAGCTCACGGCCTGACGCTAGCGGCGTACGACGCGGACCTGGCTGAACCCGTGTGCGAGACGGTGATGTGGGTACGTCATCCGGGCACCTCGAAGCGATTCCGTGCCGACGGGAGGCAGTCATGTCGGCCGTGCTGGTACCCCTCCTCCTGGTCGTCCTCGTCCTCGTGATCGGAGCGGTGGCGGTCGTCCGGATGTCGCGCCGGACCCAGGAGCGCGAGGACCGGGCCAAGAGCGGCGAGACGGACGCGCTGCGCTACCGCGTGCCGGAGGGTCAGGACCCCGTGGCCGTGATGACTGCGCTCCGGGGGGACGGCTTCGAGCCGGTCCAGGACACCGCCACCGCGGGGCGGGACGTGCTGATCCCCTGCCCGGCGGGCAAGGACCGGGAGCGGGCGCGGGTCCGCGCGATCATCGAGCACGTCGCCCCGCTCAACCTGGAGGGCGACCCGGCCGACACCCCGCCGGTCCGCTTCGCCGACGAGTGACCCGCGGCGCCGTCCACCGACGCCTCAGGAGGGGCGGCGGCCGGTCGCCACGGTGCCGCCGACCTCCGGGTCGTGCGCGACCGAGGCGGTGAGGCCGGCCGAGGCCATCAGCGCGGCCGTTCCCGGCGCCTGCCCCTCGCTGGTCTCGACGAGCAGGGCGCCGCCGGGTGCCAGCCACTCCGGGGCACCCGCGGCCACCCGCGCCTGCACGTCGAGCCCGTCGGTGCCCCCGTCGAGCGCCACCCCGGGTTCGTGGACCCGCGCCTCGGGCGGCATCCAGGCGATGGCGTGGGTCGGGACGTACGGCGCGTTGCAGACCAGCACGTCGATCCGTCCCCGCAATGCCGGCGGCAGGGCGTCGTACAGGTCGCCCTCGAAGACGCGGTCCGGCGGCAGGTTCCGCCGGGCGCAGGCCACCGCGGCCGGGTCGAGCTCCGCGGCGTACACCTCGGCGCCCGGCACCAGGGACCGGACTGCCGCACCCACGGCGCCGGTGCCGCAGCACAGGTCGAGGACGACCGACGAGGGCCCCGCGAGGGCCGCGGCCGAACGGGCGAGGAACTCGGTGCGCCGTCGCGGCACGAAGACGCCGGGTGCCACCGCCACCCGCAGCCCGCAGAAGCTCGCCCAGCCGACCAGCACCTCCAGCGGCAGGCCGGCGACCCGGTCCGCCACCAGGCGCTCCAGCTCGTCGGGCGACCCCGCTGCCTCGGCCAGGAGCCGGGCCTCGTCCTCGGCGAACACGCACCCGGCGCTGCGGAGCCGCTCGACGACGCCGGGATCGGGACGGACGGAGGGCATGGGCGGGAGCTCCTGACGGCTGGGGAAGAATGATCCCATGGAGACCCCGCTCGGCCAGCTCACGCTCGTGGCGGTCGGGTACGCCGGGATCGTCGCGGTCGCCGCCCTCGTCCTGACCCTGCTCCGGCGCCCCCGCCCGGCCTGGCTCGACCAGGGTGTGTGGATCCTCGAGCTGCTGATGGCGATGCGGGTGGTGGCGGGCGTCGGCAGCATGCTGAAGGGCCAGCGGCCCGAGGAGATGTCTTCGCATGTCGGTTACCTGGCCGCCGCGGTGGCGGTGCTGCCGATCGCGATGCAGTCGGTCGCGGACGACCGGGGCCGGTGGTCCTGCGGCGTGGTGACGGTCGCGGCGCTCGCGGTGGCCGTGATCGGGGTGCGCCTCCAGATCACCTGGGGCGCGGGTGCCTGAGCCGGTGACCGAGCCGTCGACCGAGCCGGCCGGCGGGCCGGCGACCGGGCAGGACGCCGAGCAGGGCCCTCGACCGGCTGGGACGCGCACCGGTCCGCACCGGGTGCTGCTCGCCCTCTACGCGCTGTTCGTGCTCGCCGCCGGCGCGCGCAGCGGCGTACAGCTGGCCACCGATGCCGGCCGCGCGCCGGTCGCGTATGCGCTGTCGGCGCTCGCGGCGCTGACGTACGCCGCGGGCTGGGTCGCGATCCGGCGCGCGTCGGGGGGCCGCACCGGGTTCGCCCGCGTGATGCTGTGGGTCGAGCTGACCGGAGTGCTCGCGGTGGGCACGCTCAGCCTGGTGGTGCCGGGCTGGTTCCCCGAGCCGTCGGTGTGGTCGGACTACGGCGTCGGCTACGGGTTCGTGCCGGCGGTGCTCCCGGTCGCCGGCCTGCTGTGGCTGCGCCGGCAACGGACGGGACCCGTCCCGGCTCCCGCACCCCGGACCTAGGGTTCGGGCGTGACCACGACCAGTACCGCGCACGCGATCTCGCCGGACTCCGGCCGGCACTGGACCGAGCCGGGCGCCTGGCCGGTCGCGGCCGGCATCCACCGGATCCCGCTGCCGCTGCCGATGGACGGCTTGCGGGCGGTCAACGTCTACGCGATCGAGACCGAGCGGGGCCTGACGCTCGTGGACGGCGGCTGGGCGATCGAGGAGAGCCGCACGCTGCTCGAGAAGGCGCTCGCCCAGGTCGGGTTCGGGCTCGCGGACATCACCCGCTTCCTGGTCACGCACGTGCACCGGGACCACTACACGCAGGCCTCGGTGATCGGTCGGGAGTACGGCGCGCACGTCAGCCTCGGCATGGGCGACAAGCCCACGCTCGACCTGCTGCACCGCACGGACGAGCGGTCGGTGGACCCGACGGTCGAGGTGCTGCGGTCCACCGGGGCGCTCCGGCTCGCGGCGGAGTGGCGCCGGTTCGCCGACGGGCAGCTCCCCGACCTGTCGCTGTGGGGATACCCGGACGCCTGGCTGGAGGGGGACCACGCGATCCAGATCGGCTCACGGACCCTGGACGCCGTGCACACGCCGGGGCACACGCAGGGCCACTTCGTGTTCGCCGACCACGACGCGGGACTGCTCTTCGCCGGTGACCACGTGCTGCCCACGATCACCCCGTCAATCGGCTTCGAGCCGGTGCCCGTCGAGCAGCCGTTGCGCGACTTCCTGGGCTCGCTGACCTAGGTGCGCCAGCTGCCGGACCTGCGGCTGCTGCCCGCGCACGGGCCGGTCGCCGCGTCCTCGCACGCCCGGATCGACGAGCTGCTGGACCACCACGAGGCCCGGCTCACCCACTGCCTGGCGGCGCTCGGGGGCGGCCCCGGGACGGCGTACGACGTGGCTGGCGCGCTGGGCTGGACCCGGCACGAGCGCCGGCTCGCCGACCTCGACGTGTTCAACCAGGCCCTGGCGAGCATGGAGACCAAGGCGCACCTCGAGCTGCTCGTCGCACGCGGCCGGGCGACCCGCACCGAGACCGACGAGGGGGTGGTGTTCGCCGCGATCGGCCGAGGGTGATGGCGAGAAACTCATGCTGGTGTCGAGAAGTTTCATGCCAGGAGCATGAGTTTCACCGCCCAGGCGGTGAAACTCGCGCCCGCCGCATCGGCACGTGCGTGATCCCGTCCTCGAGGAACTCCGGGCCGGAGACCTCGAACCCGAAGCCGGCGTACCACCCGGCCAGCGGCGACTGGGCGTCCAGCACGACCTCCCGGCCGGCGCACTCGGCCAGCGCGGCCCGCAGGAGCTCGTCGGCCAGCCCCCGCCCACGGGCGGCGCGCGCCAGCACGACGCGGCCGATCCGGGCCACGTCCCCGTCGTCGAGCAGCCGCAGGTAGCCCTGCAGCGCCCCGTCCGCGTCCGTCAGCAGCAGGTGCCGGGTCCCGGGCGCGAGGTCCCGCCCGTCCAGGTCGGGGTAGGCGCAGGCCTGCTCGACCACGAAGACGTCCTGCCGCAGCCGCCACACGTCGTACGCCGTCCGCGCGTCGAGGTCGGCGAAGGCCAGCACCCGGACGCTCACCGCAGGAACTCCAGGGTCTGCCGCCACGCCCGGCGCGCCTCGGGCACGAACGGCAGCAGCGGGTAGACGTGGATCAGGTCCGGCGCCTCCACGTACTCGAGGTCCCACGTCGACGCGGCGGCGTTCTCCGCGAGCAGCCGGCACCCCGGCGCCAGCGTGTCCCGGGTGCCGCAGAACATCAGCGCCGGCGGCAGCCCGTCCAGCGAACCCAGTGCCGGGGACACCTCCGGTCGCCCCAGGTCCTCGGCCGACCCCGCCCACCACTCGGCGTACGCCCGCAGCTTGCCGAGGAACAGCCACGTGTCCCGCTCCGAGAACGCCGCGGTGTCGGGCGTGCTGGTCGTCAGGTCCGCCCACGGCGACAGCAGCAGCAGCCGGTCCGGCTGCCGACCGCCCCGGTCCCGCAGCGACTGCGCCACGGCAAGCGCCAGCCCGCCGCCCGCGGAGTCGCCGGCGAGCACGAGCCGGGGCGAGTCCGCGGCCCAGCGGGCGACCAGGTCGACGAGCGGGGCGTGCGAGTCGCGCCAGCTGTGCTCGGGCGCCAGCGGGTAGTCGGGCAGCACCACCCGCGCGCGCACCGCCGTCGCCAGCCGGGTCGCGTACCGCACGTGGAACGGGTCCAGCGGGGCGACGAACCCGCCTCCGTGCACGAGCACCACGGTCCGCTCCGGATCGATCCCGCGCGGCGTGACGACGTACGACGGGAACTCGCCGCGCGGCCCGGTCAGGGTCTCGGTCACCACCGAGAACCGGCGGTGGAAGCGCGGCACCACCTGGGTCGGCAGCGAGCGGTCCAGCTGCGCGTGCCACCGCTCGAGGCGGGCGCGCTCGGCCTCGACCGTGTCCAGGTCGCGGGACTTGCGCAGCCGGGGCACCGCCCAGGCGATCAGTTCGTGCTGGCGGCTCGGCATGCGCAGAGGCTGCCACAGAGGGGTGGCCCGGATCGGCGCCGCCCGGTGTCCGATGTCGCCCGCGACCCGGCCGAAGCGCGCCCGGGTGGACGGGATGATCCCCCTCACCACGAAGGCCCTAGGCTGGGGGCACAACGACAGGGGAGCACGCCCGACGCAGGCCGGGACCGCGTGCTGAGAGTGCGGAAGAGCCGCAGACCCTCCGAACCTGCTCCGGTTAGCACCGGCGAAGGGAGTCCACATGAAGACCTCGCGCGCGCTCGGGACACTGTCCGCGGTGACCGCCCTCGGCCTCACGCTCACGGCCTGCTCCGCGATCGGCGAGCAGTCCGAGGACCGGGCCGCCGCCTCCGACGAGGTCGTGCTCGTCACCCACGACTCGTTCGTCCTGCCCCGCAAGGTGGTCCGGCAGTTCGAGAAGGAGTCCGGCTACGACCTCGTGGTGCGCGCCGCCGGCGACGGCGGCACGCTGACGAACAAGCTCGTGCTCACCAAGGACGACCCGACCGGGGACGTCGCGTTCGGGGTCGACAACACGTTCGCGTCCCGGGCGCTGGACGAGGGCGTGTTCGCGCCGTACGACTTCGACCGGCCCGCCGGCGTCGACGACTACGCGCTGCCCGGCGACGACGACCACGCGCTCACGCCGGTCGACAACGGCAACGTGTGCGTGAACGTCGACGACACCTGGTTCGCCGACCACGACCTCGCCCCTCCGGCGACGCTCGACGACCTCACCGACTCGGCCTACGAGGACCTCTTCGTGCTGCCCGGCGCGGCGACCAGCTCGACCGGGATGGCCTTCCTGCTCGCGACCGTCGCGGAGTACGGCGACGCGTGGCCCGGCTACTGGGAGGACCTGATGGCCAACGGCGCGCAGCTGACGGCGGGCTGGTCGGACGCCTACGAGGTCGACTTCACCCAGGGCGGCGGCAAGGGGGACCGCCCGATCGTGCTGTCCTACGACTCCTCGCCCGCGTTCACCGTGCCCGAGGGCTCGGACACCTCCACGACCAGCGCGCTGCTCGACACCTGCTTCCGCCAGGTGGAGTACGCCGGCGTCCTCCGCGGCGCGGAGAACGTCCCGGGCGCCGAGGCGCTCGTGCGGTTCCTCGTCGGCCCGCAGGTGCAGGCCGCGCTGCCCGAGAGCATGTACGTCTTCCCGGTCGTCGCCGGGACCGAGCTGCCCGCCGACTGGGCGTCGTACGCCGAGCAGCCGACCGAGCCGTACGCGGTCGACCCCGCCGAGGTGGCCGCGAAGCGGGACGACTGGCTGCGCGAGTGGAGCGACATCACCTCCCGGTGACCGGCCTCCGACGGCGGTCGCGCCAGTCTCGTCGGTGGTCGAGCCTGTCGAGACCCTTCACCCTCGCGGCACTCGCGCTGGTGCCGGTCCTCGTGCTGGGCACCTTCTTCGTGCTGCCGGTCGGCGGCATGCTGGCCCGGGGCTTCTGGCCGGACGGTCGCTTCGACCCGGTCGGGGTGCTCGAGGTGCTCGCCCGACCGCGGGTGCACCGCGTCGTCTGGTTCACCCTCTGGTCGGCCTCGGTGGCGACCGCGGTGTCGGTGCTGCTCGGGCTGCCGGCCGCGCACGCGCTGCACCGGCTGGAGTTCCGGGGTCGGGAGCTGGTCCGCGCGGCGCTGCTGGTGCCGTTCGTGCTGCCGACGGTCGTGGTGGGCGTCGCGTTCCGGGAGCTGCTCGGCGAGTCGGGACCGCTCGGCTTCCTGGGGCTGGACGGCACCCCGGTGGCGATCGTCGCCGGCCTGGTCTTCTTCAACGTGTCCGTGGTGGTCCGGGGTGTGGGCGCCGCCTGGGCCTCGCTCGACCCGCGGCCCGGGGAGGCGGCCGCCGCGCTCGGCGCGAGCCCGTTCCAGGTGTTCCGCACGGTGACGCTGCCCGCGCTGCGCCCGGCGCTGGTGTCGTCGGCCAGCGTGGTGTTCCTGTTCTGCGCGACGGCGTTCGGGGTCGTGCTGACCCTGGGTGGGCTGCGGTACGCCTCGGTCGAGACCGAGATCTACCTGCTCACCACGAACCTGCTCGACCTCCAGGCCGCGGCGGCGCTGTCGGTGCTGCAGCTGGTCGCGGTCACCGTGCTGCTGGTCGTCGCCGGCCGGCTGCGCGCCGTACCCGATCCCAGCGTGGCGCGCGCCGTCGTCCGCCCCCGGCGGCCCGGACGCGGCGACCGGTCGGCGCTCGTCGCCACCGCCCTGCTGCTCCTCGCCGTGGCGGCGCCGCTCGCGGCGCTGGTGGCCGGCTCGGTCCGGGTCGGCGACGGCTGGGGGCTCGCGAACTACCGGGCGCTCACCTCGACGGGGTCCCAGCAGGCACTGCTCGTGCCGGTCACCGACGCGCTGGGAACGTCGCTGCGCACCGCCGTCGACGCCACCTGGATGGCGCTGTCGATGGGCCTGCTGGTCGCGTTCGTGGTGACCCGCCGGTCCCGGTCGCGCGCCGAGCGCCGGGTGCGCAGCGCCCTGGACGGCTTCTTCATGCTGCCGCTCGGGGTCTCGGCGGTCACGCTCGGCTTCGGCTTCCTGATCACGCTGGGCCGCCCGCCGCTGGACCTGCGGGACTCGCCGCTGCTGGTCCCGATCGCCCAGGCGCTGGTGGCCCTGCCGCTGGTCGTCCGCACGATCGTGCCGGTGCTGGCCGGGATCGACGACCGGCAGCGTCAGGCGGCCGCGTCGCTCGGGGCGGGGCCGCTGCGGGCCCTCCTCACCGTCGACGTGCCGGTCGTGTGGAAGCCGCTGCTCGCGGCCAGCGGCTTCGCCTTCGCCGCGTCGCTGGGGGAGTTCGGCGCGACGGCGTTCCTGGCCCGCGACGAGCACCCCACGCTGCCGGTCGTGATCTTCCGGTTGATCGGGCACCCGGGCGAGCTGAACTACGGGATGGCGCTGGCCGCGTCGGTCGTGCTGGCCACCGTGACCGCGCTGGTGATGCTGGTCGTCGAGCGCCTGCGGGTGCCCTCCGTGGGAGCCTTCTGACGCCATGCTCCAGCTCAGCGACGTCTCCGTGTCCTACGACGGCCGACCGGCCGTCGTGGACGTCTCCCTCGCGGTCCCGGACGGCGAGGTGCTGGCGGTGCTCGGTCCCTCCGGCTGCGGCAAGTCCACCCTGCTGCGTGCCGTCGCCGGTCTCGAGCCCACCGGGGCCGGCACGATCACGTGGGACGGCTCCGACCTGGGCGGCGTTCCCACCCACAAGCGTGGCTTCGCGCTGATGTTCCAGGACGGCCAGCTCTTCTCGCACCTCACCGTCGCGCGCAACGTCGGTTACGCCCTGCGCCTGCGCCGTGCCCCCCGGGCCGCGCAGCGGGTCGAGGAGCTGCTGGAGCTGGTCGGGCTGGCGGGGTACGGCGCCCGCCTGCCGGCGACGCTGTCCGGCGGCGAGCGGCAGCGCGTCGCGCTGGCCCGGTCGCTGGCCGTCGAGCCCCGGCTGATCCTGCTCGACGAGCCGCTGTCCGCGCTGGACGCCGGGCTGCGCGAGCGGCTGGCCGGCGACCTCCGCGAGATCCTGCGCGCGGCCGGGACCAGCGCGCTGATGGTCACCCACGACCACGACGAGGCGTTCGCGGTCGCCGACCGGCTGGCCGTGATGCGGAGCGGACGCGTCGTGCAGCAGGGCGTGATCGGCGAGGTGTGGCGGGCCCCCGCGGACCCGGACACGGCGCTGTTCCTGGGGTACGCCCGGGTCCTGCGCGGGGCCGCGGCATCCCTGCTGCTGCGCGCCGCGAGGCTTCCCGACGCCGCGGCGGTCGCCGTACGCCGCTCGGCGCTGTCGGTGTCCCCGCACGGCGTCCTCGAGGGCCGGGTGACCGCGGGCCGCGCGACCCCCGACCAGGTCCGGCTGCAGGTGGACGTGGCCGGGATCGGAGAGGTCGACGCCGTCGCCTCGCTCGACGCCCACCCAGGACCGGGGGAGCTGGTCCGCCTCGCGGTGGACACCACACGCCTGGCCGTGCTGCCCGCGCCCTAGTCGTCCCTACACTGGCGACCGTGTATCGCCGCGCCTATGCCCTCCTCGTCGGGACCGCCGCCGTGATGGGCATCCTGGCCGTCGTCACGGCGCTGGTGCTCGACAAGCGCCTGGCCGACCCCGACGGCTTCCTCGGCCCGTCGTGGCTGCGGCTGCCGATGCTGGTGGGCGGCGCGTTCCTGGCCGACCTGCTGCCGCGGACGCTGCGGCTCTCGCGGATGCGGCCGGCGGCGATGCCCGAGGTCTTCCGCGCCCGCGTGCGCAGCCACTGGACCCGCGAGCGGGTCACGCTGGTGGTGATGGGCGTCGTCTGCTTCTACGTCACCTACGTCAGCTACCGGAACCTCAAGTCGTTCCTGCCGTTCGTGCTCAGCGACAAGAAGTACGACCGCGAGCTGCACCTGCTCGACCGGGTGCTGATGTTCGGCCACGACCCGGCCGTCGTGATGCACGACCTGCTCGGCACGGGGATCACCGCGTGGGCCCTGTCCTTCATCTACCTGTGGTTCCTGCCGCTGGTGCCGCTCGCGCTCACCGCGTGGCTGGTCTGGTCGCGCAACCTGACGTTCGGCTACTGGTTCGCCACCTCCCAGTGCATCGCCTGGACGCTCGGCACGCTGTCGTACTACGCGCTGCCGACGCTCGGGCCCGGGTTCGCCTACGTGTCGCCGTACGCCGGCCTGCCGGAGACCCCGACGTCGCTGCTGATGGAGTCGCTGAACAGCTCGCGCGTCCAGGTGATGCACGGCGGCGTCGAGGGGGTCGTGCAGTCGGTGGCCGGCTTCGCCAGCCTGCACTGCGCGATCACCCTGCTCGTCGCGCTCATGGTCCAGTTCACCCTGCGCTCGACGGTTCTCAAGTGGGCGTTCTGGATCAACTTCGGGCTCACCATCGTCGCCACCCTCTACTTCGGCTGGCACTACATCGCCGACGACATCGCCGGCATCATGATCGCCTTCATCTCCTTCTACATCGGGGGAATCGCCAGCGGCCAGAAGTTCGAGCGGCACGGGCTCTCCTCGCACCCCACCGCCACCACCTCGGCCGTGCCCGTCGAGCACGACGCCTGACTCCTCCACGCCGGTCCGTCCGGTGGCTCGTCGACAGCCCGTCCCAGTCCCGGGACGGGCTGTTCTCGTCGACGCTCATCCTGGGCCGACCGAATGACAACGCTGTAGTTCGGAATTACAAGGATGTAGTTCGTCAAGCCGACACGCCGGGGGCTGAAGATAAAATTGGGGAAATTGTTTCCTTTGTGACAGAAGAGCACTAACGTGCTGCGAGTGCCTCGGGCGATGGGGAAGTCGCCCGAGGTCTCCGACCACGTAAGGGGCAGCACAGTGCGGGCATTGGGGATCGCCGTCGCGGTCGCGCTCACCATCTCGACCGGTGGCGTGGCCGTCGCGGCCGAGAACAAGATGCCGAGCCGGCAGGACGTGCGCCGGGCCGAGGTGGCCGTGCAGGCGAAGGCGCAGGACGTGGAGTCCGTGCGGGCCCAGCTCGTGCTCGCCAACCAGCGGCTCCAGTCCTCCGCGGTCGCAGCGGCCCAGGCCGCCGAGGCCTACAACGGAGCCCGGTACGCCGCCGAGCAGGCCCGCGACGCCGCCCGTGCGGCCGAGCGCCGCTCGACCGTCGCCGCGCGCGCGGTCGACCGCCAGCAGGAGGTGTACGGCGGCGCGCTGGTCACCTCCTACGAGATGGCCCCCGGCCTGACCGCCCTCTCCGCGATCGCCAAGTCCGACGGCATCACCACGGTCATCGACCGAGCCACCACCATGCAGAACGCCGAGGACGCGCTCGACGGCAAGTACGACGAGTTCCGCGCGGCCGCCACCCTGGCCGACGTCGCGACCCGGCAGGCGGAGGACGCCCGCGCCGACGCGGCCGTGGCCGAGCAGCAGGCCCGCACCGCCCGGGACGCCGCGCAGGCCGCCGAGGCCTCCGCCGCGGCGCAGGCGCAGTCGATCGCCGCCGAGAAGTCCGCGCTCCTCACACAGCTCGCCGAGCTCGAGGACATCAGCGTGGAGCTGGCGACCCAGCGGCAGTCCGCGCTCGAGGCGCAGGCCGCTGCCGCGGCCGCCGCCGCGGCGCAGCGCGAGCAGGAGCTCGCGCAGCAGCAGGCGCAGGCGGAGGCGGAGGCCCAGCAGCAGGCCGCTCAGCCCGCCGGGCCGGCGCCCGCCGACAGCGCCGCCGCGCCCGAGGGCAACGGCGGGGACGGCGACAACGGCGCGGACGGCCGTGGCTCCGGCACCAGCCCCGCACCTGCTCCGGCTCCGGCACCCGCCCCGGCCCCGGCTCCGGCCCCCAAGCCGACCCCCGCGCCCGCCCCGGCTCCCGCTCCCGCTCCGAGCCCGGCGCCGGCCCCTGCCTCCGGCGCCCAGGCCGCGATCAGCTTCGCCCGCCAGCAGATCGGGGAGCCGTACGTCTGGGCCGCCGCGGGCCCCGACGCCTGGGACTGCTCCGGCCTCACCATGGGCGCGTGGAGGGCCGGCGGTCGTTACCTGCCGCACTACTCCGTCGCGCAGTACGAGCAGTCCACGCCGATCTCCGCCGGATCCCTGCAGCCCGGCGACCTGCTGTTCTGGGGCTCGTCCAACGCGCCGTCGTCGATCTACCACGTGGCGCTGTACGTCGGGGGCGGCCAGATGATCCATGCGCCGCGCACCGGCCGACCGGTGACCCAGGAGTCGATGTACTACTGGACCCCGCCGAACTTCTTCGCCCGTCCCTGACGGGTCGGCGGGCGGCCGCGGGAGCGCCGTTTGCCCCCGTGACCCCCCGGGTAGCGTGCACGCCATGGCCTCCGACACCGCGACCCCGACGACACCCGCGCCGGACGGCGTCGAGGCGTCCCGCTACGTCCAGCCCGCGGTGGACGTTCCCGCCCTGACCGCGCTGCTGGACGGAAAGTACGCCGAGGTCCGCGGCCTGGTCCGCACCAACCTGGCGGAGTACGCCGACATCCTCGAGCAGGCCGAGACCCTCTCCCGCGACGAGTTCCGCGAGCGGGTCAAGGAGGTCGTCGTCGAGATGGCCGCGACCGGCCAGACCGGCATGGGCTTCCCGGAGGAGTACGGCGGCGGGGGTGACATCGGCGCCTCGGTCGCGGCGTTCGAGACGCTCGCCTACGGCGACCTCTCGGTGCTGGTCAAGGTGGGGGTCCAGTTCGGGCTGTTCGGTGGCGCGATCCTCCAGCTCGGCACGAAGGAGCACCACGACGCCTACCTCGCCGACCTGATCACCGGCAGGCTCATGGGTTGTTTCGCGATGACCGAGACCGGCCACGGCTCCAACGTGCAGGCGCTCGGCACGGTGGCGTCGTACGACGTGGCGACGCAGGAGTTCGTCCTCACCACGCACGGCGAGCAGGCCCGCAAGGACTACATCGGCAACGCGGCCAGGCACGCCGAGGTGGCGGTGGTCTTCGCGCAGCTCGAGGTGGGCGGCGCCTCGGAGGGCGTGCACGCGTTCGTCGTCCCCATCCGCGAGAACGGCGAGCCCTGCGCCGGCGTCCGGATCGAGGACGACGGGGCGAAGATGGGCCTCAACGGCGTGGACAACGGCCGGCTGTGGTTCGACGGCGTCCGGGTGCCGCGGACGGCGCTGCTGAACCGCTTCGCGGACGTGACCCCGGACGGGGTGTACGAGAGCCCGATCGCGAACCCGAACCGGCGCTTCTTCACGATGCTCGGCACGCTGGTCCAGGGCCGCGTGTGCGTGGGTGGGGCCGGGATCAACGCCGCCAAGGTCGCGCTGACGATCGCGACGAAGTACGCCGTCCGCCGGCGCCAGTTCGAGGCGAGCTCGGACGAGCAGGAGGAGCTGCTGCTCGACTACGGCCTGCACCAGCGCCGACTGCTGCCACTGCTGGCCCGGACGTACGCACTGCACTTCGCGCAGGAGGTGGTGGCCGGCCAGCTCCACGACGTGTTCTCCGGCACCAGCGACGACGAGCACTCCCGGCGCGAGCTGGAGTCCCGCGCGGCCGGCACCAAGGCGCTCGGCACCTGGCACGCGACCCGCACGATCCAGGAGTGCCGGGAGGCCTGCGGCGGTGCCGGCTACCTGTCGATCAACCGGTTCGCCGCGCTGAAGGCCGACACGGACGTGTTCACGACGTTCGAGGGCGACAACCACGTGCTGCTGCAGCTGGTCGCGAAGGGGCTGCTCACCGACTACTCGAGCGAGTTCGAGGACCTCGACCAGTTCGGCATGGTGCGCTTCGTCGCCGGCCTGGCGGTGGAGACGGTGATCGAGCGGACCAACGTCCACAAGCTGCTGGAGCGGGTCAGGGACCTGCTGCCGGGCGGCGACGAGTGGGACCAGGAGGCGGGGCTGCTGGACTCCGACTACCAGCTGGCCATGCTGCGCTTCCGCGAGGAGCACATGCTGGCCGGCGTCGCTCGCCGCCTGAAGCGGGGCATCGACCAGAAGATGAACCCGGGCGTGGTGTTCTCCCGGGTCCAGGACCACGTGATCGCGGCCGCCCGCGCGCACGTCGAGCGGCTGGTGCTCGAGGCGTTCGTGGACAAGGCCCGGTCGGTGCCGCCCGGTGACCTCAGGGTCACGCTCAACCTGCTGTGCGACCTGCACGGGCTGTCCACGATCGAGGCCGACCGGGCCTGGTTCATGGAGCACGGCCGCCTGACGGTGCCACGCTCGAAGGCGATCAGCCGCGAGATCGGGGGGCTGTGCCGCAAGATCCGGCCGCTGGCCGAGGACCTCGTGGACGCGTTCGACGTACCCGTCGAGATGCTGCGCTCCCCGGACCTGATCGGCGGCTGACCCGCGCCGACGCCGGCGTGGTCACGGCTCCCAGGCGCGGAGGAGTGGCCTCGGAGAGGAGCGGAGCGGAGCCAGCGGCTACCGGAGTGTTGAACAACCACGAGGTTGGGGCAAGAAACTCATGCTTCTGTCGTGAAGCTTCACGACAGAACCATGAGTTTCACCGCCCAGGCGGTGAAACTCGCGCGCCCCACCCGCACTCAGTGCGCGCCGTGCTCCTTCGCACGCTCGAACGAGTTCAGGACCTCGGCCTCGGCCTCCGTGCGGCCGACCCACTCGGCGCCCTCGACGGACTTGCCGGGCTCGAGGTCCTTGTAGACCTCGAAGAAGTGCTGGATCTCGAGGCGGTCGAACTTCGAGACGTGGGCGATGTCGCGCAGGTGCTCGAGGCGCGGGTCGGTCGCGGGAACGCAGAGGACCTTGTCGTCGCCGCCGGCCTCGTCGGTCATCCGGAACATGCCGATCGCGCGGCACTTGATCAGGCAGCCCGGGAAGGTCGGCTCCTGCAGCAGGACGAGGGCGTCCAGCGGGTCGCCGTCGAGCCCGAGGGTCTCCTCGATGAAGCCGTAGTCCGCGGGGTACTGCGTCGACGTGAACAGGGTCCGGTCCAGCCGGATGCGACCGCTCTCGTGGTCCACCTCGTACTTGTTCCGCTGTCCCTTGGGGATCTCCACCAGTACGTCGAACTCCAGCACGTCAGCCTCCGCGAGCGTCGTCGGCCCTGACGGGCCGGGGTGTCGGTGTGGCCCCCTCGAGGGCGGGCCCCGGCAAGTCTCCCGCACAATGGCCGCAAACGCGCACTCGGAAGGGGTAAACGGTGGGGAGACGTGACGCACGCCACGGCTCCGGCCGCGCCCTGAGATGGGTCCCGGTCGTCCTGGTCCTGGCCGTGCTCGTGGCGGCGACGGCGTCGTACCGCTTCGACCTCGGGGAGCGGTGGTTCGGCCTCGGCCGGCCCGACCCGTCGACCGACCCGGCCGCCGTGCCGCCCCCCGAGGGCCTGACCCTGCCGCCGCTGACCCCACCGGCCGCCGTCGCGCGTGCCCTCGACGCCGCCGACGGCGTGCTCGACCCCGCGCGGGTACGCCGGGCGCTGGCCCCGGCGCTGGACGACAAGGACCTCGGCCGGCACGTCCTCGTGTCGGTGACCGACCTCGACGACCCGACCCCCGTCTTCGAGAGTGGCGCGGGGGCGGCCACCCCCGCCTCGACCACGAAGCTGCTCACCGCCGCGGCCGCCCTCGCCACGCTCGGCCCCGACCACACGTTCACGACCAGGGTCGTCACCGACGGCCGGAACCGCGTCGTGCTGGTGGGCGGCGGCGACCCGCACCTCGCCAGCCGGCCGGCCGAGCCCGGGACCTACCCCCACCGCGCGGACGTGGTGACGCTGGCCCGGGCCACGGCGCGGGCGCTGCGCGAGCAGGGGACCCGACGGGTCCGCCTCGGGTACGACGCCACCCTGTTCAGCGGACCACGGCTCGACCCGTCCTGGCCCGACGGCTACGGCCCCGACGGCGTGGTCGCGCCGATCGCCGCCCTGTGGGTCGACGAGGGCCGCTCGGCCAGCGGGTTCGGCCGGGTGGCGGACCCGCCCGCAACGGCGGCCGCGGTCTTCGCCGCGGCCCTGGACCGGGCCGGCATCGCGGTGGCCGGCACCCCGCAGGCCCGGCGGGCGAGGCCCGACGCCGTGCCGCTGGGGGGCGTCGCCAGCGCTCCCCTCTCCCAGATCGTCGAGCAGGTGCTGGTCGTCAGCGACAACGAGGCCGCCGAGGTGCTCGGGCACCACGTGGGGCTCGCCACCGCGGGCCGCGGCTCGTTCGCCGACGGCGCCGCCGGCGTCGAGGCGGTGCTGGGCCGGCTCGGCGTCCCGTTCCCCGCCGCCCGCGTGTACGACGGCAGCGGGCTCTCCCGCCGCGACCGGTTCGCCCCGGCCACGCTGACCGCGGTGCTCCGGCTGGCCTCGTCCGACGAGCACCCCGAGCTGCGTCCGGTGCTGACCGGCCTGCCGGTGGCCGGCTTCACGGGGTCGCTGGCCTTTCGCTTCGACACCGGGCCCCCGCAGGGACGGGGACGGGTCCGGGCCAAGACCGGGACGCTCACCGGCGTGAGCTCGCTGGCCGGCGTCGCCACCGACCTGGACGGCAACCCGATGGCGTTCGCGCTGATGGCCGACCGGGTCAAGCTGCGCGACACCCTCGACGCCCGCGACGCGCTCGATGCGATGGCGGCGGCGCTCGGCGCCTGCCACTGTGGTCGCTGAACGGGGCGAGGCCCGTCGCCGGCGACGCGGCGTTTCCCCACCCGAGTACGGTCGATCCATGCGAACCAGACCAGCGACCTGCTCACCGCGCCCCCGCCCGGGCGGCCCGGCATGAGCCGCGGCATGGTCGACTGGGACCTGGCCGTCTCGATCGGGTCCCGGATCGCCGGCGAGGGACCCAGCATCACCCGCGAGGACGCGCTGGCCGCCGTGGCCGAGCTGCGCTCCGACGCAGACCTCTCCACCGGGCTGGTCCGCGAGTTCACCGGCCTGGTCGCCGAGGACCGCACCGCACCGGTCCTCGTCGTCGACCGCCCCGGCTGGGTGCAGGCCAACGCCGACGGGTTCGCCACGATCCTGGCGCCGGTCCTCGACAAGCTGGCCGCGAAGAAGGGCTCGCCCTCCGGGCTGGCCCTCGCGGTCGGCTCGCGGGTCACCGGTGCGGAGGTGGGCGCGCTGCTCGGCTTCCTCGCCGGCAAGGTGCTCGGCCAGTTCGACCCGTTCTTCGACCCGTCGGGGCGGCTGCTGCTCGTCGCCCCCAACATCGTGCACGTCGAGCGCGAGCTCGGCGCGGACCCGACCGACTTCCGGCTCTGGGTCTGCCTGCACGAGGAGACCCACCGGGTCCAGTTCACCGCGGTCCCCTGGATGCGCGACCACCTGTTCGGCGAGATGCAGGCCCTGGCCAGCAGCCTCGAGCCGACCAACCTGTTCGACGACGGGCTCAAGCGGCTGACCGAGGCGCTCAAGGGTGGCGGCGGCCCCAGCCTCATCGACGTGCTCGGCACCCCCGAGCAGCGGGAGATCGTCGACCGGGTGACCGGGGTGATGTCCCTGCTGGAGGGGCACGCCGACGTCGTGATGGACGGCGTGGGCCCCCGGGTCATCCCGAGCGTCGCGGAGATCCGCCGCAGCTTCGACCAGCGTCGTAAGGGCGTCGGCGCCCTCGACCGGGTGCTGCGCCGCCTGCTCGGGCTCGACGCCAAGATGGCGCAGTACCGCGACGGCGCCGCCTTCGTGCGCCACGTCGTCGGCAAGGTCGGCATGACCGAGTTCAACGCGGTCTGGGACCGGCCCGAGAACCTCCCCAGCAAGACGGAGATCACCGACCCGTCCGCCTGGGTGTCCCGCGTCCTCTGACCCGCCGATGACGCTGCACCCCGCCGTCGCCGCCGTGCGCCTCGGTGTCCGCCGCGCTCTCGCCGACGTGCAGCCCGGGGAGACCGTGATCGTGGCCTGCTCCGGCGGCGCCGACTCGCTCGCCCTGCTCGCCGCCACCGTCTTCGAGGCCCGGAAGGCCGGCTGGCGGGTGATCGGCGCGACCGTCGACCACGGCCTCCAGGAGGGCTCGGCGCCGCACGCGGACCGGGTCGTCGCCCAGATGGCCGGTCTCGGCGCGGACGAGACCGTCGCGGTCCGGGTCACCGTCGACCCGGGCGGCCGGGGCGTCGAGGCCGCCGCCCGGGAGGCGAGGTACGCCGTGCTCAGCGAGGTCGCCTCCCGGCTGGGCTCGCGGGTCGTCCTGCTCGGGCACACCCTCGACGACCAGGCGGAGACCGTGCTGCTCGGCCTGGTCCGGGGCTCGGGCGGTCGCTCGATCGCCGGGATGCGGCACGCCTTCGACGAGTTCCGGCGCCCGCTGCTCGAGGTCACCCGCGCGCAGACCGAGGCCGCCTGCGCCGCCGAGGGGATCGAGCCCTGGGAGGACCCGCACAACCTAGACCCGCGGTTCACCCGCGCCCGGGTTCGGCACAGCGTGCTGCCGGTGCTCGAGGAGCACCTCGGGCCCGGGGTCGCGGCCGCGCTGGCGCGCACGGCCGACAGCCTGCAGGCGGACCTGGCCGCGCTCGACGAGGCGGCCGACGAGGCCCTCGCCGCGGCGACCGCCGAGGACGGGCTGCGGGTGGCCGAGCTGGCCCGTCGGCCGCTGGCCGTCCGCACCCGGGCGCTGCGGCTGGCCGCGCTGGCCGCGGGCAGCCCGGCGTCCGAGCTGTTCCGGGTGCACGTGCTCGCGATGGACGACCTCCTCTCGGGGGCCGGCAACCGGTCGGTGGACCTGCCGGGGCACGTCCGCTGCTGCCGCCGCGGCGACCGGCTGGTGCTGGAGCGCGGCTGAGGGTTCCCGGACCCCTGGGCGGTTCCGGGCCGGTCGCGTCCTAGGGTGTGCGGCATGGACTCGTCCCACGTGGAGAAAGACCTCGTCAACGTCCTCTTCACCGAGGCCCAGATCCAGGAGCGGCTGGCCGAGCTGGCCCGGGAGATCGAGGCCGACTACGACGGCAAGGACCTCCTGATCGTCGGCATCCTGCGGGGCGCGGTGATGGTCATGGCCGACCTCGCCCGCAGCTTCGGCCGGCACCTCGAGATGGACTGGATGGCGGTGACGTCGTACGGCTCGGGCACCAAGTCCAGCGGCGTCGTGCGGATCCTCAAGGACCTCGACACCGACATCTCCGGGCGGCACGTCGTGATCGTCGACGAGATCATCGACACCGGCCTCACGCTGTCCTGGCTGACCTCCAACCTGAGCTCGCGCAACCCGGCCAGCGTCGAGATCTGCACGCTGCTGCGCAAGCCCGAGGCCCTGCAGATGCCGGTCGAGGCGAAGTACGTCGGCTGGGACATCCCGAACGAGTTCGTGGTCGGTTACGGACTCGACTACCGCGAGCGCTACCGCAACCTGCGCGACATCGGCACGCTCGCTCCGCACGTCTACTCCTGAGCGGGTCCCCCGGGTTAGCCACGCGCCTGAGACAATGGGCATTGCCGACGTTGTGTACCGTCGTCAGTTCAGTTGATCGTCCGCGGGGCCACCCCGGTTGCGCGGCCGGCAGAGACGTGTCGAGAGAAGTCTGTGAAGCGCATATTCAAGGGTCCCTGGTTGTGGATCGTGCTCGCCGTCGTCGGCGTGCTGCTCGCCCTGCAGTACCTCGCGCCCAACGGCGGGTACGAGGAGGTCTCGACCTCCCAGATGGAGTCCTACATCGCCAAGGGAGAGGTCGACGAGATCACGTTCGTCGGTGGTGACCAGGCGATCCAGGCGACGCTCGACCCGGGTGTCCGCTCGGGTGGCGACAAGGTCACGGCGTACTGGGTGCAGGGTCAGCAGACCGGCATCATCGACCGGGTCGACGAGCAGATCGCCAAGGGCACGATCGACAAGTCGAACTCCGAGATCGCCAAGCCCAGCCTGATCGGCTCGATCCTGGCCACGCTGCTGCCGTTCGCGCTGATCATCCTGCTGTTCCTGTTCCTGATGAACCAGGTGCAGGGCGGCGGCGGTCGCGGCGTCATGCAGTTCGCCAAGTCCAAGGCGAAGCTGATCTCCAAGGACATGCCGAAGACCACGTTCACCGACGTCGCCGGGTGCGACGAGGCGATCGAGGAGCTCGGGGAGATCAAGGAGTTCCTCCAGGAGCCCGCGAAGTTCCAGGCCGTCGGCGCGAAGATCCCCAAGGGCGTGCTGCTCTACGGCCCTCCCGGGACCGGCAAGACGCTGCTGGCCCGGGCCGTCGCCGGTGAGGCCGGGGTCCCCTTCTACTCGATCTCCGGCTCCGACTTCGTGGAGATGTTCGTCGGCGTGGGTGCCTCCCGGGTCCGCGACCTGTTCGAGCAGGCCAAGGAGAACGCCCCCGCGATCGTCTTCATCGACGAGATCGACGCCGTCGGCCGTCACCGCGGCGCCGGCATGGGCGGTGGCCACGACGAGCGCGAGCAGACGCTCAACCAGCTGCTCGTCGAGATGGACGGCTTCGACGTGCGCGGCGGCGTCATCCTGATCGCGGCCACCAACCGTCCCGACGTGCTGGACCCGGCGCTGCTGCGCCCGGGCCGCTTCGACCGCCAGATCGGCGTCGACGCCCCCGACCTGGCCGGCCGCCACATGATCCTGAAGGTGCACTCCCGCGGCAAGCCGATGGCGCCGGACATCGACCTCATGTCGATCGCGCGCCGGACCCCGGGCTTCACCGGGGCCGACCTGGCCAACGTGCTCAACGAGGCCGCCCTGCTGACCGCGCGCCAGAACCAGAAGCTGATCGGCAACCAGGCGCTCGACGAGGCCATCGACCGCGTGATCGCCGGCCCGCAGCGCAGCTCTCGCCTGATGAGCGAGAAGGAGAAGCTCATCACCGCCTACCACGAGGGCGGCCACGCCCTCGTCGCCGCGGCGCTGCCGGGCACCGACCCGGTCCACAAGATCACGATCCTGCCGCGCGGGCGGGCCCTGGGCTACACGATGGTGCTGCCCGACGAGGACAAGTACTCCCAGACCCGCTCCGAGATGCTCGACAAGCTCGCCTACATGCTGGGCGGCCGCGCGGCCGAGGAGATGGTCTTCCACGACCCCACCACGGGCGCCGGGAACGACATCGAGAAGGCGACCGCGCTGGCGCGGGCCATGGTCACGCAGTACGGCATGACCGAGCGGCTCGGTGCGATCAAGCTCGGCGAGTCCAGCTCCGAGCCGTTCCTGGGCCGCGACTTCGGGCACCAGCGCAACTACTCCGAGGACGTCGCCGCGATCATCGACGAGGAGACCAAGAAGTTCCTCGCGACCGCGCACCAGGAGGCCTTCGACATCCTCGAGGAGAACCGCGACGTCCTGGATTCCCTGGTCCTCGCGCTGCTCGACAAGGAGACGCTCGACAAGGCCGAGGTCGCCACCGTGTTCGAGCCGCTGCGCCGGCGCGCGGCGCGCCCGGCCTGGACCGGTTCTCCCGACCGCAACCCCTCCTCCATCCCGCCGATCGAGGTCCCGCAGGCGGTCCGCGACCGGGTCGCCGCCAACGGGCAGGCCACCGCCGAGGGCGGCGTCATCCTCACGCCGCCCGGCTCGGGCGGGGACGTGCACGGCGACGTGGGCCTGGGCGGTGGCGCCGTCTCGCCGCCGACCACGCCCCCGACCGAGGGCGCATGACCGATCCGATCGGGTTCGAGCCGCGCGCCCCCGAGGACGTCCCGGCCTTCGACCACGACCGCGCTGAGGCTGCCGTCCGCGAGCTCCTGTTCGCGATCGGGGAGGACCCCGAGCGCGAGGGCCTGCGCGAGACGCCGGCCCGGGTGGCCCGGGCGTACGCCGAGCTGACCGCCGGCCTGCGGATGGCGCCCGAGGACGTGCTGACGACGACCTTCGACATCGGCCACGACGAGATGGTGCTGGTCCGCGACATCGAGCTCTGGTCGATGTGCGAGCACCACCTCGTGCCGTTCACCGGGGTCGCCCACGTCGGCTACATCCCGGCCGAGAGCGGCAAGATCACCGGTCTGTCGAAGCTCGCCCGCCTCGTCGACGTCTACGCCAAGCGGCCGCAGGTCCAGGAGCGGCTCACCACCCAGGTCGCCGACGCGCTCGTGGAGCTCCTCGAGGCCCGCGGCGTGATCGTGGTGATCGAGGCGGAGCACCTCTGCATGACGATGCGCGGCGTCCGCAAGGCCGGCGCCCGCACGATCACCTCGGCCGTCCGGGGCGTCATGCACAACGGCGCGACCCGCGCCGAGGCGATGGCGCTGATCCACCGCAGCTGAGGCCCGGCGTGCCCGGTCCACCGGGCGGCCGCGGCGCGCCCGGGACGGCCGCGCGCGGAGGCGGGGCGGCCCGCCGTTAGGGTCGGCGGGTGCAACACGGGACCCAGACACCGGTGGTCGACAGCCGCGAGACACCCGCGGCCGACGTGCTGGTCAGCATCGTCGTGCCCGTCTACAACGCGGGCTCGTTCCTCGACAGCGGCGCCCGCTCGCTGCTCTCCCAGTCGATCGGGCCCGGCGCCTACGAGGTGATCTACGTCGACGACGGCTCCACCGACGGCTCGGGGGAGCGGCTCGACGACCTCGCGGCCCGGCACCCGCACGTCCGGGTGCATCACCAGCCGAACTCCGGGTGGCCCGGCAAGCCGCGCAACGTCGGGATCGAGCTGGCCCGGGGCGAGTACGTCCAGTTCGTCGACCAGGACGACGAGCTCGGTCACGAGGCCCTCGAGCGTCTGTACGCGCTGGCCGCCCGCAACGGCTCCGACGTGGTGCTGGGCAAGCTCGTGGGCACCATGGTCGGTCCGCGCCGGGTGTACCGACGCACCGTCGAGCGCGGCACCGTCGCCGACTCCGACGTCGTGGAGACGCTGACCAGCCACAAGATGTTCCGGCGCGAGTTCCTGCTGCGCCACGACCTCCGCTTCCCCGAGGGGTACTGGCGCGGCGAGGACCTGCTGTTCCTCACCAAGGTCTACGCTCGGGCCGAGGTGGTCTCGATCCTGGCCGACTACCCCTGCTACTACTGGAACCGCCGCGACGACGGCGGCAACAACAGCATGGCGCCGTTCGACCTCGCCGGGCACTACGACCGGCTGCGCGTGATCATCGACGCCGTCTACGACAACACCGAGCCGGGGCCGCGCCAGGATCGGCTGCTGGGCCGGATGTACGGCTCGGGCGTCCTGGACCGGGTCTCCGAGCCCGGCATCCTCTCCGACGACGAGCCCGCCGTGCGGCAGGCCTTCGAGGAGTCCCGGGCGATCGCCCTCGACCGGTTCCCGCCCCGGATCCGGGAGTCGCTGGCGCCGGTCGCGCGGACGCGGGCCACGCTGCTCGAGCGGGGCGACCTCGCCTCCCTGCGGGAGTTCGCGCGCCGGGTCGGTGAGATCAAGCCCGAGGCCCGGGTCGACGGCTCGCAGTGGCGCGACGGAAAGCTGCACCTGTCCGTGCGTGCCGCGCTCCGCCTGGGCGACGAGCCGCTGCAGGTCGTCGAACGGGACGGTCGCTACGCGCTCGACCCCCGGCTCACCGCCGGCCTGCCGGGGGCCGAGCGGGTGACCTTCGACGACCCGCTGGCCGACGCCTGGGGCGACCTGGTGGTCCACGTGGACGAGGGCAACGTCTTCTGGTGGGCCAACTCCGAGCTCACCCCGCGCCTGGAGCCGCTCGGCGGAGGCCGCCACCAGGTCGTGCTGGCCGGCGTGTCCGTGCTCGACCCGGGGCGCCTCGCCGGGAACGCGCCGCTGGGACCGGGACAGCACCGGGTCTCGCTCTTCCTCCGGACCCTCGGGGTCCGGCGGCGCCCCGCGGTAGGGATCCCCCAGAAGCTGCTCGCCGCGGGCGGTGCGGTCACCCCCGGCAACGCCATGCTGGTGCGCGCGGACACCGTCCGCGTCGGCGCCAAGAACCAGCTCCAGCTCGACGTCCGTCCGGCCGGCCGGGCCGCGGTCCGGGCGCTGGCGCGCCGGCCGCTGACCGGGCGGTCGTCGTTGCGTCCCTCACGGCAGCCGCTGGTGCTCCCGCTGTCGACGCCGACGGGCCTGCCGCCAAGTCGGGTCACGCTGCCGGGCCGGGAGGTCCGCGGCGAGCTCGTGAGCGCCGGGAAGAACAGCCAGCTCCTCCTGCACCGGGAGACCTCCCTGCCGACCGGCCGTCACCGCGTGACGTTCGGGCGCAAGCAGCCGGTGCTCACGGTCCTGGTCGCCAGGTCGCGGATCGTGGGCGCGGTCGGGCAGGGGCACCGCGGCGTGCTGCGGTTCCTGCTGAAGTAGCCGGAGCGCAGGCGCCGGGTCGCCGTCAGGCGGGGGCGTCGGACGGCGCCGGGGACTCCGCGGCCGCGGGCTGCGCGGCCGTGGCGCGCGGCGTACGCCGACGGTTCGTCCCCTCGCGGTTCTCGCCCTTCTCGAGGATGACCAGGTTGTGGTAGGCGTGCACCGCCACCACGTGGAGGTCGGAGTACGTCGGCTCGTACGACTCGTCGGCCCACTCCTCGTAGTTGAGGCCGTCGAGGAGGCCCTTGACGAGCCCCATCGTCCTCGACGGGTCGTCCAGGTCCTCGCTGCCGCCCCAGGTCGGCCAGTAGGACGTCTGGGTGTCCTCGATCGCGTAGATGCCGCCGTCGGCGAGGAGCGGGAACAGGATCCGGAACGTCTCCCGGATGTGCTCGGGCCGGTGGCTGCCGTCGTCGACGATGACCTCGAACGGCCCGTGCTCCTCCGAGATCCGCACCAGCAGCTCCTCGTCGACCTGGCTGCCCTGGATGGTCTTGATCCGGGGCGCGTCGACGAACGACTTGTCGCGGATGTCGAGGCCGACGATCTGCGCCCTCGGGAAGAAGTGCTTCCACATCCGCAGCGACGCGCCGCCCTTGCCCTCGCGCGAGTAGCCGCCGATTCCGATCTCCAGCATCGTGAAGGCCCGGGGCCGCAGGTGCTGGAGGTGGCGCTCGTAGTGCGGGGTGTACCGGTGCACGCCGTACTTGTCGGTGCCGAAGTGCTGGGCCAGCTCGGTGAGGTTCATGGCCTTCAGCCGCTGCCGGCGTTCCTGCTGCTTGGTGAGCGGGGGCTTGACCCGCTTGACTCCCGCGGCCCTCGGCCGGGTGGGTCGGGTGGTGGGGGCGCCCCTGGATCGCAACCGGGCCCACGTCGAGTCGCTCACGAGTGGCTTGACGAGCTTGACCGCGCCGGTCCTCACGAGGTTGGACACAAAGGGCTCCCTGCAGAGACGAAAGGGGCGGCCCGGGTGGGCGGTCCCGGGCGAATGTACCAACCGCGATGCCCGACCGGGCGGAGTCGTCTCCCGTCGAGTGGCACGTCGGAACGCGATAGCGTCAGCCCATGTCGCAGCCCTCTGGTCGCGCGCTCCCGCGCCTGATGGGGATCCTCAACGTCACCCCGGACTCGTTCTCGGACGGCGGTCGCTGGGCCGAGCCGGACGCCGCGATCCGGCACGGCCACCAGCTGCTGGCGGACGGCGCGGACATCCTCGACATCGGCGGCGAGTCGACCCGCCCGGGTGCCACCCGACCGCTGGTCGAGGAGGAGCTGTCCCGCGTGGTGCCCGTGATCTCGGCCCTCGCCGGCTCGGGGGCGGTCGTGTCCGTCGACACCATGCGCGCCGAGGTCGCCGAGGCCGCGATCGAGGCGGGGGCGGCGATCGTCAACGACGTGTCCGGAGGCCTGGCCGACCCGCGGATGTACGCCGTCGTCGCCGGCAGCGAGGCGACCTACGTCGCCATGCACTGGCGCGCCCACAGCGACCACATGCGTGACTTCGCGGTGTACGACGGCCCCGGCGGCGTGGTCGAGGCGGTCCGCGCCGAGCTCGCCGCCCGCCTGGACGCGATGCTCGCCGCGGGCATCGCGGCCGAGCGGATCGTGCTGGACCCCGGCCTGGGCTTCGCGAAGCGGGCCGGCCACGACTGGGAGCTGCTCACCGGTCTGGACCGGATCGCGGACCTGGGGCACCCCGTGCTCGTGGGCGCCAGCCGCAAGTCGTTCCTCGGCGGGCTGCTCGCCGGCCCCGACGGGGTGCCGCGACCCGTCGACCAGCGCGAGGCCGCCAACACCGCCGTCACCGTCCACCTGGCCCGCCTGGGCGTCTGGGGGATCCGGGTGCACGACGTGCGCGCCAGCCACGACGCGCTGCGCGTCGTGGCCCGACTGGAGGAGAAAGCATGAGCGACGAGCTCGCCGTCCTCGGCATCGAGTGCTTCGGGCACCACGGCGTCTTCGACTTCGAACGACGCGAGGGCCAGACGTTCGTGGTCGACCTGGCACTGGGGGTCGACACCGGCCCCGCGGCGCTCTCCGACAACTTGCGCGACACCGTGGACTACGGAAGTCTCGTGGCCTCGGTGCAAGCCGCCGTGCAGAAAGATCCGGTCGACCTGATCGAGACCCTGGCCCAGCGCATTGCGGACGTCTGCCTCTTGGACGATCGTGTTGAATGGGTGAGGGTCACCGTCCACAAGCCGGATGCCCCCATCCAGGCGACGTTCGCCGACGTCGTCCTGACGATCACCCGGAGACGCGAGGGCCGACTGTGACTGAGACCCCCAACCCCAACATCATCGACGCCGACACGCTGACCGGCGAGATGCGGCCGATCCGGCGGGCGGTCCTGGCACTCGGGTCCAACCTCGGCGAGCGGATGGCCAGCCTGCAGGGCGCCGTCAACGCGATCGCGGACACACCCGACGTGTGGGTCACCGCGGTCTCCCCGGTCTACGAGACAGACCCGATCGACTCGCCCGCCGAGGCGAAGACGTTCCTGAACGCGGTCATCCTCATCGACACCACGCTGGCCGCGAACCGGCTGATGGACCGCGCCCTGGCCATCGAGGACGCCTTCGAGCGCGAGCGCAGCGACGTCCAGAACGCCCCGCGCACGCTCGACGTCGACCTCATCGTCGTCGGTGACCGACGCAGCGACGAGGACGCCCTGCGGCTCCCGCACCCCCGGGCCGCCGAGCGCGCGTTCGTGCTGCGGCCCTGGCTCGACCTCGAGCCGGACGCCGAGTTCCCCGACCTCGGCCCCGTCGCCGAGCTGCTCGAGAAGACCGACCAGAGCGGCATCAAGCGCCGGGACGACCTGGTCCTCGAGTACCAGTGACCCGACCGACGGTGCGGTGGGTCGCCCGGCGGTGAACGGTCCGCCGTCCGAGGAGCCGGAGCCGCCCCCGGGCCACCTCCGACCCACGTCCCCGGCCGCGATCACCGGCTGGGCGGTCGCCGGGCTGATCGGCGGCTGGCTGGTGCACCCGGTCGCCGAGCGGGTCAGCGGGAGCGCTCCGGTGCTCACGTGGGCGCAGCCGCTCGCGCTGGCCCTGGTCGCGGCGATCCTCGGGTCCACCGCCTGGTTGACCTGGCGGACCCTGCACGTGCACCGGCAGCGGCTCGAGCCGCACCGCGCGGTCAACCGGCTGGTCCTGGCCCGAGCCAGCGCCCTGGTCGGGGCGCTGGTGGCGGGTGGCTACCTCGGCTACGCCGTCAGCTGGCTCGGCGACGACGCCGAGCTGGCGTCCCAGCGGGCGTGGCGATCGGGGGCCTGCTCGGTCGCGGGGCTGGCCATCGTGATCACGGCGGTGCTCCTCGAGCGCGCGTGTCGCGTCCGTTCCGACGACACGGAGCCCTAATCTGCGGGGTATGTCTTCCCCCATCAGTCGAGCCCCCAGGGCTCGTCGCCGGCAGCGGAGTGTCCGGCTCACGATCGCTGCCGCCCTCACCGCGATCGCGGCGCTCCTCGTCCTCGGTGCCGTCCTCAGCGGTTCGTGGCCGCTGCTCACCCTCGCGGCCGTGATCGGGGTCGTCCTCGGTGCCGCCGCCACCCGCATCACCCACTCCGAGCTGATGGCCACACGCCGCGACGCGGCCCGCGACCGGGCCGAGCAGGCGCAGGCCTATCGCGACCTGACCGTGGCCCGCACCGCCGAGCACGCCACGTTCGCGGACACCATGCGCACCCGTGTCGAGGCGCAGGAGACCGCGATCCACGAGCTCGAGGTCGCGCTGACCTCCGCCCAGAAGCGCGCCGCCGAGGCCACCCGCAAGCTGAACGCCGAAGCCCGGCGGGCCGACCTCGCCGAGCACGAGGGCCGGGCGACCGCCGAGCGCCTCGGTGACGCCCAGGAGCGCGCCGCCCTGGCGATCGTCCGGGTCGCCGAGCTGGAGCAGGAGCTCGACGTGCTGCGCGATGAGCTCGCCGCCTGGCACGCCACGCCGGCCCGCCGGCACGCCTGACCGCACCCGAAGCGGCCGCAGGGCCGATCCGCACCGGATCGGTACCCCTGCGGCCGCTTCGTCGTCTCCACCGGTTGGCCGTCGAAACCGACGGGCCGGTCGGCGGCGTCGCCGGGTAGGGCAGAATCGGGGACCGTGATGGCCGAGGACTCCCGATTCGAGAGCGACCCAGGCCTGGTGATCAGGGCCGTGCTCGGTGCCGACCCCGGCCTGCCGGCGGGCTGGCGGGTCGACACCCCCGACCCGGCCGACCGGTTCGACGTCGCCCGCCTGACCCATCTGCTGCGCGCCCACGAGAGGCACGGCCGCGGCTGGGCGGGCTCCGGGGTCGACGAGGTGCTCGTCGAGGTGTCCGAGCCCGGGCTCCGGACCCGCGAGAACGTCGTGGTCCGCGACCCCGACGGGGACATCCGGGCCTGGGGCAGCGTGCACGACCGCGCCGGGGGCCGGATGCTCTTCGTGCACATCGTCGCCCGCGACCTCCCCGACGACGTCGCGGACGCGTGCTCGTCGGTCCTCGTCGAGTGGGCGGTCGGCCAGGCCCGTGCCGTGGGCGAGGCCCGGGGACTGGATGTCCAGCAGATCGACACCGGAGCCTTCCGGGACGACGAGCGGCAACACCGCTGGCTGGCCGGCTCCGGATTCGAGCGGGTCCGAACCTGGTGGCAGATGACCCGGCCGGTCAGCGCCGCGGAGGCTGCTCTCGTTGGTTCCCCCGACTCCTGGGAGAAGGACGGGGTGCGGTTCCGGCTGGTCCGGCGCTCCGGCGACGGCCTGCCCGACGAGGGTGACCTGCGCGAGGTCCACGAGGTGCTCGAGGGTGCCTTCGTCGACCACTTCAACCACTTCGAGGAGACCTTCGAGGAGTTCCTGCACCGGCTGCGGGAGGACCCTGGCCACCGCTGGGACCACTGGTGGCTGGCCGAGCTGGTCGACGGCGAGGCCGTGCGGCCGGTCGGGGTGCTGCTGGGCAGCGTCTCGGAGAGCGCCTCCGGACCGGACGGGTCGTACGTCGAGTACCTCGGCGTGCTGGAGGCGGCCCGCGGGCGTGGGGTCGCCAAGGGCCTGCTCAACACGATCATCGCCGACGCCGCCGCTAGGGGCCGGGACCGGGTCGGACTCGAGGTGGACGCCGACTCGCCCACCGGCGCGTCGGGTCTTTACACCTCGATGGGCTGGACGACGACGTACGTCACCGAGTCCTGGCACCGCGACGTGCCGGTCGACTGACCGGTCGTTCGTTCCCGCGCAGGTCAGTCGACGAGCGAGGCCCGCAGCGCCCGGTGCACGCCGTTGGGCGTCAGCACCCCCACGAACCGGGCACCCTGCTTGACCGCCACCATCGGCTTGTCCTCCTGCAGCATGACGGCCAGCGCCTCCTCCAGCGTCGAGTCCACGTCGATCGCCGCCCCCAGGTCGCCGGTGCGGACCCCGTCGAGGGGCTCGAGGTGCGCCGGGTCGAGCGGCGTGACGGCCAGTCGCCGCAGCCCCCGGGTCGAGCCCACGAAGTCGGCCACGAAGTCGTCGGCCGGCTTGGCGAGCAGCCGGACCGGGGTGTCGTACTGCGCCAACCGGCCGCCGGACGCGAACACCGCCACCCGGTCACCCATCCGGACCGCCTCGTCGATGTCGTGGGTGACCAGCACCACGGTCTTGCCGAGATCGCGCTGGAGCCGGAGGAACTCGTCCTGCAGCCGCACCCGCACCACGGGGTCGACGGCGCCGAACGGCTCGTCCATGAGCAGCACGGGCGGGTCGGCCGCGAGCGCGCGGGCCACCCCGACGCGCTGGCGCTGGCCGCCCGAGAGCTGGTGCGGGTAGCGCTCGGCGTACGTCGCGGGGTCCAGGCCGACCAGCTCGAGCAGGTCGCGGGCCCGCTCCCGGGCGGTCGCCCGCGACTCGCCGTACAGCAACGGCACGGTCATCACGTTGTTGACGATCCGCTGGTGGGGGAAGAGCCCCACCTGCTGGATGACGTACCCGATGCCCCGGCGCAGCTTGACCGGGTCCTTGCGGGTGACGTCCTCGCCGTCGATCTCGATGGTCCCCGAGGTCGGCTCGATCAGCCGGTTGATCATCTTCAGCGTCGTGGACTTCCCGCAGCCCGACGGGCCGACGAGGACCACCAGCTCGCCCCGCCCGACGGCGAGGTCCAGGGCCTGGACGGCCACCGTGCCGTCGTCGTAGATCTTCCCCACGCCGGAGAGCCGGATCATCACCTCGGGTTCGACCGAGCCGGTAACGTCCATGCGGTGACCCTACTCGTGCAGGCGGCCGCCGGGCCGAGCTGCTACAGCCGGCTCACGAACGAGTGGATCTGTGGCCAGTACCTCCAGGACCGTCAGTCGGAGCTGGTCGACGCCACGGTCGAGCACATCGGGATCACCGTGGTCTCCGTGCTCGTCGGGCTGGTCATCGCCTTCCCGCTGGCCCTGCTCGCCCGGCGGCTCCCACGGCTGGAGTCCACGATCCTCGGGGTCAGCACGGGCATCTACACGATCCCGTCCCTGGCGCTGTTCCCGCTGCTGGTCCCGTTCACGGGGCTGACCCCGACGACGGTGGTGATCGGCCTGGCGCTCTACGCGCTGACCGTGCTGGTCCGGGCCATGCTCGAGGGGTTGCGCGCGGTGCCGGCGGACGTGCGCGAGTCCGCGACCGGGCTGGGCTACGGCGCCGGCAAGCTGCTGTTCCGCGTGGAGCTGCCGCTGGCGCTGCCGGTGATCATGGCCGGGCTGCGCGTCGCCACGGTCTCGACCGTGGCGCTGACCACCGTCGGCTCGCTGGTGGCGTACGGCGGGCTCGGCAACCTGATCAAGGACGGCGTCAACACGAACTTCCGGGCGGAGCTGTTCGCGGCCGCCGTCCTCTGCGTGGCCCTCGCCATCGTGCTCGACGTGCTGATCGTGCTCGCCCAGCGCCTGCTCACGCCCTGGACGAGGGGGGTCGAGGCATGAGGCTCCTCGCCGAGACGTGGCGCTACCTGGCCGACGGCGCCAACTGGACCGGCGGCGGCGGCATGCTCGACCTGTTGCTCCAGCAGCTCCTGCTGAGCTTCACGGCGCTCGCGCTGGCGCTGCTCGTGGGCCTCCCGCTCGCGCTCTGGCTGGGGCACGTGGGCCGTGGGGGCTTCCTGGCCATCAATCTCACCAACATCGGCCGGGCGGTGCCGACGTTCGCCCTGCTGGCACTGTTCGTCACCGCCGACTTCCCGGGCCGTGCCGACTTCGGCCCGTTCGGCCGCGCCGGGCTCGCGACGCTGATCGCGCTCACCCTCTTCGCGCTCCCGCCGATCATCACCAACTCCTACGTCGCGGTGCGTGAGGTGCCCGCCGACGTGAAGCAGGCCGCGGACGGGATGGGCATGACCGGGGTGCAGAAGTTCTTCCGGGTCGAGCTGCCGCTGGCACTCCCGCTCGTGATGTCCGGTGTGCGCCTGGCCCTCGTGCAGGTCTGGGCCACCGCCACCATCGCCGCGCTGGTCGCGGGACCCGGCCTCGGGCGGGTGATCACCGACGGCTTCTTCCGCACCAACTACGGCAAGGGGCTGGCGGGGGCCGTGGTGGTGGCGCTCGTCGCGCTGGCCCTGGAGCTCCTCGCGGCGGGCGTGCAGCGGGCCGTCGACCCGAACCCGCGGGAATCGTTCCGGAACCGTAAGCACGGAATCCTGGATGGGACGCCTAGGGTGAGGGCGGACGCCGAACCGGTCGGCGGCTAGCTCCGACGCCGACCGCTTCATCCGGACACGCGCGACTCCGCGTCGCGGGACACAGAAGGAACACGATCATGCAGGTACGACGCTCCCTCGCCACGGTGCTCGCCGTCGGCTCACTCTGCTTCGCCACCGCGTGTGCCGGCGACGAGGTCGCCAGCAGCCCCGAGGACGACGCCACGACGACGGGCTCGGCCGAGAAGGGGACGGTCTCCATCTCGGGCCAGAGCTTCCCGGAGGCCGCCCTGGTCGCCTCCATGTACGAGCAGCTGCTCAGCAACGCCGGCTACAGCACCGACGTGAAGCTGGTCGACGCCCGTGACGCCTACATGGCCACGTTCCCCGAGAGCATCGACGTCGTCCCCGAGTACGTCGGCGGCATCGTCAACTTCCTCAACGCGGCCGAGAACGGCGCCGACGCCGAACCGCTCACCGCCGGTGACGGGCAGGAGCTGGCGGACGCCGGCAAGAAGCTGCTGGACGCCAAGGGCATCACCCTGCTCGACCTGTCCGAGGCGACCGACACCAACGCGTTCTTCGTCACCCAGGAGTACTCCGACGCCAACGGCGTCACCCAGCTGTCCGACCTCGAGGGCGAGTCGGTGAAGCTGGCGGCCGCGCCCGACTGCGAGGGACGGCTCGACTGCGAGGGCGGCCTCACCGACGAGTACGGCATCGACGTGACCGAGGTGCTGCCGCTCGGCTACGCCAGCGACCAGACCTACCAGGCGGTCCTCGACGGCGAGACCGAGCTCGGCGAGACCAGCACCACCGACGGCACGCTGGAGTCCCAGGGCCTCGTCGTCCTCGAGGACGACAAGCAGATCCAGCCGGCCCAGAACCTCGTCCCGGCGGTCAGCGACAGCTTCCTGGCCGACCACCCCGACGTCGCGGACGTCCTGAACCCGCTGATGGCCGCGCTCACCACCGAGAAGCTCACCGAGCTGAACGGCCGGGTCGCGGTGGACCGGGAAAAGCCCGAGGACGTGGCCCGGGACTTCCTCGAGCAGGAGGGGCTCCTCTGAGACGCCTCGCCCTGAGCCGGGGTGACCGGGCGAGCGAGCCCGTGGCCGCGGACCCCGGGACGTCCGCGGTCGAGCCGATGTCTCCCGCGTTCGCCCGGCTGCTGGGCCTCGTCGCGCCTCAGCTCGGCCAGGCCGAGCCCCCCGCGGTTGCGATCCTCAGCGAGGACGACCCCGCGGAGCTCGTCTCGGCGGTGCTGCAGCTCCGCGCCGACGCGCGGGTGCGGACGTTCGGCACCGACCTGGACCCGTCCGACCTCCACGTGGAGCTCGCCGTGCACGGTCCCTTCGACGTTCTCGTCGAGGACTCGAAGGGGACGGGGCGCGCCGACCGCGCCGCCGCGGTCTTCTTCCACGTCCGGCGCGACGGGGCGCTGGTGCTCCGCAACGCGGGACCGAAACCCGGCAAGTTCGGCAAGCGGGAGTCCGCGGAGGAGATCTCCGACCTCCTCACCGAGGTGGTGCGACGCTCCCTGGTGCCCCGCCGCGGCGAGCACGACGCGACGGCGATGGGGCGGGCGCTGCACTCGCTCACCGTGGACAACGGCCACGTGGTGATGGTGAAGCAGGGTGGGGCCAGGGCCAAGCTCCGCGAGGAGGAGGTGGGCCGCTTCCTCGGCGGCCGCGGTCCCACCTTCGGCCGGGTCCTGCTCGAACGACCGGGACACGCGTGGCAGAGCCCGGCGGTGGTCAACTCCAACCCGTCCGACACCGCGCCCCAGTACGTCTCGACGTACGACGCACCGCCCCTGGCGCTGCGCGAGTACCGCCAGGTCATGTGCGCCCCCGGACAGGTGGTGTGGCGCGGCAACGTGATCCTGCCCGAGACCTACCGGCACAACGCCGACGCCCGGCTGCGCAGCGAGTACGTCGAGGACGTCGCGCCGCGGTTCGGGCGGCCCCGGGCCACGCCGGGTGACGCCCGGCTGGAGGGCACCTGGTTCCACCTCGACTCCGAGTTCCGCGGTCACTTCGGGCACGCCATGACCGAGCAGATCTCCCGGCTCTGGGCCTGGCCGGAGGCGAAGCGGGCGGAGCCCGGGCTCAAGGCGCTGATGTTCGTGCACCCCAGCCGGCCCGCGATCGAGCAGTGGGAGTACGACCTCTACGGAGCCGCGGGCATCCAGCCGGACGACCTCGTCCTCGTGGACGAGCCGGTGCTGGTGGAGCGCCTGCTCGCCGCCACGCCCATGTTCTCCCACCCGCAGTACGTGCACCCCGACATCGCCGAGGTGTACCGGACGATCGGTGACCGGCTCGTCGCGGCGGCGCCCGAGCGCAGGTACCCGCCCAAGGTGTTCTTCAGCCGCCGCCTCGACCGGCGCTCCTGCCACAACACCGAGGAGGTCGAGGCGTTCTTCGCGCAGTTCGGGTTCGAGACGGTGTACCCCGAGGACTATCCGTTGAGCGAGCAGGCCCGGATGTTCCGGGACGCCGAGGAGGTCGCGGGCTTCGGGGGCAGCGGCATGTTCACGGTCGCCTTCGCGCCGGACCCCAAGCGGATCATCCTGGTGTCGTCGGAGAACTACTGGGCCCAGAACGAGGCGATGATGGCCGGCGTCCTCGGGCACGAGGTGCACGTCGGGTGGTGCCGGCCGGACACGCCCCGCGCGCCGGGGGTGAAGGGGCCCGCGGTCTTCCACTCGCCGTTCACGTTCGACGCGACCCGGGAGGGCGAGTTCCTGCGGGAGGTGCTCGGTGCCGGTGCCGGGTCACGGGCCTCGGGCGCCGGTCCGGGCTGACGTAGTCTGACCGGCCACACGGGAATGGATGACAGGGGCGCTGCCCCCGGTAGGGAGGGACGCGTGGGCCGACCACGACTGGGGCTTCGCGGTCTGTTGCGGAGGACCCCCCGTCCACTGGTGACCCGCACGGACCCGGACCCCCGTCGAGTGGACCCGGAGCTGCTGGCGGCGGTGGAGGAACACCTGCCGGCGGGACCGGCTGCGGTCGCGGTGCTCACCGGGGCCTCCTCGGGACTGGTGGAGGCCCTCAGGCGGCGTCACCCGTCGGCCAGGATCGAGGAGTGTGACGACTCTTTGTCGGCCTCGGAGCGCCACGTGCGGCTGACCCTGGCCGGTCCGTTCGACGTGATCGTCGACGACCACGCGGCCAAGGTCGGCAGGAAGGTCCGGTTCCAGGACTCCTTCTTCCAGTTGCGCGCCGGAGGAGCCATGGTCGTGCGCGGGGCCGGGTCCGAGGCCGGCGGCGGCTCCGGCCGGCTCGGCACGCTGCTGGCCCAGGCGGAGGCGACGCGCGGCACCCCCGCCCCCGTCCCGGGCAAGGACGTCCCGATGGGCGACGTCGACGCGCACGCGCTGGGCGAGTGGCTGGCCGACATCACGGTCCTGGGCGACCACCTCGTCGTGCGGAACGGGGCGGGTCCCGCGCTGGCCAAGCTGAACGAGCCGGAGGCCAACCTCTACCTGGCGCAGCCGAACGACCGTCGGGATCGGGTGGTGGAGCTGATCCCGGCCCAGCCCTTCGCCTCGCGGTGCGTCCTGCGCGAGCACACCGCTGAGCCCGGCCGGCACCAGCCCGACGAGTACCACCCCGTCGACATCGCGTTGCGCGACTACCACCACGCGGTGGTGACGCCGGGGCAGGTCGTGACCAACGAGCGGGTCGTCTTCCCCGACACCTACCGGCACAACCGGGCGCGGCGCCTCCGCAACCGGTACACCGACGAGGTCGCGCCGCGGTTCGCCCGACTGCAGCACGACCTCGAGGGCCTCGAGGTGCTGCGCGGGACCTACCTGCACCTGGACAACGAGGTGCGCGGCCACTTCGGTCACCTGATGACCGAGCAGCTCTCCCGCATGTGGGCCTGGCCGGTGGCCAAGGAGCTCGTGCCCGACCTGAAGGTCCTCGTCGCCATCAACAAGGACCGCGAGATGCGCGGCTGGGAGTACGACATCTACGCCGCCGCCGGCATCGAGCGCGACGACGTCGTCTTCCTGCGGGAGCCGGTGCGCGTCGAGCGGTTGCTGTCCGGCAGCCCGTTGTTCTCCAACCCGCACTACGTCCATCCCCGGATCGCGGAGACGTGGCGACGGGTCGGGGACAACCTGGCCGCAGGGGCCACGGACCGCGACTACCCGCGCCGGATCTTCTGCTCCCGCAAGATCGCCAAGCGCGCCTGCAACAACACTGACGAGGTGGAGGCGCTGTTCGCGGCGCAGGGCTTCGAGATCGTGTTCCCCGAGGAGTTCCCCCTCGGCGACCAGGTCGAGATGTTCCGCCGGGCCGAGGTGGTGGCGGGCTTCGCGGGAAGCGGCCTGTTCAACCTGTGCTTCGCCACCGAGCCCAAGCGGGTCGTCATGATCAGCTCGGAGGTCTACACCGCCCGCAACGAGTACCTCTTCGCGTCGGTCCTGGGCCACGAGATCGACTCGATCACGAGCCGGGCCGACACCCCGGGGGAGTTCCAGTCGTCGTTCACGTTCGACCACGAACGGGAGGGCAAGTACCTCGCCGAGGTGTTCGCCTCGCTGCCGTGACCCGACCGGGGCCTCCGAACGCGCAGCGACACCCCGGCGGCCCGACTGGATAGCATTCCCATTCGTCCGACCATTCCGAGGAGCGATTCGGTTGCACCGACGGCAACAACTCGAGCTCGTGCTTCGCCGCATCGGCAAGGCCGCGCCCCGCGGAGTGCGCGGCCCGCTCGGCCGGGCGAGCCGGAGGTTCCGGTCGTGGCCGGGGCCCCTGGTGACGGTCGTGCTCGCCGTGAGCGACGAGGAGACCACCCGGATCGGACCCGCACTGGACTCGCTGCGGACGCAGACGCACCGCAACCTCGACATCCTGGTCGTGCCGTACGGCAGGTGCACCCAGGTGCGGGCCGTCGCCGCCCAGCACGCCGACCAGGACTGGCGGGTGCGCGTCCTGGGCCGGGTCAGCACGGACCAGGCCGCGGCCCGCAACGCCGGCGCCGTTGCGGCGACCGGCTCCTACCTGCTGTTCGCCGCTGGGGGCGACGACGTGCCCGCGCGCGGCATCCAGCGGTTGGTCGGCTCGCTCGAGCAGTCCGGGTCCGCCCTGGCCGTCGGCCGGATCCAGCCGCCCCGCACCGTGCTGCCCTCGACCGAGGCGCCCTACCTGGCCGCGCACGAGCACGACGTCAGCGGGACCACGCTCGCCGCGAGCCCGTGGGCGGTCACCGACCTGGCCGTGGGGAACCGGATGTTCCGCCGGACGTTCTGGCGCGACGCCGAGCTCCGCTTCACCCCCGAGCTGCCCAGCGGCAGCGACGTCGCGCTGGCATCCTTCGCCCGCGCGACCTCGTTCGACCTGCTCCGCAATCCCACCTACATCCCGACCAACCGCGTGGACGGCATCAGCGTCGGGGCCGTGAGGGACGTGCTGGCCCGGCTCGATGCCTGGCTCGAGGAGCACCAGCGGATCTGGCGGGCGGTGGAGGCGCTCGAGCTGCCCGAGGTCATGAACTGGCTGCTCTGGGGCGTGCTGGACGCCGCCATCCATCCCTTCCTCGATGACGTCGAGCGCGCGACCGAGCACCAGTGGAAGACGCTGCGGCGCCACGTCGAGCTGCTGCTCGACTCGGCCGACGAGCACGCCTGGACCACCCTGCGCGCGGAGTCCCGGGTGAAGCTCTGGTTGCTGCTCAACGACCGGCGAGACCAGCTCGAGGAGTACGCCGCGGCGCGCCTGTTCGAGGGGTCCAACCGGCCCACCGAGGTCGTCGACGGCAAGGTCGTCGCCCACCTGCCGTTCTTCGGGGACGACCAGGTCGGGGTGCCGGCCGACTGCTACGTGATGGACGAGGCCGAGACCCCGCTCCGGGTGGTGCTGCACGGCGTCCGGTGGTCGGGACCCGAGACCCTCGAGCTGGACCTGCACGCGCGGATCGACCACGTGGGGTTCGCCGACGAACCGCACGTCGAGGCCGCCCTGGTCCGGTCGGGGACCGCGGAGCGGATCGACGTCCCGCTGCGTCAGTACGCCGACCCGCAGGCGAACCAGACCGGCGGACGGCGCTACCAGGACTACTCCCGGGGCGCCCTGACCCTCACGGTCGACGCCCGCGACCTCGCCCGAGGAGCCGCTCAGGTTGGCGGGGACCGGGACGATCCGGCCGAGTGGTCGGTGGAGCTCACGGTGACCACCAGCGGCATCACCCGTCGAGGGTCGGTCTCGTCGATCGACGACCGCGGCTCGGCCGGCATGATCGACACCGGCCATCTCGCCCCGCGGCTCGTCGACGGGGTGCGCGTCGGCGTGACCGGGCGGGACGGCGCGCTGTTCCGGCTGGTCGCCCGCCGGCAGAGCGGCGCCCGCCTCGAGGACGTGCAGGTTTCCGGCCGCCGGGTGACCGGAACCATCCATCCCGGGGACGGCCGCCCCTCCTCGGTGCGCGTGTCGATGGCCGGCAGCGAGGCCGCGAGCGCCGCACTCACCCGGTCCGGGGACCTCCTGCGGTTCTCGCTCGAGGTGCCGCGGCCGTGGGCGGGCTCCGGCACCGCGACCTGGCGCTTCTCCGCCGTCGCCCCGGACGGGGCCGAGATCCCCGTCGCCTGGCCGGACCAGGCGGAGCAGTGGCTGGCGGTGGGTGCGGGCGAGCTCGTGGTGAGCCGTTCCGCGTCGGGCGGCACCGATCTCGTCGAGGCCAAGGACACCCTGGTCCTCGAGGACGTCGAGCTGCGTGACGGCCTGGTCCGGGTCACGGGCCGCTGGCTCGGCGTGGCCCCGAAGAAGTACACGCTGAGGCTCGTCGGGCGGCGCGCCAGTCCGGTCGGCGTCGTGGAGCAGGGCGGGAGCGACGGGGAGGTCCGCGCGCGGTTCGCCACGACCTGGGACGAGTGGGGATTGGGGGAGAGCGCCATCCCCGTCGGCAGGTACTGGTTCGCGGTCTCCTGCGGTCCCGACGACAAGCCCAGGACCGGACGTGTCCTGGTGGGCGCGGACCTGCTCGACCGCCTGCTCGACTTCACCGTCACCCACGACTACCGCTTCCGCCCGATCCGTTCGGGGCGCGAGGCCGGCGTGTTCCTCATGCCGCCGCTGACCGACGACGAGAAGGGGCCCTTCGCCCAGCACCGGCTCCAGGAGTGGTACCGCTCCGGCGAGATCCCGATCGACCCGGACGCGGTCTACTTCCAGTCGTACGCCGGGGCCACCGCGACGGACAGCCAGCTGGCGATCCACCACGAGGTGCGCCGCCGGCATCCCGGGCTCACGCTGTACTGGGGGGTGGCCGACCGGTCGTCCGGCGTGCCCGAGGGCGCGGTGCCGGTCCTGATGTACTCCCGCGAGTGGTACCGCGTGATGGCCTGCGCCCGGTACCTCTGCCTCAACATCGACTTCGACCGCTGGTTCTCCGCACGACCGGAGCAGAAGGTGCTGCAGACCTTCCACGGGTATCCCGCCAAGTCCATGGGCATCCGGATGTGGGAGGCGAAGCTGTACACGCCCCGGCGCATCGCCCTCGAGCTCGCCCGCACGTCCGGCGACTGGGACCTCATCCTGACGCCGGCACCCGAGATGGACGTCTACTACCGCACCGAGTACCGCTACCAGGGCCGGATCCACAGCGCCGGCTATCCCCGGGACGACGTGCTGGTGTCGCCGGACGGCGAGCGGATCCGGACGGAGGCCCGCGCCCGACTGGGCATCGCCCCCGAGCAGAAGGTGGTGCTCTACGCCCCCACCTGGCGAGATGACTTGGCGACCGACTGGCGCTCGGCCGAGCTGGTGCGGCACCTCGACCTCGAGTCCGCCACCCGCGAGCTGGGTCCCGACTACGTCTTCCTGATGCGCGGTCACCGGTTCCACGCGCGCGGCAGCGACCGGAGCGAGCGCACCGCGCGGCTGCTCGACGTCACCGACTACCCCGAGATCAACGACCTGATCCTGGCCTCGGACGCGGCCGTGCTCGACTACTCCTCGCTGCGGTTCGACTTCGCCCTGACCGGTCGGCCGATGATCTTCCTGGTCCCCGACCTGGCGACGTACACCGGCGGGGTGCGGGGCTTCCTGTACGACTTCCGCGACACGGCCCCCGGACCGCTGGTGGACACCGCGGACGAGGTGGTGGCGCGGCTGCGCGACCTGCCCGGGCTGCAGCGGGAGTACGCCGCGGAGCAGGCCCGGTTCCACGCGAAGTACAACCACCTGCAGGACGGCCGGGCCGCCGAACGCGTGGTGGCGGCCTTCTTCGGGACGTCCGGGGAGTCCGAGGACCCGTCCGGGGCGCGCTGATCTCCTAGGAGTCGCGGTCCTCGTCGAGGCCGACCGCGTTCGCGCTCTGCAGCGCGACGCTCAGGGGGTCGGCGCGCCGCAGGTCGATCACGTGCCCGGTTCCCGAGGACAGCAACGTGTCGAGCGAGGCACGCGCCACCGCGCTCGACTCCAGCAGCGAGTCGGCCGGTTCCTGGCCGAACGCCTTCGTGCGCATCGGGGTGCCGGTGCGCTCGGGGTTGACGCAGTTGACCCGGATCTTGTCGGTGGCCCACTCGTCGGCCAGCGCCTGGGTCAGGTTCACCGTGGCGGCCTTGGCCGAGGAGTAGAGGCTGTAGCCGCTGCGGCCTCGGGTGTATGAGCTGGACGTGAAGAGCAGCAGGCTGCCCTGCGACTTGCACAGCAGCGGGTAGAACTCCTGGGCGATGAGCACCGGGGCGATGTAGTTGATCTCGGTGGCGCTGTAGATCGTCTCGTCGGAGGCGTCCACGAGGGATCCGCGGGGGAGGACCCCCGCGGTGTTGACCACGAAGTCGACCGAGCCGAACTTCTCGGCCGCGATGCGGGCCGCCTCGGCGACGTCCTCGCGGCGCTGCACGTGGGTCTGCGTCGACGACCGGCTGAAGGTCAGGACGTTGGCGCCGTAGGACCGGCCGAGCTCGGCGATGTCCGCGCCGATGCCGTAGCTGCCGCCGAAGACCACCATGGTCTTGCCGGCGAGGGCCTCGCGGTAGGCCTCGTCGCTGCGGGCCGGGGGCAGGTCGTTGCCGGTGAGCTGGAACAGCTTGTCCGCCAGGTAGAGGTCGATCGGCTCGGTGACCTTCATGTTCCGCTCGTCGCCCAGGACGACCCAGATCGGGACGTCCGGGCGGTAGCGCAGCACGACCGTGCAGTCGTCGGTGGCCTCGAAGTTGGGGTCGGCATCGGCGCGCGCGTAGGCGTCCTTGATCACCGAGGCCGTGAAGGCCTGCGGGGTCTGGCCCCGTCGGAGGTTGGCCCGGGGCGGGATGTTGCGGATCGTGTTGTCCTCGCCGACCTCGATGATCGTGTCGGCGGACGGGATGGCCACGTCGACCGCGTCGTAGGTGTCGAGGGCGCGGAAGCAGTCGGTGATGATGCGCGGACTCAGCAGCGGGCGCACGGCGTCGTGCATCAGGACCTTGCAGTCCTCGTCACCGAGGCTCTCGAGAGCCCGTCGCGTCGTGTCGTTGCGGGTCTCGGCACCCTCGAGGATCCGGGTGACCTTGCGGTACCCGCCGGCCTTGACCATCGCGCGGACGGCGTCGAGGTGGCCGGGGATCATCATCACGATGATCTCGTCGACGTCCTCGTGCCGGTCGAGGATCCCCAGCGTGTGCTCCATGATCGGGTGCCCGGCGACCTTGATCAGCTGCTTGGGAACGTCCAGTCCGACGCGGATGCCCGCGCCTCCCGCCAACAGCACGGCGACGTTCTTCTTCGATCCCGACACACCCAGTCCTTCCCGACGACTCGCCGTGGCAGTCTGGCACACCTGACGGCCCGGCCCCGCCCCGGGCTAGCATGGCGCCAGCCTCGGGGGAGTAGGTTTTCGCGGGAGAAAATCGACGCGCGAGAACGCACGCAGAGCGGGAGTTGAGGTACAGATGCCGGGTCCGGCCCCCTCCCCTGTCTCCGCCACCGGGCTCCAGCTCGCCCAGCGACTCCGCGCCGAGCTCGACGGGCTGGAGATCGACGACGCCGAGCTGGTGGACGACCTCGGCGCCCACGTCGTGGCCGCGATCGACGCAGTGACCGGTGGCCCGGAGCCGCAGCCGACGCTCTCCGTCGACCAGGCCGCGGCCGTCGCCTTCTCGGTGCTGACCGGGGCCGACTCCCTGGCCGAGCGGGGCGACGAGGCCGCCGGCCGCCGCGCGCTCGCCCTGCAGCGTGCCGAGGAGCTGGCGGCCCTGCACGCCGAGATCGCGAGCCGCCGGGGCGAGGACGTCGCGTCGTTGTCGGCCGTGCAGCTGGTGCGCACGGTGCTGCGGCGCCGTCCGCGGCGGCGCGCCGGGCGGAACGGCCAGGAGGAGACGGGATGACCGCGTGGTGACGCTGCCCGCGGGCACCCGGCTGCTGCACATCGGCCCGCACAAGACCGGCACCACCACCGTCCAGGCGGCCTTCCACCAGAACCGCGCGGCGCTCGGGGCCCAGGGCGTGCACTACGCGGGCAGCACCGGGCACCCGATGGTCGCCGCGATGGCGGCCGCGACCGGCAAGGCCCTGGCCACCTCCCAGCTCTCCGCCGGCATGGAGCGGTGGCGCGAGCTGGTCGAGGAGGTGGCCGCGTCGCAGGCGCGGGCCACGGTGGTCAGCAGCGAGTTCTTCTCGGAGGCCCCGCCCGAGCGCATCCGGGACATCCTCGACGACCTCGACGCCGAGCGGACGCACGTGGTGGTGACGCTGCGACCGATCATCCGCATCCTCGCCTCGCAGTGGCAGCAGTACATGCAGAACCGCCCGGCGATCAAGTACGACGACAGCCTGGGCTACGAGGAGTGGCTGGACGCGATCCTCAACCATCCGGCCGAGCGTGCGGTCACGCCGTCGTTCTGGAAGCGGCACCGGCACGACGAGCTGATCCGCACCTGGGCAGACGTCGTGGGAGCAGACCGGATGACCGTCGTCGTCGTGGACGAGTCGGACAAGCGGATGCTCCTCCGGTCCTTCGAGGAGATGCTCGACCTCACCGAGGGCACCCTCGAGCCCCGTGAGCTGTCGTCGAACCGGTCACTGACGCTGGCCGAGGTCCAGATGCTGCGGGCGTTCAACCGGCGCTACCTCGACCGGGGCTGGTCGACGGCCGACTACACCCGCTTCGTCCGGTTCGGAGCCGTCCGGGTCCTGCAGGAGCGCAGGCCGGGGGCGGACGAGCCCCGCCTGCTGACGCCGCAGTGGGCCGTCGACCGGGGCGCCGAGATCGGGGCCGAGATGGTCGAGGCCATCCGGGCCACCGGGGTGGAGGTCGTCGGAGACCTGGGGTTGCTCGCGGACCCGTCGGTCGCGGTCGGCGTCGGTGACAACCCGTCCGACGTGCGGGTCCCGGTCGAGGTGGTGGCCAGGTTCACCGCCGGCCTGGTGAAGCTGGTCGCCGAGACGCCCGGGTCGGCGCCCTCGGAGTCCCGCACCGTCGGGGAGCTCGAGGCCCTCGTCCGGCGTGAGAAGCGCGGCCGGCAGGCCGAGCGCAACCTGGCGCGGAACGAGGCCCGCATCGAGCGCGCGCGCGAGCGGCTGTCGCGGATGCACGGCGTTGACGAGCTGACCACCGGTCAGATCCTGAGGGTGGTCGCGGGTCGGGTGGGCAGGCGGGCGCTGCGTACCGTCAGGCGCTGAGGTTCAGAGGTCGTAGCCGTAGCGGCTGAAGTCCTCGGCGTAGAACGACTTGAGCCGTCCCTCGAGGCCGGGAGAGATCTCGACCTGGGAGCTCGGCACCTGGCCCCGCGTGGTGCTGTCCAGCACGCGCGGGATCTCGGTCGAGAGCGCGAGCCCGAAGCGTTCGTTGAGGTCGGCCACCATGGCGTCCATGCCGTCCTCCAGGCGGTAGACCACCGAGTTCGGGAGATGGAACTCGTGCTGGGGCCGCAGGTGGTTGTCCAGCGCGTACGGGTTGCTGGCGTACCGCTCGAAGGCCCGGTCGGCCCACTCGTCGACAGACGCGCTGTCGGTCCGGGGGTCCTTGCGGTGCCGCATGGCGTACTCCGAGCGGAACCGGTTGATCGGGTCACGCGTCATGAGGAACACCAGGTCGAACCGGTCCACCGCCAGGATCTCCTGCAGCAGCGAGGCCTGCCAGTGCTGCGGAGGGCACTTCCGGAACGGCATGACCGGCGACCCGCTGCGCCGGGTGTCCCGCAGGTGCATCGTGTAGCCGGACTTGACGAAGAGCCGCTCGATGGTCGACCCGCCGGTCTTGGGAATGTGGACGAAGAGCACGGATCGGTCGGCCGTGAGAAGGATGGGCATGCTTGTCGGCTCTCTCTCGGGGGGTTCAGGCCTTGTTCCACGCGGACAGGTCCCGCCCGAGCCAGGCCGCCAACCGGTCGTTGGGCTCGCGGAACTCCTCGACGAGGCGCTCGCGGGTCGTCGGGTCGATCGGGGGGTACGCCTGCGCCTGCGTCCTGCCGTCGTCGGTCGCGACCCGGTAGCGGTTCGTCCACCGCTCGGGCACGGACTCCGCGGGGGCCGGGTCGACGTCGAGGAAGGTCAGCAGCTCCCGCAGGGTCGGAACGCGCGCCTGGGTGAGGTCCTCGAGGAGCATCACGTGCACGTTGTCCCGACCGTGACCCTCGACCAGGGAGAGGATCTGGTCGAGGTACCGGCCGCGGTCGACGTAGGAGTACTTCATCCGGTCGATGCGGGCGCCGGTCTCGCGTCGCTCCTCCTCGACGGCGAGGGCCTCCTCGAACGTCGTCAGCTCCTCGCGGCCCAGCCGCCGCTCGTGCCAGAAGTGGGAGTACGCCCGCTGGACGGGGTCGCGCAGGATGACCACGATCTTCGCGTCCGGCAGTGTCTTGGCCATCCGCCGGCGCGCCTCGGGGTCGTACATGTAGACCGGCGTCGCCTCCCCGCGGTGCCGGTGGTCGGCGCCGTCCGCGAAGTGAGAGGTGTAGTAGCCCAGCCCCTTCCGGAAGCGCCGGTCGAAGAAGTGCAGCTCCTTCGGCTTCGACATGAAGATCTCGGGGTGCTGGCGCAACGTCGCGCTGAGGCTGGAGGTGCCGCACTTCTGCGCGCCTGCAATCACCAGCGTGGGGAGGGGCATCGGGTTCCTTTCCGGCAAGCCGGAGATGACACGGCGCGGGTCTGGCAGCGCCTTTCGATCGGCAGCGTACCCGCTGGATTTTCGCGGCCGTCGGCCCCGCGCGTGTGACCCAATGCACGTCCGGCGCTGTTCTGTGGCGTCGCGCGCGGGCGTACGCTCGGGCACGCACGAGTCAGCACAACGTCCGGTACCCGCACCGGCCCTCGCCAGAGGGTGGTCGGAGGGATTGGAACGAAAGGTTTGACGTCCATGACTTCCCCGCTCCGGGTGGGGGTCGTCGGCGCGGGTCGCGTCGGCGCCGTCCTCGCCGCTGCCCTGGCCGCCGCCGGCCACGAGATCGTCGCCGCCGCCGGCGAGTCCGACGCCTCGCACCGTCGCATCTCCGAATTGCTGCCGGGCACGCCGAACGAGAAGCCGTCCGCGGTGGCCCGCTCCTGCGACCTGCTGCTGCTGACCGTCCCCGACGACATGCTGCCCAACGTGGTCGCCGTGCTCAGCGCCAGCGGAGCTATCCACGAGGGCCAGTACGTCGTGCACACCTCGGGCCGGCACGGCCTCTCCGTGCTCGACGACGCCCGCGCCGTCGGGGCGCACGCGGTCGCGATGCATCCCGCGATGACGTTCACCGGCACCGCCGTCGACCTCGGTCGCCTCCCGGGCTGCGTGTTCGGGCTGACCGCCGGCCCCGGCGAGCGGGCGTTCGCCGAGGGGCTTGTCGCCGACCTGGGCGGTCGGCCGATGTGGGTGCCCGAGGAGATGCGGACGCTCTACCACGCCGGGCTGGCGCACGGCGCCAACCACCTGGTCACGCTGGTCACCCAGGCGATGGAGCTGCTCACGGCGGCCGGTGCCGACGACCCGGCCGGGACCCTCCGGCCGCTGCTCACCGCCGCCCTCGACAACGCGCTGGACCAGGGCGACGCCGCGCTCACCGGGCCGATCGTGCGCGGCGACGTGCACACCGTGCGCGCCCACCTCGACGACATCGCGGCCAACGCCCCGCACACGCTGACGTCGTACGTCGCGATGGCCCGGGCCACGCTCGACCGCGTGGTGACCGACGGCCGGCTGCTGCCGATCCAGGCCGAGAAGATCCGTCGGCTCCTCGACGCCGCCGTCGAGCCGGTGGCCGCACCGGCCGGTGTCCCGCGGCGCCGGGTCCGGCAGCGATGAGCAGGACCCCCGTCCTGGTCCACACCCGTGCCGAGCTCGTCGACCGGCTGTCCGCTGCCCGGGCTTCGGGTCGCCGGGTCGGCTTCGTCCCGACCATGGGCGCCCTGCACGAGGGCCACGCCAGCCTGATGCGGGTGGCGCGGGAGCGCGTGGCCGACGGTCCGGTCGTGGTCTCGATCTTCGTCAACCCGCTGCAGTTCGGTGCGGGGGAGGACCTGGACCGGTACCCACGGACCCTCGACGCCGACCTCGCGGTGTGCGAGCGCGAGGGCGTGGACCTCGTCTTCGCGCCGTCGGTCGAGGAGGTCTACCCCGGGGGCGAGCCGCAGGTCACCGTCGACCCCGGTCCGCTCGCGACCGTGCTCGAGGGCAAGACCCGTCCCGGCCACTTCCGCGGCGTGCTGACCGTGGTGGCGAAGCTGTTCGGCCTGGTCCGGCCGGACGTCGCCGTGTTCGGTCAGAAGGACTACCAGCAGCTCGCGCTGATCCGCCGGATGGTCCTGGACCTCAACCTGGCCGTCGAGGTCGTGGGCGCCGAGACCCAGCGCGAGCCCGACGGCCTCGCGCTGTCCAGCCGCAACCGCTACCTCGACGACGACCAGCGGCAGGAGGCGGTCGTGCTCAGCCGCACGCTGCAGGCGGCCCGCGAGGTCGCCGAGTACGGCGCCGCGGTCGCACTGGGGGCCGCCCGGGCCGAGCTGCGCACCTCCAAGGCCGTCGACCTCGACTACCTGGTGATCACCGCCCCCGACCTGACCGACCTGCCGGAGCACGCCCCGCCGGGCACCGAGGCCCGGATCCTGATCGCGGCCCGGGTCGGCAGCACCCGGCTCATCGACAACCTGCCGCTGACTCTCGGCTCCGCGCCCGATGCCCGCCATGCCCCGACCCCCGCCCCGACCCCCGCCACGACGCCCGCCACGAACGGAGGCAGCTGATGCTGCGCACGATGATGAAGAGCAAGATCCACCGCGCCACCGTGACCCAGGCGGACCTGCACTACGTCGGCTCGGTGACCGTGGACGAGGACCTCCTCGACGCGGCGGACCTCCTCGCGGGCGAGCTCGTCCACATCGTCGACGTCACCAACGGCGCCCGGCTGGAGACCTACACGATTGCCGGGGAGCGCGGCTCCGGCGTGATCGGCATCAACGGGGCCGCGGCGCGGCTCGTGCACCCCGGCGACGTGGTCATCCTGATCGGCTACGGGCAGATGGACACCGCGGAGGCGAAGACCTTCCAGCCGAGCGTGGTCTTCGTCGACACCGACAACAAGATCCTTGCGACGGGCTTCGACCCCGCCGAGGCGTTCCCCGGCTCCGGCTTGGTCCGCGGCGACCTCGTCGACCGTGAGGTCAGCGCCTGACGCAGACGTGCTGTCGGCGGCGGGTCCGCTGCTAGGTTCGGGCTGACCGGCGACGAGGAGAGAGCGATGCTGTCACAGGGGTACGCCCCCCTGCCCCGGCGCCTGCGCGCGCCCGGGCCGGGTTGGGAGACCACCTCCGACGTCGTCGTCATCGGGTCGGGCATCGCCGGCCTCACCGCGGCCCTGCGCCTGCGCGGTCGGGTGGACAAGATCCTCGTCGTCACCAAGGACGTCCTCGCCGCGGGGTCGACCCAGTGGGCCCAGGGCGGCATCGCCGCGGCCCTCGGTCCGGGGGACACCCCCAGCCAGCACGAGCACGACACCTTGGTCGCCGGGGCCGGTGCCTGCGACCTCGAGGCGGTGCGGGTGCTGGTCAACGAGGGCCCCGAGGCGGTTCACGAGCTGATCGCGCTCGGCACGAGGTTCGACCACAGCTCCGAGGGCGTGCTCTCGCTGACCCGCGAGGGCGGTCACCTCCGGGACCGGATCGCCCACGCGGGCGGGGACGCGACCGGTGCCGAGATCCAGCGGGCGCTGATCGCCGCCGTCGAGCAGGCGCCGGAGATCGAGGTGGTCCAGCACGCGCTCGCCGTCGACCTCCTCCTCGACGACAGCGGCGGGATCGCCGGCGTCACGCTGCACGTCATGGGCGAGGGGCAGCGCGACGGGGTCGGCGCGGTCCGCTGCCGCGCCGTGGTGCTCGCCAGCGGCGGCCTGGGCCAGGTCTTCTCCCAGACCACGAACCCGGCGGTGTCCACCGGCGACGGCATGGCGATCGCCCTCCGCGCGGGTGCGGTGCTCCGCGACCTCGAGTTCGTGCAGTTCCACCCGACCGTGATGTACCTCGGGCCGGACTCGCGCGGACAGCAGCCGCTCATCTCCGAGGCGGTCCGCGGCGAGGGCGCGTTCCTCGTCGACTTCGAGGGCAACCGCTTCATGCAGGGCGTCCACGAGCTCGCGGACCTGGCCCCCCGCGACGTCGTCGCCAAGGCCATCACGCGCAGGATGTTCGAGACCGGCCACCCGCACATGTGGCTCGACGCCCGCCACCTGGGACTGGACTCCGCTGATCGAGCGGGTCTCGATGCGACCGCCAGCGAAGCGACCGCGCCTGTTCTCGGTGATCGAGCAGGTCGCGAAGCGACCGTTTCGAGATTCTGGGAGCGCCGCTTTCCCACCATCCTGGCGACCGCCCGCGCCCACGGGGTCGATCCGGTCACCGAGCTGATTCCGGTCGCCCCGGCCTGCCACTACGCCTCCGGCGGCGTGCGCACCGACCTGTGGGGGCGCTCGAACGTGCCGGGGCTCTACGCCACCGGCGAGGTGGCCTGCTCGGGCGTGCACGGGGCGAACCGGCTGGCGTCCAACTCCCTGCTCGAGGGCCTGGTGTTCTCCCGCCGGATCGCCGCCGTCCTGCCCGGGGAGCTGCGGCCCTGGTCGGTGCCCGCCGCCGACGGCCGGGCCGAGGGCCTGGTCCGCGGGTCGGTGCGCCGTGAGCTGCAGGAGATCATGACCGCGCGGGTGGGCGTGCTGCGCCACGCGTCCGGCCTGGCGGACGCGGGGAGCCTGATCGACAAGCTCGCCGGGGAGGCGGCCGACGAGGTCAACGAGGAGGCCTGGGAGACCACGAACCTGGTCACGATCAGCGCCGCGCTCACCGCCGCCGCCGCGCTGCGCGAGGAGACGCGCGGCTCGCACTGGCGCGAGGACTTCCCCGAGCGCGACGACGCGCACCGCTCGGGCCACTTCGACGTGGTGCTGGCCGACGGTGCCACGACGATCGAGTTCAGCCCGGCGGCCCCGACCGACCGTGTCCCGACCCCGTCCCAGGAGACCCCGTGACGCCTCGAGACGGTCGCCCCGCGACCTCCCCGGACGCCATCGCCCGCACGCCGTACGACGCGCTGCCGCCGGTCCTGGTCGCGGAGCTGGCGGACGCCGGCCTGGACCCGAAGGCGGTCCACGACGCCGTGGTGCTGGCGGTCGCCGAGGACGTGCCGGGCGGCGACGTGACGAGCGCGGCGACGATCCCGGCGTCCGCGCACGGGGTGGCCGACTTCGCGGCCCGCGAGCCCGGCGTGGTGGCCGGGTTGACCCTGGCCGCCGTCGTCTTCCACTACGTGATGGGCGACGACGTCGAGATCACCGACCGGCTCCCCGACGGCACCCGGGTGCGGCCCGGCGACGTCGTGATGCGCGTCCGCGGTCCGGTCCGGGGCCTGCTCACCGCCGAGCGCACCGCGCTGAACTACGCCAGCCACCTCTCCGGCGTCGCCACCGCCACCGCGGCCTGGGTGGACGCGCTGGCCGGCACCCGGGCCCGGGTCCTCGACACCCGCAAGACCCTGCCGACGTACCGCGCCCTGCAGAAGTACGCCGTGCGCTGCGGCGGCGGTGTGAACCACCGGTTCAGCCTCTCCGACATGGCGATGGTCAAGGACAACCACGTGGTCGCCGCCGGCGGCGTGGTGCCGGCCTACCGGGCGGTCCGGGCGGCGTACCCGGAGCTGGCCGTGGAGGTGGAGGTGACCGACCTCGACCAGCTCCGCGAGCTGCTCGACGCCGGCTGCGACCGGATCCTGCTCGACAACATGGACAGTCCCACGATGGCCGAGGCGGTGCGGATCACCGCCGGACGGGCCACCCTGGAGGCCTCGGGCGGGCTCACCTTCGAGCGGGCGCGCGAGGTGGCCGAGACCGGGGTGGACTTCATCTCGGTCGGCGCGCTGACGCACTCGGTCAAGGTCTTCGACCTCGGCATGGACCTGCAGGAAGGCCGCTGACCATGCCGCTGCTCGCGGCCGACATCGGCAACAGCCACACGGTCCTCGGCCTGCTCACCGACGGCGAGGTGGTCGCCGACTGGCGGATCGCCACCGACGAGCGGCGTACCTCGGACGAGTGGTCGGTCCTGCTCCGGGGCCTGCTCGGGCCCGGGATGGACGGCGTCACCGGGATCGCGGTGTGCTCGACGGTCCCGGCGGTGCTCCACGAATGGCGCGACATGCTCGTGACGCACTTCGGTGACGTGCCCAGCGTGGTGGTCGAGCCCGGCGTCCGCACCGGCGTACCGGTGCTGATGGACAACCCGCGCGAGGTGGGTTCGGACCGGATCATCAATGCGCTTTCCGCCGCCACGACTTTCGGTGGCCCCGCGATCGTGGTCGACTTCGGCGGCACCGCGACGACATTCGACGTGGTGAGCGCGAAAGGGCAGTACATCGGCGGCGCGATCGCCCCGGGTATCGAGATCTCGCTCGAGGCGCTCGGCAAGCGGGGTGCGCAGCTGCGGAAGGTGGAATTGCTCCGCCCGCGCTCGGTGATAGCCAAGAACACCGTCGAGGCGCTGCAATCGGGAATGGTTTTCGGCGTCGCCGCCCAGGTCGAGGGAATTGTCGACCGCATGATCGGCGAGCTCGGCGTACCGGCCGCTGACGTGCGGGTCATCGCCACCGGCTACCTGGCCGGCGTGGTGACGGAGGAATGCCGGTGTTTCACCGACTATTCACCGTGGCTCACGCTCCAGGGCCTCGAGATGGTGTTCAGTCGGAACACCTGACGGCGAGGCGGCGCAGTTTTTCGCGAAACCGCGCACCCCGGATGCTGTTACATTGTGTTTGTCGGATCCTGCGCGAGCGCCGGGCGCGCGCGAAGCCCAGAATAACGGGGTCGACGGCAACGCCGCGAATTGCGTCGTGACAGAATCAAGTGGATATCTTCCGCATTCTTTCGATGAACGAGGTACGCACATGGCTCAAAAGGTCAACATCGTCCTGGTGGACGATCTCGACGGGTCCGAGGCGACGGAGTCCGTGTCCTTCGGGCTGGACGGGACGTCGTACGAGATCGACCTCAACGACAAGAACGCCGCGGACCTGCGCGACGCGCTGGCGCCGTACGTCGGCCACGCCCGCAAGGTCGGTGCGGCCACGCGCCGAAACGGCCGACGCTCGTCCTCCGCCGCGGCCAGCGACGGTCCGAGCGCCCGCGAGATCCGGGACTGGGCCCGCGAGAACGGCTACGAGGTCCCCGACCGCGGCCGCGTGTCGGCGGAGGTGCGCTCCGCCTACGACGCCGCCCACTGACCGGCGGTTGACGCCTCCGGGTGCGCCGGGGGCGTGTTCGCTCTGAGCGGAGCGTGATCCGGCCCCATCCGGGAACGCGTAGGCTGTTCGTGGGGTTAGTCCTCATGTCCCGTTCCGTCGACCCAGGCGGAGCGGCCCCGAAGTTCTCAGGAGCGATGCGCATGTTCGAGCGGTTCACAGACCGAGCCCGACGAGTTGTCGTGCTGGCCCAGGAAGAGGCCCGCATGCTCTCCCACAACTACATCGGCACCGAGCACATCCTGCTCGGGCTGATCCACGAGGGCGAGGGTGTGGCGGCGAAGGCCCTGGAAAGCCTCGACATCTCGCTCGAAGCCGTCCGCGCCCAGGTCGAGGAGATCATCGGGCAGGGGCAGCAGGCGCCGAGCGGGCACATCCCGTTCACCCCCCGCGCCAAGAAGGTCCTCGAGCTGTCGCTGCGCGAGGCGCTGCAGCTCGGGCACTCCTACATCGGCACCGAGCACATCCTGCTCGGGCTGATCCGCGAGGGCGAGGGTGTCGCGGCCCAGGTGCTGCAGAAGCTCGGAGCGGACCTCAACCGGGTCCGCCAGCAGGTCATCCAGCTGCTGTCCGGCTTCCAGGGCAAGGAGTCGGCCGCCTCGGGCGCCGCCGCGAGCGGTTCCACCGGGGACGCCCCGTCCTCCTCGCTGGTGCTCGACCAGTTCGGCCGCAACCTCACCCAGGACGCCCGCGAGGGCAAGCTGGACCCGGTCATCGGCCGGGAGCAGGAGATCGAGCGGGTCATGCAGATCCTGTCCCGCCGCACCAAGAACAACCCGGTCCTCATCGGCGAGCCCGGCGTCGGCAAGACGACGATCGTCGAGGGGCTGGCCCAGGACATCGTCAAGGGCAACGTGCCCGAGACGCTGAAGGACAAGCAGATCTACACGCTGGACCTCGGCGCGCTCGTCGCGGGGTCCCGCTACCGCGGTGACTTCGAGGAGCGCCTCAAGAAGGTGCTCAAGGAGATCCGCACCCGCGGCGACATCGTGCTGTTCATCGACGAGATCCACACCCTCGTCGGCGCCGGCGCGGCCGAGGGCGCGATCGACGCCGCCAGCATCCTCAAGCCGATGC
>Ga0307415_100000039_pt1 | contig 56866 bp, 52 predicted proteins | sample DK1Cmetagenome_FD_204524 | JGI IMG/M metagenome (GOLD analysis project Ga0307415, IMG submission 204524) | Maize rhizosphere microbial communities from greenhouse at UC Davis, California, United States - DK15-C-2 | ecosystem: Host-associated > Plants > Roots > Rhizosphere > Soil | place: USA... | reverse complement strand
CAACGGTATGCCCGGGTTGACAGCGATGTGGACCAGGACGACGACGTCGCCGAGGCGGATCACGGCGATGAACTCGTTGGTCTCGTAGACACGTCCGGCGTACCGGTACGAGCTCTTGCGACGCCACATCAGCGATTCGTCGCCCGCGAGGCCCTCCGAGACGATGCTTCTCGTCCAGGTGACCGCAGTGGGACCCTCTTTGACAACGTCCTTGGCGCACCGGGTGATCTGCTCGCGCACCTCATCAACGTAGGCCGAGGCGCCGCCGGCCCGGTAAGAGGTGATCACCTCCCAGACGTAGCCGTCGGGTTCCGGCCGCTTGTTGACGGTGTCATAACGCCCGACGAAGCGGTACGTGCCCACGACCTCCTCCCGAACCACAAGCATCGAGTCGCTCTGCCGCGGAGCCCCCCAGCAGGGGCTGACGGCATCGCTGCGCTCGCCCTGCTCGACGAGGTGGCCGCCCTTACCGAGGTCCTTGGTCTGCAGAAATGCCGCGGCCGGGATGTCAGTGATGGCCGGCGCGGTGCTGGTCGTCGGCGTCCCGGTGGCCGGCGCAGCCGACGGATCCGCCACCGGGGTCACCGGACCGCACCCGGCCAGGACGCCTACCGCGACCATGGGGCCAATGACGCGCCGGACGAAGTTCACGGGCCAACCTCTCTGGGCGCTGTGACCGGGGCGCCGGTCAGTGCATCGAGGCTAGCGACGTCTCGCCGGTGGCGGATGGGAGCCGGCTACCAATTCGGGCCCGACCGGTTCGGGACACCGGTACCAGTCAAGGCCGGGACCGGCGGCCATGGGCCGGTACGTCGGTCGGGCCGCCGCCGTAATCAGGTTGGACCGAGCCGAGCGCGAGGGCGGTCAGGAAGCCGGCGACCTTGGCGAAGGCGACGAAGGAGCCGCCGTCCCGCAACGCCACCAGAGTGTGGCGGCACCCGCCGCGCTGCCTGCAGCAGAAGCGAACGCCGCCGGCGACGCCGTCGAGCACCAGCCCGTACAAGATCTCACCGAGGAACGAGTTGGCCGACTCGATGTGGATCCCGGCGAGTTTCTTCAAGCTTCGAGCGGCCAGCCGAAGAGAACGAGATCATCTACTGCACTGGCTCATCGGTGAAGGCGCCAGGCCCACCAGCAGCGGCGGCGGGCCAGTCCGTCGCGGCTAGCCAGCGGACGCCTGACATCGCGCGGTGGATGCAATGTTTGCGCCGGCCCGGTGCATCTTAGGGTTGTGACGTTCGAGGAGTACGTGGCCGCCCGGCTGTCGGCGTTGCTCCGCTACGCCGTGATGCTCACCGGCGACCCGCACGTCGCTGAGGATGTCGTTCAGGACACGATGGCCGTCCGGCTGCCCGGAGGCCCCGGGACTGGGAGAGCCGGCCGGCCGGTCGACCACGCCGGGCGGCTGCGTGGGCGGGGCCGGTGGCGCGCCACCCGTGCTGGTCTTGTAGCTGAGCAGTAGCACCAGGATGACCGTGGTAGCGACGAGCCACATCACGTTCCGGCCCGTCGACCCTCGCGGCGCCGTGCCACCCGCGTTCCCGCTCACCACCAGAACCTTTCGACGTGGATCTGGCCGTCGGGGACTTCGGCGTCGTACAGGGTGGTGACCACCGATTCCATCCAGGGCTCTGGCCCGCACACGAACACGTCGCTGCGGGTCAGGTGCGGCACCATGCCGGTGAGGGCGGCCAACGGGTCGCCGTGACCGTCGGGCAGCCACGAGTTGCGCGGTCCGCGCGAGCCGGGCAGGAAGATCGTGTTCACCCCACGGTTAGAGGCGATCGCGTCGATCTCGGCCTGGAAGACGAAGTCCTCGGGCCGCCGCGCCCGGTAGATCAGGGTGGCGTCGCCAGGCCGGTAGTGCTCGGCCTCCAGCAGCGCGCGGATAGGCGTGATGCCGATGCCGCAGGCGATCAGCGTGATTCGCGCGCAGCGGCGTGCGTCGCCGGTGAACCGGCCGTACGGGCCCTCGATCAGCACACGAGTACCGGGCAGCAACCCGGCCACGGCCCCGGTGCCGTCGCCGACGTCTTTGACCGTGATCCGCAGCAGGTCCGACCGGGGCGCCGCGGACAGCGAGAACGGGTTCGCCCGCGTCCAGCCCCGGCGGCCCCGGAACCGCCAGAGGAAGAACTGGCCGGCGCGTAAGCGGAGCCGGTCGAGGTGCCGGCCGCGCAAGTAGATCGAGGTGATGCCGGGCAACTCGCGGACCAGCGCCTCGACCCGTACGTCGTGGCGGGCGCTGCGCCACAGCGGCAGCCCGATCCGGTACAGCAGGGTGCTGCCGGTGGCGATGGCGTACAGCGTCCACCAGAACAGCTGGGCCGCGGGCTGGGCGAAGTTGGCGCCGGTCCAGAACTCGTGTGGCAGCGACAGACCGATGCCCAGGTACGCGTAGAGATGCAGGAGGTGCCACGATTCGTAGCGGAGCCTGGCGCGGGCAAACCTCATCGAGGTGACCGTGACCATCACCAGCGCCGCCGTCCCCGCGGTGGCGAGCAGCATCCCCGGGTACGTGGTAACCAGGCTCCATGCCTCGCGCAGTAGCGGGGAACCTTCGCGGTCGGCGTACCCGAGGGTGACCGCCGCGATGTGTGACAGCATCAGGCCGAACGAGGTGAAGCCGACCAGGCGGTGCCAGCGAGCCAGCAGATCCTGGCCGTACTGACGCTCGATCCAGGGCACTCGCGCCAGCATGACCACCTGGATCAGCAGCAGATCCGCGGCGACCAGACCAGTGAAGCGCCCGATCGAGGTGACCCACGCGCCGGGGCCTCCGTTCAGCGCGCTCACGCCACCGTTGGACAGCCAGAACAGGCCGACCGCGCCGAGCGTGCCGAGAGCGATCCAGACCGGTAGATGCCACCGAAGGCGCGCGGCCGGCGTCGAGGCGTGTTGGGCCCGCCACAGGGCCGGCCGGGTGGTGGTGGTCACCGGACGAACCTAAACGCGATGGTGGCGTCGGATACATTGGCCGTTCAGCCGCAAGCGGCTTATACCGCCCAACTTTCTCGGAGAAGATGACGTACGGCTGAAGCAGCTGCGATATCCGAGACCGCTGGAACAAATGGGGTGACCCGCGGCATGGCCCGGTCTTGATCCTGGTCAGCGCCTTGCCGAACCGGAACCGCAGCGCGCGTCGATGGGCAGGACGGCGCCGCGATGGCCGGCAGTCTCGGTGTGCAGACGCAACAGCAGCGCGTCGACGGTGACGTCGTTGCCGCTGGTCCGCGTGACCAGGTTGACCTGCCGCCATCCGGAAATCGATGCCGGGCGCTATGGGTCCAGTGCACCCCGCCAGGGGTCGGTTGGCGTGGAGGCTGGGTCGGCCACGTTGTTCCTTCCATGGTCGACTCCGTGAAGCACTCCGCCCGTCCACGACGCCAGCGCTGGGGATTCGTCGGCATGTGACAAGCCTGGAACGGGATGGAACGTCCGCAGGGGGAAGGCCTGGGCGGAACAGGGAGGACGAATGCGGAAGCGAAGCATAGTTGCGGGGGTCGCCGTAGCGGTCGGGCTACTCGCGGCCACGATCGTGACGGTCACAACGGCGCACGCCGGGCAGGGTGCCTTCGTCCAGATCGCCAACGCGGTCTCGGGCAAGTGCATGACGCCGCAGTTAGGCGGGTCGCCCCCTTTGATGCAGTGGACCTGCGGGAACGAGGCGAAACAACTGTGGCTGCCGGTCAATCTCAACAACGGTTACTTCCAGTACGTCAACAAGGAAAGCGGCCTGTGCCTGTGGACGAATGGCACCATCGACAGTCGTGTGAGCCAGTCGACTTGCGATGCGACACAACCCACTCAGTGGTGGGCCTGGGGAGCCGCGGACGACATTGGCCACCAGGTGTTGTACTCCGGCACGGGCAACCGTTGCCTGGCGCTGGACGGCGTCTACTCGGGCCGGAACGGTTGGCCCATCGCGATCCACGAGTGTGCCACCACCAGCGGCCAGATGTGGCACCTGGCCTAGCGAGGTTCAGCGCCGAAATACGGCGACAAGACCGGCAAGGGAGTCGAGGATCGCCTCGGCTGTCTGGGCCAAATGAAATGAAATGAGCCTGTGCCCCTCCCGTGATCTGTTCGGGACGGGCACAGGCATTTCACGGCCATCGTCGCCGATAGCCTCGCGCTACAGTGCCTCGTCACTGGCTGCCCGGGCACGGGTCGCGAGATCCGTGAAACGGTGCACGTCGACGGCGGCCCGGTTCACAGCGTCGCGGTATCCGCCGCCGCGCCGGAGAATCGCCGCCACCGGCGCCGCCGGTGCCAGCGCGCGACGCAATCGGGACACGTAGCTGTAAGGCAGATCGGTGGGGCGCTGCGGCGGGCGGGAGCCCCCACACCGGTACACGAGCTGGTCCACCGACACCGCGCGGTTCGGCTGGGCCTGCAACGCGACCAGGACACACCGCTGCCCGCATGACCACATCGACAGTGCGGCCAAAAAGGGAGCATCCTCCGATATTTCGCCGACACGAGCTGTCCGATAGGGTTGTTGACCTACTCTCGAAGGCCGAGGGGAGGATGAACGTGGTACTGAACGTGCCCGACCGAGTCTGCCGGTCTGCTCGCGGCGGTCGCCGCCAGGAGAATGGGGGCCCGGTGGCTTGCTCTGCGCCAGGCCGCTGCCGCACCTCGTGCGGGCGATGCCGTGCCGGCGCATATATCGGCGACGGGACGTTCGACGTGGCTCGGTTCCTCGCCCGGCCAATCCGCGCTCGCCAATCGGCAATCGGCGTGCGGTGAGGTCCCCCGCTGTGCTCACACTTCCCGCGGAAAGGCTCCGCCGAACCGCGCAGGTGCTGCAACCGGCGGGCCGGCGTCTCTACGGCTTCGCCGTCCCCGCCGTGCTGGTGGCCGGCTGGCTCACCCTCGCGCTGACACACCTGCGGCTGCCCTATCCGTCCGACCAGCTGCATTACATGGAGGCCGCGTCGCACTTTCCCGAGCCGATCCCCGGCTCGGGCATGACCCATCAGATGACGCGGTTCGGCCTGACCGGGCTGACGCGCGCGGCCATGGCGCTCTTCGGGTACTCCGAGACCACCTACTACGTCGTCCCGCTGCTGGGCGGCGTCCTGCTGCTGCTCGGCACGTACGCGATCGGCGCCATGATGTTCTCGCGGGTCGTCGGCGCCGCCGCGGCCGCGGTCCTGCTCACCTACGCGCCGATCTTCTTCGACGCGACCGAGTTGTTGCCGGACCTGCTCGCCACCGGGCTGTTCACCGTCGCGGTGGCGATCGCCATCGCGGTACGGCGAGAGCGCATTCCGGCCCGGCCGTGGACGCTCCTCCTCATCGGCTTCCTGCTCGGCTGGTCGTACCTGGTGCGGGAGTTCATCGTCTTCGTCTGGCCGCTGATCCCGGTCGTGCTATGGCCGCGGCTGCGGACCGAAAGCCGCCCGCTGTGGCGCGGGCTGGTCTGGCTGGCACTGCCGGTCGCCGTCCTGGGCGCGGCCGAGATGCTGGTGTGCTGGATCGTCTACGACGATCCGCTCGCCCGGGTCCGCGCCATCACCGGACACGGGGAGGGACCGATGAAGCCCGCGACCGCGGCGACATTCCAGAACAAGCCGCGCTTGACCTATCTCGGGCGGCTCTGGACCGCGCTCGGCGGCGACCGGAACAGCTACTACCCTGCGCAGTGGGGCATCCGCCCGCTGCTTCTCGCCATGATCGCTGGAGCGCTCGCACGCCCCCGACGGCTGTGGATCTTCGTGATCTGGACGGCGTCGCTGTGGGTGCCGCTGACGCTGCTCGGCGGAGTCCTCGACCCGAGCGCTCCGAAGCTTCGGCTGCAGCTGGTCCGCTACTGGTTCCCCGCGTTCCCGGCCATCGTCCTTGGCGGCATCGTCGCCGTGTGGCTGGCCGGGCGGTATCTCGGCCGCCGCCTCGACAAGACGTTCGACAAGAGATTCGACAAGAGGTGGGCCGCGCTCGTCCCGGCCGTTGTCGTGGCGAGCGTCGCGGCCGCCACCGTTTTTCTCGCGGCCGGCAGCTGGGTGGGCGACCCCGACATCCGGCGCGGCTCGCGGGACATGTCGGCCTTCCGCTCGTGGATGGCCGACAACGGCGACGGTGTACGCACCGTCTGGTCCGACGGCAGGACCGTGCATGTCCTCGGCGTCTTCCGCGAAGGCCCGTTCGGCGGTGGCCAGACCTGGACGGCCAGGCTCCGGCCGCTACCAGGGCCCGGCGTACCGGGGCCTGCTGCGGGTGACATGGTCGTGCTCTTCGACACCGAGGGTTCGATCTGCGGGCACTGCGCCCAATCCGCGCGCGCGGCACTCGGCGACCCGGTACGACCCCCGCCGAACTGGCGGCAGGTGTACGCGACCCCCGACGGAGTTCTCCACGCCTACCTGGTCGGCCCGTAGGCTGTCCCGGAGACACCATGACGGCCCGGTCGCCTGTCTTCTCTCGCCCGGAATTTGTGCGGTGGCGAACGATGCGCTCTTGCCGCGACGAGCTCGCGCCCGCCTGGCTTAGCCGCGCATGTCGTTGCTCGGCGATCTGATCTACGGTCTGGTGCTCGACGGGGCACTGTCAATACTGGCGGCACGACGGAACTGATCACCGACGTCATCACTCGACGCGACCGCGGATCGATCGCCTCGCATGGACCGCTGGTTGAACCTAGTCTGGTGGCGAAGTGTCAAGCACCCGACCGGGTCGGACCGGGCATGAGCTTCTATCCCGGCCGAGCCCTGTCAGCCGTTTTGTAGTCCGCGCGACGGGGGAAGGAGGAGTCGTGCCGCTGCTTCTGTGCCGCTGAGCGCACGCCGGAGCGCCCGGGTCGGGCGCTGTCGTGGCAGCGGCCGGACCGGTCTAGCAGGTGTTGTGGCCGCTGCGTGTTCTTCGAACTCACAGCTTGGAGCCACCACATGCAACGCATCACCTCAAGGGGTCTGCTCGCCGCGACCCTCATCGTCCTGATTGGTCTGTCATCCATCGCCGGATGCGGATCCGACCCGGCGGGCGAACCGACGAACCGGGTCCTGAAGATCAGCTCCATCCCGGACCAGGATCCGGAGAAGCTCGCCACGCGCGACGGCGCGATGGCCCGGTACCTGGCCAAGACCTTGGGCGTCGAGGTCGAGTACGTGCCGGTGACCGACTACGCCGCCTCGGTCGCCCTGTTCCGCACCGGCGACCTGGATTTCGTGTTCTACGGAGGACTGACCGGGGTGCAGGCCAGGCTGCAGGTGCCCGGCAGCATGCTCGTCGCTCAGCGGGACATCGACGCGAAGTTTCAGAGCGTCTTCATCGCGAACGCGAGCACCGGCATCAATCCGGTCTCGTCCGTCGGTGAGCTGGCCGTCTTCAAGGGACGGCGGTTCACGTTCGGGTCGGAGTCGTCGACGTCCGGGCGGCTCATGCCCCAATACTTCCTCGACCAGGCCGGCCTGGCCGCCACCGACTTCTCCGGACCGCCCGGATACTCGGGATCCCACGATAAGACGATCGACCTGGTCGAATCCGGATCCTACGAGGCCGGCGCCCTCAACATTCAGGTATGGCGGTCCCGGCTGGCCGCGAAATCGGTTGATGTGTCGAAGGTGACGCCGGTGTTCACCACGCCGGAGTACCACGACTACCACTGGATCGCCGGGCCGGAGACGGACCAGCGCTTCGGCGCCGGCTTCACCGAGCGGCTCAAGACCGCCGTGCTGGCGATCGGCCAGGGCGATCCGGAACAGGCCGAGTTGCTCACCCTCTACGGCGCCAAGTCCTTCATCGCCACCGACCCGGCCAACTATCAGGAGATCGAGGCGATCGCCCGCAAACTCAAGCTCATCACGTGATGAGCACCGTAACCCTCCGCCAGGTCAGCGTCACGTTCGGCCAGACCAGGCCGCTCGCCGGCGTCGACCTGCGCGTCGACGCCGGCGAGCGGGTTGCGCTAGTCGGACCGAGCGGCGCGGGAAAGACCACCCTGCTGCGCATGTGTCTGGGGACCGTCGCGCCCTCCGCCGGCGACGTGTGGGTGCTCGGGCGCCGGCTGGCGGGCTGCACGGCCGGCCAGATCCGCGACGTCCGTCGCCGCATCGGCACCATCCACCAGCAGTTCCAGCTGGTCGGGCCGCTGCGCGTGGTGCACAACGTCAACGCCGGCCGGCTCGGCTCCTGGCGCCTGTACCGGGCTCTGTGGTCGCTGGTCCGGCCGCTGGAGGTGGACGACGTGCGCCTGGCCCTGCGGCGGGTCGGGATCGAGGACAAGATCTTCGAACGCACCGACCGGCTCTCCGGAGGCGAGCAGCAGCGGGTTGCGCTGGCCCGCGTGCTCGTGCAGCGACCCGACCTGGTCCTGGCCGACGAGCCGGTGTCCAGTCTGGACCCGGCCCGCCGCGCCGAGGTTATGCGACTGCTGACCGGCGTGGTCGCGGACGGCCAGCGGAGCCTGCTCGTCAGCCTGCACGACTTCGACATCGCGCGGCGCACGTGCGACCGGATCGTCGGCATCCGCCACGGAAGCGTGGTCTTCGACGTCCCGGCCGGCAACGTGACCGACCGCATGGGGGCTGACCTCTACCGCATCGCAACATGATCGACATTTCCCAGGCGGCCGGCACGGCGCGAGAGCACACCGGCGAAATCGCCCGGCCGGTGCGCCGCTGGCCCGTGTCGGCCGGCCGGGTCTGGGCCGCCGGCTTCGTCGTGGCCGTGCTCTGGTCGGCCTGGGGGTCCGGCATCGGTCGCCCCGGCACGGTGAACCTGAACGGCCTGGCGCTCCTGCAGGAGTTCTGGGCGGCCGCCGTCCGACCAGACGTGAGCGGTGCGTTTGTCGCGACGACCGCACGCGCCACTGTCGTGACGCTGGCGTTCGCGCAACTGGGCACCGCCATCGCGATCGGACTCGGCCTGATCGGCGGCGTCCTCATCAGCGAGTCGTTCTGGCGGAGCGACCGCGCCGCCCGGCGGGCCGCCCGGGTCCGTCGGCGGCTGGCCTGGTACTCGGGCCGCGTGGCCCTCGGCCTGCCCCGCGGCGTCCACGAGGTGGTCTGGGGCCTGTTCCTCGTCGGCATCCTCGGCCGGGATCCCATGGTCGGCGTGCTGGCCATCGCCATACCGTTCGGCGCGATTACGGCCAAGGTCTACGCCGAGCTCATCGACGAGGCGGCGGCCGGCACCTACGACGCGCTGGTCGCCTCCGGCAGTGGCCGCCTCGCCGCGATCGCGTACGGCGTGCTTCCCAAGGCCTGGCCGGACCTGGTCTCGTACGCCTTCTACCGGCTGGACTGCGCGATCCGTTCGGCCGTGATCCTCGGGATGATTGGCGCCGGCGGGCTGGGATTCCAGCTCGCGCTGATGTTCTCGGGCCTGCGCTACCCCCAGATGTGGACGCTCATCTACGCGCTCGTGCTCGTCGGCGCGGTCGTCGACCGATGGGGATCGGCGCTGCGCGTGCCCGGACGACGCCGGCTCGTGCTCTCCTCGATGGTGCTCGGCGGCGGGCTGACCGTCGGCGCGTTGGTGGTCCTCGCACCCGACCTGAGCCGCCTGTTCCAGGCCCGCACCTGGACGCTGGCGGCCGAGGTCGTCGACGCGTCGCTGCCACCGCGACTGCCGGGGTCGTGGGCCGAACTGCTCGGGCAATGCGTTGCCACGCTGCAGATGTCGCTGTCCGCCATCGCCATCGGCAGCGCCCTGGGGGTGGCGGCCGCGTTCCTGGCCGCCCGGGGCGGCGGTCGGATACGAGCGCCGGTCGCGTGGCTCATGCGCTCGCTGCTGCTGGTTACGCGGGCGCTGTCGCCGCCGGTCTGGGCGTTGCTGCTGCTGTTCCTGCTCGTGCCCGGACCCCTGCCCGGCGCGGTGGCGCTGGGCGTGTACAACTTCGGCGTACTCGGGCGGCTCTTCGCCGAGGTCGTCGAGAATCTCGACCGACGGCCGGCGGCGGCGCTGCGGCAGGCGGGCGCCGGCCCGGTGTCGACGTTCTTCTACGCCACCGTACCGGCGGCGATGACCAGGTTCGCCGCGTACTCCCTCTACCGCTGGGAAATCGCCATCCGGGAGACGGTCGTGGTCGGAGTCGTCGGCGCCGCCGGCCTCGGCCGCCTGCTGGAGGAGCGGCGAGCGGCCTTCGACTTTCCGAGCATGATGACCGCGGTGCTGGCGCTGCTCGTGCTTTCGCTCGCCGTCGACTTCATCAGCGCCGCGGCGCGCCGGTCCTGGCGCTGACCGCGGCGGCACAGGCGAGGCCAGCCTGATGGCACAACGGGACGATCAGGGTGCGGTGGAGGCCCTCAAGCTCGGACCTGCCATCCCGTGCGCGTCTCGGGGGGTGACACGACGCCACGCCCCCGAGCGCACACTCCAACAAGGGTCAGCTTCGGACCATCGTGAACGTCCGCTCCTCGTACGACGCGGCCAGGTCGAACCGGTACCCGACCGCCCAATAGGTGCTTGGACCCACCGCGGCGGCGCCGGTCACGGTCCCGGGGTTGGGCGTGGCCTCCCGCGTCCAGGACGAGCCGTTCCAGTGCAGGACGAGAGGGCCGCCCGCGGTCGTGCCGACCGCGATGATGTCCGACGTGGACAGGGCGACGATGTCGGTGAGCTGGCCCTCGACGGCCGGCGTCGCGATCCGACGCCACGACGTGCCGTTGAACTGCGCCACGTACGGTTGCGTCTGGTATCCGCCGACCAGCGTCCGACCGGCCACCCAGACGTTGCTGGGTGTGAGCGCGTCGACCGCGGTCAGAGTCGTGCTGGCCGTAGCGGGCAGCGTCTGCGACCGCCAGCCGGTGCCGTTCCAGCGCAACACGAGCGGCACGGCCGGACCGATGGAGATGTCGGGGCTGCCCCAACCGACTGCCCACGCGTCGGTCGACGTGGTGGCATCGACCCCTAGGAGGAATTCGTTTCCCTGGACCCGTGGCACCGGGGAGATTCGCCAGGTGCCGCCGGTGCGTTGGAGGATCAGCGAGCGGCGGTTGTACGAGGAGGAGCCCGGCTCGATGTACGTGCCGACCGCCCACACCGTTCCCCCGGCGGCCGCGATGCCGGAGAGCCCATTCGTGCCGGACGGGTTGCCGTTCGGCGTGACTTCCGGCGCCCAACTCGACCCGTTCCAACGCGCGACCAGCGTGCTGGAGCGACCGAACACCGAAGAGGTCCGCCCCGCCGCCCAGGCCTCCGTGGCGGAGACGGCATCGACGTTGGACAGCGCGCTGTTGGCAGGGAAACCAGAGAGCGGGGCCGGCCTCCATGCCACGCCGTCGTACCGAAGTATGAGGCTGGAAGGGGTGCTGGTCACACGAGCGGCCAAGTACCCCACGGCCCAGACGTGACCGGCGTCCGAGGCGTCGGCGCCGTAAAGGAAGTTGCGTCCGGGCTGGGTGGGGCTGGCCACCGTGGTCCAGCCGGATTGTGCCTGGGCGGGGCCACCGGTCAGCAGCACCGCTCCCACGGCCAGCACGATGGCCGCCGTGCGCGTCCATGACGTCATGTGTCGTCAACCTCTCCTTGCCTGAAAACGGTTCACCGTGGAGGGCCGTGCCAACGACTGTGACGCATCGACATGGTCGGCAACCTTGAAAAAACCTTGATCCGGACGGCCGAACGACCGGCACGTCGGAGCCGGTGCCCCGGTCAGACCACCGCCCTTAGCGCACCGAACATCGACGAGTAGCGCTGCCGGATCGCACGACTTTCATCGCGCGGACGAAGCCTCCGGGTCGTCACCTGTACAGGGGCAACCGGGCAGTCCCATTCGGCGTCACCAGGCAGAAGCTGTCCCACAGACCCCGCCATGTGGCCGATCCGGGCCCGCTCCAGCACGAGATGCTCGACTCCGCGGGTTGTCAGCTCATAGCCAGCCGCCAGACCGGCTTGGCCCGCTCCAATGCTGCCGTCACCGGGCGACGCTCATGGCCGGCTCGTGGTCCGGTCGTGGCCGGCCGGCATTGGATCGGTCGCGGACCCGGCGCAGGCCGTCCCAGGTGAACACCACGAGGGCCAGCCACACCAGGCAGAACCCGACCAGTCGCGTCCGGGGCATCGGCTCGTTGTAGATCAGCACGCCACAACCGAGCTGCAGCACGGGCGTCAGATATTGCAGCAGCCCGATCCCCGACAAAGGGATGCGGTTGGCGGCTCCGGCGAAGAGCAGCAACGGCACGGCGGTGATGACGCCGGTGAGCATCACCAGCGCGGTGTGACCGGACGAGACTTCGCCGAATGTGGAGCCGCCGCGGGCCGTGAGCACGCCGATGACCACCAGGGCCGGCACGGCCAGGACCGCCGACTCGACGAGCAGGCCGTCCACGGCCGGCAGCCCCAGGCGCTTCTTGAGCAGTCCGTACAGCCCGAACGTGGCGGCCAGGACGAGCGCGATGTGCGGGGCACGTCCATAGTCGACGGTGAGCACGCCGACCGCCGCGGTGCCGATGCTGACCGCCACCCACTGCCCGGCCCGCAGCCGTTCCCGCAGGACGAATACTCCCAGTAGGACGCTCACGAGCGGTGTGATGAAGTACCCCAGCGATGTCTCCACCACGCGGTCGGTGTTGACGCCGTAGATGTACGTGCCCCAGTTCACGGCGATGAGAGCTGAGACGAGCGAGATCGCGCCGAGCCGGCGCGGCTGGACCACGAGGTGCCTCACCCGTGCCCACCTCGAAAGCACCGTCACGATCGCCGCCACGGCGAGCCACGACCATAGGATGCGGTGCGCCAGAAGCTCCACCGCTGAGGACGGGCGTAGCAGCTTCCAGTAGAGCGGGAACAGGCCCCAGCTAAGGTATGCGCCAACGCCGAACGCGTAGCCCAGGCGCGCTGCGTCTGCGGTGGACATGTCATCGGCTCCTGTCTGGCTGGAGATTGTTCCCGCCCCTGCTGGTGCTCGACCGGAAGGTTCAGCGACGGGTACGGGTGAACGTCACGTGCGTCACCCCGCTGGGCGAGGACGTGGCCTCGATCTGGTAGTCCTTCTCCTGGCCCTCCAGCCCATCCCAGAGGCGTACGCCCCGGCCGAGCAGGATCGGGACCACCACGACGTGCATGTGGTCGATGAGCCCGGCCGCCAGGAAGTCGCGAATGATGGTGGCACCTCCGCCGATGCGTACGTCCTGGCCGCTGGCGGCCTCGCGGGCGGTCTCGAGCGCCTCGGCCGGCGAGGCGTCGATGAAGTGGAAGGTCGTGCCGCCTTCCATCTCGATGGGCGGGCGCACGTGATGGGTGAGGACGAAGACCGGTGTGTGGAACGGCGGATTGGGACCCCACGCGCCCTGCCACTGCGGGTCCTCGTGCCAGCCGGGGTGGCCAAACTTCCCGGCACCCATGATCTCCGCGCCGATCCCCGGACCGTGCTGTTGGGCGAAGGCGTCGTCGACGCCGCCGCTGCCGCCATGCTGCCAGAACCGGGTCGCGAACATCCATTGGTGCAGCCGGTCGCCGGCGTGGCCGAAATGGGCGTCGTGGCTCTGACCCTCACCCGTGCCGAAGCCGTCGAGTGAGATGGAGAAGTTGTGGACGCGAGCGAGTGACATGGCTGGTGCTCCCTTCAGTACCCGGTGGGCGATCTCTTAGGTTGGCGCGGCCGGACATGGACGTCCTACTGCTCCGGTGGGGCCGCCGCGCCGCCGCCGGTAGCGCCATGGCGTCTTGTCGGGCGCAAACTCCGAAACGGAACCGCGCGACGCTGGTTCGACGACGAACCGGCCCGCTACCGCTTGCGCGGGCGCTTCCTGCCAACCTGGGTGTATGTCAGCGACAGCACGCCGGTGCTGAGCGCCGTCGATACCGCCAGGCGCAGCGGGATCGAATCCGACCCGTCGACGAACAGCCGTTGCCCCTGGCCGACCACGATCGGGTGCACGAGAAGATGGAGTTCGTCCAACACGCCGGCACCCAGCAGTGACCGCACCAGCGTCGCACTGCCCACAATGGAAATGTCGCGACCCGGCCCGCGCTTGACGCGGGTGAGCTCGGCGGCGACGTCACCCTCGATCAGTGACGAGTTGGCCCACTCGACCGTGTCTAGCGTAGTGGAGGCGACGAGCTTGGGCGTGCCGTTCATCTCGTCGGCGATATCGCCGGTCTGGTCCGGCCAGTACTTGGCGAATTCCTCGTAGGTTCGGCGTCCAAGCAGCATCGTGTCGCGCCGCGCCATCTGCGCCCCTACGATCTGTCCCATTTCGTCGTTGAAGTACGGAAAGTGCCACGTCTCGGGTGCCTCGATCACTCCATCGAGCGAGACGAACAAGCTTGCGATGATCTTGCGCATTGCTCCTCCTCGGATGCCGTTGCGTCTGAGGAGCCACGCTAGGTCGGGTCAGCAGGCTTCGAATCCGTCATGGTGCGGTACCTACTGGTCCGTCGCATCCGTCACGGGCACCCGCGGCCGGGCCGGTTGCGCGGTCGGTGGCAGGACGTGACGGGCACGCGGGTCGTGCCGGTTGGACAGCCGGGCCGGCCGGTCCCGTGCCTCGCGTGCCGTGGCGGGGCGATCGGGCGCTGTCCCGGCGACGGTCCTTGACGTTGATTCGAGCACCCGTTCGGGTATGAGGGGGCCATGACCGAGAACAATCCCGAGGCCGCGGCGAAGGACCCGGACGAGTGGGTCACCGGCGACGAGCCGTGGACCGCCGCGCAACAGTCGTACCTCACCACACTGGCCCGCGAGGCGGGTGCCGAGGTGCCGGACCGCCTGTCGAAACGCGAAGCCTCAAAGATGATCGACGAACTGCAGGAGCGGACGGGCCGCGGTCGATAGACGGTCCGGCGCCGCCGACCACGACCGTTCGGATTGCCAGGGCCGCCCGACGATTGGCCGGCTGTGCTCGTCCCGGCGGGAGGCGCATAGCGGTGACAGGCGCGCTCTTGCTCGTCCGCTCACACCTAGCGGCCCTCCGCGTCACCGATCTCTTGGCACTCCCTGGCCGCCCGGCCAGACGACAACTCTGTCAAAGTCGTCGTCATTCGCGCCCCTGAGGCGACAACTTTGGCAAAGTCAACGCGATCTTGGGACCGATCGGCGCCTCGATGACCTGATCATCCGTCACACCGGGTTGCACACCGTGATCCTCGACCCGGCGCGGACGAGCTTGACATGACCGACTTGCACGACGTGCTCCTTGTCGAACTGCCGCCTCACGAGCACGGGCGCGAAGCCGACCATGTCGCCTAGAACTGGCCGCCGTACGGTTGGTACGCCCGCAGCCGCTCCGCTGGTCGCCCCAGGCGCACGGCGAGCTGCACCGTCGATAGGCGGCACAGCTCGCCGGTCCATTGGTCACCAGAAGAAGGTCTGCAACGTCGAGCACGCCGTGTGCCGGGCCCGCAGCATTCCGTAGTAGTTCCCGACTAACCCTGTTTCCGCCGACACGTACCTGGAGTTTGCTAGCGAGCGGATGCAGACGTAGTTGCCCCCCGGTCCGGCCGTCGTAGTGAACTGCTGCCAGGACCCGACCACGTCGGCGCGCGCGCGGAGCATGCTCGCACGATTCCCGGTGTAGGTCGAGCCCAGTTCTGCGGTGACGTACAGCAGGTTCGCGTCGGAGTACATTAAGGTCCGGCCGGTCTCCCGTTCGCGGCATAGGTCGAAGAGCTCCCAGGGTCCCACGACTGTGGCCCGTGCCCGGAGCATGGCGAAGTCCGGACCAGGGTAGGACAGCTCGGCCGAGACGAAACGGTCGTTGGCATCGGCGAAGAGCCAGACGTTCTCCCAGCAGTCGATGGTCTGCACCGGCACACTTGCCTGTCGGGCTAGCTCCCTGCGCTGCGTCTCGAGTCGCGCGGAACCGGCGCCGAAGGCGACCTGCTTCGACTGATTGCCGGCCACGGACGTAGCCACATCGGTCGAAGGCGTCGCCGCTGCCGTTTTGGTGCCGATCGGCATGATAGCGGCAATGACGATTGCAGCAGCAGTCGTCGCAAGCCATAGCCGGTTGATGATGTGCGCTTTCATGGCATCCCCGTTCAACAAGAGTCAACCTTGCTCCCGCTTCATTCGGGACTCCGCAAGGTGGACCACGAGTGCTTTCGCGTCCAGAAAGAGCCTGCGCCGCCGGTGTTGCAGGAACGTTGTTACTTTCTTGTCGTCAGAGCAGTACCGGACAATAAGCAGTTCGCCGTCGCAGGTCACGTGCCAGCCGGCGTGGCCACCCCCCGGTGCCATCGCGGCGGCGCGTGCTGACGCTGACGTGGCCCCCGCGTCGTACTGACGGCGGGCCCGGTGTCAGCCGACCATGAATGGGCCGGTGAACGAGACGTTGTAGTACGTGTCCACCGGGGTTCCCGACTGGTCGTAGCAGCGGGTCTGTATCCCGTCCCCCCCGTTCCAGTACGCGATGACGCACAACTCCGGACCCCAGCCATACGCGGTCACCTGCACGCCCCCGGTGCTGAGGTTGACGTCCTGGAAACGCATGCCGTAGCTGCCGGGTCCGGTACGGCGGACAGACCCCGCCGTGGCGGTGAAGTTGGCGAACTGGTAGTTGGAATTGGGCTGGTACGACTCGGTGAACGGTTGGTCCGCCCAAGCGTAGGCCGAATCGTGCCCGTCGGGGTTGAACCCGGTGGAGAGGCCGAGGATGTTCAGCTGGTCGACGTAGGTCAGCCCGAACACCGAATCGACCGGGCTTCCAGTGTGGTCGAAGCACTGGACGTAGATGAGCTCGGCCGAACCGTCAGGGAACCAGGAGCCCGGCTTGCAATGCACCGCCCGGTTCGAGAACGCCGTGACCTGGACGTGTCCGCCGGGCCCGGCGAGGTTAGGCAGCCGGACGACGTAGCTTCCGGCCGCGCTGCGGGTCACGGTGTTCACCGCGCCGGTGGAGTTGACGTTCGCATCCCACGGGGAGGGCCGGCCGGCGAGGCCGCCGCCGGTAAGGTAGGCCATCGGGCGACCCTGCCAGGAGGCCTGAACGTTGGTGAGACTGACCGTGAACCGGTGGTCGATCCGGGCGCCGGCCAGCGAGTAGCACTGGACGTAAACCTCCTGAAAGTTGAACTCGAAATTGTTGAGGAAACCATCGACGTTGCAGTACGCGGCATCCCCGCCATACGGGGTCACGTGGATGACGCCGACTCCACTGAGGTTGGGGAACGTCACCCCATAGGACCCCAGCCCCGACGGAATCCGGCGGACCGTGTTGACGACGGTGAACGGGCTGCTGGAGTTGTACTGCCAGGCCGGCGGCGGGCTGTACTCGACGTTGAAGGGCGCTGATGCATCGCTGGCCCACACGAAGCCGGCGCCGCGCCCTTCGACGAAGGCGGCGGTCCGGCCGGTAGCGAACGGCTCGATCGCCGAGCGTGGCAGCACGGTCGTCTTCGTCCCGGCCGCCGTCGCGACGGTCTTCGTCGCCCCTGCCGTCCTCGTCGGTGACGACACAGTCGCGGCGGTGGCGGTCGCGGCGGTGGCGGCGGTACCAGCCAAGGCCAGCGCCATGGTCAGCGCGACGCTCACGGCGCGGCGGGCGGCCAAACCAGACTGACTGAAGCGGCGCATCGAAGGTCTCCTCGCGGCTTGTTCTCCGGCCGCTGGGCGCGCGGAACAGAGACGCCGCAGGCGGGCCGCCACACGGACGGCATCGACCATTGTCCAGATGGATCCGAGGGCCGGACGACCGTGTAGACATCGTTGGACATCGTTGGACATGGGTTGCCGGTCACCACGCCGACATGCCACCAACTTGTCACAAGAACCCGCGCGAATCGCGTCTCGGGCGAGGACCTGCCGCCGGGCGAACCGGTCGCGTGCACGAAGAGCCGATGAGGCTCAGGGGCAAGGGGATGCTGGACGAGGAGTCAGGCGTGAGCCCCAGCCCCTTCGGTGTCGTAGATGACCGGCAGCGACTGGTCGCCGACGTTCCACTCTCGCCGTCGACGCGACCTTTCCGAGCCGAGACACAGCGGCCCGGCCCTCGGTGCAGCGGTCAGTTACGCAGAGCCCATTGCTGGTTGGCGCCGCCGTGGCAGGACCACAGGATGAGCCTGGTGCCGTTCGCTGTGCCGGCGCCGTTGGCATCGAGGCACAGGCCCGACTGCACGCCGGTGATGGTGCCGTTGGCGTTGAGGTTCCACTGCTGGTTGGCCTGTCCGTTGCAGTCCCAGATGATCACAGCGGTCCCGTTGGTCGTGCCCTGTCCGTTGGCGTCCAGGCATTTGGTGCCGTACACCTGCAACTGCTTGCTGGGCGTTGCGGTCCAGCGCTGGTTCGCCTGGCTGCCACAGTCCCACAACTGGACCTGGGTGCCGTTGGTGGTGCTGGAGTTCGGGACGTCGACGCACCGCCCCGACGCACCGCCCAGGATCTGCTGACCCTGGCCGCCAGAGGACTGAAGTCCCGCGGATGCGATCACCGACTGAGCACCGGCCGGCCAGTTGCCATTGGTCACGACCGTGTTGCCGGAAACCGTGTTGCCGTGATCGTTGTTGACGTTGCTGCCACTACTGCTGGTCCAGTTATTGGTAAGGGTGAGGTTACCGGTGGTGTTTCTGCCCGTACTGCCATAGTTGGCGATGGCCCAGGTCCCGCCAACCGCGGAGAAGACGTTGTTGGTAGCGGTGAAAAACCGCGAGCCTTCGTCGAAGTACACGCCGAAGTAGCCATTGGTCCGCAGGCAGTAGTTGCCGCTGATGCGACCGTTCGGGTTGGCCGAGAGGGTGTAGATGCAGCCGCCGTCGTTCATCTGCTGCATGACGTCATGGATGTAGTTGCCGGTGATCTGATTGTTGGCCGCGGTGGTGGCGGTGCTGTAGCGCGGCTGGTAGTTGTACAGCCCACGGTCGGCGTATTCGTTGCTGCCGCCGGCGTCGTTGGAACCCCAACCGTAGCCGATCGTCAACCCCGAGTACGGCATGTTGTAGATCTCGTTGTGCGTGATGGTGACGTTGGTGACGTACGTCGGTAGGAACGACGAGATGCCACGGTAGTCGACGCCAATGTCGTGCACGATGTTGTTGCTGATCGTGATATCCCGGTTGATCATTCGTGGGTCGCTGGGGTGGTGCGCGTCGGCCCGCACGCCACCGGCCACGATCGCGCTGGCCGAGGTTCGGGTGAACGTCGACCCGGTGACGGTGATCGAACTCGCGCCCAGGCCGACGCCGGACGCGTGCGCGTTGGCGTCGTTACCTATCCCCAATGCGGTTTGCCCGAGGTTGACGAACTGGTCGTTGCTGAAACTGATGCTGTTCGCCGCTGACACCTGGACGGCCGCGGGCATCTGGTACCAGTTCGGCCGGGTCGCCTCGAACTGGGTGCAGCCGGAGCGGCACGCGGTCAAAGCCGGCCAGGACCAGGTGCCGGCGATGTACGCACCGGTCTGCTGGTCGACGAAGCCCTGGTTGCTGCTTGGTCCGAGCCAGCTCGTGCCGCTGAAGGTGACGCCGGAGAACGAAATGTTGTGCGCCGGCGCGTCATAGGTGCCGCCGATGTTCACCAGCGACTGCAGCACCGGCAGCTCGACGGTGACGGTGCTCATGTTCTGCCCGGCCAGCGGGATGTAGGACAGGATGCCGGTACCCGGGTTGAGGTACCACTCCCCTGGCGCGTCGAGGAACTCGAAGGCGTTCTCGATGTACAGCGGCCCCGCCCGGAATGGGCTGGAGAACACGTCGTACCCGAAGTTGTTGTTGTTCCACGCCGGCTGCTGCATCGTGATGACGTTGCCAACGATGCTCTGCACCGGCGAGTACCGATCCGTGAAGGATCCGATGCTCTCGAGCTCGACGCGGCTCTGGTTCGCCAGCGTGTTCAGGTAATTCAGCGCGCTGTTGGTGAACCGCAGGCCCGTGTTGGAGTAGGTAAAATCGGACCGGTTCAGCGTTGTCCGGGCGCGCGTGGCCGGGACACCGGCGACGTAGAGCTGACGGGCGTCGATTCCGGTTCCGACGTTCGCCTGCCAGATGTTCCGCGCGGCGTTGGCGAGCGACCATCCAGTGACCGCCCTGGCACCGCTGATCGTCGGACGCGCCGAGGGGGCGGCCTGCCAGATCACGGTGTGACCGTTGGTGCCCGAGTCGGCGGCGGTCAGCCGCAACGCGGCGGACAGCCGGTATGCGCCGTCTGCCAGTTGCACAATGATGTCGTCGGCCATGCCTCCGACCAGCGAACGCACCGCGGCCTGGGCGGCCGGCAGCGAGCACGGCTGCGCCGCGGAGCAGCTGCCAGCCGTGCCGTTCGGAGCGGCGTAGAGCGTGGTGATCGCGGCTTGCGCGGACGGAGCGGCAACCAGCACGGACACCGCGGTCAGGCCCGCCGCGGCGGCACCGGCTGTGAGCAGGTTGCGCACCGTGGAAGACGAGGACGCGAACACGGGACCTCCTGACCAGGAGCGACTGCGGTCCGCCGAGCGTGTCCCGGCAGGTCCTCGCGCGGCATCGCTGGAACGAGGACGCATCGATCCTCGTCAGTCAGGACAGTTCATCATACGACTGATGTGTGTGCAACCCTGGAACTGCACCGATCCAACTCAGCGTTTCGTCGTGCTGCGGACGTGCGAAACTTTCAGCTGGCCGACGCGCTCACCGATTACTGCCGCGACATCGTCCCGGCCGACCACCCGGCGCCGCAGACCGCCTGACCGCGTTCCGCAGATCTGACGCGGTCAAGGCAGAGTCGACGGGCCTCGGGCGTGGGTCGACAGCAGATCGATCCCGGGTCTCCGCGCCTTGCGGCGACTGGACCAGTTCGTGGAGGAGTTGTAGACGCCGGACTGGCGCTCTTGCCCGGTCGATGAACAGGACACTCCCGATTTTCCACGCACGACGGCGCGGCGTATGCTCGCCCTTGTGACCTCCACCAACCGGGTTCACCGGCTCACAGCGGTCTACCACGCTGACGGCGGCCTGCGCGGTGATCTCGCTTACGTTTACGGCAAGCTTCGTGGGACGACTGAATGCGCGTTGTGTGACATCACACATCGGGCAGGAGGGCTGCGCCGCAACAGCGAGTGGGATCAGATGGTGTGCAATCTGGACGTCCCCGTTGACGTCGTTCATCTCAACACGCGCACGACGGAAGTCATGGAAGCCAGCGCCGACCGTACGCCTTGCGTCCTAGCGCACACCGACGCGGGCGTGGTCATGCTCCTCGACCCAGAGGACCTCAAGGCCGTCGGTGGCGATGTGAACGCCTTCGCCGTCGCGCTTGAAAGGGCGGTCCGTGATGCTGGGTTGCGGCTTGCGGCCGAATCCGACGCGGTAGACCGGTGAGTTCTATTTCCCCCGTGGAGGCGGGTCAGACTCGAATGCGTGACCGCCTGTGTGTCTTGACTTGCGACGCAGCCAGTCGATCAGCGGCGCCACGGCGCCCGTTCGCATCCCGTTGGCGATCGGAATAGATCTTCGAGCAGGGCCCGATCACAGGGTCGGGCCGGCCTCCAGCGTCGTGCGGCATCGTCGACTCCGCGAAGCCAAAGCGGTCGTGCAGTGCCCTTAGTGGACGTGGTGCCCACCAATTGGCCCGTCCGGCGAGGCGCATGAACGCAGGCACCAGGAGTCCGCGGACCAAGGTGGCGTCAACCATGACGGCAAGCGCGAGTCCAGTGCCGAGCAGCTTCAGCTGCGTGACACCTGACGTGGCGAAGGCCAGGAAGACGATGGACATGACGATGGCGGCGCCGGTGATGAGCCGCCCGGTGCCTCCGAGCCCGCGAACGACGGCTTGGACGTTGTCGGCGCGGCGATCCCACTCTTCGCGAATTCTCGACAGCAGGAACACCTCGTAATCCATGGACAGGCCGAAGGCAACACAGAACATGAGGATCGGCATGGTGATGTCCAAAGTCCCCGTCACCGTGAAATCTCCGACAAGCCAACGCAGATGGCCCTGCTGAAATACCCAAACCATCGCGCCGAAGGTCGCCGTGAGACTGAGCATGTTCAGTACGATGGCCTTGAGTGGGACGAGCAGGCTCCCGGTGAAGAGAAACAGCAGGACACCCACTGCGGTGATCACGATGCCCAGTGCCAAGGGCAACCGATCGATAATGGACTGTGTGGAATCAAGCAACGCTGCGGGGCGACCGCCGACCAGCATGGGAACGGGTGCGGCAGTGGCTCGAATCTCTCGTACCAGGCGCTGGCCCTCAACCGAGTTGCTTTCCACATTGCTGACAAGAGACACCCAGGTCCCATTGATGGACGTGACGGCGGCCATGGCGGGCGCAGGTGGTGAAACGCGTACTCCGGCGGCGTATGAGCCGGTGATCGTATCCACACGGACCGCGCCCGCGATCCGTGACAACGCGCGCGCGTACGCGTCTAGGCTCTCGGCATCGGCCCGCTGCTCGGACACGGCGAAAATTGGTTCGGCCTCGCGGGAGGCGAAATCGGAGCGCAGCACCTCGGCTGCCTGATGGCTAGGTGAGTGCGGTGGTAGTCCCCGGTCGTCCGGCATACCGAAGCGCGCGGCGAGGAACGGCAGACCGAGCAGGACCAGTATCAACATCGTCAGCGCCGCGACCGCCAGCGGCCGGCGCACGACCATCGTCGCGAGGTTCTCCCATAGCCCACACCGCACTCGGGAATGCGCCGGCCGGTGGCGCCGGCGACGAGCAAGGCCGTCGACCCGGCGGCCGAGCACGGCAAGCAGCGCGGGCAACACCAATACCGCGGTCGCTGCGGCGAACGCGACGACCCCGATCCCGGCGTACGCGAACGAACGCAGGAAGTAGAGCGGGAAGACCAGCAATGCCGACAACGAGATCGCGACCGTTGCGGCCGAGTACACCACCGTGCGACCGGCGGTGCGCACCGTCCGGCGCGCGGCTTCGTCCGGGTCGACGCCGGCGGCCAGCTCCTCGCGGAAGCGCGTAACCATGAGCAATCCGTAGTCGATCGCCAGGCCCATCCCCAATGCGGTGGTCATGTTCAGCGAAAAGATCGAGACGTCCGTAAGTCCGCTGATCACCCACAACACGACGAGGGTCCCGGCAACAGCGATCATGCCGATCGCCAGTGGGAGGCTCGCACCAACGACGGTTCGGAACAGGCCGATGAGAAACAGCAGCGTCAGGGGCAACGCGAAGGTCTCGGCCCGGACGAGATCCCACTCAACGATCCCGGTCATCTCGCGGTAGACCTCGGCCCAGCCGGTTGAACGCACCGTCAGACCGTCTTGATCACCGTAGCGACCATGCAGAGTATGGGCGACATCCTGCACTGCGCCGTCGTCGCCGGCCAGGTGCGCCAGGATGAGGGCGGTGCGTCGATCCTCGCTGCGCAGCGAGGCCATACCGCTTCCGCTCCAGTAGGACGTGACACGCAGGACGCCGGGTTCGCGACTGAGCCGGGTGGCAAGGGCGGATCCGGCGCGCACTACCGCGGGCTCGTCGACGGTGCTACCCGGCGGCCCGCCTACCACGAGCACGAAGTTTGCCTCAGCAACATCAAAGCGGTCGTGCAAGAGGTGGGCGGCCTGGGACGACTCAGACCCGGGATCGGTGAACCCGCCGCTGGACAGCCGCTCCGCAACGCCGCCCCCAACAACGCCCGCGGCGAAGATCGGAAGAAAGGCGGCGATGAGGATGAGATACCGGGCCCGCACCGCGAGCCGGCCAAGCCGCTCCATGTCGTAGTTCCCCCGCAACGTTGTCCATCGGGACTGGTCGACCTACCGTCCGACAGTTGCACACGTGGTCAACGATCGGCCAGACCCGGTCCTCGGACAAAACCGAGCATAGACCGTCGTAGGTCGCCCACTCGCCGAGCATTGTCGAAACGCCGACACCCGCGCCGTATGGGACATCGATTGCCGGCCTCCTTCGTGTTCGACTCTTCGGCTCGCCGAGGGATGTCCAGGCGTCCAGCATCCGGCATCGTGATCACGTGCCCATGCGCTACTGACCCAATACGCGTTCAACGGTGGCCAGGCCACTTGCGGATCGGAACTCCTCCGTCTCCGGCTTCTTGGCGTACAGGTTGATGCTGCGCACACCTAACCGCCGGGCCAAGAACTCACCCGATGTGCCCTTGATGCAATCGAAACGATGGGTGGTCCGAACATCTTGGAAGCCGACGGTCGTCAGGAGGTCGATGAACTCCTCTTCCCGGAGTGCTCCACCAACGCACAACGCCCACAGGTCGACGCTGGAGCTCAGCATGCGACCCAATCTCGACGTCAATGCGATGTCCGCGAGCAACAAGCGGCCACCGGGCCGCAGAACGCGACTGATCTCTCGGAGCGCGCGTTCCTTGTTCGGCACCAGACTCAACACGCCGTTCGAGATAACAGCGTCGATGCTGTCATCGGCGATCGGCAAATGCTCAGCATCGCCTTGCCGGACCTCAACGTGTTGCAGGCCTGACTCGGTAATCGATGACCGGCAGCGTTCAAGCATCTCGGTCGTCATCTCGACACCGATGGCACGGCCACCGGCCCCGACCTGTCGGGCCGCCAGGAGCAGATCTGTTCCTGCACCGGAACCCACATCTAGAACGACTTCCCCCGGCCTAACTACGTCGATAATGTGAGGATTCCCAACACCAGCGAACGAGTCGGTCGACGTTGCCGGTATCGCCCCGAGTTCGGTCCGGTCATAGTTGAGGAGCGTGCTCGCATAGTCGGCACCCCGATGGAAGTGAAACTCGCCATGGGGGTCCGTCGCAACGCGGGCATACAGCTTGGTGACCCCGTCGTGAATCTTCGGTACATCGCACGCGGCGACCGGCCCGTCTTCAGGGTCCCTTCGGGACTGCCCCCGAACCGCCGACCACGCCGCTGGGACCCAGCAGAACATGTGGGTGATACGTTGCTTCTGCATCGGTGCTCACGCACCCTTCTCCGTACTAGGTCCAGCGGTCATTTCAATCATCTCAAGCACTTCTCTCACCGTGCGTACGCGAAGCCAGTCGCCGAACGGGATTTCGATGTCGAGGGCCTCCTCGATTTGTACGACGACTTCCGCAAAGGCCACCGAATCGACGCCAAGATCAGTAATGCGAGTTTCGGGCCCTATATCGTCGAGGGGTCGCTCGCTCACGCTGCGGAAGATCCTCTCAACGAGTTCGGCATACCCGTTGTCCGTCATCGTCTTCCTTGTCGCAGCGGCCCGCAAGGTTGGTGCATCGACCTGACTCCTCCACCGTCCGGACCAGCGGCGTGAGGCGCCATCGGCGTCGGCTCGGCCGCATCGTACACACTAGCGCGGCCGTTGCCTTGCCCACTCTCCTCGATGGCGCAGCGGACAACGCACGCCCGGCCCACGGCGTGTGGTACCGGTTCGCTCTGGCGGCGACAACGAGGCGACCTACCTCGCATCGGCTCCTTACACTGTACGGACCCTCGCTGATAGGATCGCTCCGCACGGAACGTTTGTCAAACCCTGAGGTCTTCCTTCGGAGCAACATGCCCGCTGCCACGCACACCCCGCTCAGCCGCCAGCGCATACTGGCGGCGGCGTTGCGGCTCGTGGACGAGCAAGGGCTGGATGCCCTCAGCATGCGCAAGCTTGCGGCCAGCCTGGGTGTCGAGGCGATGTCCCTGTATACCCATGTGCCGAGCAAGTCGGCGTTGCTCACTGGCGTACTGGAATTGTTGGTCGCGCAGCTGGAGGTCCCGCAGGACGAGGACCTGCCATGGGTGGAGCGGCTCCGAACGGGCGCTCGGTCATTTCGGCGCGTCGCGCACGAACACCCGGCGTTCGTCAGGCTGTTGACATCGCAGCAGGAGTACACCGAGGTGCTGCTGCACCCGACTGAGTCTGGCTTGGCGATACTTCGCGGGGCCGGCCTGGGCCCGACCGAGGCGGCCTTCGCGTACCAGACGCTGATGGGCTACCTTCTCGGGGCACTTCAGCAGGAGGAGGCGGGTGTCGTTGGGGTTACCTGCGGCGATCTGGGAGTCGCCGTGTCGGCGTGCGACGCCCTCCCCTCGGCAAGCATGTTCGACCTACCTCGTGACCACTTCCCGTACCTTCTGGACACCTTGCAGCGCAACGTCCCCAACAACAAGGACGCCGCGTTCGAGTTCGGGCTCGACCTGATCCTCGCCAGCCTCGAACGCCTCGCGTCGCTGGCGGCCGCGCGGCGGCGGATTGCCGAGCTCGAGACCGAACTCGCCCTGTACCGACAGGCACAGCCCGCGGTTGGAGCCGATGGCTGCAGGAAGGCGGTTCCCAACCGGGTCCACGATCGGCGCTGAGGAGCATGCGTCGGCTGTGCTGCTGCAGCGGGTTCGAACGCCGCACCTTGAGCCACGGCCACTGGTCGGCTCGTTGCCCGCATACCAGATCGTGGGAGCTTGCCTCAGGCCGCCGGGCCGCCCTGACGATCGACCCGGCAGCGTGATGATCAACGGCCGATCGACAGACCCGCCGCGGCCGTACTCGTCGTGACCTGCGAGGATACACCGTAAGGTGATCAGCCAGAGGACCAATGCAACGATTCCGCGAGATACGGCGTTGGCCGCGGCCATTCGCGACGACGGTAGAATGGACCCATTCAGCTTTCGCATGATCGAACCAACCTTGATTCGCTGGCTCCGCAGTGCTACCTTCGTTTATTAGGACGGAATTGGCCACCGTCATGATCGATCATTGACTGATCTGCTGCGCCAATGATCTAGCCGCCGCAATGGTGATCATTTGTGAGTCGATCGCGGAATCCATGTAATGATGCTTCAGCCCAGCGGGGTCTCTGATGTCGATCTTTCCGATCGTGTGCCTCTTCCCGACGCCCGCGATCTTCCGACCATTCGTGTCAGCCGTGGCGACGTCGCGCGCCGGCCACAGCCGTGCCGCCGCAGAGTCGATCGCGTGGGACAGCCACAGCACGCGTCAGGGCGCCCCGCGCGTACAACCTGGGCGCGCAGGATCACCGTCAATGCTCCCGCTGTGCCACCCCCGGTGAGCGTCGGTGCGATGGCGCCGAGGGTCTGACGAGGCTGGCATGGGGAAGGTATCGACGCCGCCTACGGTGCTGGACGCGATGATCACCGCGTCGGATGTCGTCGACCGCGGATTCACCTTCGTCGACGGAGCCGCACAGGAACGCTTCATGTCGTTCCAGGACCTGGTCGCGACCGCCTTCCGGCAAGCGGGCAGGCTGCAAGCGCTCGGGTTGGCTCCAGGTGACCGCGTGGCGTTGATCATCCCCGGGCAAAGTGCCTTCGTCACAACCTTCCTTGCCGCTTTGGCCGCCCGGTTGGTGCCCGTGCCCATCTATCCACCGTCGTCCTTGGCGAAGGTGGAGAACTGGCGACAGACTACCGAGGGCATTCTGCGCGTCGCCGGGCCTGCGGCGATCGTCACCGTGGACGAGGTGTGCCCCTTGCTGTGGTCGGCCGCCAGCGGTGCCAATGCCAAGATAGTCACCGTGGCGCAGTTGGCCGCGCATCCGGATGCTCCATTCGCACCCGCTGCCGTCGATCCCGATGAGCTCGCTTTCCTTCAATTCACATCGGGTTCCACGGGTGCGCCCCGGGGCGTGATGGTAACCCACCGCAACATTGTTGAGAACTGCACCCAAATCACGCAGGGTTTCTTACGTCCCATCGACATCACGGGCGTGTCCTGGCTGCCGTTGTTCCATGACATGGGTTTGATCGGATGCATGCTGGGGCCACTATTGGTTCTTCGGCCGATCTGGTTTCTGGACACGCTTGCGTTCTTGAAGCGACCGTCTCTGTGGTTCGACCTCATTCACAGGCATCGGGCCAATATCACCTTCGCCCCCCAATTCGCGTTCGCGCTTGCGGTGCGGCGGGTCGGCGCGAGCGACCTGGCCAAGTGGGATCTGTCGTGCCTCCGCGTGGCTGGGTGCGGCGCGGAGCCAATCGCCGCCGACACGCTGCGGTCGTTCGCCGGGCACTTCGCCGCCGCCGGTCTGCGGTCGGATGCACTGTGTCCGTGCTACGGCCTGGCTGAGTCCACGCTCATGGCGACGTACACCCCCGTTGACGCGCCCTGGCAGAGCCAGGTCGTTGATGCCGACCGGCTGTTGCAGCGTGGCGAAGCGGGCCCGCCAGCCGCCGGTGCCAAAGCGATCGAGATCGTCAGCTGCGGTACACCGATCGCCGAGCACACGCTGCGCATCGTCGACAAGCGCGGGCGAGCGTTGCCTGACGGACGTGTCGGTGAGATTGAGATCCAAGGCCCGAGTGTCGCCAACGGCTACTACGCCGACCCGGACGCGACGGCCCGAACCTTCGTCAGTGGCCGGCTTCGCACCGGCGACCTCGGCTATCTCATGCGGGGGCAGCTGTTCGTCACGGGCCGCGAGCGCGATCTGGTCATCGTCAATGGCCGGAACTACGCTCCCCAGACCATCGAATGGGCACTCCACGGGCTACCACCAATCCGTGCAGGTAACGTTGTCGCGTTTGCCTACCCCGACCAGCACGGCGCCGAGCGGGTCGCCATCGTTTGCGAAGCCCCCACCAGTGATGTGGCCGGCGTCGAACGCGCCGTTCAGGCGCGGATCAACGAGGAATTGGCGCTGATCGTGAACGACGTGTTGGTCTTGCGGCCGGGCATGCTACCCAAGACCACCAGCGGGAAGGTCCAGCGCGCGAAGACGCGCGCACTCTTTCTTGACGGCACGCTGCGCCGGAGGGTTCAGGCCAAAAGGCCTACGCGCATGACCCATCTGCTGTTGCTTGCGCGCCTGCGGTGGCAGGCCGGTCTGGGATCGATGCGTTACCGCATCAGCCGAGGACGCCAACTGCTACGACGATCCGCTCGTCAGGACGAGTCACGACCCGTCGGCGACCATGCCGGACAAGCCGATACGAAGGGAGCATGAACGAGGCGAGGCACTACCACCTCGGCTTACATACGAATCCGATCTGGTAAATCAGACTGAACCCAAAGAGGGGACGCTCTCATGTCAACGAACCGCCTGGATTTCGAAGTAACCGGCATGGACATCGACATCGTCGAGACGATTCCGATCAAGTGGCAGGGCCGCGAAATCGACTCGGGTCCCATCCACATCAGTCTCGGCGCGCCCGGCAGTTGCGGTGTCATCGACTACGAGGCCGGCACGGTTGAGGTGGAGTTCCGGTCCCAGATCCAGTTTCCCGAGCTCGCGGAGGCGTTGGAGGACCTCGGCGCCGACCCGAGCGTCTACGCACCGGTCCAGATGGTGATCCGGTCCAAGGGATCGGTCCTTGATGGCCACTGCCTGCGGCTAGCCGGTAAGGGCACCGTAGGCTCCCATCGGCTGTTCAGCCCGGATGAGACACGTGTCGATGTCCGCGCTCCCAGTCAGTGCAAGCCCGACATTGGGTCTGGTTCCGGCGATGAGATCCGTGAGAGCCTGCGCAACGGGAAGTCGGTAAGCTGGAACTTCAATCCGGCGGAGCCGCGTGTAGAACTCACCCTTCCCCAGGCGCTCGGCGGCGAAACCCATCTGCTGAGTCTCGACGGCAGCTACACCCTCACCGTCGCCGACCCGAACGCGGCACGTTACGTCTCCGACTCGAATGAGGCATGTTCCGTCGCGGACCCGGACTCGGGCTGTTGCTGAACATGAGTCGTGCCTCGAACGGCGGCGCGACCCTCATCACGGGGGCGAGCGGCTTTCTCGGCGGCCTCGTTGCGGCCGCAATTCTGGCGACGGAGCGTCGTCGAGTAGTACTCCCGATCCGGTCCACCTCGGATCCGTCGCAATGCCGGCACCACATTGGTGAGGCGCTGCGCGACCTTGGTGTGCCGGCAGGCGAGGTCGATGTGATCATGGGCCTGGCCAGTGTGGTGGAACTACCGGCCCTGGACCGTTTTGACGACCTCAACGCGGACGCAGCGAAGCACCGGATCGATGAGATCGTGCATTGCGCGGGTTGCGTGGACTACTTCGACGAGGCGTCCCTCCAGCTCGCCAATGTCGACCTGACGGGCCGGCTGCTCCAATCGGCACGTGCCTGGGGCGTACGACGGTTCGTCTACCTCTCGACCGCGTACTGCGCCGGCTATCGCGCCGACGTCATTCCGGAGCAGCTGCATCCGCACCCCGAGCCGTCCGCCGAACCGACTGCCTACACCCGGAGCAAACGAATCGCAGAATGGATGATTGCCCGCAGTGGCGTGCCATACCTGATCGTTCGACCGTCCGTCGTGATCGGTCACAGCCGAAGTGGAACGTACACCGGCAAGAACTACGGGCTGTATCAGATGTGGCGGGCGATCGAGGGCTTGCTCTGCCGCGAGTACACGCCGATCTGGCACACGATCGCACCGCCGATGCCGCTGAACCTGGTCCACCAGGACGCGTTCCAGAGCGGGTTCCTCGGAATATACGGACAGGTCGAGCCGAACGCGGTTGTGCACCTTGTCAGCGACAACTCCAGCAGCCCGACTCTGCGGGACCTGTGTTGGCTATGGGCCGACGTGTACCGACCCGTGGAGATCCGTAGCTACGCATCGATTGATGACATTCCGATGGCCACGGTGCCGCGCCGGCAGCGCCGGTTCCTTGAACTGGCTTGGAAGAACTTCGAGATCGCGACCCAGCCGTGGAGGTTCGACACCACTCAGCTGGACAAGTTGCGGGCGACGGGTGTGCCGTTCGCCAACGCGACCCTGGAAACGGTTGCCCGCTGTCAACGGCGCTACGTCGAGGGATCGCCACGAATCCAGGACCACATGCGACGTCACGGGGAGGAAGTACGAGTGGGTACGAAACTGATCGAGCTGTACTCCGCGGCGGACTTCCACGCCGCCTCCCTGGGCTGAGCCATGCGGCCCGTCGATCTCAGGCCCAGCCCCGCCGCCAAGGCACAGCCCACCCACGAGGCCCAGGGACGGCGGGTGGTCCTGAGACTTGACGAGGTCAGCAAGCAGTTCAGCGGGCGGCACGTCCTGGATCGGGTCACGTTGAGTCTTCGCCAAGGGGAGGTACTCGCGCTGTGCGGACCGTCGGGTAGCGGCAAGTCGACGCTGATCCGTATCATCGCCGGCCTACTGCCCTTCGATGGTGGGCTGTGCTCCGTCGATGGATTCGCCTTTCGGCCTCAGCAGGTCTATCCGGCGCACCTCTACGGTTCGATTGGGGTCATCTTCCAGGAGGCCAACCTCTTTCCGCACCTGACGGTCCTGGCGAACGTAGTCCTCGGGCTGCGAAAGTTCAAGCGGCTCGCCCAGCGGGAGGCCCGCGAACGGGGCATGGCCGAACTTGAACATATGGGCGTCCTGCCGCTGGCCGACCGTTATCCCGCGACACTCTCTGGCGGCGAACGGCAACGCGCGGCGATCGCTCGGGCGCTCGCGCTGGATCCGTTGTTGCTTCTTCTCGACGAGCCCACCGCGAATCTCGATCCCGGCCGGGTCGACGAGGTGTGCGAACGCATCCTCGACCTAGCCTGCGCGGGCACCACGATGCTGCTGGTCACCCACGCAGTCGACTTCGCCCGCCAGGCCGCGAAGGCGTTCGCACTGCTGCGCAATGGGGTCTGCGAGTGCTCGCAGGACGCGGCGATGCTCGAGCGGCTACGGCCACTCAGGTTGTGACACATGAACTTCGACCGCTACGTCTTCGCCTCGCCGTACTTTGGCTGGCTATGCCGCGGCGTCGTCATGACCCTGGTGATCTCACTGTTGAGCGGGACCGCTGCGGCATGTGTCGGCATCGGAGTGGCGCGGTTACGACTCTCGCCGCATGGATACCTCCGGACGGCCGCATCCGCCTTTGTGATCATCTTCAGGAACCTGCCGCTGGTGCCCCTGCTCCTGTTCTTGACCTTTGGCCTGCCGGGTCTGTGGTCCCAGCTCACCGGGGACACCTTTCCTCGAGGTTTCGAGTTCTACCTGCTCATCCTGGGCTTGAGCGCGAACACAGGAGCCTACTTTACGGAAATCCTGCGGGCCGGCGTACTCGGCGTAGCGCCTCAGCAACAACAGGTGGCGCGGACGATGGGCCTGTCGACCGCCGCGATCCGTTGGTACGTGGTGTACCCGCAGGCGGTCCGGATCGTCGCTCCAGCGCTGGCGACACGTTGGATACACAACATGAAGAACTCGGCCCTTGCGCTAGTAGTTCCATTGCCGGTCGGACTCATGGAAGTGGTAGGGCAAGCCGGCCGCATCGCTGGGGAGACGTTCTCGTGGGCGGAGCCGCTGATCGTCGTCGCTGCGATTCATCTGGTGTTGTCCCTCGGGACGGGCCGGTTCCTGAATCGATGGGCCAGCCGTGCGCAGGCTCGTGTTGAGGCGCGGCCAGCATGATGGCCGACCTCCAGCACATTGCCATGCTCCTCCTGTTGGGCTATCCGACGGCGTCCGAGATGCTCGACCCGGACTATCCGGTGCTGATGCAGCGCCTTGGCGGCTTGGCATTGACCCTGTTCATCACGGTGGCCGGTCTACTGGGGGGGTTCGCCCTTGGTGTGCTCTTGGTGGCGTGTCGTCGAAATCCACTGATCGACTCGCGTCGCGATCCGGGCGAACGACTGCTGGGTCGAACCATGCAGGGCGCGGCCACGGCATTCGTAGAGGGTGTGCGCGGCCTCCCAGTCATCCTGCTCGTCTTGATCGTGTTCAGCCTGCCCTACCCGCTCAGCGGGCTCAGGCTGCCCGGCGTCGTGCTCGCGACGGTTGCCTTCGGGCTCTACGCCGCGGCCTACCTTTCGGAGAGTCTGCGAGCGGGACTGCGTGCCGTCGATCCGCAGCTGCGTGAGTCTGGGCGAGTGCTCGGGCTGAGCGGAATGCAAGTGTTCGCTCACATCGAGCTTCCGATCATCTATCGCACCATGCGGCCCGACCTCATCAACGTGGCGGTGACAGTCTTCAAGGACACATCGACGCTCGCCGTCGTAGCAGTTCCTGAACTGACCTACACCGGCCGCCAGATGCTGATGTCTGAACCCCACAACTACGGGATCGTGCTGCTGGTCGTGCTGTTTCTCTACTGGGTACCGTCGACCGTCCTGTCGGCGTGGGCACAACGCACGGAGCAACGTCAAACACGATTGGAAGCCTTCACATCGACGCAGATTGGCACACTGATGAACAAGGGGGAGCGAATGTGAAAAAGTGGCCACTTGTCGTTATGGCAATCGTGCTGCTAGGCGCGGGACTACTCATCGGGCGCGTTACCGCCCCAGCGTCGGGAGGCACGCAGAACACGTCGGCGCAAGCGCCCAGCGGGAGCACATGGGATAGAATCAAGGCCGACGGAAAGGTAATTGTCGGCATTGGGCAAGAGGCCGCGCCGTTCGGGTATCGTGAAAACGGCGAACTCGTCGGATTCGACTTCGACATCGTCCGCGCCGTGACCCAACGACTCAGCGAATACGCGGGGCGACCGATCCAGCCCGAGTTCCAGGCCGTGACCGACGAGACGCGAATAACGTGGGTACAGTCCGGCCAGGTGCACATGTCGCTCGCCCACACCAACATCACGCGCAAACGTCTCGAGAACATCGACTTCAGCGTCCCCTACGGATGGGACGGCAAGGGCATCCTGTACCGGTTGTCCGATGGCGTCCGCGATCTCCAAGCCTTCGCGGGCAAGTCGATTGGCATCAAGCGCTCCTCGTCGGCGGAGGGCGAAATCAAAGCGTACTTCGCGGCCAAAGGATGGACGGCACCGACACTCAAGCAGTTCGACAACCACGCCGCCGGCGTACAGGCTCTCATGGACGGACAGATCGACGGCTTTACCGACGACAACTCAATTACGATCAACACAGCCGTCAACAGCGGCCACAAGGTGGGACCCAATGGTGTGCTGCGCGTCACCGATACGCACTATTCACCAGCCTACTTCGGCATCGGTGTTCGCCAGAATGACTCTCGCTGGCGCGACATGGTGAACTATTCGCTCCAGGACTTGTGGCAGAGTGGTGACTATCGCAAGGTCTATGACAAGTGGTTTGGGCCCGATTCCTCGTGCCCCATTCCACTCGGGGATCATCACATGGAACCGTTCGTGAAGGGCTGAGTTCGTTGCCACGGCCGGCGGCCCTGTATGTGACGCCGGTGGTGGTCGGCGACAAGTATTGTGGCGCGCCAAGGAACGTTGGATCACCGTGGTACGCCGGCAACATCATCGCACGACAGCCGCAATGGCTCGATAGGAGGACCTCGGTGCCCGGTCTTGACGTTTCTCGGTTTGAAGTAGGACTCAGAGAGGTTCTGCGCTCACCAGCGGATGACGGAACGGTGGAGTTGATCGTCCGGCGCCCGGCGGAGGATGAGCGCGAGGTCCTTGTCGAGGCGTACCTGGATCCCGCGGCCGGCCTCCTAGGAGACGGTTGGCTGGCCCGCAAGACGGCACCCACGCGGCAGGTCGCGGTCATGAACGCACGGGTGGCCGCGATGCTGGCCGGGTCGCGGAGCCGGTGGCCGCTGGCGGGCGATCAGCTTTTCGTCGATCTAGATCTGAGCGCTGTGAACCTTCCGCCAGGAAGTCGACTCGCGGTGGGAACGGCTGTACTGGAGGTCAGCGACGATCCACACCGCGGATGCAAGAAGTTTGCTGACAGGTTCGGTGTCGAAGCGCTGCGACTCGTGAACTCCCAGCTCGGTGACGAGCTCAGACTTCGCGGCATCAACGCCCGTGTAGTTCGTGCTGGCCTGGTCCGTACCGGAGATCCAATCCGGCGGCACCTCGCCCACGACGGCTACGGCGCTCGTCGCGTCGCATGAGCAGCCTCACATATGTGGACCGCGGACTACCGATCATGGTCTCGAGCGGACCCAAGGCTCAACGTGGGCAGGCCTGGCTGTCGACCGGTCGAGCCGACTCTTCAAACTGTTGAATTCACCTCAACCCTGCACGTCGACCGTCGCCATCATGCCGAGGTCCTCGTGGTCGAGGATATGGCAGTGGTACACGCTGCGGCCGGCGTAATCAGTGAACGGGATTCGCAGCCGCACCCAACCTCCTGCCGGTACCAGAACGACATCCTGCCGGCGAGCCGACGGCGTCGTGCCGCGGGAGTTGCCGCGCACCTGAAACGGCCAGGCGTGCAGGTGGAAGGGGTGGTCCATCGGGCCCGTGTTCAGCACGGTCCAGTCTTCGACGGTGCCGAGCTGGACGGTCTGATCATCCCGCTCGGGATCGAAGGTGCGCCCGTCGATGGTGAACGCCATCGCGCCCATACCCATCACTCCGCCACCCATGCCGCCCATGCCCATCGCGAAGGTGATCCGACGACGCCTGGCGACCGTGTCCGGTGGGGCGGGCGGTGCCGGCAGGGTCGTCGGCAAGTTTGCCGGGGCGGCGGCTGGACCCGTAACGGCCAGCGTGGCCACCAGGACTGGACCGATGTTGGTGTCCGAGCCGCCCATCATGCCCAGCATGCCCATGCCGCCCGGGTCGTACGGATCGGCGACCAGGGCGTACCGGCCGCCGCCGACGGGCCGCACGAGCAGGTCGACACGGTTGCCCGGCGCCAGCACGACCTGGTCACGTTCGACCGGTGCGGGCAGGAAGGCGCCGTCGATGGCCACCTGGGTCAGCCCGTGGCCGTCTAACCGCAGCGCGAGTACCCGGGAGACGCAGCCGTTGATGACTCGCCACCGTTGCATCGCTGCGGGCGCTGCGGCGATGACCGGCTGGTGCTGGCCGTTGACCAGCACGAGGTCACCTTGCCGGCCCATCATCCGTGTCATCGGGTCCGACGCGACGACTCGGCCGGCGGCATCTAGCGTGGTGTCGGTTACCAGCAGCACCAGGTCGTCGCTCACTGGGATTTCCGGGTCCGCGCCGCTGTCGATCAGCAATGCCCCCGCCAGGCCGGCGAAGATCTGGTCGGCGACGGTGCCGTGGTGGTGCGGGTGGTACCAGAACGTGCCGGCCGGGTGATCGGAGGGCACCGTGATCGCATAGTTGAAGCTGCCGCCCGGATCGACGGTAATGAACGGGTTGTCGCTGTTGCCCTGCGGGGACACGTGCAGGCCGTGGGTGTGCAGGTTGGTCGGCTGGCCGATGCGGTTGGTCAGACGCAGCCGTATCAGATCCCCGGGCCGCACCCGCAAGGTCGGACCCGGAGACGTGCCGTTGAACCCCCAGGCCGACGTGTCCCAGCCGGCGAGCCGTACCCCGGCGCCCGCGATGAGCTGCACGTCCAACAGCCCGTTGCGGCTGGCGAGCACCTTTGGCTGGCGCAGCGCCTCCCCGGAAGCCGGACGCAGCCGGCCCCCACCGATCGGCGCACCGAAGTCGGTGACCCACCCGATCGTGCCGGCCGTCATGCTGGCCGTACCCAGTCCGAGCAGGGCCAGCGCCCGGCGTCGGCTCAGTGGCCGCCCTGTCATCGTAGTAGGGCATCGCGACGACGGCGGTACTCGTCCTCGTCGATCTCACCGCGGGCGAACCGCTCGTCGAGAATCCGCCGCGCGGCCGTGCCGGCGCTATCGGCCCCCGTCGAGGACGCGGACCCGCCCTGCATCAGCCGTACGGCGACAAACGCGACCAGGATGAGACCGGCCAGAACAAGCACCGGCCAGAGCCAGAGCCAGCCCATCATCCAGCCACCGTCCATCATGGCGATCACCCCTTCGCGCCGCGCCGAAAGACGTCTCATCGACAAGGCTAGGCAGCTCTCCAGCACGCTCCCAAGCCCGGCAAGTCCCGGATTGCCGGGCCGAAGGTCCTTAGTGTCCGCGCTGGGATACATGGACATGAGCATTGGACGGAAGCGATCTTAGGGCGGAATGGACAGCCACAGCCACGCCGGAGCCAGGCGGATAGATCGCCGCGACCTCTGGCCATCGCCTAGGCCGGCCGAGAGACCATGACCTGTGGACCTTGAGCCCGCGTGGGCGCCTTGAACCATGGATACAATATCGATCATTGCAATAGACTGTCGAGAGAAAGAGGCGATCCGTGAATATCGGGCTAGGCCTGGCCGTTACTCTGGCAATCGCGCTGCCCTTGGTGGCGGTCGCTGCGCCCATCGTGGAGTTGGTGTTCGAGCAGGCCTTGACGTTCATAGCGAGCGCGACCGTCATTCTGGTGGCCACAGCCCTCACGGCGCTCGTGGATTTAAGGATCGCGGGCCTCAGTGATGGTCTGAACCTCGGCCTTGGTATCGGAATCCTCGCTCAGGCGTTCATGTTTGTCATCGCTTGGATGCGGTGGGCACGGTAGCGGCTCTAAGCCCTGAGCGCACTCCTAAGCAGCCACCCAGGGGTGGTCGCTCGGCCGGCCGCACCGTCGCGCGTACTCGGTTCCGATAGCTCAGCCTTGTTGCGCCCTTCTGCGCTCGAGCAGTTCGGGCGTAATCCGGCCGACGTGCCACGCCAAACGACAGCGCTCGAGGCCTCTAATGCACGCGCCGGATATATCGATTTGAACTCGTCGGATTCCGAAATACGCGGCGGAGGGAAAGGCATGGTGCGTGTTGTGCCAAGATTCGCCGACAGAGAAAAGCGAGAGCCATCCCACGTTCCGCGACCGATCGTTCGTGGGAAATGGGCGAGCACCGAAGAAGTGGCAAATGGAATCGATGCTGCGGACGACGTGGTGCACCAGGAAGATCCGGACCAGGCCACCCCACACCAGTGCGGAAAGCCCTCCTCTAGGGGTGCCCGTCACGGCGAACCCCAGAGCGAATGGTAACGCCAAGCCACTCAGGATGATGATCGGTTGGTTTCGATCAATCCACCGCATCCCACGGTCCGCCAGCATGTCGGGCGCGTAGTGCCGCACTTCCTCGGCCGGCATGGGCCGCAGGTACCAGCCCGCGTGGGCATGTGCGAGTCCTCTCAGCGCACCACGCATCCCTGGCCCGTACTCGTGCGGTGAATGTGGATCTCCAAACTGGTCCGCCAGTGCGTGATGCTTGCGGTGGGTAGCCACCCACTCCGTCGGTGGCCCCTCAACCGACATCGAGCCAAGGACGGCCAATGCGTACCTTATGGTCGGATAGGTACGGTAGGAGCGGTGTGTCAGAAGCCGGTGGTAACCGGCGCTCACGCCCAACGCGCTGGCAAGGTACAACGTAATTAGGATCGCGATGTCGCCAGGGCCGACAAAGGTATTCCAGAAGATCATGATCGCCGCAATGATGCAAAGGATGGGGACGATCAATACCATGAGGTAACTCAGCCGTCGCAGCTGCAGCTCCCGCGGAGTCAACTGACCCCTGACATCTGATATGTCTTGTCCGGACGACATGGGCCGCCCTAAGCTGATCGGCTCCGCCATGCGATCTAGCCTCTCCAACGGGCTCCGTGTGCTCCTCCGCTTGAGGCGCTATCGCGCGACGTCGGTCGTCATGATCGAACAACCCGTCTCGTGAGCACCTGCTTCACATATGGCCGGCACGAGGCCAAGGTGCACGCAGAGTAAGAAGCGATCTTCCCGCATCGTCGGAATTAGGTTGATCGATGCCTGCGGCAAAGAATATCATTGGGCACGACAGCGGTCAATGTAACGGATCTTGATAACTACGAGGCCCGTTCGATTGACCGCCGATCATGCCAAGATCGAGTTCGCCGCGAAGGCCGGCCATCGTTCTCGCAGTTTCGACTTGAAGTGGATTGGTTCCAGGTCAGCGCGCGACATGAATCGCGGAGGGCTGATCCGTCCAGTTCATGGTCTAGTCTCACGCTGCCGAGCAACGAGCCAGTGATCATATTGAGCGCGGACCTCGCAATGTCCCGGATGGCGTCGCGTGCGCTCGCTGCCGCGCCGGCGCCACACGATGTAGCAGCGCACTCGTGCCTTACGTGCGCTTGCCTGGCAGCCTCGCCAATTGACCGCGTAGTGCCATACCGAGGTGGGACGTCGCAGCGTGTCCTTTTGTTCATCACGCGAACGACCTAGGGCGCAACGAGGCGTAAATGGGATATGCTGCGTCGCCACGGTGTCGGTTGGGGCGGGGTGATGCGCATGCCCCTCATGTGGTTGGTCCTCCTGAGCGTTCTCGCCTGGGCGATTGTCCGCCTCGTGAACTGTCCGGGCGAGGATTGCCAGGATGAGTCAACTGCCACGACAACGGACATCATCGGCGGCGGCCTGGACCGATAGGCATGGGCCTCGAGGTTGGCGGTGCTCGTCCACATTTGTGCCCAGGACGGCCCGCCCATTCAGACAAGAGCGTCGCCTGGAGCTATCGTAGCTGATCCGCTCGGCGGCTGTCATCGACGGACCGAGGCGGGGACCCGGCGGCCGCCTGTGGTCCAGAGACGGCCTGACCATTTCGATCCCGTGTTGACCGACCGATCCTGCGGTCTTCTGACGATGCCGCACTGGATGCGCGGTGGTCCGGTGCTGCGGCCGACCCGGGAGGCATTCGGCACCACCGGGTAAGCGGCGACGGAAGGGCGCTGCCCGCCACTATCGTTGCGGAGGACCGGCACCCACGGTCGAGGACGACCCGGTCGCTGTACAGAGGCATTGCGCGCGTGCGATGGCCCACACACAGGCTGGGAGTTGGCGTGGGCTCAAACTACGGGACGGGCGCACGCTGTGCTCGTCGTGGCGGCCTGAATGCGGACGCCACGATGGTGAACTGTCACTCGGAGAAGGAACATGCGGCCAAGACACGGAAACGGACAGCTTCGGCCATCACCCGGTGCTGTGCTCCTGGACGCCACAGGAGAAACGTTGGCCGGCATTCCACGGCCTCACCGATCACATCGCTGTCGTCGAACGGTGCGGACGCCTTGGCCGACCAAGCGGCTGTGCTACCCACCATGAGCGCCGTCCGTGAGGGAGTATTCGGGAAACTACGTTCGCGCCTGGCCGCGCTGTCGGTGCCAGCGACCCGCGTAAGGAGCGTCGCTGCCCCGACCCTGTAAGAGCGCTCCTATGAGCGCGATTTCTATCACCTTGGCAATGGGCCCCAAAGGAACCGACCACTCTCCAGTTAGCACACCGTAGGCGACATATCCCAACACGACGAGCAACGTGTAACCGACAAGCGTGTCGCGGACAAGCCTGCGCCTCTCACGGACTGCCCGCGTTGGCAGATATAGCAGGGCGAGCAGAGTGAGGTAGCCCAGCCCAGATAGCGCCATCATGATGCCGTCAAAATGGGTAGTCGTATAGGCCAGATGGATTCCAGCCGTCGCCAACGTAAGGATCGGTACTACTATCCTAGACATTTGGATCTCCCGAATTCAGCGCGTGGGCCGGCCGTACGGTCCGGCGTCGCCCGAACCAGTAGGGTGACTCTAGTCCATATTGCGCTCGTCAGGGATCTCCGTCGGGCGACGCCCTGCGATCTGCAGCCAAGGTGAGGACGCCCAACGGGAGATCCGAATGGAGCGTTCGCGCGTCTCCCCAGGTGGCGTAGCTCGGAGATCATGGTGTGGAAGCTGCCTTTGGAGTCGCCGGGGGGATCTCGGGCCACGTTCCCAGCCTACGTCGCCCCAACTCGGTGTATCACTGGGCGCCTGTGCGCGCCCGAGCGATGACCTCCTCGGTGGTGAGGGGTGCCTTCGGGTGATACGTCAAGCACAACGGAGTCCGGATCTTCGTGAAGGCAGTGCCTTCGAGCGCAGCGTAGAACTGTCCGGACTTCAGTAACGACACGTCCGGCACGTCGCCGCCCTTGGCTTGAGCCATCTCGCGAGCGGCGGCGATCTGTACGGGCGCGTTGAGCAGGCCGAAGAACTGGGTGGCCGCGTTGCCGGGGATGCGGTTGTGAAGGCCCTTGGGCGCCTGGGTGGCAAAGACCAGACCTAGCCCGTACTTGCGGGCCTGGGCGGCCAGGGCGAGCGTGCTTTGTGTACAGGCCGTCATCGCGCCGGACGGCGCCAGGGTCTGGGCCTCGTCCATCACGAAGAGTCCACCGAGTGGGCGATCGCCGGCTGGGTGCTTCTTGATCCAGGCGAACAGTGCCATCTGAAGCTGGTTGACAAAGCTTTGTCGCTGGTCGTCGGAGGGGAGGCCGATGAAGCTGATGATCGAGACACGGGCCCGCTTGCCTCGAGGCGGTGTGAGGAGAACGCCGGGGTCGGCTGCGGTTCCGCCGCCGCCGAACAGCGGGTCGTTGACCATGGCGGCGGTCAATGTCTGCGCCAGCTCGGCACCGATCTTCGCGGCGTTGTCCAGTTGGCTGACACCGTCGGGCATCGCGGCAAGCAGGCTGATGAGCCCGCGCAGGCTGTTGCCGCTACGCCGGCCGTAGTACTCAACGGCATTGCGCAGGACGGCTTGGCCTAGGTGGGCCTTGCTGGTGCGCCCGTCGAGCTTGGCGCGTGGCACGATCGACGCCACGGCCGAATCCACCGCCTCGGCGAACTCGTCCGGGTCCTCACGCACCGTGCGGAACTCCGGCAGCGGGCGGAAGCTGAGCGGCCGGCCGGCTTCCCGCCGTGGTGTCCAGACGACGACGTCGGTATGGGCGAGGTAGTCCTCGGCCCGACGGTCATCTCCCGCCAGCCAGCCGGCGGGTGGCTGCGGCCATGGATCGCCCAGCCTGGCCAGGTCGTTGTTCGGATCCAAGACGATCGCCGAAACGCCACGCAGTGCGCATTCCTCGACGATCCTTCTAATGAGGACGGTCTTGCCGGAGCCGGAACCGGCGAAGACGGCCATGTGCTTGCGCAGTGACTCCAGTTCGATCGACAGCGGCACGTCGCTGTCGAACGCGACGCCAATCGTGATTCGACTATGGGCACGATCCGGGCCGGCCGCGGCGTGGGTTGCCGGGCGGCTGTCGGCGGTCGTCGCCGGCGCCTTGGGTTTGCCGGCCGGGCCCAGGCCACCGGGACGTGGTGTCTCCGGCGACGCACTCCCCCGGGCCGTGTGCACGTCGCCGTCGCCAAGCGTCTGGCGGAGAAGTTCGATCTGGCTGGCTGGCTTACGGGCCAGCAGCCACGCGTGCAGGTTTAGCGGATTGTCGGCGAGCAGTGCGTGCAAGGCCTGCAGGCTTCGCACGTCGCGGTTGTCAAGACCGAGGTCCTTGCCGCCGGCTGCGTGAAACGCTCTCAGTTCGGCTTGAGTTGTGGCACCGCGAGACCAGTCGGGGTTGCGCAACAGGAACAGTTTGCGCTTGGGTACGCCGTCCGTAAGTCCGGCTGCCGTGGATGCCTTGCGCAGCCGGTTGAGTGCGGCAACGGCGTTGCCTGCCCCGATCGCACGGAAGCACCAGTGCACCTGGTCTTCGGTCGCCTCGTTGAGCGTGAGCCGGAGCCGGGCGTGCAGCGCGGGCCGCGGGCCGGGAAGCGGGTCAACCGAGTATGCGTGTGCCGTCTCGCCCCGCTCCAAAATCCACGCATGTAGCCCGGCCGCCAGCAACGGCGGCATGGCCTTGTCCTCGGCCTCTTCCGTGAGCACTGCGGCGGGGTCGGCCGCGGCGGCCAGCTCGGCGTAGCGTGCGTCCAGGTCGACAAGCTCGGGCTCAGTTACGGGTGGCGGCAGCACCAGCGGTGGGCTCGGCTCGACTTCGGGCGGCGGACCCAGTGAGCCGAGCTCGGTGGCCGTCCCCTCGGCGAGGCAGACCCGGACGTGCTCGTCGATCTTGATCAGGAGTTGGCGTGGGGTGAAGCCGACCGCTTGGTCGAACGCTTCCGGACGCACCGGCCACGACGGGTAGGGCGGGGTGAATCCGATCTCTTCGAAGTGCCAGCTGAAGCGCTTCTCCACCAGCTGGCGAGCGATGGCGGCTGACGGGATGGTCTTGAGTTGGGTGGCCTCGCGGAATCGGTCCTGCACGGTGTCGGTGGCGCGGTCCTTGATCAGTTGCCAGGTGGTCGGGATGCAGGCGACCAGGGTGAGTGTGCGGCGAGTGCGTTGGCGAAGCGCCATCAGGCCGCCGGCGACCTGCTCCAGGACGACGTCCTGGCCGTGCCCGTCTGGTCCGTCGTGGCGTAGGGATTTGGCTGACTGGGCGATCAGCGTGTCGATCTGGTCCACCGCGATGACCGTTGGTCCGCTCAGTGCCAGCAGCCAGGAGATGTCGCGCACGATCAGCTCGGGTGTGCGCGGTCGGCGACGCATGCCCCACCGGACGCGCTCGCTGGGGTCGTCGGTCAGTGACTGGAGGTAGGTTTCGCCGATCTCGCGAACGGGTGCGCTGTCGGAGGCGAGCAACGCCAGGGCGCGGGCGGTCTCCTGGCACTCACGCCCGACCAGCGGGTCGTGGGCGCCGAGTAACTCGATGAACGTGTTGAGGGACTCGACGGTCAGGGTGGTGTCGCCGGCCACGGCTCTGCGCACGGCTCGGGGGGCACCTACGCGGTCGCCGAGGTCGCGCAACAAGCTGTGGAGCTGATTATCCGTGCCGCCCGCAGAGCGGGACAGCCCCTCGTCCAGCGATTGCACCACGCTTGCCCAGAAGTCCGCGGCGTCCAGTAGGGAGACGAGGAAGAAGTAGCCGCCGCGTGCGTGCACCTGTTCCCGTACCCAACCCAGCATGTGGGTCTTGCCTGTGCCGCGCTGGCCCTGTAGGGCGAGCCCGATCGGACTCGCGTCCGGGCTGCGTTGTGCGTCGTCGATGCCCTGAACCACCATGTGTTCGGTGGCGCCGTGCAGGCCCTGGACGTGAAACGGCGCCGGGCGCCACACGTCGTCGGGTACCGGTGCCCAGTTGAAGCGCAGCGACTCCAAGGCCTTGATCTGGTTCTCGGTCATCACACTCCGATCGCCAAGAAGTGCTTGGGCTGGTCGCCGATGATCACCGCCGCCCGCCGGTCCTCTTCGGACAGCGCCTTCTGGTTCGACTCCGGCACGATGTTGACATCGGGAGACTGTTCGAGCCGGCGCAGCGCGGCATCCAGGTCCGACCGCTCCACGTCGCCGAGTTTGCGCCGGATCTCGGCGATGCTCACCCACGCCCGCGGCGCGCTCGCGATGGCCGTGTAGGCCTCTCGGATGCGGTCAGTCAAATCTGCGCGGGCCGCGGTCCGCGGCGCCGGCTCGGTGATATCGGGGGCAAACGCCATGGCCAGGCTACGGTGGTTCCGCTCAAGATCGCCCTGTACGGCGGCCAACAGCGACCCGATGGCCGCGCCGACAACCCGCGGCCGGACCCCTTCGAAGGCCAGCGGTGTCCGGAACCGGTCCCACGCCGCATCGCCCAGCCGATGCACCATGACACCCCCCTCGGTGTTGGTCACCACATAGTTGAGGCGGTTGAGCTTGTCGCGGCTCGGCTTTTTCAGTTCGAAGCCGAACTCCACCTTCAGGTCGGGGTTCCGGATAGCGCGGTTCTCGGCCATGAGCACGATCAGGAACGCGCTCTCGCTCGCAGTGAGGTCATCCTTGCCAGGCATGCCGCCGTCCTTCCACGATCGCGCGCCGTCGCGCCGTAACGAGTTGTTCGATGTGGGAGATCACAGCCGATAGGTCCCCGGTCACTTGAGCGTTGGTGAAGCGATCAACGGCGAAACCGGCCTGCCGCAACAGTCGATCCCGGCGCCGGTCGGCCTCGTAGCGCAACGGCTCCAAGTGCTCGGGACCGTCAATCTCGACCACACATCGCTCCACCCGCCACAGTAGGTCCAACCGCACCGGCGGCTCCAGCGGGCGTGCCTGGTAGGTCTGATTCCATGCCCGTCCGGCGGCCCACGGCAGCGACGCGAGCGCTCGCTCCAACGCGTTTTCGGCACGGCTCGCCGGGTGTGGGCGGCCCGCGACCGGTGGATAGGTCAGCACGGGTTGTGCTGGCCACGATGCGACTGATCCCGAACCGGCCGCACGAGCGATGCTCACCACCGAGTCCGGCACCTGCACCCTCCGGCTCGGAAGCCAGTCGACCGTGGACAACGCTGCTCCGGTGAGCCAGACGCCGAGCCCACCCCACCGCGCGAGCCATTCGCAAGCCGTTACAAGCGCCTGCTCTTCGCCGGCCGAGAGGTCGGCCGGCACGTCGACGAGGAGTGCCGCGGCGGACCTCTCATAGCTGCGGGCGATCACCTTCGCCAGGCCGGCCGCGCGTACCTCTAACGCGAATCGACTCGGCCGACCTCGCAAACCCCGAAGCGCACGCTCGGCCAGATCAGCGAGGAACGGGCCGAACTGCGCGTTCGCGGGTGCCGACCGCATCGCGAGTGCGCGTACCGCGTCGACGCCAGCGCCACCCGGCCCGCCGATGCCAGCGGCGCCGGGCAACCAAGCTGGAAAAAGCCCGAGCGCCGCCGCTTCCATCTCGATGAGGGCACCCACGGCCACCTCGCTGGCGTTGTCCGACGGCCGCGGCCGGTAGATCACGACGGCCGGGGCGTCGACGGGAAGAGGAATCAAGGTGAGGGCAAGCGCCGCCGGGGCCGCCCCGGTCAGGCTGACCACGCGGCCGATGGGCAGGTCTCCCCACAGGCGCATTGCACCGGCCCTTCCGACATCGCGATCACGATTCTCGCGTCGCTACAACGACCTGACAACCCACCGTGCGGCCGGTCACGCGCCACACAAGGCGGCCAAACACCGTGACCTTTGTCGATCATCTGCCTGAAGCGCGGCGCAAGATCGCGGTGCCGGAGCAACGGCTTTGGGCCCCGTTTGTCACGAATTGTGATTGAGCGATTCTGCTGCCGCCGAGATCAGGCAATGGCTCCGCGACTAGACGCTTTCGTGTCGACACTCGCGTTGCGCGCGCACTCGCCGTTGCGCGGCCCGCCGCATAGGCGCGATCGCCTGCTGGTGAGATGACGACGATTCGCCGCCCTGTCGCGCTCGCCGTTCTGCCGACAGCCGTCGTGCGGGCCACGAAGCCGCCGCGTTGACGGGAGTAGCGAGCCGTACCGCGTCGGTGGTGCACGGTAGTTCGTCGGCGCTCGTGATGAGTGCAGGGCATTGCCTGTTACGGGACCATGGACGCGCATCCATAGCTGCGAGAATGTCGCGGTGGAGAATGTTAGCGTCGAGCTGTTCGGTCACCCAGGGAACAACGCCATCGTGCGGATGCCCGGTCGAGCCTTTCCTGGGGTACTGGTCCAGGGCGACACACTGGCGAGCCTTCGCGATCACCTTGCACGTGCGGAACGGACCCTCTACGACCACACGGACGTCGACGCCGTCGATCACATTGGGCTGGCTCTGGACCAGATCGATGAGATGCTCGATCGATACGAGCGTGCACTCACCGAGCACGGCCTCCAACGGCCGTACGACATCCGCCGGCCGCGATCTGGGACCTCAGGCGGCGCCGAACAGCAATCTTGACCTCAGCTTGGCACCAAACTGAGGAACGTGCTCAGTGTTCAACGCAAGCGATCGAGAGCCCGTTGCCCAGGGATGATCAATAAGCCGGTGTCAATACGTCCCGGGAGGTGTTCCGGTCGGCTGGCGCATCTGGGACAACAAGGCTCGCCGCTCCTGGGGCGGGCAACAGACATGTGCACGGGTCGATATCCTCCTGGTCGTGGATCGTCAGGGTGACTTCCCAGCTTGGTCCGAGGTGCACCAGTCATGGCGTCGGCGCATCACAGTCACGTTCACCATCGTCGCGGCACTCGTGGTTGCCGGCGTGGTCATGCTGGTGGTCCGGCCGTTTGCGTCGGCGCCAGCGCCGACGGTGGCCGCGTCACCGACGCCGGGTGTACTGGATATCGCGAGCGCGTTGAACCGGCAGGCCGCTGCGCTGGTCGCCGGTGACGAGCAGGGCTGGCTCGCGCCGGTGTCCTCGCGCAACCGGCAGCTGCAGGCCGAGTACCGCAAGCAGTTCAAGCAGTTGCGGGCGCTCGGGGTGACCAGCTTCCAGCCCGTCTTCGACGGGCAGGAGCTCGATCTGTTCCGGCTACCGCCGGCGCCGGCGAAGGTGGAGGTGCCCCTGACGGTCTTCTTCGGCTACTGCGCGCAGACCGCCGACTGCCCGTATCCCGGCCGAGGCGGCTCGTCCTTCGTGGCGGACACCGAAGGGTTCACCGCGAAGCTGCTGTGGATCCTGGACAACGGCCGGTTCGTCATCTCCAGCTTCACCCGCGTCACCGACGATGTACGCGCCAGGAGTGTCCCACCATGGCTCACCGACGACCTGCAGACCCATACCGGGCGACGGGTCACCGTCGCCGCCTCCGCCGCTCTGGCCGGCCACCTGACCACCGTCGCGGCGCTGGCCGACCGGGCGGCCGGTGTCGCGCAGCGCTACGCACGGTGGACCAAGCCAACCAGGTACATCGTCTACCTGGCCGACGAGTCCGAGTGGAGGCGGTGGTACGGCGGGCCCGGCAAGGACGCCGACGTCCTCGGATTCGCCCTCACCAACAGTCTCAGCTCGGTACCAGTCGTGCTCAACTACACCCACATCAGCGCCGAGGATCTCTCCTCTGTCCTACGCCACGAGTTCGGCCATGTCGCCACACTGATAGGGACCCTGGGCGGGCGGGACTACCTGACCGAAGGCATCGCCGAGTACGTCGAGGAGCACGGCCAGCCCGTCGCCTCCTACCACCGCCTCGGCGACCTGCGACGCTACCTGCGCAGCGGGGCCTGGGACGGCGATATCGACTCCGCCAAGCTGGCCGTCTATAGCGACGCTCCGGGCGAATCGTCCGCCGCCTACGCCGTCGGCTACCTCACCCTGCGCTGCATCGCCAACCGATACGGCGAGAAAGCCATGTTCACCTTCGTCGACCACACCGTCCGTCGGGCGAGCGGGCCTGCCGAGGCGGCCCCAACCGCGCTCGGCCGGGCGTGGTCCGCTGTCAAACGCACCTGCGGCGCCTACATCCGCACCGTGGCCGGATAGCCCGCCAGGCTCGGCGCGCCGGCTCACAGCCCAGCGACATGCGCAGGGCGGCAATAGCGCACGCCGCCGGCGACGCCGTCGAGCACAGGATCGTAGATGAGATCGCCGAGGAACGAAGTACCGGCACCGGGCCATAAGGAGCCCTCGCAGGGAAACGAAGTAGCCGTGCCGTGACCCCGCCGTAGGGCGTACGGAGCCGTGGCCGGATCGCACGCTCCACAAGGGTGCGGTACCGTCCGCTGGGTGACAGCGTCGATCATGCCGGTCGAGAGGACGGAACGCCAGCGTGGGGTTCTTCGACGTCCGGCGTGAACTGGCCCGACGACGCCTGCCGGCCCGGGCGGGCAGCACCATCGCGACGATCCGGGGGCGGGCACGGCAGCATTCGGTCTTGACGGAAGTGCCGGGACCGGGAAGGGAGACACCATGTCTGCAACCGTTCTGTACATGTCCATGTCCCTCGACGGCTTCATCACCGGGCCCAACGTACGGCCCGACAACGGGCTCGGCGATGGCGGCGATCGCTTGCACGAGTGGGCTTTGACGGGGACCGACGACCCTTTGGCCTCGCTCCGGTCGGGGGGCGTAAACGGTCAGGTGATCGACGAGTTCATGTCCACCGGAGCGGTCGTCGCCGGCCGGCGGACGTTCGAGCCAGCCGGCGGTTGGGGTGGCGACCACCACGACGGCGTCCCGATCTTCATTGTCGCCCGCGATGAGCCCGGCATCGACATCACGCAATGGCCGTTGGTCACCTACGTCCCCGACGTCACGACGGCCATGGGCGAGGCTAGGCGGGCCGCGGGAGAGAAGAACGTGCTGGTCCACGGTAGCGGCATCGCGCGGCTCGCGCTCGCGGCCGGCGTACTGGACGAGCTCGAGCTTCATGTCATCCCAGTGCTTCTCGGCCAGGGGACCCGTCTCTTCGACAACCGCGACGCCAACCACATCGAACTCGAGCGGACCCGGATCCTCGAAGGGGAGCGTGGCGTCACCCACATGCATTACCGCATCAAGCGCTGAACCTCGATCGACTGCCTCCACTTCCGGTGTACACGACATCGGCGGGCACGTCGGCTTCGAGGTGGTCACGAGTATGCCCGACCCAGTACGGTCTCTGACCTCCCCCAGCGATCCGGGGGCGAGCTCCTCGCGGCTATGAGCGAAAGTGTCGCCCTCCGGCGAGGCCACCCGGTGCCGTTGGAGGGGCCCGCCGGCCGCGGTCGGCCCGCCGCTCGTCGCGAGGCAACGACGAGAAAGTCGCGCCCGATCAAAGATCGTGACGCCGGTGGCGCCGCACGGAAACCGTTTGTGCCACAGTCTCAGCGCTGCTGTAGTGGAACGAGGTGTTGTCAAGAGGAGGTGAACGTGCGCGGGAGGCCGCGTCCACACGCGGCGACGCGCATCGTCGACCGCCTGAAACTGCACCGCCGCCGACTGCGGCTGGACGGTCGGGAATACACGATCGTGGGGCTACGCCCGGGCATGGACGCCCGGTTCAGCACGAACCACTTCCATGGGACCTGGCACGTGCTGTCGGACTGGCGTGGGGCGCGGCTGCTCGGGCGCCTGCTGTGGGGCCTGGCCTATCAACGCATACCCGGCACGCTGGTGCTCATCGACCGCATGTTCCTGGATCCGAACCCGTTCGACGGAGAACCAGCCGATCCGATCGTTCTGGTACCGGTGCGGATCACCGCTCTGACCGCACAGGCCGGGCGTGCGCTGCGGCGACGCCTGCCGCTGGAGGAGACGGCCGACGGTACAGTCCGCTGGCACACACCAGGCCTGGACGCCGCAGTCGCGGCGTGGCGCGCGAAGTCCGACCGGTCGGCGCGCCCATGCCTCTGGTCGTCCGCGCCGTCAGGTACCGCAGGTGCGCGCGCCGGGCGCGTCGGCGGTCTGATGACCATCGCCGGCGACCCAGACGCACTCAGGGAGGCCGCCGTGTCCGTCCACACGCTAGGCGACCACGCGCATGAGGGCATGGACTACACCGCGATCGACTGGCCCAATGGCGAGGTACAGGTGTTCCGGGACTATCGTCAGCGCGTGTCGGCGGCGCGAGTTGCTCGCCAGGAGGTGCTCGCAGGACTGACCGCCGTGCCCCATCCCGACGACCTTCGCCCGCTAATCTGGCACCGGAGCACCGAGGTCAGGCGGCGCCAGCGGGTAGCGCCAGGACCTCACAGCTAGGGTGTAAGCGCGCTACGGACAGCCGGCGAACGGCCACCCCCGGACCGGTACGGGCGACCGCGACCACCCGGGGACCGGCCTCGGCCAAGGTGCTGGCGATTCCACGCCCCAGACCGGCTTGCGCCCACGACGACTGCAGTCTTCCCGTCCACCTGAGTCACGGTCTCACCTGAGCCCGACATAGTTTGATTCGCCGAGAAGGGCGCCTGCGTGGCGGCGCACGAACTCCAGGAACGGGTTCGGCGGGATCTCCAGTGCCTGGTGTGTCTCCAGGTGTACGGTCGCCTCGGCCCCCTTCAGCCGCTCGCCCGCCTGTACGTCGAGCGCGTCGACGAAGAACGCGGGGACGCCGGCCGCCCGCAGCGCCTGACTTCTCTGCTCCCGGGAGACACTGACGTATCCCACGCTCTCACCGAGAGCGAGCGAAATCTGTTCGGCAACCTCCGCCATGCTCAACGCCTCGGGCCCCGACATCGCGTAGGTTCTTCCCTCGTGGCCGGGCGTGGTCAGCAGTCGACAGGCCGCCTTCGCGATGTCCGCGACGTCCACCGGGACCAGTCGAGCGTCTTCCAACGGCAGGAAGAGCGTGCGCTGGGCCAGGATCGTTGGCCATTCCCGCAGGTATTCGGTCATGAACTGGCTCGGGCGCAGATGCGTCCAGGAGAGCCCGGACCGCTCCAGGTAGCGCTCGATTTCGGCATGCATTGCGCCGAGGATGAACGGTGTACCCACATCCGCCGCGCTCAGACCGGAGAACTTCACCACGTGCCGTACCCCGGCCGTCGCCGCCGCGTCGATGAAAGCACACTGCGTGTCGACCAGAGAGGGGTTGGGCGAAGACACCAGCAGGGCGCGGTCAACACCGTGCAGCGCCTGTGTGAGGGTCTCCGGGCGGAGCATGTCTCCGACTGCGATCTCCACGTTCGGAAACGCCTCAAACTGCTGCGCCTTGGTCCGGTCCGGGACGAGCGCCCGGACCGGACGACCCGATCGTACGAATTCGCGGATCACGGCGGAGCCGGCCAGTCCGCCCGCACCGGTGACAAGAATCGTGCCTGACGCTGTCATGCTCTCATCTCTCCTGTACTGGGTGCTGTCACCGATGTGGACACCGCTGCGTGCGGAAACTGACCGGGACTGGGCCGCCCAGTTCGCCCGCCAGCCGGTGTCTTAATCAGATGGGGCTGCGCGAGGGGGAGTCGGATGACGGACGCACTGGTCGAGCCGTACCGGCGGGAGCTGCAGGTGCACTGCTACCGCATGCTCGGATCGTTCCAGGATGCCGAGGATGTCCTGCAGGACACGCTGCTGGCCGCATGGCAGAGCCTGGACGGGTTCGAGGGACGCGCGTCAATCCGTACCTGGCCCTACCGTATCGCGACCAACCGGTGCCTCGACGCGCTCCGCTCGTCCAGCCGACGACCTGCCAAGCCATGGGATGTTACGGGGATCGAACCGCCCGAACCGACGCAGCTCGGCGAGGTCATGTGGCTGGAGCCATATCCAGACGCGCTTCTCATCGAGGTGCCCCACAGCCCACTCCCCGGGGGCCCGGCACGAGCAGAATGAAGCCGTCTCGCTGGCATTCGTCATCACGCTGCAGGCCCTGCCGGCCCGCCAGCGCGCCGTGCTCATCCTGCGCGACGTCCTCGGATACCGCGCTCGGGAGGTGGCCAACCTGCTCGACACGACCGTCGAGTCCGTGAACAGCGCTCTCAAACGCGCACGGGCTACCCTGCACCACCGCCTGCCACGGCGCGGCGACCAGGAACCACCTGCACCGCCCGACTCACCCGCCGAACAGGCGCTCGCCGCCAAGCTCACCCGCGCCTTCCGAGCCGGCGATGTCGATGCGTTGGTCGCCCTGATCACCGACGACGTCGTCCTGTCCATGCCGCCGATTCCCCTCGAGTACCGGGGACGCGACGCCGTGGCGAACTTCTATGCCGGCCTGATGGGCCGGGGCCACCGGTACGACCTGGTGCCGACCAGGGCGAACGGCCAGCTGGCGTTCGGGGCCTACCTCCACGCCGGTAACGGCGGCATCCGGCACTGCGCCGGGCTCGTCGTCCTTACCCTTACCGGTGACCGGGTCTGCGCACTGACCCGTTTCGGCACCAGCGTGCTCCCGTGCTTCGGGCTCCCCAGATCGTTGCCTGGCTGAGGCTGTCCGGGCACGGATCGGCGACCACAAAGGCGAGAGGTGTGATGGGTTCAGACGGACGAAGCAGCGTGGACCTGCCCCACGAAACCCTGCCCGCGCGGCTGGGTGGTCGCATCGAGGCGGTGGAGGTCCTGACGCATAACGAGGGCAACGCGGCGACCGGCGGAATCTGGCGGGTACACGGCCCAACCGGCAGCGCCGTCATGAAGGTCGCCAGGCCGCCGAGCTCGGACCCTGTCGGGTCTCCCGCCTGGCAGACGAGCGACCAGCCAACCCACTGGAACTATTGGCGGCGGGAGGTACTCGCCTACACCACCGGCTTCGCCGGCACCGTCTACGCCGAGGCCGGGATCGTGGCACCAGAACTGCTGGATGTCGCTCAGCGGCCGGACAGCGCGATCGAGTTCTGGCTGGCCGACGCGAAGGGCGCACCTGGAATGTCGTGGCCGGTGCCACGGCTGGCTCACTTCGCCCGGCAACTGGGCGCCGCGCAGGCACGGTGGGTCGACCGGGTACCGGACCTGCCTTGGCTGTCCCGCCGCTGGCTGGCGCAGTACCAGGCCAACGGGCCCGGCCGCGGCGTCTGGATCAGCAACGACGAGCACTGGAACCACCCCGTCGCCGAGGCCTGGCCGGCCGCCGTGCGCGACCAGCTCCAGCGCCTCTGGGCACACCGCCACACCATCCTCGCCGCGGCCGAAGCAACCCCGCGGACCCTCTGCCACCTCGACGTCTGGCCCACCAACCTCATCGAGAACGGCGCGAACACCGTACTGGTGGACTGGTCTTTCACCGGCGACGGCGGCATCGGCGAAGACATCGCCAACCTCATCGTGGACAGCGTCGCCGACGGCCTGATGGACGCCGCTCTGCTCCCGGACATCGCCGCCGCCGTCAGCGAGGCGTACATCACCGGTCTCAGCGACGGCGGCTGGCACGGCTCGCCTGACACAATCCGCCATGCAATCGCCGCCAGTGGCGCAGCAAAATACTGCTGGTTCGCCCCACTCGCGCTCGGCCGCGTGATCCGCGACGGCACCTTCGGTCACCCACAATACGGCCGCGACGCCTCCGTAGAATCAGCCCTACAGCGGCTCCGAGGCCTCGTCACGCAACTCGCGGACTGGGCTGAGGCCACCCTGCCCTGACCAACGTCGCCCGATACTCAACAAGGGGTGAAGCCTCCGGCAATGCCCACTGGCTGCACGCCGGCTTCCACTCGTAGACCTCAACAACCGTGCCGTGGGAGACGCCGAGCAGCTCGGCCAGGCGCCAGGATCCGGCTGACCACCAAGTTGGCCCGCGACGGCCGCGTGCGGTCTCCTCGCCGGGCACGAACAGTCTCGCGATCACGCGCCGGACGTCGGGGATGAGACGGTGTCCGGTCCGTACGGCGAGATCGTCAGAGACGGTTGCTCTTCAGGCGGCCTCCATGCTGGAGGGCGGTGATCAGGGCCAGGGTGGATTCGGCGCCCTGGTTGTCGCTGCAACCGGACTCGTGCAGGCCGTCGCTGCCACCACCCGTCCGCCAGTCGGCAAGCTCCACTTTGGAGTCATTCTCGCCGAGAAACCAGCCGATGGACCGGCGCAGCCCTTCGGCCCAACCTTCGTCGCCGGTGAGGCGCAGGGCCCGGGCGCAGGCATCGGCCAGGGCCGCCGCCTCGATCGGTTGCTGGTCAAAGCCGGGGCGGACTTCACCCGGACCCCAACCACCGACGGGAACCGGTGACAGGTGCCCGTCCAGCGTCTCCTGATCGAGGAGCCAGCCCAGCATGTCGAGCCCGGCGACGGTCGCCCGAGGGTCTTCCAGGTGTTCACCGGCGGCCAGCTGTACCTCGGCCAGGGCCGCGTTCGCATACGTCAGCCGGGGCTCAGGCCAGCGCCAGCCGGCGGACGGGCCGGGCTCGCCCACGGTCGTGACCGCGTCGGCCAATATGCGGCACGCCCCGGGGTGGCCCGGTAGCACGGTCAGCACCTCGGCCGCGCCGAGTCCAGCGTAGGCCATCGAGCGGGACCAGCGACTGCGTTGGTGGACGGCACGTTCGAAGGCGACGAACGCGGCGTCGCGCAGAGCAGGGGCCGCCGCGCGGGCCACGGCCGTTCCCAGACCCCAGATCGCCCGGCCCCACCAGTCACCAGTCTCGGGCCGGTCGAGCCAGACCCGTTGGTAGCTCAGTCGATTGTGGAACGCGCCGTTCTCGGCCTGGGCGTGGATGAGGAAGGCCAGATAGCGGTCGGCCAGTTGCCGCAGCGTGGCCGACGGGTCGGGCTCACGGCAGATCGCGATCAGGCCCCGGGCCACGTCGTCGACGCAGTATCCGTGTTGCCGCAGGGGAATCGTTCCGGTGGCGTGCTCGAGCAGACCGGTGTCGTCGCTGAGACGGACCAGATGGGCGAAGGAGGGCTGGGGGTACGCCGGTCTGCTCACGGTGACACCGAGGCGCCGTCAGTGCGGCGGGAGGCAGCGAGCACAGTGTCGGCCAGGGACCGGTATTGCTCCGCGACCGCGGACCACCGGAGCGAGGGCGCCAACCGGCCCGCCTCGGTCGACATCTGGCGGGCCAAACCGGGATTCGTCAGAATCTCGCGCAGAGCATCGCCGATCGCCCCGCCATCAAACTGCGCCACGAGCCGACCGGCCCCGCCGGAGAGCAGTTCGACAGCGTGGGGAAACGCCGTGGCCACGACCGGCTTGCCGGCGGCGACCGCCTCGACCAGTACCCCCGAGGTGACCTGCTCCCGCGAGTCGTAGGGCAGGACGACAACGTCGGCTTGGCCAACCAGGCGGGCCAGCGCCGTGTCGTCGAGATAGGTGCCGACGAACCGGAGCAGGTGGCCGACACCACCGGCGCTGGCCCGCGCGGCCAGCCCGTTTCGGTAGGCCTCGCCCGCGTGCCGAAGGACCCGGGGATGAGTCTGGCCCGCAACCACGTACTCCGGGGTGGGTGTCAGGTCGCGCAGCCGCTGGAGACCGTCGACGGCCCACTCGATGCCCTTGCCCGGGCCGAGCAGGCCCCAGGTCAGGATCATGGGGCGGCGCCCGCGCGCCGGGGAGCTCACGCCGAGGCGTGGGCTCGCGCCGTGGTGGATCACGCGCACTTTGGCGGGTGACACGTCATAGAGCCGGACGAGTCGGTCCTTGGCCGCATCGGTCATGGTCACGACGGCGTCGCTGGCCGCGGCGACCTGGCGCAGCACCTGCGCCTGATGGCGGGTCGGCGTCTCCCGGACGGTGTGCGCCACGACGACCACGGGGACCTTCACCTCGTCGAGCACCGCCAGGACCTGATCTCCGTCCGAGCCGCCGAAGATGCCGTACTCGTGCTGAACCACGGCGAGGTCGAACGTGTTCAGCGCCGTGGCCGCAGCCAGGTGGGAGTCGCGGCCGTGAACGTCCAGATGCTCGACGACCTCCACCGCCGCCGTCGGGGTCGGCCGGTCGCCGGTCGGCCGGCTCACCACGCGAACGATTCCGGCGGTGTCGCCGGAGTCCAGTGTGGACAGGCTTCGCATCAGCGCCTGGGAGAAGCTCGCCAAACCACACTGGGTCGGCGGATATGTACCGAGAAAACCGAACGAGCGGGGCACAAGGCCACCTTTCGTGGGCGACGGTGGCGGGCTCTCGCCGCGGAGTCATGTCCGCGACTCGTCGCGTCATTCCACGGACGGCGCGACGGAGCACAGTGGGCACATCGCCCATGGAGTCGGAAAGGCACTGCGACGTCTGGCCAGCGCAACAGTTGGCCGGCGCCCGCCCGCCGAGGCCTCTCACCGCCCAGCCGTTGGGCCGCACGAACAATCGCGCCGCCGACCCTGGTAGTCTACACGCCGCCGGGCCCCCGCCGGTTTGTCCGTAATCCGCCGGGGCGTAGGGTGACGCGGATGACTACCGCCAGGTTCCGTTGAGGGTCGCCCTGCTCGGGCCGGTGGCGTGGCGAACGCCACCACGCGCCTATGGGCCGTGGGAATTGGTGGTGTCGCTGCTCGCGGAGGGGCTGGTCGCCCGCGGCGTCGACGTGACGCTGTTCGCCACGCTCGACTCCCGCACCACGGCGGCGCTCGTTGGTGTGTGTCCGCGACCGTACAACGAAGACCCCGGCCTTGACGGTCGCGTGTGGGAGGCCATGCACATCGCGTACTGCCTGGAGCGCAGCGGTGAGTTCGATCTCGTGCACAACCATCTGGACTGGCTACCGCTGGCGCTGTCCCGGCTGTGCCGATCCCCGATGCTCACCACGATCCACGGCATCGGTGATCCCCGGATCCTGCCAGCGTACCAGGCTTCCCGGTCCGCTTTCGTGTCCATTTCGGACGCTGACCGGGTCGCCGGGCTGAACTACGTCGGCACCGTGCATCACGGAATCGATGTGGCGCAGTGGCCGTACGAGCCCAGCCCGGGACCGGGTCTGGTCGCGGTGGGCCGGATCCACCCGGACAAGGCCACCGCGGACGCCATCGACATCGCCCGGCGGGCCGGACGGCCGCTGACGATCTGCGGACCCATCCACGATCATGCCTACTACGCCGAACGGGTGGCGCCGCAGGTCGACGGTGAGCTGGTCCGTTACCTCGGCAACGTCGGCGGCGCGCAGCGGGCGGAGGTCGTGGGCCGGGCCGCCGCCCTGCTACACCCGCTCGGATTCGATGAGCCGTTCGGGTTGTCGGTGGTCGAGGCGATGGCGTGCGGAACGCCGGTGGTCGGCTACCGCCGAGGAGCGCTGGTGGAGACGGTGACCGACGGTGTGACCGGCTTTCTGGTTGACGACGTCGACGGTGCGGTGGCCGCGGTGGAGCGGGCGGTGCGGCTGGATCGGGCGGCGATCGCCCGGGAGGCCCGACGTCGGTTCGCCGCCGAACGCATGGTCGCGGACTACCTCGCGCTCTATCAGTCCATCGTAGATGGGTAAATGACGGTGGAACGCGAGGTCGACGTGGGCGGCGCCGCGCGGATGGTGTCGCTGGGCGAGCCGGTCGTCCGGTTTCCCGGCAACCCGATCCTCGTCCCCGAACAGGTCAATGCC